>Ga0222664_1000293_pt1 | contig 34441 bp, 42 predicted proteins | sample AntAcemetagen604_FD_181147 | JGI IMG/M metagenome (GOLD analysis project Ga0222664, IMG submission 181147) | Saline water microbial communities from Ace Lake, Antarctica - #604 | ecosystem: Environmental > Aquatic > Non-marine Saline and Alkaline > Saline | place: Antarctica: Ace Lake... | reverse complement strand
CATATTGTCGCAACCCCGCATTATAGAAATAAATGCGGAAACTCCATTTTGGTCTAGTCTTACAGGCGCAATGTCTGCATAAGTTTCTTCTCTAGAAAGTAACACATTTACCGCCTTTCGTCCATCATCAATTTCTGAAATTAACTCGGGAAGTGTTCTATAAGCATCGGGTCCTGCTACTAAATCAACTAATTTTTCTTCTTCTAAAAGTTGAGATTTTAATCTTTCGGCCATGCAGCCTAAAACGCCTACAACTAAATTTGGATTGTTTTTTTTGTTTGCTTGAAAATGCTTCAACCTATTTCTAACAGTTTGCTCTGCCTTGTCTCTAATGGCGCAAGTATTAAGCAAAACCACATCAGCTTCATTTAGTTCATTTGTTGTTTCGTATCCGTTTTTCGAAAGTATCGAGGCAACAATTTCACTATCACTAAAATTCATTTGGCAGCCATAGCTTTCAAGGTAAAGCTTTTTACCAGCTAGATTGTTTGATTTTACTATGGTTGATGAACCTTGAAGGTTTTCATCAATTAGTTTGTTTATTGTTTCTTCCATACAAAAAATTGGCCTGCAAAAGTACGTAAAATCAAATCTATGTCAAAATGGCATAAATGGCCTTTTTTAAATAAAATTGACAATTATTTGTATAAATTTTTTTCTTTGTACACCCAAAACGAATTGAAAACCAATTTGTTTTTATTCAAAATTGCATATGGAATTAGTTATAGTTGAGTCACCCGCGAAAGCAAAAACGATTGAAAAATTTTTAGGTAAAGGATATACTGTAAAGTCCAGCTACGGGCATGTAAGAGATTTATCCAAAAAGGAAAATTCAATAGATGTTGAAAATAATTTTGAACCAACATATGAGGTTCTTCCTGATAAGAAAAAAGTAATAAAAGAACTAAAAGATTTATCTAAAAAAGCAGATAGAGTTTGGTTAGCAACGGATGAGGACCGCGAAGGAGAAGCAATTTCTTGGCATCTTGCAGAAGTTTTGAACTTGACAAAAGAAAATTCCAAACGAATTGTTTTTCACGAAATAACTGAGTCTGCAATTTTAAGTGCCATTCAAAATCCAAGAGATATTGATGTTAATTTAGTTAACGCACAACAAGCGCGTAGGTTATTAGATAGATTGGTTGGATTTCAACTTTCTCCGGTTTTGTGGCGAAAAGTAAAACCATCTCTTTCGGCAGGTAGGGTTCAGAGTGTTTCTGTTCGAATCATTGTTGAAAGAGAAAGAGAAATTCAAAATTTTACTTCTCAAGATTATTTTAAGCTAAATGCAGTCTTTTTATTAGAGTCTGGGGAAAAACTTAAAGCTGAGTATCCAACAAAAATTGATAATAAAGAAGAATTATTGAAAATTTTAGAGGATGTGAAAATTGGTAACTACAAAGTTTTGGATGTTGAAACCAAACCAACAAAAAGAACGCCATCTGCACCATTTACCACATCAACATTACAACAAGAAGCTTCAAGAAAATTAGGTTTTTCTGTATCTCAAACAATGGGGGTTGCACAAAAACTTTACGAATCTGGTAAAATAACTTACATGAGAACCGACTCAGTAAATTTATCAGAAACAGCTATTGAAGGTTCAAAAAATGAAATTATAGCATCATACGGAAAAGAATTTTCAAAATCAAGACAATACTCATCAAAATCAAAAGGAGCACAAGAGGCGCATGAAGCAATAAGGCCAACTTACTTCAATAATCACACTACTGATGGCCCTTCACAAGAACAAAAATTATATGATTTAATTTGGAAAAGAACAGTTGCCTCTCAAATGGCGGAAGCAAAGCTGGAAAAAACCACCGTAAATTTGAGTAATGGAAAAGTTGACTTTAGAGCACAAGGTGAGGTTTTGAAATTTGAAGGTTTCTTAAAAGTTTATAATGAATCTAAAGATGATGATGAAGAAGAAGAAAATGTAGAGGGTTTATTACCACCTATAAATAAAGGCGATTCTTTAGAGTTAAATACCTTTTTAGCAAATCAAAAATTTACGTATCACCCAGCCAGATATACTGAAGCAAGTCTTGTTAAAAAGCTTGAGCAACTTGGCATCGGTAGACCATCTACATACGCACCAACAATTACTACAATTCAAAAACGAGGTTATATCGAAAAGGCTGATAGAGATGGAGTACAAAGAGAATATTTAGTTATTTCTTTGATTGATGGCCAACAAAAAGAGGAAACAAAAACTGAAAATACTGGTGCCGAAAAGAAAAAGCTATTTCCTACAGATATTGGAATGGTTGTAAATGATTTCTTAGTTGAGAATTTTAATCAAGTAATGGATTACAATTTTACAGCCGATGCCGAAAAGCAATTTGATGATATAGCAGATGGAAAAAAGACTTGGAATGCTATGTTAAAGTCTTTTTATGGCCCATTTAAAATTGAAGTTGACAATGCGTTAGAGCATTCAGAAAAAGCTACAGGTGAAAAGTTATTAGGACAACACCCTAAAACTGGCTTGAATATTTATGCGAGAATAGGTAGGTATGGTGCAATGGTACAAATGGGAGAAACTGAAAGTGAAGAAAAACCAAAATTTGCATCGTTAAAAGCGCCACTTTCAATCGCTACAGTAACACTAGAAGAAGCCTTAAACTTATTTAAATTACCAAAATCTTTAGGTAATTTCGAGGAACAAGAGGTTTCAGTTGGCTTAGGGAGATTTGGTCCTTATGTAAAGTTTGATAAAAAGTTTGTTTCAATTCCCAAAGACCAAGACCCTCTAGAGTTGACTCTAAATGAGGCAATTGAACTTATTAAAAAGAAGAGAGAAGTTGATGCAAATAGAGTTATTAAACAATTTGATGAGGAAAAGAATTTAGAAATTCTAAACGGTAGGTATGGTCCATACATTAAATTCGGAAAGTCAAATATTCGTATTCCGAAAGGAGTGGAGCCAAAGGATTTGCAATACAATGAAGTAATGGAAATTATTAAAGCTCAAGAAAAGAAAAAGAAAAAATAAATGGAATTAAAACCCTTTTTTAAGCCTGTTAAAATTAATAATGAAGATTATAGACAGGGTTTTTTAGGAAATACTACCCAATTTAATTATCAAGATTTTAAAATTGAAGATTTTCAAGATTTTGATATTGCAATAATTGGAGTACCTGAAGAACGTAATTCTTTCAACAATTCAGGAACATCAAAGGGGGCTAGCCAATTTCGTAAATATTTCTATCACCATAGTGAAGGACCTTACAAAACTAAAATTATTGATTTTGGAGACTTTATAATAGGGCACTCAATTGATGACACTTATACAGGTCTAGCAATTGTAATAGCTGAATTACTTAAAATAAATGTGCTTCCTATAATTATAGGAGGCTCCCAAGATTTAACGTTTGCTAACTTTAAAGCCTACGAGCATTTGGAGCAGTTAGTAAACATTGTTTCTATTGATAATTCCTTTGATTTAGGAGATGTTGGGGAACCATTAAAATCAAATAGTTTTTTAAATAAAATTGTTTTGCATCAGCCTAATTTCCTGTTTAATTACTCTAATTTGGGTTACCAAACCTATTTTGTAACTCAGGAGGAAATAGATTTAATGGGTAAACTTCATTTTGATACCTTTAGACTTGGTGAAATTAGGGCAGATTTAACCGAAGCTGAACCTATTATTAGAAATGCAGACATGGCTTCATTCGATTTATCTTGCATAAGACATAGTGATGCGCCAGCAAATAAAAATGTGCCCCCAAATGGTTTTTATGGAGAAGAGGTTTGTAAATTAGCTAGATATGCGGGTTTAAGTGATAAACTAACTTCAGTAGGATTTTATGAACTCAATCCCGAGATAGAAGATAAAGGTCAAACGGCACATTTGCTCGCTCAAATTGTTTGGTATTTTATAGACGGATTTTACAATAGAAAAAACGAAATTCCTGAAAGAGATAATAAGGAATTTTTGAAATATGTAATTAATTCAAATACACACCCTTCAGATTTAGTTTTCTTTAAAAATTTAAAAACTGACCGTTGGTGGATGGATATTCCACACCCTAAAAACAGCCTTTTAAAATTCAAAAGACACCAATTTGTGCCATGTTCCTACAAAGACTATTTAATAGCTTGTAAAGATGAAATGCCAGAGAGGTGGTTGAAAACCTTTCAAAAAATGGCGTAAAGAGCTGCTTTTTAGTGTTTTGATTTGAATCTCACCCCTTTTTATTGTAAATCGAAATTTGAGTTAATTCGATTTTTATCAAAATTTGGCGAAGTTGATTTTTTATATATTTTAGCAAACTTCTAATTTAAAGGAAAATATTCTGCATGAAAAAACTACTAATTTTTGGATTTTCCGTTTTTTGCATTTGCTTTTCAGCCAAAGCACAACAAGATCCACAATTTAGCCAGAATATGTACAATCGTTTGTTCCCGAATCCGGGAGTAGCAGGTACAAATGGTTCAATTTGCGCTACAGTTTTAGGGCGTGAACAATGGGTTGGCTTCGAAGGTCAGCCTGGCACCTATTTATTCTCGGCACATGGTCCGGTTCCTTTATTAAGAGGAGGAGTTGGTTTGTCAATAGCGCAAGACCAAATAGGTCAATTTCAAGATTTTCATTTAAAAGCTGCATATTCATATCATTTGGATATTCCTGCTGTTTCAGGACAATTAGGGATTGGAGTAGGTTTAGGGATGCTTAACAGGTCTATAGGTTCAGATTGGACAGCAATTGATGATGTTGTTGCTGACCCTAAGATTCCAGATGCTGGATTATCCGCTACAGCTTTTGATTTGGACTTTGGAGCCTATTTCGCAAATGATGATTTATATGCTGGAATTTCAACAACCCATTTATCTGCTCCCGATTTAGGAGTTACTTCTTCTGTTGAGGTAAAAAGGCATTATTACCTTATGGCAGGTTACAATTATGATAGATTGTTACCAAATGTTGTTTTTCAACCGTCATTATTTGTAAAGTCAGATGGGGCTTCTGCTCAAATAGATGTAAATGTTAGTGCAGTATATAATAATATGTTTTGGGGAGGCTTAACTTATAGGTTACAAGATGCTATAGTTGCAATGGCAGGTATAGATTATCAGCTTGGAGGAACAGGCTTAGCAGGAGGAACCTTAAGGCTAGGGTATGCTTATGATGTTACAACATCTTTAATTAGGACAGCAAGTAGTGGTTCACATGAATTATTGCTTAATTATTGTTTTAATATTCCGAAAAAAATAAAAATTGAGAGACATAAATCTGTTCGTTTCTTATAATAATAATCAAATCAGTACGTTACTAAAATCTATTAATCTTTTGGTTAAATTACCAAAAAGTATTTGTTAATAAAAAAAATACTATTTTTGACCGATTTTCAAATTAAGTAACAATTATGAAGAAGTTACTATATGTATTCATAGGATTAGGGCTACTAAGTAGCTGCGGGAGTTCAGAGAGCGGCCAATTAACGGGTGTTACTGGGCGACCACAATGGTATCAGGCTGATCCTTTTGGTACTTTATACATACCTCCGGGTAGCTTTGTGATGGGGCCGAATGATCAAGACGTTCCATTTTCTTACACTGCCAAATCAAAAACAGTTTCTGTTTCTGCATTCTATATGGATGATTCAGAAATTACTAATAATGAATATCGTCAATTCGTTTATTGGGTTCGAGATTCTATAGCCCATCGAATTTTGGGTGAAGAAGTAAATGAAGAACATTTAATTTTCGTAAATGAATTCGAAGAAGATTTGGAACCTCCTAAAATTAATTGGGATATGCAAATTGATTGGAACGAGCCTGATGAAAGAGAAGCATTAGAAGTAATGTTTTTACCTGAATATGAAAGGTTTTACGGTCATAGAGATATTGATACCAGAAAATTAGATTATGAATATTTTTGGATTGATTTCAAAGATGCTTCTCGAAAAAAACCTACTATTAACGGAGATGAATTAAGAGAAAGAGGTTTAACAGACAGGTCTATATTCATTAAAAGAGATGTTATTAATGTATATCCAGATACTTTATGTTGGATTCACGATTTTACATATTCTTATAATGAGCCTTTAACAAATATGTACTTCTGGCATCCTGCTTATGATGGTTATCCTGTTGTTGGTGTAACTTGGAAGCAAGCAAGAGCTTTTTGTATTTGGAGATCTCAATACTTTAATTCATTTAGAAAAGGTGCTGGAATTACTGCAGTTCAAAACTTTAGATTGCCTACCGAATCTGAATGGGAATATGCTGCACGTGGTGGTCTAGATTTATCTAGTTATCCTTGGGGTGGCCCTTACATTAGAAATACAAGAGGCTGTTTCATGGCAAACTTTAAACCACTAAGAGGTAATTATTATGATGATGGTGGAATTCATACTGTTCCTGCCTATTCATATGAACCAAATGATTATGGTTTATATTGTATGGCTGGAAATGTTGCCGAGTGGACAAGTAATGCTTTTGATGAGGCATCTTTCGACTTCGCCCATGATTTAAATATGGATTATGTTTATGAAGCAAAAGAAGATGATCCTCCAGTTTTGAAAAGAAAAGTAATTAGAGGTGGTTCTTGGAAAGATATTGGATATTTTATCCAAACTGGAACCAGAACTTACGAATATCAAGATACAGCTAAAAGTTATATTGGCTTTAGAAGCGTTATGAGCTATCTTGGTATGGGTAAATCAAATATTTAAAATCTAAAATCTATCTAATAATTCTATTAACAAATTAAATCTATGTCTGGAAAGAAGAAAAAAGGCTTGTCGGAGTTTCTATATGGAACAGTAAAAGGTAAAAAAATTGTAAACTATATGATGAGTTTAGGCGCATCTGTTGTAATTGTAGGTGCATTGTTTAAAATTCAGCATTATCCTGGTGCAAGTGCTATGCTTGTAATAGGTTTATTAACTGAGGCTTTTTTGTTTGCAATTGGGGCAATTGAACCACAACATTTAGCTACAGATTGGTCAAAAGTTTACCCTGAATTAGGACACCATGATGAAGAAGGTGATGAAGAAGATGAAGAACACGACGCTGTAGCTCCTAAAAAGGCTAAAAAAGAATTGGTTGAATTTGATGATGACGATGAGTTGCCAATTACGCAACAACTTGATAATCTATTAGAGGAAGCTAAAATAGGTCCAGAACTTATCGAAAGTTTAGGGTTTGGATTACAAAATTTATCTAAACAAACTAACTCTTTGGCAGATATATCTGATGCAGGTGTAGCTACAAACGAGTATGTAGAAAGTGTTAGAAATGCATCTTCAAAAGTTGGCCAATTGTCTAGTACTTACGAAAAAGCAGCTGAATCTTTAGTGAGTATTTCAGAGTCTAGCAAGTCAGGTTCAGATATGGGGCAGCATATGTCAGCAATTTCTCAAAACTTGGCTGCTTTAAATGCAACTTACGAAATGCAATTAAAAGAAGCTAATGGACAATTAGAGTCTTCATCTAAGTTTTTTACAGGAATAGAAGGTTTATTAGAAAACTTGAATTCTACTGTAGAAGATTCTAAAAAATACAAACAAAATATTTCACAATTGTCAGATAATATTGGTCAACTAAATACCATTTATGGTAATATGTTAACCGCTATGAGTGCAAGACAAGGAAACTAATCAATTAATTTATAATTTAACAACACAAAACTCTGTAGCGTATGTCAATGGGTGATTTGCCCCCGAGGCTGAAAATGATTAGTATGATGTATTTGGTTCTTCTAGCCTTGTTGGCGATGAACGTTTCCAAAGAAATCTTAAATTCATTTGTAATTATCAACGATGGTTTGGAAAGAACTAATGAAGGTTTTGATATTAAAAATGAGTATACCATGCAACAATTTGGTAAAAAAAATGCTCTTGATCCAGAAAAGGTTAGAAAGTATTATTTAGCTGCAAAACAAGTGCGTGATTTATCAAAAAATTTGGACAATCACATTCAGACTCTTAAAATTAAGATTATTGCTGGTGTTGAACAAATACCTGAAGATACAGCTGCTGTAAGAAACTTGATGCAAGTATCCGCTAAGGATAATCATGATGTTCCTACACACATGCTTATTGGGTCTGATGATAGTCATCCAATTGATGGAGAATATTCAGCCTTGGAACTTCAAGGTTTGCTCGAGAATTTTAATACCACAATTCATGACTATATTTCTGAAGTTTTACCGAAAGCAGATGTTGAAGGAATGGATTTAGCTGTTAAAATGGAAGAAGTTAAAGAGGGTGATCAAATGTTACCTTGGATTATAGGAAACTTTTACCACATGCCATTAGCATCCGTTATTACTAACATGACTAGGATTCAGGCTGAAGTTAAAAATATAGAAGCTGAAGTTCTAAGAACTCTGTATAGTAAGATTAGTGCTGATGATTTTTCTTTTGATAACCTTAAAGTAGCTGTAAGACCTATTAAAGGTACTTATGTAACTTTAGGTGATACCTTCAAAGCAGAAGTTTTAATGGCTGCTTATAGTACTACCTCAGATCCTATTTTGGATATTGGTGAAATTACTGATTCGGTTGATTTTAATATTGATAGTCCGGACTCAATGAGTGTAAAATATAACAATGGTATTGCTACTTATTTTACAGTTCCTAAAAGTGCAGGTGAGTTTGAATGGGGTGGAGTATTGAGAGTTAGAAAGCCTAATGGACAATTAATGAATTATCCATTTACTTCTACCTATACCGCAGCACAACCAAGTTTGGTTATTTCGCCTACAAAAATGAATGTTTTTTATCGTGGTTTAGATAATCCTGTAGCTGTTGCTGTTCCTGGGGTTACTGGAGATAAATTACAAGTGGCTGTTTCAAATGCTACTGTTAGAAGAGATGGTAATGAATATATTATCAATCCTGGAAATGACAAAGAATGTAAAGTAACTGTTACAGCCGATATCAATGGTTCAAAAAATACTTTTCCACCACAAATATTTAGGGTAAAAAGGGTTCCGCCTCCAACTCCAGAAGTTTTAGGTCAAAAAGGTACAGCAAAAATGACAAAAGGTCAAGCAGGTACTATAAAGTTTGTTGTTGCAAAACTTGATGATTTCTTATTTGACCTAAAATATATTGTTACCTCATTTAAAATGAGCGTTACTGTAGGAGGTAAAGTGAGTGAGTTTTCATCAAAGAATAATCAATTAACACCACAGATGTTAAGTACAATTAAGTCAATGTCTTCTGGCCAGTTTGCTGTTTTTAAAGAAGTTCAAGCAAAAATGGTTGGAGGTAAAAGTTCAGCCCCAGTAAACCTTGATGGTAATATCATTTTGGAAATAAAATAAGTATTATGAAAAAGATTATTTTCTTCTTTGCTTTAATTGTTGTGTTTTCATTCTCTGAATTGAAAGCTCAAGAAAGTACTGTTTTGGATGGTATTTATGTTAAAGAGCATTATCCTTCTCGTAGAGTAATACCTTATACTAGCCTAAGAGAGGCTGATGTAATGTGGAACAAAAGAGTATGGAGAAGAATTGATCTTAGAGAAAAACAAAATCATTCATTGTATTTTCCTGTAAAAGATTTTGCACAAGGCAGGAAAAATCTTTTTGAAATCATTCAAGATGCTGTTTTAAATGAAGGAACCATTACTGCATATTCTCCAGGTTCTGTTGTAGCTCCTGATGATATGTTTACTACTCCTTTAACTACAGAAGAGGTAAAAGCCATTTTGACACCTACTACAAGTGAAGATGTGTATGATGAATTTGGTGAAATTACAGGGACACAGGATATTGAAAATCCTATTACAGCTGATAAGGTTAAATTTTACGACATAAAAGAAGAATGGTTTTTTGATAAGCAACGTTCTGTTATGGATGTACGGATTATTGGGATTTTACCCATGATTGAAGTAGAAACCGAAACAGGTGAAATGGCTCTTAAAGATTTATTCTGGATTTATTACCCTGAAGCTAGATATGTTTTTGCCAATAATGAAGTTTTTAATAGAGGTAATGATGCTGAGCGAAGGACTTATGAAGATATTTTTTGGAAAAGACAATTTGCTAGCAGAATAACAAAAGTTTCTAATGTTTATGAAAGAAAAATTGGAGATTACAAATCTGGAATAGATGCTTTATTAGAATCTGAAAAATTAAAAGAAGAAATTTTTAATTTCGAACATGACCTTTGGCATTTTTAATATGAATGAAAATACAAAAACTAAAAGGCTTTTCTTACGAAAGGCCTTTTTTGTTTTACTTATTTCTTTTTTGCTTTCAAGCTATTTTCCTTCCGGAAATGAAGTGTACTTAGAAATGGAGTCTATGACTTTAGATGAGGGAAAATATATAAAAGTTCAATCAAAAATATTATTCGATCAAACTCAAGGAAAAATGGTAAGTTATTTCCATTATCCTAAAGAGTATTATTTTATTAATAACGATTTTGGTGAAGCAAAAATTTACCTTCCTGAAAGTAACAAAGTTCTAGTGAAATACGGAAAGAATTATAGTACATCAACAAATTTTATTTATTCATTTTTAAATAACCAGCAAGGTGACTTTGGATTAAAGGGCCAAGGTTTTCAATTAAAGGAAACAAGTTTTGAAGATCAATTTCTTGTTACTTATTGGATTCCGCCTTCGCAATTTTTAAAAATTTTCACTTCAGTAAAATTAGTTACTGAAAATAATTATCCTGTTTTTTGTGGATATTATGATAGTGAAGGTCAGGTTGTTCAGAAAATGTATTTTTCAAATTATATTCCTGTAAACTATACAAAAATTCCAGGTAGAATCACCCAAATTTCTTATTTGCTTGAAAATGGTGATTCTTCGGTTAACAAAATCACTTTTAAAAATCTTAAAACTGGTTTTGATTTAGCAAATAATTTAAGAGATTTTCAAATACCTGAGGATGCTGAATTGGTTGAGTAAATTATTTTTTTTATTGTTTATTTCTACCAATTGCTTAGGGCAGCATAATGATAAAGAAATTTTAACAATTCATAGCTCGATTGAAAAATATTCAAATTATCAACCTGAATATTTATTTAAAAATAGTAAACCTATTATCAAATTCAATCCAATAACAGCAATACCAGGAGGCTTAATGTTTCTGTATCAAAAATCAATATCTCCTCAAATATTTGCAGATTGTTTATATGAGGAGTCCTGCTCAAAATTTAGTGTTTCCGCAATTAGAAGGTATGGTATATTAAAAGGAATTGGATTGTCAGCTGACCGATTAACACGTTGCAACCAATTTGCAGCTGAAGATATACATTCAGTGCGTATTAATACAGAAAAAAATAGGGTTATTGACAATATTGAATGGTATCACAAACATTAAAATTTTGAGATACCTTATTTTTCTATTTTTTCTGAAAATTTCCTTGTGTTCTTTTTCTCAAGTTTCTAAAAATTTTGAGTTTGGGAATCATTTAATAAATCAAGGTAATTTTAGGGAGGCAATTGAATATCCAAATTTAATAAATAATGCTGGGTTTTCAGTTTCACAATTTGATTCGTTAGATTTTATTATTGGTAAAGCAAGTTTTTATTCTAAAGATTTTGAATTGGCCATTCAAAAATTTAACACTATTACTGATATAAAACTTTTTGAAACTTCTATATATTATTTATCACTTTCAAATCTTTATATTGGAAAAACAGGTCTATCTGAATCTTTAGTAAGGTCATTATCAAATAATAATTTAAATAGCTTAGTAATAAAGGGAGATTATATTCTGGCCAACAAGGTAGATTCAGCTAGGTTGATGAAATTAGATAATTCTGGTTTTTTGATAAAAAAACATTTTAATGATTTAGATCAAATTATTGAAAGAGTTGAAACTAGAAAAATAAAATCACCAATTCTTGCTGCCACAATGTCTGCTATTATTCCTGGTAGTGGTAAGTTTTATACTGGTAAAATTGGTGAAGGTGTTGCGTCATTATTAATGGTAGGAATATTAACCGCAAGTTCTATTGAACAATACAATAATGGAGGTTTTGTCAATCCGCAATTTTATTTAATGAGCTTACCCGCAGCTTTTTTTTATGTTGGTAATATTTATGGAAGTTATTTTAGTGTAAAGGTTGCAAATATTGAATTTAATGAAGAAATTAGAAACGAGGTGCTATTTCACCTTCATATTCCTTTTAAGTCTATTTACAGGCAATAAAAGCTGCTTTAGTCAAATAGATAAGGCAGATAGTTTATTCGCCTCTACAGATTATGAATTAGCTTCTATAGCTTATCATGAAGCATTTTATTTTGAACCAAACCCAAACCTAAAAGCTTCTTTGTTATTGAAGAGAACGGCTTGTTTAAAACAAATTGGCGATTATTCTAATGCAATACATGAACTAGAAGGTTTTAATTCAAATTGTAGCGATAAATTAAACTACCAAATAAAGTATGAATTAGCCCTTTTGTATTATTTACAAGAAGAGTATTTACTAAGTAACTTACAAGTACAATGGATTGATAGACTATATCAGGATTACTCTTTGAATAATGATTTTTTTATTTTAAAATCATTGGTTTTGGTTCAATTGGAAAAGTATGATGACCTAGAAATTCATTTTAATGATGAAAAATATTTAGGATTATTCAATCAAGTTGAGCTACTGGATTGGTTTAACGAATTTAAGAATCGAAAAATTAAAAACGAAAAAAGAGCTGAATGGTTTTCTTCATTTATACCAGGATGGGGACAGACATATGCAGGTTATTTTGGAGAGGGAGTGAGTGGCTTCGTTCTTAATGCTGCGGCTTTAGGCTTTATGGGTTACAATTTTTGGCTTACCAATTACATAACAACATTTACGGTAGGTAGCGGATTATTAAGTAAGTTTTACTTTGGAAGTAGAAGGAGGACTGTACACCTAGTGAAAAAAAGAAATTATCAATTAAAGCAAGAATATTTATTGGATTTATTAAATATTATGACATAAAAAAAGGCTCCTATTGGAGCCTTTTTTTATATTAAAGGTTAATTATTAATTAATTAAAACCAAAGAATTTATCATTATTTTCATATGTTCCTGCACCTTCACCGTTTATTAGGTTAATCAATAACATAATCCAATCAATTAATGGAACAATAAAGAAGATTCCACCTATAGTTACGCAATAAATCAAAGCAATTTTACCCTTTGAACCCATAACAATTCTATGAATTCCGAATAATGGAATAATTGCTCCGATACCAGTAAAGTATCCTACTGTTAATAATATAAAAGCTAAAGTTCCCTTGTCCATTGCATTGATAGAAGCAGGAGAAGAAGACATGTTTAAGGTTTGAATGGCTGAAATTTCTTCAGTATTATAAGCCTCTAAAATTGATTGTTCAGTACTTTGTTCAAAAAGCCCATCAATTTTTTCATCATTAAGCTGGTAGTTACCTGCAAAAGACATTGTTGTAACAAGAAATAATCCTGCAAAAAGAGAAAGTAATTTTTTCATAGATTTTGTTTTATAATTTCATCAATAATATGAATAAAAATTCAAAAAGAAAATATTTTTATTTTTTATCTATTTTGGTATAATTCATCATAATATTTCAAGTAATCGCCTGAGGTAACATTATTCAACCAATCCTCACTTTCTAAATACCAGGCTACAGTTTTTTCTAGTCCTTCTTCAAATTGTAAAGAAGGAACCCAACCTAACTCATCTTTAATTTTTGTGGCATCAATTGCGTATCTTAAATCATGACCAGCTCTATCTGTAACATAGGTAATTAGTTTTTCAGAAGTTCCTTCTGGTCTGCCAAGCTTTGTATCCATTACTTTACAAAGCTGCTTTACCAAATCAATATTTGTCCATTCGTTATGGCCACCAATATTGTAGGTTTCCCCATTTTTTCCTTCATGAAAAATAACATCAATTGCCCTTGCATGGTCAACAACATACAACCAATCTCTTATATTTTCTCCTTTCCCATAAATGGGAAGTGGTTTGTTGTTTTTAATATTATTAATGCAAAGTGGAATCAACTTTTCTGGAAATTGGTTTGGCCCGTAATTGTTAGAGCAATTAGAAATTACCACAGGCATTTTATAGGTGTTTTTATAAGCTCTTACCAAATGGTCTGAACTTGCCTTAGAAGCAGAATAAGGTGACTTTGGGTCGTAAGAAGTATCTTCATAAAAAAAGCCTTCTTTACCCAATGAACCGTAAACCTCATCGGTAGAAATGTGATAAAACAACTTACCTTCAAATGACTTCCAGGTTTTTCTGGCTGCATTCAAAAGATTTGCAGTTCCAAAAATATTTGTCTTTAAAAAGGCTAATGGGTCTTCAATAGACCTATCAACATGAGACTCTGCTGCTAAATGTATTACACTTTCAAATTGATGTTTTTCAAACAAATCAAGCATTTCCTGTTCATCTGTAATATCAGCTTTTAAAAAATTATAATTGGGTGCTTTTTCAACATCTTTAATGTTTTCTAAATTACCTGCATAAGTAAGTACGTCTAGATTAAAAATATTGTAATTTGGATATTTATTTACAAATAACCTAACTACATGTGAACCAATAAAACCTGCTCCACCAGTAATTAAAATATTTTTCATGATTATAAACTTAAATAGGTGAAGGCATTAATTTTATGTCTGAAAATACCTTTTACATCAACAAAAATTCCTTGATTATCCATTAAGGTTTTAAAATACTCTTCAGATAAGGAAGCATATTCTTTATGGTTAACCGCCACAATCACTGCATCGTATTTTCCTGATGCCTTATCGGTTAATTCAACATGATATTCCTCCATCATTTCTTCGCTCGATGCATGAGGATCTATTACCTCAACATTTGCCGAAAAGGATTTAAGCTCTTTTATTACGTCAATAATTTTAGAGTTTCTAATGTCGCTAACATCTTCTTTAAAAGTTGCGCCCATAATTAAAACTCTAGAGCCAGCAATGTTTTTTCCTGTTGCTAATATTTTCTTAACTGTTTGCTTGGCAATGTAATACCCCATTGAATCGTTTACATACCTGCCGCTATTAATAACTTTAGCGTGGTATCCCAAACCTTCTGCTTTGTGTAAAAGGTAATATGGGTCAACACCAATACAATGGCCACCCACTAAACCGGGGAAAAATTTCAAGAAATTCCATTTAGTACCTGCCGCTTCTAAAACTTCATAGGTGTTTATTCCCATCCTGTTAAAGATTATGGAAAGCTCATTCATCAAGGCAATGTTTAAATCTCGTTGTGTATTCTCTATAATTTTTGCAGCCTCTGCAACTTTTATAGATGATGCTTTGTGAACGCCTGGCTCAACAATTATTTCATATGTTTTTGCAATAACATCTAAAGATTCAGCATCGCAACCAGAAACAACTTTTAAAATTTTGGTAATGGTATGTTCTTTATCTCCAGGATTTATTCTTTCGGGAGAATATCCAACTTTAAAATCATCAATAAATTTTAACCCTGACATTTCTTCTAAAATAGGAACACAATCATCTTCAGTACAACCAGGATAAACGGTTGACTCATAAACAACATAATCACCTTTTTTTAATACTTGGCCAACTGTTTTCGATGCACCAATTAAAGGCCTCAGGTCGGGAGCATTGTACTCATCAATTGGAGTGGGAACAGCCACAATAAAAAATCTTGCTTCTTTTAAATCGTTTATGTCAGCAGTAAATTCAATATCACAACCATCAAAAGCTGAACTATCAAGTTCTTTAGATGGGTCTTCTCCATTTTTCATCATATCAACTCTTTTTGGGTTGATATCGAATCCAATAACGCTTATTTTTTTAGCAAACTCTAAGGCGATGGGTAACCCAACATAACCTAATCCAATAACTGCTACTTTGGCCTCTTTATTTAGAATTTCTTTAATCATTACTTAATTTATATACTTTATTATTATCTAATTTATATGCTTCTTTACTTTCAGGACAAATTGCTATATTTTCCTTATTAAATTTTAATTTGTGACCATATTCACTCATCCAGCCCATTTGTTTTGCAGGGTTTCCAACTACTAAAGCGTAATCTGGAACTTCTTTTGTAACCACGGCCCCTGCTCCAATAAAGGCAAAACAACCAATATCATGACCACAAACTATTGTTGCATTTGCGCCGATACTGGCTCCTTTTTTTACCAAAGTTTTCGTGTATTGGCCTCTTCTGTTAACGCCACTTCTTGGGTTTATTACATTGGTAAAAACCATTGATGGACCTAAGAAAACATCGTCTTCGCAAATTACGCCAGTATATATGGAAACGTTATTTTGAATTTTAACATTCTTGCCTAAAATAACCTCAGGAGAAATAACACAGTTTTGACCAATGTTACAATCCTCTCCAATGGTGCAATTTGGCATGATGTGAGAAAAGTGCCAAATTTTTGTTCCTTTTCCAATATTACAGCCGTCATCAATAATAGCCGAATCGTGCACGAAATAATCCATTATTTTGAATATGCTTTAAAGTCTTTGTGCTCTTTTTTATACAACTCTTCTTGGGGTAGAGATTTAAAATAATCATAGGTGATTTTTAATCCCTCAGCCCTTGAAACTTTTGGTTCCCAATCTATAATTTTTCTTGCTTTATCAATATTGGGTTGTCTTTGCAATGGGTCATCAGTTGGAAGTGGTTTGTAAATAACCTTTTGCGATGTTCCTGTTAATTTAATAATCTCTTCAGCAAATTCAGAAATTGTAATTTCATCAGGATTTCCAATATTCATAGGCATTGTATAATCACTCATCAATAACCTGAAAATGCCTTCGACCAAATCATCAACATAACAAAAAGACCTAGTTTGTTTTCCATCACCAAAAATGGTTAAATCTTCTCCTCTTAAGGCTTGACCAATAAAGGCAGGCAAAACTCTTCCATCGTTAAGCCTCATTCTTGGGCCATAGGTATTAAAAATTCTTACAATTCGAGTTTCTAAACCATGGTAGGTATGGTAAGCCATTGTCATGGCTTCTTGAAATCTTTTTGCTTCGTCATAAACCCCCCTTGGCCCAACAGGGTTAACATTTCCCCAATATTCTTCAGTTTGAGGGTGAACAGTTGGGTTTCCGTAAACTTCAGAAGTAGAAGCAACCAATATTCTAGATTTTTTAGTTCTTGCCAAACCCAATAAATTGTGAGTGCCTAATGAACCTACTTTAAGTGTTTGAATTGGTATTTTTAAATAATCTATAGGACTTGCAGGAGAGGCAAAGTGCAGAATATAATCTAGTTTTCCTGGAACATGAACAAATTTTGAAACATCATGATTGTAGAATTCAAAATTTTCGTTTGGGAATAGGTGGCTAATATTTTTTAGGTCGCCAGTTATTAAGTTATCCATTCCGAGAACTTTATAACCCTTATCAATAAACTTATCGCAAAGATGTGAACCTAAAAAACCTGCTGCACCTGTAATTAATACTGTTTTCATTTTGTTTATTTATCTACCAATACTAAAGTAAGTGAACCCTAATTCAGTCATGTGATCTACTTCAAATAGATTTCTTCCGTCAAATATTACCTTGTCATTTAGCAAAGAAGCAACTCTGTCAAAATCTGGGTTTCTAAATACACTCCATTCGGTTGCAATAAATAATGCATCTGCATTTTTTAGGGCATCATATTGATTTGAAGCGTATTCTATTTTGTCACCCATAATGTTTTTTACATTATCCATTGCTTCAGGATCATAAGCAACAACTGTTGCTCCTTTATCGATCAATTTTTCGATATTATACAAAGCAGGTGCTTCCCTAATATCATCTGTATTTGGTTTAAATGCTAATCCCCAAAGGGCAATTCTTTTTCCTTTTAAATCTCCACCAAAGTGGTTCATAATTCTTGGAAACATGATTGTTTTTTGGTTCATGTTAACATCCATAACCGCATCGAGTATTGAAAAGTGGTAGCCTGCTTCTTTTGAAGATTTTACCAATGCCTGAACGTCTTTAGGAAAACAACTGCCGCCGTATCCAATTCCTGGAAATAAAAACCTTTTGCCAATTCTAGTGTCAGAGCCTATTCCAATTCTTACCATATCTACATCAGCTCCAAGCTTTTCGCACAAATTAGCTATTTCATTCATAAATGAAATTTTGGTTGCCAAAAAGCTATTTGCTGCATACTTGGTTAATTCAGCAGATTTTTCATCCATAAAGATGATTGGGTTTCCTTGTCTAACATATGGTTTGTACAATTCATCCATTAATTTTTTTGCCCTATCAGATGAAAGTCCTACTACAACTCTGTCTGGTTTCATGAAATCCTCAACAGCGTATCCTTCGCGCAAAAATTCTGGATTTGAAACAATATCAAAATCTACTGTTGCATTTTTTGCAACTGCTGCTCTAACTTTATCAGCTGTACCAACAGGAACCGTACTTTTATCGATAATTACTTTATAATCTGTAATAATTTTTCCTAATTCTTCAGCAACTCCTAAAACATAAGATAGGTCGGCGCTTCCGTCTTCTCCTGGAGGTGTTGGAAGAGCCAAAAAAATTAAAGCAGCATCAGCAACGGCTTCCTTTAGATTGGTTGTGAAAACCAATCTATTTTGTTCAATATTTCTTTCAAATAAAACTTCAAGTCCAGGCTCATAAATTGGAATTTGCCCATTTTTCATTTTATTTACTTTGTTTTCATCAATATCAACACAGATAACTGTATTTCCGGTTTCTGCAAGGCAAGTTCCCGTTACTAAACCAACATACCCTGTTCCAACAACTGCTATTTTCATTTTTATTTTTTAAAAAATTCTTTTACTTTATTTACAATGTATTCTAATTGATCTTCAGATAATTCTGTGTGCATTGGCAGGCTTAAAACCCTACTGCATAAACCTTCTGTTTTAGATAAATCAGTATTTACTTCAAATTTCTGAAACCCTTTTTGTTTATGAATTGGTAGAGGGTAATAAATATTGCATGGTACGTTATGCGTATTTAAATGTTCCATTAATCCATCTCTATTTTTAGAAGTATTAATAGTTAAAGTGTATTGATGATAGGTATGGTCAGAATAGTTTTCTAGGTAAGGTGTTTCAAGTTCCTCAATAGTATTTAAATGCTCGGTATAGTAAGCTGCTGCTGCCTGCCGAGAGGCTACGTATTCATCAAGATATTTAAGTTTTACATCTAAAACTGCTGCTTGAATGGTATCTAACCTCGAGTTACAACCAATAATATCATGGTGGTATTTAATTCTTTGGCCATGATTGGCAACCATTTTTATTTTTTGAGCCAATTCGTCATCATTCGTAAACATTGCACCCGCATCGCCAAAAGCACCCAAATTTTTGGAGGGGAAAAAGGATGTTGTCCCAATTGTTCCCATTGTACCTGCTTTCTTTTTTGAGCCATCAGGAAAAGTGTAGGTGGTATTGATAGCTTGAGCAGTATCTTCAATAACAAAAAGGTTATGTTTTTTAGAAAAATCTAAAATGGCTTCCATATTGGCACATTGACCGTATAGATGAACAGGAATTATTGCTTTTGTTTTTGAAGTAACAACCTCTTCTAATTTATTAACATCAATGGTGAAGTTTCTTTCATCAACTTCAATAAACACAGGTTTTAAATTTAAAAGTGCAATAACCTCTGCTGTGGCAATGTAAGTGTAACTTGGTGTAATAACTTCATCACCAGGTTCAAGTCCACAAGCCATCAATGCAATTTGTAAAGCATCTGTGCCATTGGCACAAGGTATTACATGTTTGGCGCCTACTTTTTTTGCTAAATTGTCGGCAAATGTTTTAATTTCCGGTCCGCCAATAAAATATCCAGACTTTACAACGTTTAATATTGCATCATTTACTTCATTTTCTATCCTGTGATATTGAGAAAGTAAATCTACTAATTGAATGCTCTTCATAAATTATTTTAAGGGAGTGCGAATATAATTAATTTTGACTGCTGGAAACTCATATAACTCAATGAAAGTAAGCCTTTATAAGACATTGTTTTTTACTATTTTAACATTATTAATTGGAAATCAAATTAATGCCCAAACTGTTGTTAAAGATTCCTCAATTACTGTGTCTATGTTTCAAATCAGTATAGGAGGGCATTCATCTGGTGGGGATTTAAAAGATCGATTTGGAAATTTCGCATCACTTGGAGGAGGCTTTAGTATCAAAACAAAAAGTAACTACATTTTTGGAGCAGAAGGATATTTTCAGTTCGGTGGTGATGTAAAAGATGTAGAAGTTGTTGATTTTTTAAGAAACAGTAGTAATCAAGTTATTAACCTTGGAGGTAGATATGCCAACGTGGTTTATTTTCAAAGAGGAGGTAATTTTACGTTTACATTTGGTAAGTTATTTCCAATATTGGGTCCAAATCCTAACTCAGGATTAAGAACTACGATTGGTTTAGGATATTGGCAGCATCGCATAAAACTTGTAGATAAAGAGGGTGGTGTATTCTTTTTGAGAGATGAATATTTACCAGGATTCGACCGAAAATCAGGTGGTTTTGTGGTTAATGAATTTATTGGGTATCACCATCAAAGTGATAATAGAATTGTGAATTTCACAATAGGTTTTGAGTTTTCTCAAGGTTTAACCCAAAGTTTAAGAGATTATGATTTTGCCACCAAACAAAAGGATACCCAACAAAGAATAGATTTATCTTATGGTTTAAGGGCAAGTTGGTTTATTCCTCTTTACAAGAAGACGCCTCAAGAATTTTATTTTTATTAATGGTATTGGTTTATAATTTCTTTGTAAAACTGTATGCCTTTGCAGCAGCTTTGCTTTATCCATTTAATTCAAAAGCAAAAAAATGGATTTTTGGAAGAATAAATTGGGGCATAAATATTCCTGAAAAAGGAACAAAAAAAAGACTTTGGCTGCATTGTGCATCTTTAGGAGAATTTGAACAAGCTAGACCAATAATTGAAAAGCTATTAAAAACCAAAGATTGTGAATTGGTGGTTAGTTTTTTTTCTCCTTCAGGATATGAGGTAAGAAAAAATTATCCTCTAGCCAAAGCTGTTTTTTATTTACCGATAGATACCAAGAAAAATGCAAGTGTTTATTTAAAAAAGCTTCAACCCGAAGCGGTTCTTTTCGTGAAATACGACTTATGGTATCACTTTATTTCAGAAGCAAAAAAGCAAAAAATTCCAATGTTTTTGGTTTCAGCAGTTTTCAGAAAAGACCAAATTTATTTTAAACCATGGGGAGGTTTATTTAGAAAAATGCTAAATAATTTGGATGCCATTTTTGTTCAGGATAATGAATCGGTATTGAATTTAAAGGAATTAAATATAGCAGCCAGCCTTTCAGGAGATGTGAGGTATGATAGAGCTCTTGAAGTAATTCAAGAAAATTTTCAAGATGATTTAATTTCAAAATTTTCTGATTCAAATTTTATTGTTGTTTTTGGCTCAACATATAATACAGAGCACGAATGGCTAAAAAATTTGGCTCAGGTTCTGAAAAACAAGGATGTAAAATTTAGGTTAATAATTGCACCACATCAAATTGGAGCAGAAGATATGGTGGAAGTAAAAAAATATTTCCCCAATGCCAGTTATTACTCAAACAGCAAAAACAAATTGGTTGAGAATTTTAAATCTAATATTTTGATTTTAGATACAATGGGCATGTTAACCTATGTATACAGATATGCTAATTTGGCTTATGTGGGAGGTGGATTTGAGCCCTCGCTGCACAATGCCCTTGAAGCAGCAGTTTATGGAATTCCTGTTGTTGTAGGGCCCAACCACAAAAAGTTTCCTGAAGTTAAAAAATTGATAGAAAAAGGTGGTTTTAACCAAGTGAATTCGAAAAATGAATTTCTAAAGTATTTTGAAGAAGTAATTACTCATAAAGATTTGCAAAAAGACAAAGGCGACATAAATGCCGCCTTTGTAAAAGAAAACTCTGGTGCTTCTAAATTGGTTTTAGAAGCCTTAGGAGATTGTTTTTAAATTCCCAATAACCAAGCAAATATTAGCGGCGCCACAATAGTGGCATCACTTTCAATAATAAACTTTGGGGTATCAATATCTAGCTTTCCCCATGTAATTTTTTCATTTGGAACTGCACCCGAATAAGAGCCATAACTTGTTGTAGAATCAGAAATTTGACAGAAATAACTCCAAAAAGGGGTTTCTTCCTCTTCTAAATCTTGATGTAACATTGGAACAACACAAATCGGGAAATCCCCTGCAATTCCACCTCCAATTTGAAAGAACCCTATTCCTGCCTCGGGGGTAGTATTTTTTTTGTACCAATCGGCTAACCAAATCATATACTCGATACCAGATTTTACCGTGGTTGGTTTGTTTAAGCCTCTAATACAATGTGCTGCAAAAATATTTCCCATGGTAGAATCTTCCCATCCAGGACAAACTATTGGAAGATTTTTTTCTGCTGCTGCAAGCATCCAACTGTCTTTAGGGTCAATTTCGTAAAACTCTTCTAAATCGCCTGAGAGCAGCATTTTGTACATAAATTCATGTGGTAAATACCTTTCACCTGCAGCTTCAGCTTTTTCCCATTGTTTGGCAATTTTATCCTCTAATCTTCTAAAAGCCTCTTCTTCGGGAATACAAGTATCTGTTACCCTATTTAATCCTTCTTGCAACAAATCCCATTCTTGCTTTGGGGTTAAATCTCTATAATTCGGAACCCTTTTATAATGACTATGAGCCACTAAATTCATAATATCTTCCTCAAGGTTTGCTCCAGTGCATGATATAATTTGAACTTTATCTTGCCTAATCATCTCTGCTAAAAGTTTTCCCATTTCGGCAGTACTCATTGCACCAGCTAGAGTTATCATCATTTTTTTACCAGAAGCCAAATGATCTTCATAAGCTTTAGCAGCATCAACAACCGAAGCGGCATTAAAATGCAAGTAATATTTTTTAATAAATTCTTCTATTTTCATTGATTTTTGTTTTTGTTGTTAAAGTATTCTGCCAACATTCTGTAGTACAATTTTGCAGCTAAAAAGTCTGATGCTTTTGCACTTGGGTTTGGGCAAAGTTCATTAATATCCCATCCAACTACATTAGTTCTTTTAAAAACTCGTTTTAACAACTTCATTACTTGGTGCCAAGTTAGTCCGCCAGGCTCTGGAGTTCCTGTTGAGGGCATAATTGAAGGATCAAAACCATCTAAATCTATAGTGATATAAACGTTTTTTGTAGTTAATTTCATAATATCTCTAACCCAAGTTTTACTAGTAAAAATATCATGAGCAAAAAATACTTTGTTTTTTTCAAGAAAAGGAACTTCAACAGTATCCATACTTCTAATACCCACTTGAATTAAATTGGTATGCTTTTGAGCCTCAGCTAAGGCACAAGCATGATTGCATTTGCTCCCTTCATATTCTTGTCTTAAATCAGTATGAGCATCAATTTGAACTACAGTTAAATCATCATATTTTTCGTAAAATGCTCTAATTGCACCAATGCTAATTGAATGTTCGCCGCCAAAGAGTGTAACTAGTTTATCTTTTTCTAAAAAACCTTTAGTTGTTTTATAAACAGATTCAACCATAGCTTCAGGAGAACTTTTTTCTGTTATAGGTGGGGATAAAAAAACCCCGTTTTTATAAGGTTCACTTTTGGTTTCAATATCATACAATTCCATATTTGCTGATGCATCTAAAAAAGCATCAGGGCCTTTGTCCGCACCTTTAATCCAGGTACTTGTGCCATCATAAGGTACTGGAATTAATACTGTTTTGGCAGTTTCTAACGCTGCATATTGATCTTCTATTCCTGCGTAATTCATTTTTAATATCCTAAAATTGATAACATTTTTTCAACTTTTTGCTCCTCTGCAAAAAGTTTTGTTTCTACTTCTCCTTTTTCGTTTCTGTTTAATATTACATGCTTTGGGGCAGGAGTGAGGCAATGTTGTAAACCACCATAACCACCAAGACTTTCCTGATAGGCTCCTGTATGAAAAAAGCCAATTAATTGAGGCTCTTTTTCAGAAAATTCAGGAAGATAAATAGCATTTGAATGTTGCTCAGAATTGTAATAATCATCACTATCACAAGTTAACCCGCCCAGAAAAACTCTCTCATAAGGCAATTCCCAATTATTAATAGCAAAAAGTATAAATCTTTTGTTTATTGCCCAAGTATCTGGCAAAGTGGTCATGAACGAAGAGTCAATCATATTCCATTTTTCACGATCATTTTGCTGCTTTTGCCCTATGAGTGAATAAATAACAGCACCAGATTCACCTACTGTATAGGAACCAAATTCTGTAAATATGTTAGGTTCTTCAACACCTTTATCATTACACATTATTTTTATCTGACTTACAATTTCTTCAATCATGTATTGATAATCATAATTGAAAGATAAAGATTGCTGAATCGGGAAGCCACCGCCAATGTTTAGAGAGTCTAATTGAGGACAAACTTCTTTTAAATTACAATAAACAGAAACACATTTGGCCAACTCATTCCAATAATAGGCAGAATCTTGAATTCCTGTATTGATAAAAAAGTGCAACATTTTTAATTCTAACCATTCCTTATCTTGAATTTGATCGATGTAAAAAGGAACAATATCTTTATATCCAATACCTAACCTAGATGTATAAAATTCAAATTTTGGGTCTTCCTCAGAGGCAATTCTAATTCCGAATTTAAGTTTCTCTTTTACTACATTTTGGTACCTAGTAAGTTCCTTTTTGTTATCAATTACTGGAATTAAGTTTTCAAAACCATCATTAATTAAATCTGCAGATTTTTGAATGTAGTCGGCCTTTTTGTAACCATTACAAACAATAAAATGCTTTTTGCTGATTTTACCATTTTTATGGAGATTCTTAATAATATCAATATCAAAGCCTGATGATGTTTCAAGGTTTACATCGTTTTTTAAAACTTCGTTTAAAACAAATGAAAAGTGAGAGCTTTTGGTGCAATAGCAGTAGTTATAATTTCCTTTATAATTAACCTTTTCCATAGCAATTTGAAAGAGATTTTTTGCCTTTTGTATTTGCTGCGAAATTTTTGGAAGGTTGGTTAATTTTAAAGGAGTGCCGTATTTTTTGGCTATTTCTTCAATGTTTACTCCTTGCCAATGCAAAACATTGTTTTTTGTGGTAAAGTCCTCTGTTGGGAAATCAAAAGTTTGTTCAATTAAATCTGAGTATTTATTTTTCATTCTAAAAATTGGAATTCAAAATTAGAGATTAAATAGTGATTTTTTAATAAGTATTTCTAAAACAAAAAAACCTCACAATCAATTGATTGTGAGGTTTTAAGTACACAGAACGGTTCAAATATCGAACTTTTTAATGAAAGATTCTAATCTCATTATTCAGCACTCAAAGCTTGTGGGAGTGGCTCTGTAACTGATGAAGGGGATTGGGTAGATTCTGTTTTTCTAGCGATAAATGAATCTACTTCCATTTCAGCAAACTTGTAAAACAACTCTCTAATTTCAGTAACTTCTTGATTGGTGAATTCTTTCCCAGATTGTTCTAACATATTTTTGCAATGTGCAAGGCTCAGCATAACGTAAATGATTTTGCGTTAAATTAACTCAATTTATCTTTGTCTGCTACATCGTCACCCTTCGATGTTTTGGTATGATTTATTTGGATGTCGGCAAATAGGTATAGCTTCTCCCTAATTTCTTGAATCTGCTGATCGGTATATTTCTTACCATATTTTTCAAGCAGTTTTCTACAATGTTCAATACTTAGCATTCCTTTTGTTTTTATGAAAAACAAAAATAGAATGTTAGCTATGCTTAAATCAATATCAGATTAATTCATATACCTTAATATAGTCTGTTTCAATTCCGTATCTCCACGACCATTTGAAAGCTCTTGGAACTGGAGTAATTTGAAAGGCTGACATATACCATCCTTAGCATATTTGACACCTAATATTTTGATGCCGTCTTTTTCATGGATCGACACTTTTAGAATTTCAATCATAATTTCCAATTAATAAACTTCGGGCAATCCACCAGAGAGCATTACTTTAATTGTACCAACAGCTCCATGAGGTTTTGTAGTGAGTGCTTTTGCAAATGTTCCTGGTAACCCATAAGAATAGGCGTAGCCTCTTCCTTTTACATCTCCTGTATAAATATTATCTCCAATATTTGCAGCATACACGGTCATTTTAATATCTATGATTCCTGCGTATTGGATAGTAACCCTTTGATTATTTGCCCCTCCAACTTTTACCACACCAATAACATCTTCGTTATAATACAAATTGGTTGTTGTTACGGAAAGTGGGTTGGTTTTATCAATCACTACTACATCTCCATATTCCAATTGAACTCCCGATCTATTGGTTAGTTGAATGGTTCCAGCATCAATAACTGGAGGAACACCTCCGCCATCATCAGAAGAAACTCCACCTTTAGTAATTCTATTTCGAGTTAAATATCTCATAAAACTAGGCTTGTGAAGTTTTGTAATACTGAACTCTAAGAACATGACTTTTTCCGGCTTCAATGCCGATTACCTGAAAATTGTCAAGGCTCGTTTTACCAAATAATTCCAACACATCTCCATCTCCAAAAGATTGCCCTGAAATAGCCGTTGGAGCTGTGCCATTTTCTTTATATCGTAATGCTCTTGCTTTATTTGTGGCCGAGCCATCTACTTCAAAAAAAACTGAAGCTGAAACTGCAGTATCGGGAACGGTTAAACCTTTTGCTTCGCTATCATCTATCGTTAAATCTTCGTAACCATTACTTGCTTCATCAATGGCAACACGACCACGCTCGCCAGAAGTCCATAACATGAGTTCTTCAAGGTAATCTTCGGTTTGTGCGAAGTTTTGATGTGGATATGGATTTGCTTTCATGTACTTTTTTTAATAAAACAGTCTCTGACTGCTGCCATTATGCTAGTAAATTTCCTGTTTCTTGATATTCATTGTAAAGACCTGCTAAGGTTCTGCCTCCCAAATCTTGAAAGTGGGGCTTGTCTTTGAATGACCTCCAATTTCCACCCCATTCAAGACCTACTTCTTCTCCTAACTGCCCGATACGATTCCAATTGGGATTTGTCCAAAGAGCTTTGCCATTTTTAAACTCCACCACATCTACTGCTAATTTGTAATTGTGTGAGCTTTTTCCACACTTGGCATTGGTTACAACTTTACCCGGAGCTGTTCTTCCTTTTGCGTACAATTTGTTTTGCTCATCACAATCACGTTCTGCAGAAGTAACTCGTAATTCAATCCCTTCTTTTCCTGCATTGACTAAAAGCTTCTTTACTTTCTTTCTAAACTTCGGTTCGAGAGAAAGCAATAAGTAGTCTGTTTTGTAATCAAAATGTTGATATATCTTCTTTCGGGCGAGGAATATCCCAACGCCTAAAGCCACAATTCCTGTGGCGATTCCGATATACACATATTGTTTTTTTACTTCCATTTACTTTTTATTCTGACAGCTACATGAAGCCTTTTTCTTTTTGGCAATCGTAATTAAGTTGATGCTTGTAAATATGATATTCAGCGTTAAAAATGTTCCCATAAGTATTGGCATCACCTTACTTTCTTTGTTCTCGCTCATGTTCGTTACTTTTTTTGATTGCGTTAAGCTCTTTTAATAGCTCTTGGTTTTTCTTTTCCATCAGATCTACTTTTTGCTCTAAACATTTAATCTGTTTCCGTTGTTTTTCAATTATTTCTTCCATCGCTGCTGTGTGATCTTCACTTTCCTTCACTCGTTTTTCTAGTTTCTGAGACCATTGCACCCAATTATTTACAATGCTGCTATTTGCCTGAGCGTAGAGATTGCTGGTTTCTGCACTTTTGAGTTTCTTATCCGTGCGAATTTTCACAAGAATCTCAACGAGTTTCCAAAAGCCCCCAGCTCCAACAATTATTGTTATCAATTTCCAAATTTCCATCTCTATCATTTTTTAAGATTATGGAGGTGAAGCTCCGTTGTACACCACTGGGTATTGAGCCACATAAGGTTTGATGTTAAACATCAGCTCATCATTTGGGTCAATGAAAATTCCAAAGATTGAAACCTTACCATTACTATCAAATGAGTAGAAAAACACCTCGCCTTTGTTGCTAATCAAAGTTCCGGGAGATGAATTAGTAGGATTATTCAATGGTTTTGGAAAATTCAATACCCAACCACTCACGGCACCAGCACCACCTGCTCTTTTTAACCTAACATCGTTTACCAAAACCATATTTCCATTCATTACAGAATACCGATTTCTGCCTGACGTATGATACATGACTGTTCCAATATGAGCTGCAGCAATTGTCAATAAAGATTCCCTATTGATGTAATTATCTAAGCGTACCTTCAACTTCAATGGAGTTACCGCTTTTTGGTCGTCTGTTCCAACATTAACAATGGCTTGAGTGGCAATTTGAATTAATCCTGTCACCAGTTCGGTAGCCACTCTGTTATTGAGTAAGGTGGCTAGTTTTAAAGGTGTGATAGAAGTGGTGTCATCGGTTCCAGCATTCGATAAAGCCTGTGTTGCAATTTTCATTATACCAGCAAGACTTTCAGTAGCCTGGACTAAGTTGGATTGCATAACATTCCAATCAGCACCAACTGCAGCTTGTGTTCCTCCGGCATTATCATTTAAACAATGAATCACATCATTTGCCTGAACTTCAACGCCTGCAGCTCCACCAATTTTACCAGCTAGATTTACCGTGTAGGCATCTCCTGATAATCCTGCCGGATAATTGGGATTGGTAGAACAATCAATAAAACCTTTGTTTTCCCATAAACCCGTGACTTTGTCGGCAACATAGGCAATCAACTTTTGAGGGGTAATGGCCGTAGAATTATTGGCCGGATCATTGGATTCTGCAGCGGTGGCATATTTGGTAATGCCTGCATTTACTTCGGTTGCTTGCGATGGGTCAATTACAATCCCCGATGCTACCTGAAAACATGTACCGTCATATATCAGAATATAATGAACAATTGTGTTTAAATCATTCGGATCTACGTCAACTAAAGTACCAGCTCCAGTAATTTTCATGATGGGAATAGCTCCTTTACCATCCACATTCAATGTAGAAATACCTGAATTTAAGTGGTTGAATTTCACTTCCAACAATAAACCGATTCTGTACGCTTGTGTTAAAGCAGGACTTAGAATCAATTCATAATCGTCCGTTCCTCCGGTAGTGCTTCCTACACCGCCCATACTGTTTTCAGCTGGAAAGTCGCCAACATAATTAATGTTGTTCAAATTCACATCGCTTGTATATCCTCCTGTTGCACTCATTTTTATTTGTTTTTATGTGGCAATGGCCAATATGGTCATCAGTCCTAATCCAATACTTAAAAGCACCTTATGTACTTTGCTTTTTTTTAATTTTTCATCCTTCAGTTTCAACGATTCATTGAGGTAATCCATATTGGTTTCTTGGTTCTGATTAATTACTTCCATGTTGTTCACCTTCCCTTTCAAATGGATTGCTACACTATCTTTCACCGCAACAGAATGATTAAGTAAATCAACCATTATTTCCTGTTCCACCATCATTGAATCACACCACTGATTTGCTTCAATCCTTTTAGCTATTTCCTTGCTTTGAGGAATGGTGAAGAAAAACACGGTATCACCATCCAATACTTGTACTGTCGGTGTTAATCCTTGCGAAAAAGCGGAATAGCTTATCGTTAGAATAAACATCAATAGCTTTAATTTTTTCATGTTTTGCTTTCTTTAAATCTGTAATAACCATCTTCTTTATTTTAACCAATCGCTTTAAACTATCTGCCTGAATAACTAGCAATTCAATTGTTGCATCCAGTGATTTGTTCTGCGTAAAAAGTGAATCATTTTGAGCCTTCAAAACTTCAATTTCATCAGCGTGTATTGAGGTGTTTTGCCCTTTATCATTCACATAAAGCCAACACATGCCTACCACCAGCAGTATCAGCAATGCAATCAATATGATTTTAAACCGATCCATTCCTTTTCTGTGGAGTGTTAAACCGATCGTAATAGTCTTTTTCGGGAGGCTGTTCAACCTCTGTTACTGCAAATACCTTTTTACCAATATATTTTGTCAATCCCTCGATGATGAGTTTGTGAAAGACAATGGCGAATACAAATGATTGAAACAGGCATTCCACTTTCTCCAAAGAATAACCTCGAATAAAATATAGAGCCACCGCATAGAGCAATCCTATGATGGCTACTCTGTACTTGGTTTGGGAATGCACCTTAGTGACTTTTTTAATTCCTGCTTTTACCTTGCTATGGTTGATGCCATAAGCAATAACAATAAAGGTTAAAATGTACGACCAGTCCAAGCTACTTACGTAGCCTGTTATCTGGTTCCATATTTCTGTTACAATAGTTGTGTCCATAATTGATCTTCTTTTCGCTTTTTTATCCGGGAAAAACAATGTTTTCCAGTTGGCTTAAATCGGCTGTTTCAAGGATTTTAGCTTCAATGAGTTTTTTGTATTTCTTTTCAAATTTTTGTTTTGCTTCACCTTTAAAATCAGTTTCTTCCGGAAGCATTGGGAATGACCAAGTGAAGGCAACGAGCAATTCCAAATCGTTGTATTTTAGTTTCTGCAGTTGGGTTTTCAATTGCTCCTTATCAAGATCCTTGTCTTTCTTTTTTGCAGCCTCACTCCATTTTTTAAACAACCATTTGATTAGGCTGTTCTTACCAATAGGAGTTTTGGCAAAAGCCACATATCCAAGCCCTGCAAAGACTGATATTCCAAATAATGTGATCGCTACTTTCTTCATCCTATTCCCTTTATTGTGTCCATTTTCTCCATGTTTTTCACAACACCTCTAATTCCAAAAACCATAAGAGTTATCACAAATGCAGTACCTACTAGGTATGCAGATGTCTTCCGCAAAGTCTTATCGGTCATGGTAATGGTGATGTCTGATTTTAATCCTTCATCGCTAAAAACATTGTCCAAATAATCTTTGACTGATCGCTTATTTTGATTTTCTTCCGCCATTTTATCCTTTGTTTAATTGCTGAATATCAGTTAGCGAAGCCGTCAATTTCCCCAAATGCTTTTTTACAGCAGATTGTGTTTTATCACCGTATTTACCATCCACACCATCTTTATTTGTTCCTGAACTCCCTAGATTAGCACCAAAAGCCTTTAACTTCTTTTGAAGAGCAGTAACATTGTTTCCACAACTACCGTGTTTCAAAGGATAGCTGTCTCCATACTTGCAAAACCCTGAACCACTTGATGATCCTGCTTGACCATATTTAGCTTTCAGTTCTTTCGTTTTCTTCTTTTTCATGTAAAGCACAACACCAGCACCGATACCTGCCAATAGTAGAATACCGCCTCCTATCCATAGAGCCTTGTTGTTTATTTTGAATGTGTCCTTATTCATTTTCATCTTATTTTAATCTTCAACCGTTACCGCATCTTCACGTACATATCCTTCTGATTTTCCCTCGACTGTTTTACTCAAACTTATTTTGTACCAGTAGTACCCATCTTCACCTTTCACTCTTTCCAAAATGCTACCTACTGGATTACTTTTCACTTGTTTGATTAGGTTATGGGAAAAATCTAATGCTCCCCAGTTTTCATTATCAACTTTGGGCGTACTTCGGACATTGATATATCCTTCTGATCCATAGCTCACCAACTTTCCGATTAACTTTTGTTCCTCTTTCGTTTTTTGCTTGTTGCTACTGGTGTTGTGTGATTTTTTCTTAATCACCTTGTATGCACCAAAGCCAAGTGCCGATAGCACAACTGTTGCTATTCCACCAATTATCAAGTATTTCTTCGTTTTTGCTTCCATGTTTTAATAGCTTTTAAGGATGTCTTTAATTCGTTCCACTTCGTCCGCATCATCTAGGTAATAAGTGATGTATTCTGCCAAACTTTGCTTGTGCTTGGCACTAAACATTCGGGCAATCAGTGAGAGATTATCAGCACTTCCAGCTTCTTCTAAAGCAGAATAAAAGCCCCCTTCATCGTCATTGAACACGCCTCCTGAATCGTAAATCTGTTTAGCAAGTTGCTTGGCTCTGTCATGTGATAGCGAGACTTTACTTGGTCGAGAATAGTTGGGATCAAAGCCTTTATAACTCATTATGTCCCTTATCTTTTTACTTTTCTTGCAGTCTGCAACTCCCGTAGCACAAAGAATAGGTCGAATTATCCCAAAATAGGTCAAGCCCAAACTGACGATAATAATACCACCAATGATGTAGGGAGTGGCCTTGTTTTGTGCCAGTCCTTCAACTGCTTTTGCTCCTGCGATTGCACCTACCATTTTGTTCTACTTTATTAGATTCCGATAATTTCTTCGGTTGTTTCTTTCACTTCTGTTTTGGTCAATCCGTTTTCTTTCAAAAAGGATTGAAGTCTTTTTTTCACGCCTTCCTCCATCTCTTTGGCTTGCTCTTTATCATATTTGATATAGATTTGGCGACCTAACCAAAAACCAACGGCTAGTGTTATGATTGTTTTCATGCTTTTTCCATTTTTTGTTGTGAGTTATTAGTAACAATAGAACTCATAAGTATTTCCTGACATAATTGCTGCGGTAGCTTAGACCTTTCGTAATTATTTTTTAGAGCTTGTGTCCCTGTCTTACTTCCTCGTGGTGAAGCTTCATGACAAGAACTTCCGTTTTTACATCTTTGTTTTGGCTTCCAATTGGTGTTGTTCGTCCATATATCGGTTGGCTTCATTCGATTTTCACCGTACTGGCAATAAGTAACTGTATGTCGAATCGGTAATTCTTCCATGAAGAACATCTTTCTTAACATGCCCCTTGGATTCTCGATGTACCACAAAAGTTGAGGGTTCAAAACCATGTAATACTTAATAATTGCAATGGTATTAAGCACATAGCGTAATCCGATTCTGGTTGCTTTAGTTTTAGGAAAACGATTTATTCCTTCTTTCTCCCAATGATGTCCAATTGCTGCTACACTAAACCCTGTACATGGTGGAGATGACCAAATAACATCAGGCACAAAAGGAATTTGTTCGCAATCAAAAGCCATAATATCAACAGAATAGTCAATCTTTTCAAATGGCTGTACATCACTTGATAGTACAGTCATCCCTAAATTTTGAGCGACTTTTCCAATTGATCTGCTTCCAGCAAACAACTCTAAAACCTTTATGTTACCTGTTTTTGACACCTTACCCTTTGAAAATGTTTTTGTCTTCTAATTCCAAGCTCTCTAACCATTTAGGTACATTGAAACTTGGCATTCCAACACCTTCCATTGCTGGTATTTGGTCTAAGCCAATTACTATCAGATCTGGGTTTTTAAGCAAATGATATTTCACATACACTTCCAAAGTTTGTTTCTGCTCCTTGGTTCGGGTGTCCCAATCCTTATTGCCGTCTTTGGTTCTTCCGCCAACAAAGGCTACATATTTGGCTTGTCCGGTTAATCCATTAGCTCCTTCTGAGATTCCCCATAGGTCAACTTCATTCGGACTGGTTTCAGGAATAATATTTAGGAGTTCCCCTTCTAAAGAAATGAGATCATCAATTCGAGGTCGGTTCAATCCCAATCCACCATTGTGTGTAGGACTGGTATGATGCTCAATAATAGCTGCCTTAGTTACTTCTTGTCCTCCGGGAGTATTTGTATTTACTATGATTAGGTAATTCACTTTTTTCATCGCTTTTGTTTTTTGAATGTTTAAAATTGATTTATGCTTTTGTCAACCTTCTAAAGCCCAATAATTGCTCGGCTTTATAGGCTCGAATACACACCTTATTACTTTGGTTTCCACCTAAACAGTTGATGTGATTTTTGCTTTCAGAATGATTGATATAGATGGCAACATGACCTTTCCAACTGTTCTTGCTTTCACGCCAAAAAATAACAACATCACCTGTTTGAGGTTCTTCAACTGTCTCACCGACATTCAACCATGATCGGGCATTGAGTTTTTTACTTCGCTGCAAACCTGCTTTCAAGGCACACCAGTTCAGGAAGATGGAACACCAAGCAGTTTCATCATCAATGATGCCTGCGTAGCCAATCTCTTTGGAATAAGCTACAATGGTGGAGTTGTGCTTTGTTCCGGGAATTTCTTTTACCCCGTATTGGGATAGCCCTATGTTTAATAGCTCGTTCATGATAATCGCTTTTGAGTGATTCTATTTTCTATTGTTTGGAATGGGATTTCGTCTTGCTTGTAGCCTTCTGCAGACATGGTTCGCCAAAATTCAAATTGTCGGAAATAGACAATGAGAGAAATGGTTTGTAGTCCGGCTATTTTAAACACCCAACTGGTTTTTCCATCTATCACTGTTCCTTCCAAATCGGTCAGTTCAGACACGTTCAGATAATTCTGAGGGCTTTTGTAATTCTCATGTGAAATGGGCGTAGATACTTTTGTGCCTGTTGGTGTTTCTTCAACAAAATGAAGCACTTTAAATCGTGCTTCTCCTGAAAGCACCCATTTGGTATGCTTCACAACTCCCGGATTGTGCATAAAATTTTGAGACTTGTGTGCATAATCTTCACTTATGCTAATGCTACTGCTTTGACTAGCATAAC
>Ga0222664_1000291_pt1 | contig 34744 bp, 23 predicted proteins | sample AntAcemetagen604_FD_181147 | JGI IMG/M metagenome (GOLD analysis project Ga0222664, IMG submission 181147) | Saline water microbial communities from Ace Lake, Antarctica - #604 | ecosystem: Environmental > Aquatic > Non-marine Saline and Alkaline > Saline | place: Antarctica: Ace Lake... | reverse complement strand
AATAGTTGGTGTGGTAACTGCAATGCTATGACCGATGCCAATAATGACAATATTTGGGAAGTTACTGTTCAAATACCTGCAGATACAGTTGAATATAAATTTGCAGCAGATAATTGGGCAATTCAAGAGATTTTGGCACAAGGATTAAGTTGTACAGTTACTAATGGAGGGTTTACAAACCGAGTTGTGGCAATAACAGGTGATACAACTTTACCCGTTGTTTGTTGGGAGACTTGTCAAGCTTGTGTTCCTTTATGTCCGTCTTTAAATTTATCGGCGACACAAAATTTAGTTACATGTTTTGGAGGAAATAATGGTATTTTAACTGCTTTTGCAAATGGCGGAAATGCGCCATATATATATGATTGGGGCTTTTCACAATCTCAAACAATTTCAGGATTACTTTCGGGTAATTATAGTGTTACTGTAACCGATTCCTCAGGTTGTGTTGATTCAGCAGTATTTTTCTTAAATCAACCAACAGGCCCGCTAACTAGCGTTACAAATGGTTCTTTACCAATTTTAGAAATCAATAATACAAATGGAACTTCTTATTTAATGGATTTTGGATTTCCAGATTCAACATCTTGGGGTTCAACAGTTTCAACCGTTTCAGCCTTTAGTCAATTGGTAGTTGCCAGAGATTCTTCAGCTGCCGATAGTTTGGTTTGTTCTACAAGTTTAGCAAACGCTGCTGCCATTAATGGAAAAATTGCAGTTGTTTACAGAGGAGCTTGTGAGTTTGGTTTAAAAGCATTGGCTTGCCAAAATGCAGGTGCTTTGGGTGTTATTGTAATTAACAATATCAATGTTAACACTAACATTAGTGGAGGATTATTAGGTACTCAAGTCAACATTCCAGTTATGATGGTTACCCAAAACAACGGCCAAATTATTAGAAACTTAATGAAAAATGGTGGCTCAGTTTATATGGGAGAGAACACAAACGCTCCAATTGAACCACTTTGTTTTGGAAATATGAATGGCTCAATAGAATTAAATGTAAATGGAGGAACAAGTCCTTACTCATACCAATGGAGCAACAATCAAGGCTCAAGAATAATTACAGGTATAGGTGCCGGTACTTATTCATATACAATTACCGATGGTAATAGCTGTGTTCATGCTGGTTCAACAACTTTAAATCAACCACAAGCTTTGCAAATTGGCTTAACAAGCGCACAAAACCCAACAAGTTTACTAGCAAACAATGGTTCAATAACTGTAAATGCTTCAGGAGGAACAAATCCTTATACTTATAGTTGGAATACATCTCCAGTGCAAACTTCAAATACCGCTTCAAATTTGAATGTTGGAAATTATTCTGTTACCGTTACAGATAGCAATTTATGTAATGAGACATTTAATTATTCTTTATGTGCAAATGATACCACAACAAGCAGTGTTTCAATTTGTCAAGGAGATACAGCCTTTATTTTTGGAAATGCACAAACAACATCTGGAAGTTATTTCCAAACCTTTACATCAAATGCAGGGTGCGATAGTGTATTAGAAGTAAGCTTAACAGTAAATAGCAATCCACTAATTGGCGGGGTAAACGTAACACAGGTTTCCGGTTGTGGAACTAATGATGGTGCAATTAGTCTTTTGGGTTTTGGAGCCGGAACAATTACCTATAGCTTGAACACAGGTCAAATTCAAACAGGAAATGGTTCTTTCACAGGTTTATTTCCGGCCACTTATGTTGTTACTGTAACAGATTCATTAGGTTGCTCAAGCCAAACAGGACAATTAACAATAAGCCCATTTGCAGGTTCACCCAATCAACCTACAATAACAGGAACAAGTAGCTTTAACTATTGCTTTGGTGATGCTATTCAAACGGTTTCTGCAACAGGAGGAAGCGGAACTTTATATTGGTATGATAACGCTTCATTAACAACACCTATAGATTCAGGGTCCACCTATACACCAAACTCAAACTTAGGACTAAGTATTTACTATGTAGCAGAATTCGCAAGTAATTGCCAAGGCCCGCCAGCCCAAATATTTGTAGAGGTTAATGCCGTACCTAACGCTCCAATATTAACTGGTGGCGCAACATATTGTGATACAGACCCAATATCACCAATTTTTGCACAAGGAGTAGGTGTTGTATGGTATGGTGATACAGGTTTAACAGCTGTTATAGGAACTGGAAGCCAAATGCCAATTGGTGTTTTTGCAAATGTTGGTGTAAACTATGTTTACGCAACCTCAACCTCAAATGGATGTGTTAGTGCAGCAAGTTCAGATTCTGTTATCGTGTTAGCCTCTCCTCAACCTCCCTCAGCAACAAGCGTAGCCTATTGCGATAATGAATCATCAATTGCACTAGCAGCAAACCTTGCAACAGGAAACTCTGCAAGATGGTATTCTGATTCAACTTTAAATAACTTAATATCGGTTAACCAGTCGTTTTTCCCATCTTCAAATGTTGGTTCAAGTACTTTTTATTTGACCCAAAATGATGGAACTTGCGAAAGTCAATCGGTTCCAGTTACTTCAACTGTTTACCAGTCTCCAATTTTCACATCTGTAATTTCAAATGACGTTTCTTCTTGTGGATTAATAGATGGTTCAATTTTTATTACTGCCCAATTTTCAAATATTGGCTCAAAATATAGTATTGATAATGGGCAAAGTTTCCAACAAAACGGTTCTTTTAACAATTTGCCTGCTGCAGGATATATTCTTTATGTTGAAGATACTTTTTGTTCATCTACATATGGCATTGAAACAATAAATGCTCCAGGCCAACCACAATCACCAACGGTGCTTGGGGATGATACTATTTGTAATGGGGATAGTTTCGGGATTTTTGCGGCGTCCGCTTCAGGCTCGGGTACCTTAACTTGGTACGATTCGCCTCTTTTGGGAATTTCAAATCAGGTTGATACAGGAATTACCTATAGTCCACAAAGTGTTGGGTTAGGGGCAAATACTTATTATGTTACCGAAACACAAGGTAATTGCGAGGGAGCTGCAGCATCAGTTACCATTTTGGTTAATGCATTACCAAATGTAAATGCTGGTATTGATCAATTTATTTGTGATGGAAATTCGGCAATATTGGTTGCAACAGGAGCCTCTGTTTACAATTGGATTGGCTTGGGTAATAATGATTCGGTAACCGTTTCTCCAACCTCAAATACCCAATACAATGTTATAGGAACTTCTGCTCAAGGATGTGTTAATTCCGACTCAGTTTTAGTTTCAATAAACACTTTACCAACTGTTACAGCAGGAGCAATGCCTGGATTATGTATTGATCAGGGTAACTTTATTTTACCAAAAGCAACACCAAATGGAGGCCAATATTCTGGACAAAACATTGTGAACAACACATTATTTGTTTCGCAAGTAGGGGTAGGTACGCATCCAGTTTATTATACTTATACAGATAACAATGGTTGCACTGCTATAGACACTTCATCTATAACAGTAAATGCATTACCAATTGTTTCGTTGGGGCAACAATCAAATATTTGTGCTAATGCAGCTCCAATTTCATTAACAGGCGGTTTACCTTCAGGAGGCAGCTATTTTGGGCAGGGCATAGCCAACGGAAATTTTGATCCAACAGCGGTTGCAGGGCCAGGCATGTACAGTATATTTTATAGTTTCACAGATTTAAATGGCTGTTTTGCGAGAGATACCAATACTATTACGATTGATACCGTTCCAATAATTTCGTGGATATCTTTCCCTACAATTTGTGAAGAAGACGCCAAATACACACTTGTTGAGGCTATTCCTTCGGGTGGAGTTTATTCAGGAAATGGAGTCGGAGGCGGAAGCTTTGACCCTGTATTTGCAGGTGGTGCGGGCGCTTATTCAATAGGTTATAGCTTTACAGATGGCAATGGTTGTGAGGCCTCAAGTAACCAAACCCTAAATGTGGGTGTTGTTCCTATTGTAAATTTAGGTAGCGACACAACTTTATGTAACAACATACCAACAGTTGTTCTTGATGCAGGAAGCGGCTCAAGCTATGCTTGGTTCTTAAATGGAGTATCAACTGGTCAAACATCACAAACCATTACAGCAGATAGTTCAACAGCAGGAAGCTATTCTGTTTTTCTTACAAATTCGGATGGTTGTTCTGGCAGTGATACAGTAGTTGTGAGTTACGAGTCTATTTGTTTGGGAATTAGCGGAATTGGCAAATTAGATGCAAAAGTAAACATCTTCCCTAACCCAAATAATGGAAACTTTATTTTAGAAATTATTGGTGAAAAAGCTGAAAATATTGACGTTGAAATTTACAGTTCAAATGGTCAATTGGTTTATCAAAAGGCCTACAATCAACAATCATTAATTAGAGAAGAAATTGAATTAAGAAACCTCTCGGGTGGTATTTATATACTAAATCTAAAAACTGAAAAGGGGAATTCTAAATTTAAATTGATAATAAACTAAAACAAAGTTTTATAAACAAAAACCCCAAAGCAATAAGCTTTGGGGTTTTTTATTTTGCCATTTCTAATGCGCCATCTAGCCAATAAAATAAGTCGTTTGGGTGGTTGTTTGTTTTGTCTTTAGACCTTTTATGGCCAAGCCTCACAATTATTAGGTTCTTTTCAGGAATACAAATAATATATTGACCTAATATACCTCTAGCATAAAAGTAATCAAGCTCCTTATGTTTTCCCATCCACCACTGGTAACCATAAAAATCTACTTTTTCTTGGGTGTCTTTATCAATTAGGTTGTTCGGAGAAATACTTTCTTTAATAAACGAATTTGGGATAATTTGAATTGAATCAATTAAGCCTTGATCTATGTAAAGCTTTCCAAACTTTGCAAAGTCACGCGCAGTAGCAATAATGCAGCATGAAGCTTTTTCATTTCCTTTCGGTTCATCTAAAATCCAATAGCCTTCGGTTTCGGCACCTATTTTTTGCCATATTTCTTCTTGAAAATATTCGCTTAATGTTTTTCCCGTTGCCTCTTCAACAATAAAAGCTAATAGTTGGGTATCGCCACCTTGATAGCTGTAAAATTTACCTGCCTCACCAGTAACCTCATATTCATGCATTAACTTACGTAAGTTTTTGCCATAATATGCTTTTGCAGGAAACGCAAATGGGTTTAAATAATTTTCGTCGAAACCAATACCAGAACTCATTTGTAAAAGCTGCTTTATGGTAATTGAAGCTTGAGGTTTGTTTTTAAAATCTGGCAAAAAATCGCCAATAGTTTGATTTATACTTTCAATTTTACCTTGTTGAAGAGCAACGCCAACTAAAGCACTAACAAAAGATTTAGACATAGAGAAAGAGTTTGTAGGAATAGATTCCGAAAACCCTTCAGCATAATCTTCGTAAATGATTTTATCATCTTGAATTACCAAATAAGCGGTGGTTTTAAATTCTTCATGCGCTTTTACTAAAAACTCTGGTGCTGTTTTAATTTCGCCTTCTTCCCAATATTTAGGGATATTTGTTTTAAGGGTGTCGTTAGCAAACTTTTTATAATCTGTTAGAGATGGGCCAATTCTTCCCTTAAAAATAGTAAGTTTTAAAACATTATAGAAATATGTATTTCCTGTAAAAACTAGCATCACATGAAATGAGACCAACAGCGAAATAATAAAAGAAGCAATGGCAATAAACCTCATGATTAAATAATTTCCATGTTAAATATAGTTGTTAAGTGTCCCAATAACTTTTCTTGAATTTCATTAAGATTTACCTTTCTACCAATCTCCTTTTCAAGAGACGTTACAGCTTTGTCATCAATTCCGCAAGGCACAATATGGTTAAAGTAGTTTAAATCATTATTAATATTGAAAGCAATTCCGTGCATGGTAATCCAACGGGTGCACCTGATTCCCATAGCGCAAATTTTTCTAGCCTTTTTTTCATTCTCAGGCTCAATCCAAACACCTGTATAACCCTCATACCTGCCTGCAATAACTTTGTATTCTGCTAAAGTTCTTATTACCGCTTCCTCTAAAAACCTAAGGTATTTATGAATGTCTGTAAAGAACTCTTCTAAATCCAGAATAGGGTACATAACCAATTGACCAGGCCCATGATGCGTAATATCTCCTCCGCGATTAATTTTAAAAAACTCAATTCCCTTTTGGTTGAGTTCAGGTCCTGTTAAAAGTAAATTATCCATTGACCCACTTTTACCAATGGTATAAACAGGGGGATGCTCACAGAAAAGTAAATAGTGATGATTGAGCGGGATTTGAAGTGATGGGTTTTTTCTGATTGCTAATTTTCGATTTGATAACCTTGCATTTAATAACTCTTGCAAACGCCAAGCCTTTTGGTAACTAGTTAATCCAAGGTTTATGCGTTTTACTTTTTTCATTTACAGGTCTTTCAATCGAACCTTAAGTGCTTCAATAACCTTAACTTCTATAGGGTCTATTTGTTTTATTTCGGCAAGGTGAACCGAAAGCCAATCTCCAAAATGTATAAGATAAAGGGTTTTTTCAAGAGGTGAATTTCCTTTAGCCATTACTTTAAAAACGTTACCTGCATATTGAGAAACAACTTCCTTTATATATTCAATCCTTTTTTGATTGCGGTAAAACTCATCTCCATCTTCAATAATTAAAACAGAAAGTCTATTCTCTTTACTTCTCCAACCTACAATTTCATTGTGATTTAATTCAGGAATAACATGATGCCAGCACAACATTTTAGCATTTTCGTTTATTTGCTGCCTAAACCTTTGTATAACCCCGTTTAAACGGTCTTCTCCGTATAATACAGGAATAGTTCCGTGCATGGATTTAGCCATAATTTTTGCTTCTTCAATAATTGAAGCCTGACTTTCCTGCAACCAATTGCCAATTTCAAAAACTTGGTTTAAAGAGAAATTTTTATTGATTTTTAGTAAACTCAAAATATTGTTGAGTTGAACAAAAGGGTATCCAAATGCAGCTCTAGGAGGAAGGCCGCCAGGAATAATAACACAATCGAAATTATTTTCTGTACATTTTTCTTTAAGAATTCCGCCCGATGTTATTCCAATTACTTGGCAGTTTTTTTCAAGAGCTTGTTCAAAAACAGAAATAGTTTCTTCGGTATTACCCGAATAAGAACAGGCAATTAAAAGTGTTTTTTCATTTGAAAAACCAGGAAGGTTATAACCTTTATTCACGGTAATTGGGCAGGAAGAAGTTCCTATTAATAAATCAGAAATTATGGTTCCACCAATACCAGAACCTCCCAAGCCTGTAATTACAATATTTTGAAAGTTATAAGAATTGGATAAACTAAACTTTGAGGCTATTTCAGCTGACTCAATTAGTTGATTTGGAAATGAAGCTACTAAATTTCTCATATTTTATTGATTGATAAACACCACTTTTTCTGTTTTAGATGTTCCATCAGAAGTTTTAAAGTTTACAAAATAAACACCATCTCTTAAAGCAGACCTTTGTAACGGAAAGATTGATGTTTGGTTTAATTGTGGCGAACTTCTAAAAGTTTCTATCAATCTTCCAAATTGATTAAAAATTTCAAAATCTACCCATTCATATTTTTTTTCGAATATAACTTGAAGTTGAGCGTCGGCAGGGTTTGGAAACAAAAAAGCATCAACATTGAGGTCTTTTTTATTATCTATATAAGAGTATTGTGGGTTTGAAAGTTCAATTATTTTATCGTCATCTGGTTTTACAACAAATATTCCATTTTCTTCATTGTTTGAGGTTGAAAGATAAATTTTACCATTTGGACTTACAAACACATCTCTAATTCTACCATATTCAAGTTCCAAATACTCTTCTTCAGATGCAGAAGAAGCCCCGTTTTCAAAACCTTTTATTACACTAATTCTTTTTGCTTTTAAAAATGCAATTATCAAGCTGTTTTGCCACTCTGGAATTGACTCATGATTAAAGTGGGCCATGCCGCAAGGCGCATCGGTGGGAGTCCAAACAGTAATAGGTTCGTGAACAGGTAGTGTATCGCAAATAATTTGCTCCGATGGCAAGTCGCAAAAACCTTCCATTAAAGGCCATCCGTAATTTTCTCCTTTTATTATTTCATTCAGTTCATCATCAGAAGATGTTCCATGCTCCGTAGCAAAAAGTCTTTCGCCTACTTTAACAAGTCCTTGAGGGTTTCTGTGCCCTATAGAGTAAGCAAAGGTGCCAAATGGATTGTCATCAACTTTTTTTCCATCAATAGTTAGCCGTAAAACCTTTCCAGCTAAAGAGTTTTTATCTTGAGGCAAACCACCATCATATCCATCTCCTGTGGTTAAAAAAATAGTTTTATCGTCGTCAAAAACTATTCTTGAGCCAATGTGTGAGTCGTTTCCAGGAATGCGGTAAAGTAAATGAGTTGTATCAATAATACTTCTACTTGAAATAGAGTAGGTTAGCCTTGTTAATCTGGCGTTATAAAGCTCGGTTGAGTAATGTATAAATATGTAAGGAATTAATGGAAACTTTGGATGCAGCGCCATTGCTTGCAGGCCTGTATTATCTGCAGATTGAAATACCTCAGGTACTTTATAAATTGTGTCTAATTTCGGTTCTTCTTCATCTGGATTTAATTTTATGATGAAGCCGTTTCGTTGAGAAAACCAAAGGTTTCCATCTGCGTCCATATCTAAATCCCAAGGAATAAATAAATCTGTGGCAACTTCCCTTGTTTGTATATAGGTGTTGGCCAACTGAATTTGACTATAACTTGTTTTTAAAAAACAAACAATTAATAATATGGTAAAGGGTATTTTCATTTAATGAAACACAAACTTTTTTGATGTTTTAAATTGACCTTGTGCCACCTCTAAAATATAAATGCCGCTTACTAAGTTTTGAAAAACTACTTTTTGATTGTTATTCAGATTATCTTGACTTACAAGTTTACCAGCTATGCTATATAGTTTATAATTAATCAATTCTTGAGAATTTGAAGAAACACTAAAACCATTATTTGTTGAATTTATTTTAATGTTGTTGGGATATAAATTTTTCGTTGATGTCCAAAACCCTTCGAAAATTTCAAAAATGATATCATCGCCATCTTTTGGCTCGCCATAAAAATCTTTATTAGAAGTAGCTGCAAAAACCCTTCCATCAGGAGATATTAAAACATCCCTAATTCTTCCTAATGGCTCTAAACCTAACCTTGTTGTTGATAATACCGAATCTTGATTTAGATTCATTTTTAAAACATAAATAGCGTTGTCTTTTAAGGTTGCAACTAGTAAACTATTACTTAAAGAAGGGTATAAAGTGTTTGAATAAAAGTCAATTCCTGCAGGAGCAATAGTTGGAGTAAATGCTGCAATTGGCTCAACAATATTGAATTGATTGTAGAGTGCCTCGTTTGCAGGCTCTTTAAAGCCACCTACAAGAGGCCAGCCAAAATTCCTTCCAATTTCTAAAACATTTATTTCATCATTACTGAACGGGCCGTGTTCTGAAATTACAATTTTCCCATTTGCGGTTTTGCAGATTCCCTGAGGGTTTCTATGGCCAAAACTATAAATAGGGGAACTGGTAATAGGGTTGTCAATAGGAGTTGAGCCATCTAAATTATACCTCAATATTTTTCCATTAGGATTATCTAATAGTTGCGCTAAGTTTTCATTTTGAATATCGCCTGAGGTATAATAAATGTAGTTTGAGTCAAGTAAAAGACGCCCACCTAAATTTGCGTTTCTACTTGGTAATGAATCCACTAATATTTTTTCATTTGCTAATGTTGCGTTAATTATGTTATACTCAAAAGACGAAATTCTTGAAAAGATAACAAAGTTTAAATCATAAAAAGTATAAGCAACATAAACTTTTCGAGAAGTTGCAAAGTCATGCGCAAGCTGCAAACCCATTAAGCCTGCTTGATTTTCTGCTGCTAAATTTTGAAAGTCGTAAATATCGGTTACAGTTTTACTTGAAACATCCAACAACTTCAATTTCCCTTTTAATTCAGTAAACATTATAGAGTCTTGACCAACCCATTGCATATCCCAAATAATTTCTTGGTTATCGAGCAGTTTTTCAAACTCGCTAGATTGAGCAAATGATTTGGAGAATAGCATTAAAAAACAGAAAATGAAAAACACACCTTTCATAAGGTGCCAAAATTAAGAATAAAGAAGCATTGCAAATTATTAAACAACAGCTATTAACTATCTTTGCCGCCCAAAATTTTATAGTATGTCAAGAGTTTTTTCTGAGCAAGAACAAGTAAGAAGAGATACCCTACAGAAATTGAAAAATTTAGGTATTGATGCTTATCCAGCAGATAAATATGAGGTAAATGCCAATGCTAAAGACATAAAAGCCAATTACGATAGAAATAAACTCGACTATAAAAATATAAGTATCGCAGGCCGTTTAATGGGCAAAAGAATTATGGGTAAAGCTTCTTTTGCAGAGTTAAAGGATAGCACAGGCAGAATTCAAATTTATATTGTTAGAGATGAAATATGCCCAACCGAAGACAAAACACTTTATAACGAGGTATTTAAAAAGCTTTTAGATATTGGTGATTTTATTGGTATTAAAGGTTATGTTTTTACAACTCAAGTAGGCGAAACCTCAATTCACGTAACAGAATTAAAGCTACTTTCCAAATCATTAAAACCGCTTCCAATAGTTAAAGAAGATGCAGATGGAAAAGTGCATGATGCTTTTACCGATCCAGAACTTAGGTACAGAAGAAGGTATGTTGATTTAGTGGTAAATGACCATGTAAAAGATGTTTTTATAAAAAGAAGCAAAATCATCTCTAGCATGCGAAGCTTTTTTGGTAATTATGGATATTTAGAAGTAGAAACCCCAATATTACAGCCTATTCCAGGTGGTGCTGCGGCTAGACCTTTTATCACACATCATAATGCATTGGATATGCCCTTGTATTTAAGGGTAGCCAACGAATTATATTTAAAGAGACTTATTGTAGGCGGCTTTGATGGCGTTTACGAATTTGCCAAAGATTTTAGAAACGAGGGAATGGATAGAACCCATAACCCTGAGTTTACGGTTATGGAGATTTATGTAGCCTATAAAGACTATAACTGGATGATGGACTTTACTGAGAAAATGCTTGAACATATTACAGAAGATGTTTTGGGTGGAACACAAGTAAAGTTTGGAAAAAACGATATTGATTTTAAAGCGCCTTACCCAAGAGTTCCAATTCTGGAGGCAATAAAAATTCATACAGGTTTTGATGTTGCCGGAATGAACGAAGATGAATTAAAAGATATTTGTAAGCAATTAGATATTGAAACCGATGAAAGCATGGGTGTAGGTAAATTGATTGATGAAATTTTTGGGGAAAAATGCGAACACCATTTCATTAACCCAACTTTTATTACCGATTATCCAAAAGAAATGTCGCCGCTTTGTAAAAAGCATAGAGATAATCCAGAGTTAACCGAGCGCTTTGAGCTAATGGTTAACGGAAAAGAATTAGCGAATGCTTATACTGAGTTAAACGACCCAATTGATCAATTAGAAAGGTTCCAAGACCAACTTAAATTATCTGAAAAAGGAGATGACGAAGCCATGTTTATTGATATGGATTTTATTAGGGCTCTTGAATATGGAATGCCGCCAACATCAGGTATGGGAATAGGAATTGACAGGTTAGTAATGTTTTTAACCAACCAACAATCAATACAAGAAGTTTTGTTTTTCCCTCAAATGAAACCAGAAAAAAAGGTTGTAACTATTGAGCTTTCTGATAATGAAAAATTGGTTCTTGAAGTATTAAAAAAGCAAGGAACTCTCGAATTAAACGATTTAAAAGAACAAAGTGGTTTAAGCAACAAACAATGGGATAAAACAATAAAAGGGCTCACTAAACATAAATTGGCAAGGGTTTTTAAAGAGGCAGAAAACCTACTTGTACAGGCTATTTTATGAGGATAAATCTTATTTGTTAACATTAACTTTACCACGAAAAACAAACTTTTTATTGTAAATATTTGAAAATCAAAAAGTTGTATTTTTGTATTTTTAATATTTAGTTAATACTTAGCCACAATTCGTTATTTACATTTGCAGCGTCAAAAAACCAAAAAGACAAACTATGAAAAAACTTTACACATTACTAACAATTTTTATGCTGGCCATTACCACATTATTTGGCCAAACAGTATTTTATACTGAATCATTTGAAGGAACAACTGGTTATACCTTTCCGAATGGAAGCGGTGTAGGCACTTCAACTGAAGATTTCTTTGATAGAACGGATTCAGCAAACGCTCCGGGCCAAGAAATATTTACTTACAACTCATTCGATGGCGCTTATTTTATTGCAGGTGAAGATATTGATGGAGTTTTGTCTACATCAACCGGACAAGTTTACCTTGATAATATTAATATATCAGGTCAATCAAGTCTTTCCCTTACTGCAGCTTTTGCCTCAGGAACGGATATAGATATTGATGAAGCTTTTGATAGAATTTGGGTTGAAGTAAAAATTGATGGTGGAAGCTGGGTAACAATTGGAAGTTTTGAAGGAGACTCATCAACTTATTCATCTTCATCAGGGCCTTTTAATGGACAATTTGCTGAAGATACAAATGGAGATGGGAATGGAGATGGAACTCAATTGACAGGAACCTTTACTGATTTTACTTGGGCTATTGCAGGCACAGGAGATTCATTAGACGTAAGAATCTCAATGGATTTGCAATCGGGTGATGAAGAAGGAGCATTTGATAATGTAAGAATTTCAGGAATTTCAGCAGGTCCAGTTTGTAACTCACCTTCTTCAATTTCAGCAACTGTAACAGCTACAACAGCAGACTTAAGTTGGATGAACGGTTCAGGAAACATGTATTCAAATGTTGAATGGGGTATGGCAGGTTTTAATCAAGGTTCAGGAACGTTTGTTGCTTCCTTTAACCAAGCTTCTGGGTCTTTAAACCTTACTGGTTTAATGGCTGGTTCATCTTATGATGTTTATGTTCAAGATTCATGTGGAACAATACCAGGAACTGTTAGTGCTTGGGTTGGACCTTTTACTTTTAATACAATTGCCCCTGAACCAACAACTCACGTAACTATGTTTACAGCAGTTGCAGATTTAAATTCTATGGTTTTACTTTGGATTGATGCTGATACTTCTTTAGGTGCTCAAGCTCCTGATGGTTATGTAGTATTGGGCTCAACAGGTGGTAAAATGAACGCCATGCCAGTTGATGGAACTCCTATTTCTAACGATTTGAGTTTTTCTGATAGTTTATATGCCATAAACGTAATGCATATTAATGATACTAACGGAACTTTAATTTCTGGTTTAATGCCAAATACATCTTATTCATTTGAGATTTATCCTTACACAAATACTGGTTCAGCTGTAGATTATTTAACAACTCCTGCTGCTCCTTCTATAATGGCTTCAACCAAATCAATTCCTACATACCAAATAGGCACAGTTACTACCAATGATATGAACTTTGTGCCTGATTCAATTGGTGTTTATTGCAAATTAGTTGGGGTTGTTACTTCTTTTGATTTTGACGGAAATGCAGGATATAACTTCACCATTCAAGACTCAACAGGTGGAGCATATGTTTACAATTTTGCAGATAAAAACGGTTACCAATCAACTCAAGGTGATGAAATTAGAGTAGTTGGAAACATTAGCCAATTTAATGGCCTTACTCAATTCTTTGTAGATAGTATTACATTATTATCATCTGGTAATCCTCTTCCAGTTGCGCCTTCTGTAACTATGTTGGATGAATCAACTGAAAACGAATTGGTAATGATTGAGGGAGCTTATTTAGCTGATCCAGGGCAATGGCCAACTTTTAATACAAGCAGAAATATAGATATCGTTACACCACTAGGCGATACTTTAACAATGAGAATTGATTTTGACACAAGAATTTTTGATTCATTATTTGTATCTGGAATCGATACTTTCACTGTTACAGGCGTTGGTGGTCAATTTGATAATTCTGCTCCTTACAATTCAGGTTACCAAATTTTCCCAAGTTTTGATGAAGATATTATGATTACAGGCTCTGCCCAATGTGGAAACCCATTTGGCTTAGGTGCTATGGTAACTGATACATCTGCTACTCTAATGTGGATGAACGGTCCTAATAATATGTACTCAAACATTGAGTGGGGAGTAGCTGGTTTTTCTCAAGGTTCTGGCTCTCTAATTATGGGCTTTAATCAAGGTTCTGGTTCTTTAATGTTAAATGGTTTAACTACTGGAACTTCTTATGATTTTTACGTACAAGATTCTTGTGCAACTATTGGTGGATTTAGCATGTGGGTTGGACCTTTTACATTTACTCCAGTTGCAGCTCCTTTAATTCCATTATATCAAATAGGAACTGTTACAACCTCAGATACTTTAGGACTTCCTGATTCTTTAGGTACTTATTGTGCGCTAAGAGGAATTGTAACTACAATTGATTTTGATGGTAACAATGGATTTAGTTTTTACATGCAAGACCCAACGGGTGGTATTAACATCTTTAATTTTAATGATGTAAGTAATTATGTTGTTACTCAAGGTGATGAACTTGAAGTATATGGTGATATTCAGTTTTTTAATGGTTTAACAGAGTTATTTGTTGATAGTATTAAAGTATTATCTCAAGGTAACATGATCCCAGCCCCAAAAGCAGTTACTGCTTATGATGAGGTTGATGAAGGTAGTTTATTAAGTATTGAGAATGCAATGCTTATTTCTTCTTGGCCTGCTCCAGGTTCAGGAAGTTCAAACCTTAACTTGGTTACTCCACTTGGCGATACTTTGGTTATTAGAATTGATTCTGATACAAGAATTTTTGATTCTATCGTAGTTACATCTACAGATACCATTACAGTAAGAGGTGCTTTAACTCAGTTTGATAACTCTTCTCCTTATTTTGATGGCTACCAAATTTTACCTAGTGTTGATGAAGATTTTATGATTAAGCCAGCTATTTTAGCTAATTGTAACATACCAACTAATTTAAGCGCTGCGCCAATGGCAACAGAAGCTTCTTTAAGTTGGACAACCGGTGGTTCTAACATGTGGAATATTGAGTGGGGAACAACAGGTTTTGCTCAAGGTTCTGGAAGTACAATTAAAGGAGTAAATACAAACCCATTTAACTTAACAGGTTTAATGAGTTCTACTTCTTATGATTTTTATGTTCAAGATTCTTGTGGTACCTTAAACTCTTCAAGTGCTTGGGCTGGCCCATTTACGTTTATGACAACTATGCCAATGGCAATACCAACTTATGATATTGCTACAATAACTACGGTTGACGCTAACGGTGAACCTGATTCATTGAATGTATATTGTAAAGTAATTGGTACTGTATTTACTCCAGATTATGATGGAAATAATGGATATAGTTTCTATGTTCAAGATGGCACAGGTGGAATAAACATCTTTAATTTTACCGATTTACCTTCTGGTTACCAATCTCAAAAAGGAGATGAAATTAGAGCTACAGGAACGATATTGTTTTTTAATGGTTTAATTGAAATTCAAGTTGATTCTATTGTGGTAATTTCTCAAGGTAATTCAGTAGGTTCTCCAGCAGTAGTAACTTCATTTGATGCAACTACAGTAAACGAATTCATTAAAATTGAAAAAGTTAAAATAGTTGACCCAACACAATGGCCAGCTCCAGGTGATAATGCCAATTTAGATATTGCTACAGCAACTGGTGATACATTAGTAATGAGAATAGATAAAGATGTTTTTATTCAAGATACTATGGCTACTGCACCAACTGGATTTGTTGATGTAACTGGTGTTGGAGGTCAATTTGATTCTCAAGCTCCTTATTTTGATGGATATCAAATCTTCCCAAGAAGATATACTGATATTGTTGATGTTGACCCATGTCCTGCACCAACAGGTTTAACAGCGGGTAACTTTACTAAAAACTCAGCAGACTTAAGTTGGACTTCAGCAAACTCTGGAGCTGTATTTAACATTGTTTGGGGTAAAGCTGGTTTCTTATTTAGTCAAGGTAATGTTGTTTCAGGTATAACTACAAACTCATTTACTTTAACAGGATTAGATAACGATGAGATGTATGAATTCTTTGTTCAAGATAGTTGTGGTTCTTTCTTAGGAAATAGCCAGTTTGTTGGACCTGAAAGCTTCTCTACATTAGTTGATAACGTTACTGATTTGAGCAGAGTTTCTGTTCCTTTAATGGCGTTCCCAAATCCTGCGAATCAAGCTGTGGTTATGTTAAACAAAGTTGGAAACTTTACAATATTTGATGTTCTTGGTCAAGAAGTATCAAGAGTCGTAAATAACAACAGGTTTGACGCAACTAACTTTAATACAGGAATTTACTTAGTAAAAGCTACCAATGGCGAAACCATTAGAGTTATTATCAAGTAATTAAATAGTTTTTAATTAATAAAAAGGCGCTTCAATTTTGAAGCGCCTTTTTTGTTTTTAAACTTTTACGTTTATGTATTTGTTAATATGATATGATAACAAGGGACGAAAACCTTTTAAAAATAAGGCCTCAACTAAATTTAGAAATTGAGAATTCAAATTTAATTGAGGCATTTCAGAGTATTACTTTAAGACCTATTCTTAAATTACAAAATGAAGTATTAATTTTTTTGTTTAAAGATTATTTAAACTCTCACAAGCAAGATTTTTCTAACTTCACTTTTACAGCACAAAAATCTTTAATAAGAGAAACTATTTCAAAAAACTTAAACCTAAGAAATAGCCTGGTTTATGCAGTTTTATGCATGTTTACCAAACAAGAATTCGAGTTTTTTCTAGAAAATAAAAAAGAGGTAGCAAAGCGTATTATTAGCATGGCTCAAAAAAGACTTCAAGACCAAGTTGAGTTTTTAACTTAGCCTTATAGGTTTTCAATATTTTTAAGGTTCATCTCGGCTTGAGCTAAAATCTCTGATTTTACTTCAGGTTTCATTTTGTCCCAAACTCGATACATCATTCCAATACGTGGGTTTTTTTGAAGTTTCTCTCTATTTTCATCATAAAAATTCCAGTATAAACTATTAAAAGGACAGGCTTTCTCTCCGATTTTTAAAGTTTTATTGTAAAAGCAACCCTCACAATAATTTCCCATTTTATTGATGTAGGCTGCAGAAGAAACGTAAGGCTTAGTGCCAACAATGCCACCATCTGCAAACTGACTCATACCTCTAGTATTGGTAATTTCTACCCATTCAAGTGCATCTATATAAATTCCTAAATACCATTGGTCAACTTCATCTGGATTTATTCCTGCCAACAAAGCAAAATTACCGGTTACCATAAGTCTTTGAATGTGGTGGGCATAAGCAAACTCTAAAGATTGTTTTATACTGTGTTTTAAACAGCCCATCTTCGTTTCTCCTGTCCAAAACCACTTTGGTAAGGCTCTTTTGTTATTAAAGTAATTTAAGGCTGCAAACTCAGGCATATGAGCCCAGTAAACACCCCTCATGTATTCTCGCCAACCAATTATTTGTCTTACAAAACCTTCTACCTGAGAAATATCAATTAAGTCAGGGTTTTGTTTCCATTCTTTAAGAGCCGCATCAACAACTTCTGTAGGATGAAGCATTTTTGTATTTAAACTAAAAGAAAGCCTACTATGGTAAACGCTCCAACTTTTGGTTGTCATCGAATCTTGAAAGTCACCAAAAAGTGGAAGTAATTCAGTAACAAAATAGTTCAAGGTTTTTATAGATTCGTTTCGATTGGTTGGCCAACCAAAGTTTTTAGAATTTATACTTCCAATAGTTTTAATGTTTAATTTTTGAATAGATTCTAAAATCTCGGAAACATCTTTATTAAACTCAATTGGAGGTTTAGGAATGTGGTTTTTGGGCAGCTTTTTTCTGTTGGTAGCATCATAATTCCATTTTCCTGTTAAAGGCTTATCTCCTTCCATTAGAATGTCATATTCCTTTCTAATTCGCCGGTAAAAGCTTTCCATCAAATAAGTTTTTTTCCCCTTAAAGAACGAAGCTAAAAATGTTCTTTCGGTTAAAAAGTGTTCAGAATCTAAAACTTCACAAGGTATATTGAGCTTTTCTTTTATTTCTGCAAATTGCTGGTCTAATCTATATTCATCTGGCAACTGATATCCCCAACTCAAAACATTATGTTCTTGAATAATTTGGCTCAAATTTTTTCCAAAATCTTGCAAATTACATACATCATCAATTTTGATGTACTTTACTTGGTGGCCCTTTGATTGAAGGTGTTTGCCAAAGTTTCTCATTGCAGAAAAGAATCCAACAATTTTTTGAATATGGTGGGTGGCATATTCTTGTTCAGGCAGAATTTCCATTAAAACAAAAAGTGTTTCGGGGTCTGTTTTATTATACCAACTATGGTTTTGATTTAGTTGGTCTCCTAAAATGAGTTTTAGATTTTTATAGGCTTTCACAGTTATCTAAACAGCGATTAAAGTTTAGAGTTTAATCCTCATCATAAAATTCTCGTAGTAATCTTCGGTAAGCTGAAAATAATTTCGATTTTGAAACAAAACCAACATATTTTCCGTCTTCTAAAACAGGTAAATTCCATGCACCAGAGCTTTCAAACTTATTCATTACTTCTTCCATATTATCTTTAATAGAAATATGCTCAGGGGCAGAGCTCATCAGTTGATGCACCAAAGTATCATTATATTGGTCTTTGTTAAACATTATATTTCTAATATCATTTAGCAAAACCACACCAATAAAGTAGTTGTTTTCATCTAAAACAGGGAAAAGGTTTCGGTTACTTTTGGCTATTGCTTGTACCATATCGCCTAAAGTTTCGTAAGGATTAACAGCAACAAAATCGGTTTCAATTTCATTTTTTAACTCCATTAAAGTTAACACAGCTTGGTCTTTGTGGTGTGTAAGTAAAGCACCTCGCCTTGCAAGTTGCATGTTATAAACCGAGTGGGGTAAAAAGTATTTTACTGTTAAATATGAAATTGAAGAAACAATCATTAAAGGGATAAATAACTCGTAACCACCTGTAATTTCGGCAATAAGAAATATTGCAGTTAAAGGCGCTTGCAGATTGCCTGCCATTAAAGCCGCCATACCAATTAATGTGTAATTGGCCACTGAAAAATTACCAAGTCCAATAGTATTTAAAATGGTAACAAATACAAACCCAATAATGCTCCCCATAAAAAGAGTGGGTGCAAAAATTCCACCAACGCCCCCTGCACCAAAAGTTATATTGGTGGCAAAAGCCTTTAGGAAAACAACTGCCACTAAAAATAGCATTACCACATAAATGTTATTTCTATAACCAACAAAAAGACTGTTGTCTAGCGTCTTTGAGAAGTTGCCTTCAATTAAATTATTAATTGTTTCGTAGCCTTCTCCATAAAGTGGAGGAAGCAAGTAAATAAGTCCCCCTAACAATGTGCCTCCTATTCCAACTTTTAACCAAGGGTTTTTAAGGTTGTCAAAAAAGGTGGATGAAACTGTAAAAACCTTAGCAAAATATACAGAGATTAAACCTGCTATTGCGCCAAGTGCAATAAAAAAGGGTATGTCGGTAGTAATAAAAGGGTCTTTAATAGTGAAGTGAAATAAAACCTCTGAGCCAAAAATCCACCTTGAAGTTAATGCGGCTCCGGTTGATGCAATCAATAATGGTATTAATGAGGCTGTGGTTAAATCCAACATGATTACTTCAATGGCGAATACAATTGCCGCAATTGGAGCTTTAAAAATTGCCGCCAATGCACCTGATGCAGCACAAGCAATTAATAATTTTCGGGTTTTGTAATTTACTTTTAAAAGCATACCTAAGTTAGATCCTATGGCAGAGGTTGTAGATACCGTTGGCCCTTCCAAGCCTGTACTTCCGCCAAAACCAACAGTAATGGCAGAGGTAATTATTGAGCTAAACATTTTTTTAAAGTGAATAATTCCGTTGCCTTTAGAAATGGCATATAAAGTATTCGGAATACCATGCCCAACAGGTTGCCGTATTAAATATTTTATAACGATAACAGTTAAAAGAAGCCCAATTGTTGGCAAAAAGAAAAACAGCAAGCTATCTTGGTCATCGGCAATATCTGCAGTTAAAAAACGCTGAACCAGATGAACAGAGTTTTTTATTGTGGCTGCTGCCAAGCCAGAAAGTATTCCAACAACAAAACTTAGTATTAATGTAAAGGCTCTATCGCTTACATTTTTAGTTCGCCAAATTAAAAAGTGTTGTAAAGTTTTTTTAAAGGTTGCCCGTTTTTGCACGCTACAAAGTTGCAATAAGCTATTGAATTAAGGCTATTGAATCTAAAGCAATTGAATCTGAATTTAGTCTAACCTTTTCTTGCATATCAAATTCATTAATATTGCTAGTTTTAGCCTTTATTTCGTGAAGTTTTTTGTAAAAACTTGGGATTTCTAACAAACCATAATTATTTGTGTTTTCTAACTCAAAATTGGTAATATCCTCATCAACAAGAGACTCTATTAAAAGTCTAAAATGAAATATTTTTCTTGTTTTTTCTTTGAGATTTAATGTTGAAATAACAGCTAGTTTATTATTTAGATTTTCTACAGAAACTAGACTTATTCGAGAAGTATCAACTGCTTTATGACTAATAATTTCTTTTAGTTGAACAAAAATTCCATCATCATAAATAACATGTTCATCTAATTTATTAATTGATTTGATGAACTCTTGTTGAAGCTTTTCCTGCCTAAAAATATTAGAGTCTGGTTGCCAATTTTGTAAAAAGTAGGTTGATGATTTTAATTGGAATGCTAAAACTTTTGCTCTGAAAAGCTTTTCGCATAGCGTATCCTTTTTCAAAAAAGTTTTTTGGTATATAGTTTTTAGGTTTTTTAAAGTTTCTAGGTAATAATCAAAGCATTCTTGTGGATTACCAATTTTTGAGTTCAACTCTTTTTGGTAGCTTTTTAAATTTTGGTTTAGAGCGCTAAAAAACCTTGTTTTATATGCATTTTTTCCGTTGATGGTTTTTTCTGCCAAATTGATTGATAAGTCACCGAAAATATAAAGCTGAAATACAGAGTCTGAAACTTCAATTTGAACTGGCCCAAAACCATTTGAGGGCATTAATATCCAAAGGTTACGATCTACTTTTTGGGAAGTTGGCACTTCTTGAAATGTGGTTACAAAGGCAGAGTCTATAGTTATTATTTGAAACTGATTATTTACAGGCAATTCAACATCAGATGAACAACTAGTAACAAAAAACATGAATCCAAAAGCCAATAATGCAGTAAAAAACTTAGGGATTAATTTTGGAACTTTTATTTGATATTTCTTGTATGCTTCTCCAAATTCTCTGATTAACCGCTTTTCTTCAAACTGAACACCAATAATAAAATAGAGGGTTGAAAAAATTGCCAACACCAAAAATTTATCGGTTGGAGAAACCAAAAACCAACCCCAAATAGCCAAAATACTTCCAAAATATAGCGGATGTCTTACTTTTTTATTCCAACCATCAATAATTAAGTTTGGTGCGATAGTATTTTGATTTTTTTCAATACCTAAAAAATGAGATAAGCTGTAATTTTTAAAACTTTGTTTCATGACCCAAACGCCAAAAAAAGTAATTACAACCCCAATTATTTTCAAAAACAGAAAATCAAACAGTAAAAATGCTTTTAGTCGTAAGTAGAAATAAATAGGACCTAAAAGAGTAATAGTAGCAACGGCATTAAAAAATAACCTGTAATTAGAGAACAACTTTTCTATTGCTTTTTTAAAAAAGTTTGAAGCTAATACAGAGTGTATTATTGAATAAACAATTATTGAGAAAATAAAGGGAAAAAACTGAGAAATGTACTCCCAATTAAACACTAACTTGGTTTAAAATGGATTCGAATATTTTTTTACCATCAACATTACCCAAATTCATATCTGCAGCTCGTTCAGGGTGAGGCATCATGCCAAATACGTTTCTACTGTTATTGGTTACTCCAGCAATATTATTTACTGAGCCATTTAGGTTGGTTTCATCATTTACAATACCATTGGCATCGCAATACCTAAATAAAACTTGGTCGGCATCTTCTAGCGCTTTAATTTCATTTGGGTGGTTAAAATACCTTCCTTCTGCATGGGCAACAGGAACTTTAATTACAGAGTCTTTTTCAAGCGCATTGGTAACTAAAGAGTTTGAAGTAGCAGTTTTTAAGTAAACATTATCGCAAACAAATAATTGTGAGTTGTTGTGTTGTAAGGTGCCAGGTAACAAACCGGCTTCGCATAAAATTTGGAAACCATTACAAACGCCTAAAACATTTCCACCTTTTTTAGCATGGTTTACAACTTCTTGCATAATAGGCGAAAACCTTGCAATAGCACCCGACCTTAAATAATCTCCATATGAAAACCCACCGGGTAAAACAATAAAATCAGCTCCTTGTAAATCGTGGTCTTTGTGCCAAAGTTTTACAACCTCAAAACCCATAATAGTTTCTAAAACGTAAACCATGTCTTGGTCGCAGTTTGAGCCCGGAAAAGTAATTACACCAAATTTCATTGCCTTTATTTTGGCTTCAAAATTAATTAAAACAAGCCGTAAAGAAGGTTAAAAGCTATAGAAATTACAAACAAAATGGAACCATAAAAAGTAGTTTTTTTAGTTTTTGATTGTTCGAAGAAACTAGCTAAAATTATGCTGCCAGGTATAATTAGCATCATGAAAACAAACAGCCAACTGGCTCTAAAAAACAACATAGAGGCTATACTGTAAATAATTAGCCACGTTAATAAGGTTAATGATTTCCTGATTCTAATTTTACCAGTTTGTAGGGTATTTAAAAAGCCTGGAATGGCCAAAACAAAAACCATGAAAACACCAACTAAATAAACCCAAAAGCCAAGTTTAAAGCTTGAAAAGCTAGGAAAATTATATTCGAAGTAATTTGAAAAGCTAATGTTTGGAAATGGAGCATCGGTTAGGTAAAAAAACAAGTACAGGTAAAAAGCTGGAATTAAAAACCCAATAATTGGCATAATCCATTCTCTAAAACTAAAATTTCTCAACAACAAAAGCGATTGGTATATCCAGATGAAAAACACCAAACACGGTAAATAAAATAAAGAGGCCAGCCCAATTATAAGTCCTAAATCGAAAACATCTCCATGTGTTGCTGATGGGTTAGAAAGCTTTAGCATTTTTTGGATACCGAAAATTAAAAAAACAACAGCAATTAGTGGTAAACTCAATTGATAAATCCAAGGTAACGAAGCCAATAGAATCAACCCAAAAAATAGCGGTAAAAAGCCTTTAAATTTTAATAAATCACTATGGTTTACAACATTGTTGAGCACAATAAAAATAAGCACCAATAAAAACGGATTTATAAAAGCCCCAAGCCATGAATAAGGCAATAAATTTAAGGGCAACAAACTCAAATTATTTTGCCAAACAGGTTCAGTTTCGGCAAAAGAAAACGCACCTAAGGTCCAAACTCCAACAAAAATGAGGAGTAAAATTATTAGTGAACCAAATTGACCGGATTTAAAAATTTGAAACATGGGCTAGCCAAAGCTATATTTATTCAATTAATGTTTACTTTTGAGGGCGAAAATTTTAGCATTATGTGGAACGATATTATTTACGGTATTGGAGATTTCTTAACTGAAACTTTTAAAATTTTACCAGTTTTGGGTAACAAATTAAACACTGCTTTAATAATTGTTGGATTTGTTTTGTTGTTCTTTTGGTTAAACAAAATGGCCAATTATAACAAAAAAGCCAAAGCAGAGGGCACCCTTAAATAGGCCCTTCTAAATCGTTACCAATATCTTTTCTGTAATATTTCCCTTGAAATTTTAGGCTATTGGCCATTGTTAAAGCATTGTTTTTTGCTTTTGCTAAAGAGTTGCCAAAACCTGTGCAGGCAATTACGCGTCCTCCTGCAGTAAGCAAATCATCTTGTTCAGTTTTTGTTCCTGCATGAAAATAAATTCCTGCTTGGGCATTTTTAATACCACTAATTAATTTTCCCTTTTCATAACTTCCAGGATAACCGCCAGAAACAGCTACAATAGTTAAAGCGGTTTCATCCATTACTTCCAGTTTATAATCTTTCAAAGTTCCATTATCACATGCATTAAATAAAGCCACCAAGTCAGATTGAATTCTAGGAATTACAACTTCTGTTTCTGGGTCGCCCATTCTAACATTATATTCAATTACAAAAGGCTCATTGTTAACTTTTATCAATCCAAAAAAGATAAATCCTTTATATGGAATAAGGTCCTTTGCCAATCCTGCAATGGTTGGTTTAATTACCTTTTCTTCTACTTTTTGTAAAAACGTTCCTTTGGCAAATGGCACTGGAGAAACTGCTCCCATACCACCTGTATTCAATCCTTTATCGCCTTCGCCAATTCTTTTATAGTCTTTGGCTTCAGGCAAAATCACATAATCTTTACCATCGGTTACCACAAAAACAGAAAGCTCAATACCATCTAAAAACTCTTCAATAACAACGGTGTTGCTGGCTGCTCCAAACTTACCTTCAAACATATTGTTAAGCTCTAGTTTGGCTTCTGCTAAATCATTTAATATTAAAACGCCTTTTCCCGCTGCCAAGCCATCGGCCTTTAAAACATAAGGTGGGTTTAAGGTTTCTAAAAATGCCAATCCACTGCTTAAGGTATCTTTTGTAAACGATTGGTAAGCTGCTGTTGGCACGCCATTTCTCAACATAAATTGTTTCGAAAAATCTTTGCTTCCTTCTAAGGTAGCTCCTAATTTTTTTGGACCAATAACGTTAATACCTCTTAATTCTACATCGTTTGCTAAGGCATCGGCAAAACCATCAACCAAAGGTTGCTCAGGGCCCACAACAACCATTTTTATATTTTTTGAAAGCAGAAAAGATTTTGTCTCAGCGAAATTTGAAATATTTAAGCTTACGTTTTCGCCAACCTCCTCGGTACCGCCATTTCCTGGTGCAATAAAAAGTTTGGTGCTTAACTTACTTTGGGCAATCTTCCAAGCCAATGCATGCTCTCTTCCTCCCGAACCTATCAACAATATATTCATAGCAAATTGTAAAGCGCCAAAAGTACATTGAAGAACTTTATTAAAAACAACTTTGATGCTTGGTATTGATTAAGTTTATTTGTGTTTTAAAAAAACAACGGCATGGGCACCAAAAAACTTTTATGGTCGGGTGGATTAGATTCAACATTTAGGCTCTTGCAACTTGTATTGGAAGAAAAAAGCCAAGTTCAACCTTATTATTTGATGGATGAAACAAGACCCTCTACTTTAATGGAGCTAAGAACCATGAGGGCTATAAAAACAAAAATTATTGGGCCTTACCCCGAAGCAGAAAAATTGATTTTACCAACAATTTTTTACGCTGTTTCTGATGTTGCAGCAAACGATGAGGTTTCAAAAAAGTTTCATGAACTCCAGAAAATAAGACATATAGGAACCCAATATGATTGGTTGGCTCGTTATTGCGAATCGCAGCAATTATTTGGCTTGGAGTTAGGTGTAATAAAAAAGGGAGAAGTTTCTGCCTACGGAGAATCTCTTTCCATGAGTTTTAAACCTTTAGTAATAGAAACTGAAAAGAACCTTTTTGCATTTGATAAAACCAAAATAAAAACAGAAAATGACCAATTGTATTTTGAAATTTTCAAATATTACCACTTTCCAATTTTGCATTTGAGCAAAAAAGAAATGGTTGCTTATGCACAAGAAAGGGGCTGGAGCAACCTTATGGAGTTAACATGGTTTTGCCATAAACCAAAAAACAACAAACCATGTGGAAAATGCAACCCATGCAGAACTGCCATTAGCGAAGGATTAGGAGATAAAATTCCGTTTTGGAATAAGCTAGCATTTAGCCTAAAAACTAGTTTGGGTATTTATGCAATAAAGAAGAAAATGAGGTAATTTTTCTTTTACTTGTTTCTTTGTTTTTAACAGCACCCCAACAATTAGTTTTTCGTGCTTTAAAACACATTTCTGGCTGAGAATCGACTTATGGAGGTAGCTAATTCAATTGAATTACCTTCAAATCATCAACCCAAATATTGCGGGTTTTAGAACTATTTTTTTGTAAGTTTATTTGAAGTTTTTGTCCTTTTGGCAAGTCGGTTTCAAATTGAATAAGAGCCCAATTACCCATGTATTTTATATTTCTAAAAATTGGAAAAGCCTTGTAATCAACAACCTCATTTTTGGCATTTAATTTTTCTTGAATTACCTGTACTGTCGGGTTTACATCTTGATTTAAAAAATATTGAAAAGAAACAGAAAGCACCAAATCGCTATCATTTGCAGTATATTCAAATAGCTTAGTAAAATTATTCATGTTGGCCTCTAAAGCCCCTTTCGAGTTGTTGTAGGTTTTAAAAGATTCTAAATCTTCAAAATTATTAGCAAGCAAAAATGGCTCTAGTTTTTTTGTATTAGGCTTGGTTAATGTGCCTATTTCTTTTCCCGATATTTTTAAAAGCTCAAAGGCTTCATAAGTTTCAAGTTTGGTGGCATTTTCATAAATGGTTTTTAAAAACCCTTTAGGTTCGTAACCATTTTCTTTAATGATAAGGTAATTTTCTTCTGTTGAGATGCTGGGTGGAAGCGAATCTTGATTGTAAACTAGTTTTAAACTGTTTATTGTTTGAGAGAGTGAAGTTCTGCTCATTTGAACCCCCAAAAGAGGCAAACCAGTTTGTAAACTAGTTTCGAAACAGTATTTTAAAATTGTTGAGCCTTCCGCACCAAACCAAATATTTTCTGAGCCTATATGGAAAAATGGAATGGGTAAAATAGCTGTAAACTCACTCGAGTTTATAATGGTATTTTGAGCATATAAAGTTTCTGAGCTGTTTTTTTGGTAAAAAGGCTTGCTATGCATTACATCAACCTCGTAAATCATAATGGCAATTAAAACAAAATAAAAAGTAATATTTTGCCAAAGTTTAGGCCATTGCTTTTTCAAAAGCCAAGTAAAACAAGTAAGGTTAATTGCATAGTAAAAAATCCAACCAAACCTACCTATTCCTCTAAATTGTTTAAGCGGCCCTGTATAATCTATAAGCCATTGTAAACCCATTATAAATGGTAAACCCAGCGCGAAAAGCAAGAGAATAATAGCTGCAATATTTAGAGCTTTTAATTCATTAAAACCATGAAGCCTATAGTTTTTAAAAGGAGCTAAAATCAAAAAGGATATGGTGAAAATAAAAGCGGGTAAGCCTACATAGGCTATTCCCTCCCACGATACTTCTCTTATTTGATAAATGTTGTGATTTATCCAAGTTCCAAGCGGCTTTCCTACTGGTAAAAAGATGCTTTCCCAAAAAGCTGTATATGCCAAAAACCCATATGGGCTGTTAGGTCTATCTGTAACTCCATCAGTAAAAAACAGCCAGGCTTGTAGCAACACAAAAGGCAAAATAACTTGGCCTAAAAAGCTTACAATAAACTGTTTTGGTAAGGGTCTTTTTGGTGAAATAAAGTTGATAAGATGCGCTAAAGCAAGCGTAAATGCCATTAAGGCAAAAAAGTAAAAATGGATTTGAGCAGTTAAGAAAACTACAAGTCCAATAATTAAATCTTTTTTGCGCGAAGGTTTTTGTAATTGCCAAAGCCATAACCAAATGGTTAAAGGAATTACAAACGAATATGCCAAAGCATAATGACCCGATATTCTAAATATTTGCGGGGCCAACAATGAAATAAAAACCGCAGCCAAAATGTTTTTCCAGCCTAGCACATTTAATCTTTCAAAAACAGAAGAAAGTATTAACGCCGAAACGGGAATACTTAAAAACATTGAAAGATTTAAAATGCCAATAGTGTATCCCGAAATATCAATAAGGTTGTTGGAAATAAACTTGATAATTCCTGAGATTAGCGGTTGTGCATCGGCAAAAACAATTTGCTCTCCGTAGGGGAAGTTCATTCCTTGAAAACGGCTGTAGTCAGGATCAAAAATAATGTGGTAGAGAGGGGTATAATAGTTTTTTAGACCATCGTAAAAGTCGCCAAACAAAAAGCTGTTCGGACTTAAAATAACTTCATGGTGGTATGTTAAAATCACCAAAAAAGAAACTATAAAAGCAAAATACTTGGTTAGTTTTTGTAAACCCAAATTTTAATTTCTAAAAAACAAGCGGGCAAAGTTAATTGATTCGCCCATGAGCACCTTGTAATTCATTTTGCTAAAAACTACATCGGCCCTAAGCTTAACGTTTACGGGTTCAACTTTTAGGTTTAGTTGTTTTTTGGTAACCAATTTTACAAACTCTAAATCGAATAAAAAACGGTTGATTGTAGTTTTTAAAAAGACTTCTTTTCCTTTTGTATTAAACCCTTTTAACCCGCATTGGGTATCGGTAATAGGGAGTTTTAAAACGCGTTTCAACACCCACCTTAAAAACTTAGAAATTAACCTTCGGGCAAAAGGAACAGTTTTGTAATAATCGGCTTTACGGGTACCTAAGGCAACATCGTTTCCATTTTTTAAGGAGTTATACAAAGCAATAATTGATTGAATTGTATATGGGAAATCAACATCGGTAAAAATCTGAAATTCGCTTTGAGCCTTTGCAACACCTTGCCTTAAAGCAAATCCTTTTCCTTTATTATCTGGATATTCAATTAGAGTAATTGGTAAATTTTTGGCTTTTAAATACTCAATTGTTTCTGAAGAAACCCCAGTGGTACTTCCATCATTAACCAAAATAATTTGTAGGGGAACTCCTTCCATATTTCGCTCAATTTTTTGAAAAGTATCCACAATAATTTTTTCCCAATTTGAAGCTGGGTTAAAACAAGGAATAATTAAATCTAACGATTGAAAGTTACTCAAACTATAAAAGAGAATTAGGTTGCGAAAATCTTAATTAATTGAACAAATTGTACCTTAAAATGCAATATATAGCTCTAAAACCATCTTTCCAGTTAATTTTTTTGCCTTCGTCATAGGTTCTTCCGTAATAGGAAATACCAACTTCGTAAATTCTAATGTTTTTTATGCGTGCAAGTTTGGCGGTAATTTCTGGCTCAAAGCCAAATCTTGTTTCTTTTAATTTTAAACTTTTAGCAATTTTAGCATCAACTAATTTGTAACATGTTTCCATATCGGTTAAATTAAGATTAGAAAACAAATTTGAAAGAAACGTTAGGAACGCATTGCCTATCGAGTGCCAAAAAAACAAAATCCGGTGTGGTTGATTTCCCATAAAACGAGAGCCATAAACGGCATCGGCATTTCCTTCAACAATAGGCTTTAGCAACAAGTTGTATTCTCTTGGGTCGTATTCTAAATCTGCATCTTGCACAATAATATAATCTCCGGTTGCCAACTCTATGGCCTTATGCAAAGCGGCTCCTTTGCCTTTATTTTTGGGTTGCTTAAAGCTGATAAAGTTTTCTTTTGGATTGCTTTCGATATACTTTTCAATGGTTTCGTAAGTGCCATCATTAGAAAAGTCATCTACTAAAATTATTTCTTTTTGGATGTTGGCAATAAGCTCAACAGCCAAAATCCTATCAAGAATTAAATGAATTGTTTTGGCCTCGTTGTAGGCTGGAATTAAAATAGATAATTTCAAAATGTGAGTTTAAAATGTCATTTCAGGAATATTTCCTTCAACAATCAAACGGCCTGCAGTTTTTGAAACTATTTCTTCAATCGAAACGCCCGGAGCTCTTTCCAATAATTTAAAGCCATCATTATCCGTAATTTCTAAAACAGCCAAATCAGTTACAACCATTTTAACACACTGAACCCCTGTAATTGGCAAAGAGCATTTTGAAAGCAATTTAGACTCGCCTGCTCTGTTGGTATGCTGCATGGCTACAATAATATTATCTGCACTAGCTACTAAATCCATCGCACCACCCATACCTTTTACCATACGGCCAGGTATTTTCCAATTGGCAATATCACCGTTATCGGCAACTTCCATAGCGCCCAAAACAGTTAATTGAACGTGACCACCTCTAATCATGGCAAAGCTTGTGGCTGAGTCAAAAAATACAGAACCGGGCAAAGTTGTAATGGTTTGTTTACCAGCATTAATAAGGTCTGCATCTTCTGTTCCTTCTATCGGAAAAGGACCCATGCCCAGCAATCCGTTTTCAGATTGTAATACCACATCCATTCCATCAGGAATGTAGTTAGCTACCAATGTAGGAATTCCAATTCCTAGATTTACGTAAAATTCATCTTTCAGCTCTTTGGCAATTCGTTGTGCTATTTGGTCTTTAGAAAGGCTCATGGTGTAAATTTATGGATAAAGTTCAAAAAAATTGACTTTTAAATTTTCAATTTCAAGAATTGTTTTTTCTGGATTCCATAGATATATTCCTGAATTTGAACTATGAACTGTTGGCACATAAGCTAGAAGGTGCAATTTTTCTTCTAGCATTAGTAAAAAGTCAAGGTCAAATTTTTCATAATATTCCATATCATCATTAGAATTTTGATCAGAAACTACTAATAACAATTCTGAAGGGAATTGATAATTTTTAAATTGAGCTTCAATTTCAAATAATACTACTTTTCCAATTAATGAATCAGGAATATTAGACCAAAGAGAAATGAACTCATCATTGGTTTTACCAATTTTAAAACTTTTTTCTGCTAAAAATTTTCGTGAAAGCTTTTGTTTTCTTTTTACTAATGATAATTCAGAAATCTCATCATATAAAAGTTCATTATAGTGAGTTTTTATTTGCGGGAACCTTTTTAAACTGGTCAATTGATAGTCAGAAATCGTATCTAATTCAATGGTTTTATAACTTTCTAATAAGTTTAAAGGCTCTTTTTTATTTAAAACCGATTGAGCCCAAACCGTTTTTAATAACCCAATACCCGAGATTGTTTCCATATTGTTATTGCTATTTTCTAAAGAAAACCGTTCTAATAATTTAGGACTAATAAAATCTTTATGCCAATAAATGGAATGTGAAATATTTATGTGAAAAATTAGAGAAATAACAAAAAAACTTGCTATAACAATGGACATTCCTTTTCGTGCCTTAACGTTCAAAAATTTTAAACTAATAAATAGCGAAGAAATAAACAATGGAAAAAGGTAAAGTGCTGCTCTATCTTCAGGAAAATTAACACCTATTAATATTTTTGAGAAAACAATTAATAGAACACAAAAAGCTAATAAAAAAGGAAATATAAATAGTTTATTTAATATTTCAAAAAGATTTTTTTCTAATAAATACTTATAAATAAATACACCTAAAACTATAGTGCCTAAACTACAAATTACTATATCAACAATATAATTATCAATAAAAAATAATTCCTTAACTAATGAATTTATAGTTAGGGATATAAAACCTTCTTTACTACCATAATAAAAAACACCCATTTTTTGAAGCTCCATGCTATACAAAACCATATAACCAAATAAAGACAGCCCAACAATTAAGGTCAAAAATTGAGAAAATTTTATTTTTTTTGATTTTATTAACCCTAATATTTTTAAGCAATAAAGGCCTAGTACACCAAATAAAAGGGTAAGGTTTGATAATATGCTTAGTGAGGCAAATAAGGTAAATAGCAAATCGTTTTTAAAGTTGAACTTATTTATGCCCTTAGCATAGAAAAGGATGGTTAACACGAAAAAGCTTATTGCCATTCCATATCCTCTGGCTAATGCAAAAAACTCTAAAAAATATGGAGGACAAGTTATAGCAAGAATAAAGGAAATTAATAAAGTTTTGTTGTTAAAATACCTTTTGCCGATTTGGTAAACAGCCCAAAAGTATAATGGAAAAACTAAAAGGTTAGGAATCCTAGGAATGAGATAACCATTGTAACCAAAAATGTTATATAAAAATGAACCTAATGCAGAGTTGAGTAGATGGTTATTTGCATCTACAAAGCCTTCAAATGGCAACCATTTACCACTAATCATGTAAACATGATAGGTTACAAGTTCATCATGAACAAGAGGGACATATATTGCTCTTAACCATAAGTATACCCAAAGCAGAACAAATAAAAAAAGGACTAAAATGCCCTCAATATTTTTAAAATTTTTCAATTAAGCTTTTGGTCTAACCGTGCGTTGCTCAATTCTTTTTTCGTAATTGGAACCTTGAAAGATGCGTTGCACAAAAATTCCTGGTGTATGAATAAGATTTGGGTCTAATTCGCCTTCTGCTACTAATTCTTCTACTTCTGCAACAGTAATTTTACCTGCCATTGCCATCATTGGATTAAAGTTTCTTGCAGTTCCTTTAAAAACTAAATTTCCTGCAGTATCGCCTTTCCAAGCTTTTACAAAAGCAAAATCTGCAGTTAAGGCGCTCTCTAAAATATGTGGTTTTCCATTAAAGTCTCGTACCTCTTTCCCTTCTGCTACTTCAGTACCAAAACCCGCGGGGGTAAAAAACGCAGGTATACCAGCTCCACCTGCTCTGCATCTTTCAGCTAAAGAGCCTTGAGGAATCAAATCAACTTCTAATTCACCACTAAGCATTTGGCGCTCGAATTCATCGTTTTCGCCAACATAGCTAGAAATCATCTTTTTTATTTGTTTGGTTTGCAGCAAAAGGCCCAAACCAAAACCATCAACTCCTGCATTATTAGAAATACAGGTTAATCCGTTTGCGCCACTATCGTGCAAAGCAGTAATACTATTTTCGGGAATACCACACAACCCAAAGCCGCCAAGCATAAGTGTCATGTTATTTTCTATACCTTTTATTGCCTCTTTGGCATTTGCAACAACCTTATTCATAACTAATTATTGATGTGCTTCAAATGTAGTAGATTTAAATAAAAACTTTTCACGAAAAGAAATAAGATTTATTTGATGAATTCAAATTCAACGCGACGGTTTTGTTGTCTTGCTTCTTCAGTTTGCTCATTTACCAAAGGTTCACTTTCGCCAAAACCAAAATGGGTAATTCTTGAAGTTTCTATGCCATTGTTTACCAAAAAGGAGGTAACGGCAGCGGCCCTTCTTTCTGAAAGTTTTTTGTTGTATTCCAATTCTCCTTCATCATCTGTATGGCCGCTTACTTTTAAATTCCAGTTTGGCTTAGCTTTTAATACGCTTAAAATATTTTGCAAGTCGCCGTAAGATTCTTGTTTGATTTTAGCTTCGTCGAAATCAAATTGAATATGAGTAATTAATAAGATATTACCACCCTCCTGCTTCTTTAAATCGCCTTTTTTAAAACCTTTAAATAAGTTCATATCAATGCCATTTGATTTGGCCATTGCCACACTTTCGTATGACTTAAAAGAACCTGTTTTTATAAAAACACCCGAATCAAAAACTTCGTCGCCGGCATCAGCAATAGCAATTTTCATGTGATACCATTCTCCGGGCTCAAGTTTGGCTGCTGCTACTAAAACAGTTGTAAAGCCATCAAATTGATAGGTTAATGCTAATTCTCCTGTACTTTCCTCGCCTTCCCAATCTAAAACTGGCCTGCTGTCAAATTTTGGGTTAGCAATATAAAACTCAGCATTTCGACCTTCATTAATATTATCTACTGTAATTGGTCCACGATTATCTGGTAAAAAAGCAAGGTTGCTGTAATTTCTATCCTCACGTTTGCTTAATAAAAAAGCAAAAACATCATTAACGCCTTTGTTTACATATTCGGGATATTCTTCTGAGCCAAAAAAGTATTCAAAAGAAATAGAATCAAATTCTGTTTTAAAATCAAATTCTAAAACACATGCATCTAAGGTTGGGTTTCTTGCGATTTTCGATAAGTCTGCATCGCCAGGACGCATAACAACGCCGCTATACTCGGATGAGTTGTTGGGGCCTTGAATTCCCTCTGCATAGCCAGTACTAAAAACAATTCCTTTTTCAAAAAGGGCTCTGTTAGATTGATTGTAAAAAACTGCCACAGCATAAGGACTCCCCTTAAACCGAATATTTGCAGCTTCTATGTTGGCGTTTTCACCAAAAAGGTATTTGGTAACAATTTCTCCGGGCGATTTTGGTCGGCCTAAAACAAGTTGGGCTGAACAAAACTCAGGAATGATTAAAAGAAGAATGAGTAATATTCTCAAGAGATAGATTTTCTCAAAAGTAACGACAACCTTAGATTTCTCGTACTCTGAGGGATGCTAAAATTTCGAAAAGAGGTTTTTTTAATTCTTCAGAAGCCTCAATTTTATGAAGGTTGTTTAGACTTTCTTCATAATATTCGTTCATTTTGGCTAAGGCTAGTTCTTTAATATTAAGGCTGTTATAGATCGAAAGTACACCTTTAACTTTCTCTTCTAAGTTGGAGTTTTGTTTTAATAAATCCTGTAATTCAGTTTGTGTTTTTCCTTCTGCAAATTTTAAAGCTGAAAGCAACAAATAGGTTTTTTTGTTGGCAATAATGTCTCCACCAACTTGCTTTCCAAACTTTTCAGGATCACCAAAAGCATCTAGAATATCATCTTGCAATTGAAATGCAATTCCTAAATTCATACCGAAGTTTCCAATAAAATCAACTGCGGCATCACTTGCACCTGCTCTAATTGCTCCAATTCGTAAACTTCCATCTAACAAAGCGGCAGTTTTTAAACCAATCATTTTAATGTAGTCGTCTATTGAAACTTCTTCAAGGGTCTCAAAATCCATGTCGTATTGTTGGCCTTCACAGACCCTTACAGCAGTTTTATTAAAAACTGAAACAATTTTTGGTAGCTGCTCTACAGGACAATTTACCAATTGCTCGTAGGCTTTTATCATGATTAAATCACCCGATAAAATTGCAGTATTTGTATTCCATTTGGTGTGGATGGTAGCTTTACCTCTTCGGTAAGGTGCTTCATCCATAATATCATCATGAGCCAAAGTAAAATTGTGAAATAACTCTACTG
>Ga0222664_1000289_pt1 | contig 34767 bp, 49 predicted proteins | sample AntAcemetagen604_FD_181147 | JGI IMG/M metagenome (GOLD analysis project Ga0222664, IMG submission 181147) | Saline water microbial communities from Ace Lake, Antarctica - #604 | ecosystem: Environmental > Aquatic > Non-marine Saline and Alkaline > Saline | place: Antarctica: Ace Lake... | reverse complement strand
CAGCCGAGCATGAAGTTCCCCTCCAAGGCCCCGCTCGTGACGCCATGGATTTGGAACGTCTTGCGGAAATGGTTCCCGGCGGCAAAGAAAGCCCTATTTACCAGAATGCGCTAAAGTCATATAAAGATAAACAACAAGCGCAGCAGGATTTGAGCGGTGTTCGTGGCCGTCAATTAGGTGGGTTAAAGCCTGGCGAACGATGGATGAACGACCCTGAAACCGGCCAACCTATTGGCAAAGAAACACCTCTGTCGGCAGCAGAAAGAACTGAAGCAAAAGGGCGGGGCTTCTTTAATTACGTCTTCCCGACAATTTCTGAAGGTCTAGCTCCACTATCAGGTAAAGGCTCCGTAACCAAACTGGCCAATGCTGCTTATCAATATGGTAAAAACCCAGAAGCAACCAAGTTAACCGATGCTTTCTTGCTAGGTAAGAAATTATTGACGGCTGGAACGGTTAAAGAGGCAGCCACACTTGCATCTGGTAAGCAAAAAGCGACCTATCAGCAATTGCGTAACTCACTTGATTCTTCAGATATACCTAAAAACATTGAAAAGCTTATTAAACAACTTGGCCTACCACCTGAAGCACTTATAAAAGCTGATAAGAGGTTTGGCGAAATACTTAATGACGGAACGAAAGCGGGCGAAAGGTCTATCCCTGCGTATAACAAGCAATATTTTAACCCTGAATCACAGAAGTTTGAAAGCAGCAATGAAAGCGAAGAAGTCGGTGGCGCTTCAGAATCCCAAACCATCAAAATTAGAAATAAAAAGACCGGCGTAAGCGAAACAGTTAGCCTGGAAGAAGCTAAAAGACGGGGGGTTCCAAATGTCTGATTGGGAAGTCGTAGATACGCAGACCGTCAATGATGGTGATTGGGAGGTTGAAAGCCAAGAAACATCCCAGGAACCCCAAGGATTTTGGTCTAAACTTCCAGCAAATATGAAGGCTGGTTTAGCTGGTTTAGGCCGTAATGTTGGAGAAATGGCTTTGTCCGGGGTCAAAGGAATAGAAGGTCCTGGTCAAATTGGGCAACAAGCTATGAGCCAATTACCTGGCCCACATCCAACGATGGAAGGTCAGCAGCCTTACTCCCAGCAGGGGCAGCAGGCATTAAATCAATTAATTCCCATGGACTACTCCACCCAATACGGGCCGGAAAACCCTACAATGATGGACTCATTGATACAGGGTGGTATTACCCATGCGCTTGAAATAGCTGGAGCTGCTGGATTGGCACGCGCTGGATTAAAAGCATTACCACATTTTACGCAAAAAGGTGCTGCTAAAAATTTATCTAACGTAGAAAGAATGGCAGGTGGCGCTGATATTGGGATAGACCCAGAGTTAATACAGCAGTCACGAAGGTTTTTACCAGGAACTCAAGCAACGCAAGAAATGCTGGGATCGCGCGGCTATCAACCTGCATTTTCTACGCAATCACAAATCGGTAAGCATGCAAGAGATTTATCAAAATCACCCTTGGCAGCCGAGCGATTAAGAGCGCCAGAGGCGCATGAACTTAAGCAGTTAATCGTTAACGATATAGGCGGCCAGCTTCGCAACCAAGGTTATCATGAAGCGGCTGATTTACTACCTAAAGGTTTAAATGATTATCGACGACATATACAAATGAAAGAAAAACTTGAACCTCTCCTTAAATATCTTGGAATACCCACCACGGCGTTGGCTGCGCTAGGTCTAGCGTTAAAATATGGAAAAAAAACCGCTAGCGACTAATCGTAATCGTGCTCGTAATCGTCGACGTAATTTTTACGTCTATTAGGTCGACAGCAACACCAGATACCAAAGGCAAGCAATAACCACAACATTTCAATCTCCAATTTGTAAAAAGGTGCTAAGGACTAAATTGGCTTAGGGTATAGAAGAAACAAATAACCACACCGCAAAAACAAAGATAAGAAAACATATCACCATCCACTTTAACCGGTTGCAAATTATTACCGGTTGACTTGGTTCATTATATACCAGGTTATGCTCATAAAGCAAGCATTAGGCTAACATTAATCCACTTACGTTTCTATATTTAAAATTAACAACAAAATTACATGTTTTTTTTGACGGTTAAAATTAATACAAAAACAACTGACTGTCGGGGGTGTTTTTTGGGCGTTTCAGGCATCAAATCCCAAGTATCATGCGGCGCGGAGGGGGTGATTAAAGGTGTCTATTTTATTCGCGCTAATCCTTACTTTAGGCCTACTTCGGGATTCATTTTTCGTTAAACCGACTGCTAAAATTTAGTATAGCCATCGCAATTAATGTGGGCTATAGTTGGGCCTCACCTCGGTCTTGGCTTAACAAAACCGGCAATAGTGAGGGCGGTATAATCTTAGCAAGCATTTCAATCCTCTTTTTAGCTTCCTGATAGCATTCTTTGTATGGCAAACCTTTATCTATGGACTCACGCAAAGAAACAGCAACAGCTTCATCGGCCATTTCAATTAAGTTTAATTGCCGCATAGACATAACCTCACGCGCATTTGGATATCTCTGCTCCATGATGAATAACCCCCTTAATTCCATCCTTGATAAACTCATGTAATACTTGTCAGCTGATTTACTTCCTTGGTCTTTGGCGTAAGCGACGAACTCTTGGATAGCGTCAGTGCATTCGCGACGCATAACCTTGCCGTTGCTTCTGGCTTGAACCCAATCAACATTTTGTTTTTGTGACAGAAGTTGCGATGCAAGATTTCTGTAATGAATAAAAGACCTAACTAATTTTATTTTGAACTCAACGACCTTGGTCGTGTTTCTCATTAAACTAACAAGGATTAGCGCTTGCTCTTCTGTAAGCATGTAATCAACAATTGCTCGACCTTTTGTGGAAAGTTTCCGGATTTCAAATCTGGAAAGAATCTCAATCTCTTCGTACTTTTTGAGCATTTTTATTACATGCTCGTGCTTCATATCTAAATTTTCAGCAATAATAAGTGTTGTTGTGTAGATGTTATTTTTTTGCATTACAATTAAATCTTCCATTATATTGTCCTTAATATATTTTACTGGTAACAATAATCTTACCGGTAAATTAATAAAAAAACAAATAACTTCCTGTTACTAACCTACGCATAACGTGCGAATAACCTGTGACTAAATATCGGGGCATATTCGATCTAAACTTACTCACAATTTATTCACTCACCAGCACCCAGCCATGTCACAATTTAAAATTAACGTAAGTGATTGATAGACAACGGCGATCTAGTTTTATACATAAAAACCGTAAACCTAATAATAGCAATAAGGTATATATGTAAAATAATATTATTATAACAACTGTGCGCACAACTCATGCGCGCATGCGCGCACGCAAACTAGTTGACAAGCCAAACACGTGTTATTATGAATCATAATAAAAAAGGGATTATTTATGGCCGTTGAATACGTACGTGGAAGCAACCCAGTGTGGCTGTTCGATGATTTGGTCGGAAATATACTAGACGATACTTATTTCATCTTCTTCCTCTCAAACGATATACCTTACCTGCCGGCTACTGTTTACCAGGATATAAGCGGAACTGTTCCCTGGTCAAATCCTATTCAGATATTAGCAAATGGCACGATGCCTCAAAACGTCTTTTTCGATCCAGATGCAACCTACAGAGTCGAGGTTCGACAAGGTAGCACTCAGGCAGATGCGTTAATCTACCTGATTGAGGATTATAGCCCTGGTGCAGGTGGTACATCACCGGTTCCTAATTTTTCTTTCCCGACTGAAAATCAGATCACAAACTCACAGTTTTCGTTGATTAATTTTACTTCACCATACATCCTAACCAGCGTAACCGACCCAGACCCTATTGAATTCGCCCCCGGATGGTTCTTAAACCTAGCTGGGACAGGCAACGTGACGTTTACGCGCACATCCTTAAACAAAGCAAGCGCTAACGATACAAACGCCCCCTACGCTATGCAAGTCGCTTTAACGGGCGCATGGACAGGAACGCCGTATGTGAGCCAAAGGTTCAATCAAAACGGGATGCTCTGGTCTAATTTGTATGTATCATCTTCGGTGATGGCGAAAGTTGATGGTGCTGCCATTGCTATATCAGCGAGTCTTTACGATTCAAACGGCACGCCTTTGATTAGCGTTCTGGATTCGGTTGTGATTAGCACTGATTTTGAAGAGTACAAAGATACCGGTTTAGTGCCTGCAACAACCAACCCAGATTTGCCACCGAGCGCGTGGGTTGAATACCGCTTGTTTATCCCGTTGACTGTTGATATCTTCTTAAGCAGCTTTCAACTTGTCGCATCTTCTCTTGATGTTGAATACAAATACGCACAAGACACGATAGAACGACAAATAGACCACACCTATAATACAGCGCAACCTATTATGCCTATTGGGGCAACGATTGATTATTATGGTTTTGCAATCCCAGACCACTATTTAAACTGTAACGGGGACGCTAAAAGCAGAACGACTTATTTGCAATTATTTACCGCATTGACGCTGATTGAAACTGTTGCACTTACCACAGGCGTAGACACATTTACCGTTGTAAGCAGTACTGATTTTTGGATTGGCATGGCAGTTGAAGGTGAAGGGATTTCGGCATCGACTACGGTTAGCGCCATTGCAGGAACAACAATCACCATGTCGGCAGTTGCAATAGATACCGGTAATTTTGATGTCACATTTTTTGCTTTCGGTGCGGGGGATGGTTCAACCACATTTAACCTTCCTGACTTAAGAGATTATGTTGCTGCTGGGGTGGGTGGTTCTTTGTTTGGCACCACGGCAAACGGTATTGGTAAGTTAGGCGGTAGCGCTACGCACGCCTTAACCATTGCTGAAATGCCAGCTCATACCCACCCTGGAAGTACAGTTGCCATTGGTCAAACGGGAACAGGAGCGGCCGGTTCTGGTATTTCTGGAACAAATAACGGGCCGACTGCCGTGACCGTGGCTACCCAAGGGGGCGGTGGCGCTCACACTATCGTTCAGCAAACCGTGCTGTCTCGTAAATTAATTAGATTTGAATAAGGGAGTTAAATCATGGCCGTCTCTATACATAATAATTATTTAGATACCACAAACTTTAGCGACACGACAACACGCATCGCTTTAACGTCGGGCAACACGTTAACTTACACCGTGCCTGGTTTGGCAACGAGTAACATGCAGGTCATTTTTACGCTGACCGATGACGCGACTTTGTTTGTTGGTTACAACAAGACTGCTACTGTTCCCGCGCCTAACACGGTGACAAGCGACCAGTTTATTGAGTTGATGAAAAACGGGTTTAAACGGTTTGTACGGGGCGGTGATGTGCTTTCTTTTGTTACACCAGACCCGATGACGTACGTTGGTATATCCCTCAGAGCGCTTCCATAATAAGGATTAATCATGGCTATTGAAACCATTAAATTCTCAGAATTTCTTGACGGTGGCGACTTAGAAAATGGCTCGACCACTGTCGGATTGGACGGTGGAAGCAATGCTTTTTTCAATAGTCCCTGGACATTCTTACCATCAGGAACAACCGCAGAGAGACCGGCTATTGCAGCCGATATGTATTATCGTTTGCGTTTTAATACAACGGCCCCAACCACCTATGAATTTTATGATCCTACCGCCGCTGCCTGGGTTCAAATCGAAGATTCGGCTGATATCAATGACTTAATAGCACGGCTGGCAGCGCACACAGTAGGTGATGGCGCATCAATGATTGGACTTGAAGACCAAGGCCTTATTGTCGATAAAACAGTTCAAGATTTAGCTGAAGCAGCCTTCATTGCCCAAACTAGCAATGGAACACTCAATAACGCCCAATTCTTAGACGCGCTAGCTACTGGCTTTTTATCCAGCACGACCGTAACAGGTGTGGTCGCATCAAGAATCATGACCGGAACAGCAAGCGAGGTTGATGTCGCAAACGGAGACGGCTCAGGTGTCCCAACATTTAGCTTATCTTCAACAGTAGATACGCCAGGAACATTTACAATTGGTACAACTATTGTACTTGATTCAATTATAGATGATGATACGTTCGCAACGGCCACAGCGACCAATATTCCAACCTCAGAATCTGTTAAGGCATACGTGGATAATGGAGCGGGCGGAAATATCGTTAATTCGGTAACGGGTACAGCGAGCCAGGTCGATATTAATAATGCAGACACTTCCAATCCTATCGTATTGCTATCAAGTACGATTGATACGCCAGGAACATTTACAATTGGAACGACCATTGTTTTAGATTCTATTATAGATGACGATACTTTTGCGACGGCAACGGCAACTAACGTACCCACAGCCGAGTCAGTCAAGGCGTATGTTGATAGTACGGGTTCTGGTTTGGTTGATTCTGTAACTGGAACAGCTAACCAGGTCGATGTTAACAATGCAGATGCCGCTAACCCAATCTTGCTTCTTTCATCTACGATTGACGCACCTGGGACATTTACCATCCAAGCATCAACAGCCGTAAATTCCATTATTGATGATGGCACGATGGCCTCTGCAACTAATCAGAACTTGTCCACATCGACCGCAATTAAGACTTACGTTGACTCTATTGCAAGCGGTGGATTTACCGTTATCTTGACTGCCTTAATCGGAACTACAGCCAATTTAAGTGCCGCTTACGCTAATGGAGCTTCAGGTGTTGGGGCAACATTAACAAATAATAGCACGCAGGTTGCGTTAACGATTGATAGTGTTTTGACGCAGGTTGCTGACCGAGTTTTAGTTAAAGACCAGACTGCTGAGCTTCAGAATGGTGTCTATACAGTCACAACAGTGGGTGATGGTTCTACCAATTGGGTTCTAACGCGAGCCACTGACTATGATACGGCGGCTGAAATAATACCTGGCACATTGGTTCCAGTTAGCTCTGGAACAGTCAACGGCGGAAGCATTTGGCTAGAGACAGCAACCGTTGGAACTGTTGGAACGGACCCAGTTGTATTCAGTGAGTTTGCAGCGCCTTCCTCGACCTACGTCACCCTTGCTACAATACAGACAATATCTGGTGCTAAAACATTCAGTGCAAACATTGCATTGAGTGGCGGCTCTACACTTAACTTAAATAGCACTACGTCAATTGACGGCTTCATTGATGATGATAGTTTTGCCACTGCCTCAGCCACCACGGGAGCCACAAGCGAAAGCATCAAGCAATATATTGATAATAGTTTAGTTGATGCGGCGGACGAAGCGATTTCATTGCTCTTAATGGGTGGATAAAATAAATTGGAGATTTAAGAATGACGAGCACATACAAAGTTTTATCGCAAGCTAAGCCGAGCGCTGCGACATTAACAGATGGCTATACAGTTCCTGGTGCAACGCAGACAACGGTTAGCACTTTAGTGGTTTCAAATCAGTCGGTTACAGCGACAAGCTTTAGAGTTTCTGTTGCAATTGGTGCCGCTGGAGATTCGCCGGCGCAGTATATTTATTATGATATTGCGATTCCCGGTAATGATACGTTTGCGGCGACGATGGGAATTACCCTTGCTGCGACTGATGTTATCCGTGTTTATAATACGTTAGCAACGTGCAGCTTCAACTTTTTTGGTGTAGAAATATCATAGGATTTGAGCATGTTATCTAAAAAATGCACTGTATGTGGCAATGATTTTATCAAGCCTTCTAGTTGCTCAGTAAAGGCCTGGGGCCTTCGAAAAGCTTGTTCACGTGCGTGCGGTGGAAAGATAACATCATCTAAGTTAAAAGGAAGGATACCAAAAAATCATCATACAATAATTGCTAACCTTAAAGGTAAAGGTGCGTGGTTGGACTGCAAAGGTTGCGGTGTTAAATTTCAAGCCAGGAAAGAGCTTAGGCATGTTAAAACAAAATATTGCACCAGGAAGTGCTGGATTGAAAATAAGGTCCAGACGTTTACAGCTAGACCTGGAATAAGGGGCGAGCTAAGTCATCTCTGGAAAGGCGGATTAAACTCAGAACGGTCTAGATTAAGAAATACTTTAGAGTATAAGAAATGGCGTCATGATGTTATGAAAAGAGATAATCATACCTGTGTTAACTGCGGATCAAAAGAAAAAATATGGGCGGACCACATAAAACCATTTCATCTTTATCCCGAGCTTAGGCATGATGTAAATAACGGAAGGGCATTGTGTCGTCCTTGTGATATATTAATTGGTTATCAATTCTTCAAAGAAAATAACCCAAGACAATGTAGGGAGATTAGCTGATGACTCAAGGATTTGTATATACGGTAACAACTGGCTCGGTTGATTCTGTTGTGGGAACCACTAATGAAGTAGATGTTAATAGTGCGGATGCTTCTAATCCTATTGTTGGTTTATCGTCTACGATTGTTGTTCCAGGAACTTTTGATATCCAGTCGTCTACAGCTGTTGATTCTATATTAGATGATGATACGCTTTCAGCGGATAGTGCGACTGCGTTGGCAACTCAGCAGAGCATTAAGGCTTATGTTGATTCTCAGGTTAGCGCGCTGGGTCTCGTTCTTCAGGTTGTCCAAACAGTCGATACAACAAATAGGAGCACTTCGAGCACCTCGTTTGTTGATTCAGGTATTAGTGTGACTATTACCCCATCCTCTGTATCCTCGCGCATATCATTGTCTGTAAATGGTATTGCTGGAACTTCGGCACTGACTTCTGCTTCAGCTAGGTTTACGCTTTATAGGGATTCTACACCATTAACGCCATCTGGAACGGCTCAAATGTCCGTGGTCACACTTCCTAGTAATCTTTATGCTGATAATTTCATTATTAATTTTATAGATTCACCGTCGACCATAAGTGCAGTAACATATAAGTTATATTTTCTGGCATCAAGCGATACAGCGTATATCGGAAGAAGGGGTCAGAATACATCCTATGACGTTGCAACTGTTTTCACTGCAAGTGATTTACGTTCTTGATTAATTTAATTAAAGCAATATGGTTTTTAAATTATTTTAGCACCATGTTATTTTCTGTTCTGACGGAATGGTAGTTGTATATGAATTTACTTAAAATTAGCACAAGATTAGACTTAACATTGAATGTGACGGCAACTTGGTGGATGATGCATTAAAATAAGGGATTTATATTATGATAGAAACAGTATTAGCAAGCGATGGCACGCAATTGCCATTAGCGCAGCTTGAGCAGATTTTTGTTTACGGTGGTAGTTTCATTGATACAATCACAGTCGTGTATGAAACACGCACGTATGTGCAAACGTTTACCAATGATGCGACTAATGTCACGGAAATAACAGGGTGGATTCTAACATGATTTCTGCTGCCGATTTTTTGAAGTGGGTGGAGGTGTTTAACATACCTTTCGGTGGCTCATCTTCCGGCTACGTAACTTCCATTACTGGAACAGCCAATGAAATTGATGTTGATAACACCGCCCCTCAAGTCCCAGTTTTATCTTTATCATCCACAATTGATGCCCCTGGAACGCTTACGGTTCAGTCAACCACAGCCGTCAATGCTATTCTTGATGACGATACAATGGCAGCAGATAGCCCCACTGCACTTGTAACCCAGCAATCTGTGGTGGCTTATATTGCAGGTACAGCAGGAGGAGCAGGTGGAAGCACGAATGATGTCCAATATAATAATTCTGGCTCACTAGATGGCCTTACTACAGCCAACAATGGCACGCTGATTACATCGGCTGCTGGTGTTCCTAGCATAAGCTCTACATTGCCAAGCGCTGTTCAGACAAACATTACTGCTGTTGGAATACTTACATCCCTTCAAGTAGACAACCTAAATCTGAATGGTAATACCATTTCAAGCACTGACACCAATGGAAATATTGAAATTACACCCGACGGCACAGGGAGAATCACTTCAGCAAAAGATATAAATGGATCAACGGCACTTTCTTTATCCAATGTTAATGCGGGGTCATCCGCTAGAGCTTTGTTTTTATTTGTAAATGGGGCGGCGGCCGGTGACAATGCTGCACTGTCACTTAATGGAAAGGGTTATACGGGGGTTTCTGGATGGGCTGACAGACTGGTTTTCTCTACTGGGTCAACTATAGCTAACGGAATAAATGTAAACCCTGTATCGGGTGGATTTGCTGTCTCAACCACGGCAAATAATTCAGAAAACTTAATCGTTAACGCAGCGGGTAATACGGCTTTAACTGGCTCTTTAACAGCATCACAAACAGCGGGAATCATCGGAACCACAACGAATAATAATGCTGATACTGGAAGTGTTGGTGAGTTTAAAGAGGAAAGTGTTGCGCGCTCAGTATTTCCTGCGCTAACTACAAATACCGCTTACGACGTCACTAGTATTGAATTGACAGCCGGCGACTGGGATGTTTACGGAGGCGTCGGTTTTGTGTTTAGTGCCACAACAACATCTACACAGGTCATTTGCGCAGTTAGCTCAACGAGCGCAACATTACCTGCCAATCATTACTGGTCTACAGTTCAACCAAGAACTGGAAACGGCTTGCTAGATACATCTATGGCGGTAGTTCCTCAGCGTTTCTCGCTATCCGGAACGACCACTATTTACTTGATAGCTAAAGCTGTTTTTGCTACCTCTACAGCGTTCACCTTTGGAACTATTGAGGCTAGACGCGCACGTTAACAGGAGAAAATTATGCTTACAGAAGAAAAATTACCGGCGGTATTAAACAAGATTGACTGCGACAAAGGGCTTGCTAAAGTAACTTATAAAACAGCCGTTAAGCGTGACGATGAAGTTCTGCATGTTATCTATGAATATCACACTGTTTCGCTTGATAAGGCTCAAGACTTGCTTGAACAGGTGAGAGTATTTTCTGACGCAGCGGTTGTTGATAAGATAGCGAGCGAAAAACTAGCGGCAGCACAACAAGAAAACGAAGGAGTTTAGAATGGTAGCGTTGACAACAAAAGCTCGGGATAAATTACCTAAATCAGACTTTGCTGGCCCAGGAAGAAGCTACCCGGTAAACGACCGGGGTCACGCTGTTGCAGCAAAGGCTCGTGCAACCCAAATGGTTGATGCTGGGAAGCTTTCGCCATCTGCAAAGGTTAAGATTGACGCGAAGGCAAATCGAGTGCTAGATGGTGGTAGTCGAGGAAGTAAGGGTTAGCGGTGAACATTCATCCTAGCACTAATTTATTAAATTTAAAGAGGATTTAAATATGTCTATTACAGCTATTTCGTACGATTGGGGTTTTGAGCCCACCATTGTTCGCATTACAACAACGGACAGTTTAGCAACGATTACAACGGCTGCTTATTGGACGGGTCAATCAACCGTTATTGAAGCACTAAACAACGGCGCGTTTACTTTTCCAGAAGGTTGTTTGGTTGCTATCAATTACAGTGATGGCGAAGGGTTCTTTACCTTTAGTGTGGCCGACCAAGCATTTGTTGCTGAAACAATTCCTGGCTCACTCAGCTCAACATTAACTGAAGCTCGTGTATTTGTTGGCTCCGCATTAAACGTTGCGACAGGCGTTGCAATGTCGGGTGATATTGAAATCATTGCAGATGGTACAACTGCTATTGGCGCTGGCGTAATTGTCAATGCTGACGTTGCTGCTTCTGCTGCCCTTGCTTTAAGCAAATTAGAGCCAATGGTTAGCGGAACAATCATGGTTGGTAGTGCTGCTGCTGTTGCGACTGAAGTTGCCATGTCCGGTGATGTTGCAATTATCGCAAGTGGTGCGACCACGATTCAAGCGGGTGCAATTGACTTAGCTATGTTGTCATCTGGCATTACACCTAGCTCTATCGTTGTATTTGCTGGTCAACCTACGACTGCTGGCGGCGCTGCTGCTGAAGTCATTACGGTTACTGGGGCTGCTGCGACAGACTTAGCGTTCGTTCAAATGGTTGATGATGGTACAAACAACACGACAATCATTAGCGCTGCGGTAACGTTGAACACATTAACAGTGACATTTAGCGCTGACCCTGGTGCAGATGCGGTGATTAATTACCAATTGTTACGCGCTGCGGCTTAAAATATTGCGTCCTTCGGGGCGCTTTTTTTTGGGGGAGTTATGAAAGCTTTATGGATGAAGGGTGGCGTGATAGCGTTGGCATTAGCTGTTGGCTTTGGTTCTTATTTATTTACTGGTAAATCTGACGGCCCGATTGAGCAAGGTGCAGAAGCCGTGTTAAGACTAAACGGGGTAGAAATAGACTTATCCCCCGAATAATCACAAATGACAGGAGGTCGTTATGAAATCTTTAGAAGCGTGGATCAAACAACACGAAGGATTCAGAAATAAACTCTACATCGACACAGTAGAAAAATACAGTATCGGTTTTGGAAGAAATCTAACCGACCGCGGTATATCTCGTGAAGAAGCTGAGTTTATGCTGGCTAACGATATCTTAATGTGCAAGAAAGAATTGCATGCTTTTAACTGGTACTACGGTCATCCGCCTAATGTCCAGGACGCGCTCGTTAACATGTGTTACAACATCGGCCTACCAAGACTCCTTGGGTTTAAGAAAATGATTGCAGCTTTGACTGAGCATGACTATACAAAAGCAGCAATAGAAGCGCTTGATTCAAAATGGGCTACACAGGTTCACGGAAGAGCGAATGATATCGCAGTGATGATAAGAGAAGGTTATGCTTCTTAAGCCCGAAGAGGTGGACCATATTAACTTTGTTAACTGGTTTCACCACAACTACCCCGAGCTTGCCAACGATTTACATCATATCGCCAACGAAAGGCGTTGCAGCCAGCAAGAAGGCCGAAAATTAAAAAAGATGGGGGTTAAACGAGGTATTTCTGACTTCTTTCTTGCTGTGCCATCAAATGGCAAGCACGGTTTGTTTCTGGAATTAAAGGTCGGAAAAAACAAACCATCACCTGAGCAAGTGGCTTTCCTCGAACGCAAATCAAATAACAATTACATGGCGGTTTGTGTGTGGGGTTTTGAGGCATGCAAAGAAGTTATAAAAATATATTTAAAAACGGATAATTTCACCCACGACAAACCCATTTGTTAAAATAACTTCTTTTTTATCTTAACGCCCTGGTCTGTCATGTTTAGGTGCAAGGTTCTTGGAGCGCACGCATAGCCTAGCATCTCTTTTACTTTTCTGATGTCATTTAGATGCATGTAATACGCTGACGAATTATCGCAATGCTTTTTCACGAAATTAGCGTAAAAAATGTTCTTACCTTTCCCGCTCATTGGCGTGTAACCCTCATATACACTTGTGCGCCGGCCGTACTCATCAGTACACTTATATTCTATGTTCACCCGGAAATGCGATGCGTCCCCCGATACACCAAGCGTCATTCTCATCACCGTTACAATCTTCACCTTTGGCTTTGTTAAGTTTATGTTAAGCTTTGCGTTGGGGTCTATTATCTCAGTTTCACACAGTCGGCACTGCCTGGAAGCAATATCGTTCTGCGCGTTGCATGACGTGTTAGGGCACGCCTTGAATTCAAAGTAGTACTCGCATCGCTTATTGTTAGTCATGCCAATGCAACGCCTGGCAGTCTCTGTGTTCATCTGCATGCAAGCGGGGCAGATAATGACACTCGGCATATCCTCATTCAACGCCTGCTCTACCGCATCAAGAATTAACGGGTTATCCCAATCCTGATGACGTTCGATGTTACCGGCAAAGTCGAGCACCGAGGCAGTGGTTTTATTCGTTGCTGGGGAGAGTCGCAACGCTCGTCCCATTGTTTGTACAAGTAATACAAGGCTCTCGGTGGGCCGAAGATAAGCGATTGTGTCAAAGGAAGGTATGTCAACACCAACGCTAATGATAGCGATGTTAACCAAATATTTAATACTACCGTTACGCGCATCGTTTAAAATCCTCGTTCGCTCTGCTTGAGTTGTTTCACCTAAAATAATGGCAGACTGCTCAGGCGGTAAATGTGAATAAATCTCATACGCGTGCTTCTTGGTTGTAGCAAACAAAAACACACCGCGCCTACCCTCAGTTTGCATAATATGGATGACCTGCTTGCAAATAAGCTCCGTCAACCGCGCACTTTTCTCAACAACTTCAGTCAATTGCTTGTGGTCAAACTTCCCCGTTGATTTTATCTTCACCTTGGAAAAATCAATAACTAAGTTCTTATCCACCTGGAAATCAGGCTTAACTAAATAACCGTCATTAATTAGTTTTTCGGTTGTTATATTACCCACTTGAGTTTTAAAGAGGCAGTCTTCGCCAACAATGGCTTCGCCCTTGTATCGGAAATCTGTACCAGTTGCACCAAGAACGCGCAATTCTTCGTATGTTTGTTTGTAATGTCGCAAGACACGCATAAAAGCTGAGCTATGGTTATGGTAATTAATAGCATGGCATTCATCAATTGCAATTAAGTTGAATTTTATTTTACTAATTTCCAAGCCATTAGTAATGCCATTTAACACTGATTGCGGCGTGCCAAACACAACCGGTGCGGAACAATCTTTTTCACCCAATGCCGCGCAGTAAATGGACGCGCTACCACCCTCGTCAATCAAGGTTTGGGCGTTATTGCGCACAAGTTCGGCATTATTAACGAGGCACAAAGCACGCTTGCCGGCTGCTTGAACATCGCGAAGAATGGAACTAAGCATCAACGATTTACCAGCGCCCACACTGGCCATTAGCAACACGGGTTTGCTGGATGACCTGAGTTCTGCCCAACATTCGGCAACTGCTTTTGCTTGGTAGGGACGTAAAACTTTAGGCATTTTTATCCTTAATCAGCCCCATCATCGGCAACCCCGGCAGCATAAAAAAATGCTGCAATCGATTCAAAATTCTCGTCTTTATCGCCGGGAAATACTTCATCAAAAGCAATATGTGCTAATTTGAAATTCTTAGAACTGCATACCTTATCAAACCACGGCTGTATTCCTGGCATGATTCTGTCTGTTTTATCCATAATTATTCCTTAGGTAAGGCCGGTTTCCCGGCCAATACTTTACTTGAACCCTAGAAAGGAATATCGCTCTCTAATACCTCATCTTTTTGTCGGTCACGTTCCCGAGAAAATGCACTATCAGGACCCGGGGCAACATCAGGCGTAACATGCTTCACTTCAGCTTTCACACCTGTTTCACATTTAAAATCTTTTGTCGGGCTTACCTCAGAAACAAAATTACCCTCCATCATGCCGCTGCCATCTTTTTTAGGCATGGACCACTCGCGAATCTTAATACCTGCAATCTTGCTAACCATAGGAGCCAACTCGGACTCAGTCAACTCATTCCCGTGCTTGGGAATAAAGTCAAAAATATTCATAACAAGCTTAAACATATTCAGATTTCTATCCACCTGAACGTCAGTGCCATTAAATACCTTTAACTTCTGGGATACTTGACGGCCTTTAAAGCTTCCGTCTGTTATCTTCCAACTAATCTCATAAAACTTTTGCTCGGGACCGTACTGCGTAGCTTCTTTTTCTACCAGTTTAATTGATAAGATTTCAGCAAATGCCGTGGTTCCTTCAGGTATAATTTCAAATGAAAGCGCAACTGCATCTTCAAATTTCCCCGTAATTGGCTTCCCCGTTCTTGACGCCCAAAGTCCTGCCATGCTTATTCCCCTTCGTTATAGTAAGATTCAATTGCTTTTTTTATTTCAAATAAATCGTTTGGTATTAAAATTTCATCAAACATGCCCATTGGACTTTTTGAAATATGACTGCCATCATTTTGCGTTAAAAACATATATTCACCATCTTTGACCACAGTATGAAAAACAACCGTAACCATGGCTTCAAGCGTCACCTTGTCGTCTAACATCTTTCCAACAGTTTTAGGTTTAGATACCCCTGTGTTATCTATCTCGCTATGCGACAAAACAAAACAGGTTAAATCATCGCGGGCAGCTGTTAAGTTATTCATCACTAACCACATGTGCTGTGCAATCTCACTGAAGCGCTCAAAACCCTTTTCTGTCGCTCGATTCATGAACTCATTAGCCATTAAAAAATGGGCATCATCTATAATAATGGTTGTTATTTCTGGCCTCGATTCACTGACCAAGCGAATGCATTTAATCACTTTTGCCCAGTTATCTGAGCGATAATAGTTACCCTTCCTATCATCCCATCCAGAAATTGGTTTATAAATGTTCTTGTAACCCCTAAACGGCAGGGGCTTCTCTAGAACACTAATAATAAACGTAGTCTTTGGGTCTAAATTCCTGATGGATGTTGATTTTCCTGTGCCAGATGGCCCAATAACTAAAACCGTATTTGACATGATTGCCCCTAAAACTTAATGGAAACGTTTTTCTTGCCATCTTTCTCAGTAATCAACATGTCCAATGCCATGCGAACACGCTGAGGAGCAATCTCCATCATTGACAAATACTTGGAGCGATTTACTTTATAAGAAACACCGCGCTCAATCGGATCGAACTCTTCTTCTAAAAACACATCACCCGACTCATACGCTTTTTTATCTAACGCTAAAATAACAGGCGCTTTACAAGTAACCGCCATGGTGCCCACTTGATAGGTTCGCTCGCCTTTGTGCATGTGGCCAATATCACATATTATCGACTCAACCAAACCTTTTTCTTCAACCTCTAAAGTCTTAATCTTAGACCTTAATAGCTGCAAGCGCTCAATATTGTCAGACAAACTATTTTCTCTATCATGTAATTCCCATTCCTGCCTCATGTCCTGGTTCATATCAACATCCTCTTTATTAGCGTCGGATTCGACGTGCAATCATTATAATATGGCGCTTGTAATATGTCAACACTTAATATATCATTACCTTACACATCGGGAGAATAAAAGATGACGACAGAAGAGGTTAAAGCATTTTACGGGACTGGCTATAAATTCCAAAAATCCACCGGCATGTCAGCAAATAGCTTTGAAAACTGGATGAAGCGTGGGTTTGTTCCGACTTTCTCGCAGCTAAAGATTGAGCGCGCAACCAATGGCAAATTAAAAGCAGTATGGGATTAAACAAGGAGAAGATTATGTTGATGTTAAGTAGGAAAAAAGGGCAAGATATTTTGATAGGTGACGATATTGTGGTTAGCGTGATGGGTCGAGATAGTTACGGGAGCTATAGAATCGGGATACAAGCGCCCAAAAATATATCAATTGTGCGTCGTGAAATTGCGCATGAGTTTGATGATAAGGGCAATAGGTTGGGCGTGAAATGATTGACCTAACAAACACATCAATAGCGGAGAGTTTTACGGATGAATAATGAAACTATATTGCACGCACTCTTAAATTTAGAAAAGAGAATCGAGAAGATAGAGGATATGTGTCATTCGTTAATTATACGCAATCACGCGCTACTAGGGAGATTTGACGCAGTAGCATCGGCATTAAGTGATGAAAAATGCCATCATGTGGCCTCGGACGAATATTATCGAAACAAGATAAAATGCATCAAGTGCGGTGAGCTTTACATTTAACCTGCACCAAAACAGGGATATGTTATGGAGCTCGATATACACGTGAAATCTGAGCAGTTACTGCAGAAGATTGCAAATTCAATGCATGACAGAGGTGTGGGTGAGGCATTTTTTACGATTGCAGAGATCCATGTTGTCGAAGTTTTTTTGCGTGAATTAATGGGGGAAGCGGATAACTACCCCCCAAAGGACGTTAACACAGGAGCTTAAGATATGAGATATACGGTATTTTTACCCACCTTGCTTTTACTCGCAAGTTGCCAACAGCAACCCCAGCAAGTTCGCACTGTAACAAATGAAGACGGAAGCCGTACGGAGGTCACAGAGCAACGTTCAAGCGGTGGCGGCATGATGGAACACATGGCGGGCGCGGCGGTAGCAGGTGCTGCCGCTGGAACTGCAGGAGCGGTTGCGCATCGAGCAACAGACCACATGATTAACAAGCATCAGGAAAGAAAAGCACGCCGGCACTCACGCCCACGCGTTTACAATCACAAAGGAAGATGATGAATACTAATAGAAAGTTTCAGTTAATCAGTGGCGTTTTAGTTTTATTTGCGGTTGTAATTGCATGGGGTAGCTATGTAATTTGTGATTTAGAATCTTACATTGACGAGGTTAGCTTAAGGCCGGCGTTTATGGTTGTTGAATATATTGATGAGGATGAATATAAAGTAGACACGGCATCTTTGAGTAAGTAGGATAGGTCCAACCTGTATTTGGCGTACAGAATGGACCTTGGGCGTAGCCCTTTGAATATAAATAAAGCACTGGAGGTGCCTTAAATATGAATATACCTAAAGCACTAAGGATGCCTTAAATATGACCACAGTTTACCAAACACCACACCAAACCGCAACACATATGTTTCAATTAATCGCACTATTTAGACGGTGGGATTTTTGCTATCTTGAATTTTGTAAACACTAAGGGGTTTTTGTGAAAGAATTTTTATTTTTACTCGATGGTATGAAGGACATGCAGTGCTTCAGGGTTAAGGCAGATAATAAACACGAGGCTTTCATCTCGGCTTGCAGGCATCTATACCTTGATGATGAGTTATTTATGGAGAATCTAGATCAGATTGTTTTGATTGAACGTGATGAGATTGATGATGAAGCTGATCATGATGCTTTCAAGAAACTGTTTATTAAGAAAGTAAATAATTATTTCGGAGAATACAAAGAAAGCGCACAAGCTTATGTTGATTTTATATTAGCGGATGAAAATGAAATCTTTGTAAATCGTCAAATATTTATAGATGTAAGTGAAGAATTTCTACTAAAGGAATACATGGAATACATAGAGAAAAGCTACAAAATATTAGATTTAGATGAAATAAAAGTGATATAAAAAGTATGGGTTCCATCCCCACAGCCTACATGTTATCAGCATGTAAGTGGGTACATCCGGTACAGCGTCATTCACTACAACAACACAGGAAGTATAACATGAGTAATAAAGAAGCAAAAGTCTATGAAGAAACTTTTTTTATTGTGCCGCGCTATATCCGAAAATTACCAGGAATGACCCTATCATTTCTTGATGTTTACGAAACTATTTTCCAGTTCTGGAACAAAAACCTTCCCTGTTTTTTATCTAATCCAGCTATTGCTGTGCGAACAGAAGTAAGCCTTCGCCAGGTTAAACAGGCATTAACTTTCCTAGAAGAAAAAAACGAATTAATACGTAAAAAACAGGCAGGCAAAAGGTATTTAATACAACCAGAAAAGAGTGTTGAATTTGTACAGGAGGGCGCTCCACCGCCCTGTACAAATATTGCCATGGGGCGCTCTACCGCCCTTTCATGGGGCGCTGCACCGCCCACAGAATATAAAGAAGTAGAATATAAAGAAAATACTACTAGCGAACCCTGTTCGCCAATAGCATCTATCCCTTCGGGCGCAACCCCTTTAGACTTGGCTTCCATCTTCGCTAAGGAGCTTCCAGAGAGCCCGCAGCCATCGGTTAATGTATTGACCAAATCTTTAGATGCTAAATCACGGCAAGCGATTAATTGTTTTAAAAGGTATTGGAAAAAGAAGGTGGGAGTTCCGTTAACGGAGCAGGGTTTTCGTGACTTCCTGAAAGACTTGAGAGAAAGTTGTCCAGGATTTTTAGCTGAATACACGAACAAAAGAGGAAGGAGGCAAAAGAATGGTTTTACGTCGATTATAAATGATGACAATTTTCAGAAGTATTTAGACGGCACACTATATTGATATGGAGATAATTTATGAATTTAAAGGTAAAAAAAAACCCTGAAGCTGAACTCGGGGTTTTAGGGGTGCTTATTTCGGATGGAGATCCAAATTCACTTGAAGTGCAAAAAGCAATGCTAAATCTAAAAAGTAGCTTGTTTTATGCACCAGCACACAAGGAACTATACAATATTATCAGGAAAAGCTACGAACAAGAACAGTTGTTCGATGTAGCGTCATTTTTTGGTATGGGCCTTAGTGATAACACACAGGATATTGTTATGAACTCAATTGTTAATAATTATTTCCCAGCGTCGTCATTGCATAGGCATATTGAAGAATTGCACATCTTTGAAGATTTGCGGGCTCAATTAAAAATCATGGAGAAAACAAAGGCGGCTTGCGATGCGGAGCCGATTGCGTCGTTGGCGGCTGAGATTATGATTGATGGCGCTCAAAAAATTGGTGACGTAAGGTTGGATAAAATGAGCTACGGTGCAACGCTTATTGATATTGTCGAAGAACGTGACAACGGTATCTTTAAAAATGATGCGAGCATCACGTGCGGCATTAAACAGTTTGAGGAAATTAGAAATTGTGGGTTGATAACGGTTGCCGGGGCTTCGGGTGTGGGTAAAACATTCTTTAGCTTGTATTTTATGCATCAAATTATAAAAAATTATCCTGAGAAACAGTTTATGTTTTTTAGTTTAGAAATGAAACGAAACGAAATACTTGAGCGCTTGGAGCACATTACAAACAATGACGTAAACACATGGTTGCTTGACGGACGTGTTTTTGACCAGCCTCGTATTGATATTGAATACATCGAAACGGTCTGCAAAGTACATGCCATGAAAAAACCCTTGTCTGTCATTGTTGTGGATTACATTGGCCTCGTGACCAGTTCGAGCAAATACGACCGTGAGGATTTAAAGATAGCCGACATCACACAAAGGCTTGCAGCTCTGGCGATGAGCCTTAATTGCATTGTTATATGCCTGTCACAGGTCAATAGAGACCCCTCTAAGCGCTCGGAGGGTGATAGATGCCCCTATCCTTCGGATGTTGCTGATTCGGTCGGTAGCGTGCGTTCCTCGAGCCTGTGGATTGGAATAGAAAAGCAGGAGCCTAACTTATTTATAGCTAAGTGCAGAAAATCCCGACACGGGAATAATTTCGAAGCGTTCTTTGATTTTAACGAAGGATGCTTCAAAGAGCGGCCAATGCCTTACAAAACCCAAAAGCTTGAGACTATAGAAGATAAGATTGATTACCTAAAAGGAAAGAAAAGATGATGTATTATTATGAAGTAGGACCGGTGAATAACCGGGGGTTCATGTGAATACAATGGATTTCCGCGCTTGCATTAGAGCGCGGTATCAACACGCCAAATTCAATGCCGGAAGGTTTGCAGCTAACACATGGCTACGAACCAAGGGTATGTTATAATGAACCGTGATTTTATTTTAGGGGCCAAAGCATGTCGGAACGAATCCAAGGCGAAGTTAGTTGGTTTAATAGCGCCAAGGGATGGGGCTTTATTCAAGCCGAAAAAGAAGAGTATTTTATTCATTTCGGCGACATAATTACCAATGATGGTAAATACAAAAAGCTGGATAAGGGCGATAAAGTCAGTTTTGAACCGAAATCATCACCCAAAGGCATTGTTGCTAAGAATGTGACATTAGATGCCTAGTACGCTGGATTCCTAGTTCGCTGGAAGTTGGGGTTAAGGGGTAAGCACCGCGCACAAGGCTATAATCAACCCTAGTGTGACGCCAAGAACAACAACCTCCCATGCAAACCCCAGTACTTTCGGCCATGCAGCCCATGCAAGCCCTAATACTTGTTTCATAATTCCTCTTGGCATTTCTCGTACGCACGTAAAAACGTACGGCACAAGGACGCAAATGACTCTATCGCGTCCGGATGAACGCCAATGCCAATCACATCATCTTCTACCTCGTCCGACACTAAACTTACATTGTAACCGTATTTAGGATGGTTCTTGATGAACACATAATAATCTTCAGCCATTAACTGCTCGAGTGTAACTTCACCTATATTCATTCTGACTGCTCCAATAAATCTAACATTGCGTGTATCTCTGTATCACCATGGCCTATTTTATCATCGCTCGGTGTCTCATGGTCAATCGGTGCGCCGTCATAATTGTCAAATGTTGCAGTAAACGCGTATTGCTGATAAATACTATCGCGCGGGTGGACGTTTATTGTGTATGTTGTTGTCATATCTTGCTCCATTTTTTGCATTTGCTAACTTGAACCCATTGTACATGTCACTTAGTTATATGTCAACAGTTGACAGATTAAAATATGACCTTTTTATTATGCTTATGATTATTAACGTAAAGCATGTGCGATTCACAGGGTTGTGCCCATAAATTGTGGATAACTTTTTGGTGGGGCGTTCCGTATTAACTTTGGGTGCGTGCGTGTATTGGTTTGTTTGTTTGTATATGATATCCTCAGATAATAGCGTTGCATTTACTCATTCATTAAGCGACACGGAGTGTTTATCATGAAAGAAAAGAATTTTGATTATGAAAAAGCAGACAACTCACATTATACAGTTCCAAGCATGTATGGTAAAATGTGTCGCGAACAGTACAATGAACAGCCTAAGTATGCAGAGCCCGGCAAAGCTGACGGTAGCATGAAAGGTGAGCACAGTAACAAGCAAGCTGGACCGTAATTGTACGCAAACTGTATTTCGATTACACACTAAAAGGTTTTTATGATGTGGAAAGAGTCTTTATATAAGCCTGAATATTGTGGAACAGCCGTTGAAGTTTTGTCGAAAGGCAAGAGTTTAGCGGCTGTTTGCGTTGCGTGTGGTGTTTGCAGAAAGACATTGTACAACTGGCGAGATACGCACCCTGAATTTGCTGAGGCGTTAAACCTTGGCGTTCAGCATGCTCAGACAGTGTGGGAAGATTTAGGTGAAGAAGGTATTCGCGGCGACCTTAAAGGTTTTGGCGGCGCACCTTGGATTTTCACAATGAAGAATCGTTTTCGTGAAGACTACGCTGAAGAAAAAGACTTCAAATCAAACTCTGATTCTCTCGTCGAAAAGCTTATTGATAAGTTGAGTGATTAATGACAAATGTAGGTGAAGCCAGGTCATAACCCTGATGTCGCCTATTAGCCAACAGGCATTCAAGTGCGGCGGCGTAGTACAGGTTGGTCGCGGGTTCGAATCCCGTCATTTGTCACCTTTTAGGATTAACATGACTGCTGTATATGAAGACTTCGACAACTGGAAAAACTGGGTTAATTCTCACAGAGAGTCTGACGGCACGATAGACCTCGACAAACACCCTGAGCTTATTGCTTGGATGACAGATTTCATGAAAACAAATTACCCTGAAAACCAAGAAGTTATCAACGGACTCGGTATCAAGCGTGTCTGATGACAAGCTTATTCGCATACTTAAGTCATTACCCTTATTCGCTCGAAACTTTCTTAATATTCGAACGAAGGCAGGCCGCATTGAGCCGTTCATTCTCAATAGAGCGCAAAACTATCTGCATGAACGCTTAGAGGCGCAACTTAAAGAAACAGGAAAGGTCAGGGCGCTATGCTTAAAAGGCAGGCAGCAAGGCGTCTCAACTTACGTACAAGCACGTTTCTTTCATAAAGTATCAACCCAGCGCGGTCGCAAAGCTTTCATCTTGACGCATGAAGCTGAGGCAACCAAGAATCTCTTTGACATGACGAAACGCTACTACGACAGTGTCCCCGATGGTGTTGTTCCCAAGCCCGATGCTTCTTCAGCACGTGAGTTGAATTTCAAATCCCTTAATTCTGGTTACGCTGTTGGTACTGCTGGTAACAAAGCCGTTGGGCGCTCTCAAACTGTTCAGTTAATGCACGCAAGTGAGGTGGCTTATTTTCCACACGCTGAAGAACACGCCAAGGGGATTCTTCAGTCTGTCTCAAATGAAGATGGCACAGAAATAATCATGGAATCGACGGCCAACGGCATCGGAAATTATTTTTATAATATGTGGATGTCGGCAACAAGCGGTCAATCAGATTTTCAAGCGGTTTTTATCCCTTGGTTTTGGCAGTCTGAATACACTGCTGATGCTCGAAAAGATGAGAGCGAGTCACTATCAGACGAAGAGCAGGAACTATGTGACGAGCACGAGCATAACGGATTAACAAAGAGACATTTGTATTGGCGACGGCGTAAGTTGTTTGAGTTTAGCAATGACTTTGAGACAGCCAGGGAGTTGTTCCAGGTCGAGTACCCGATGACCGCGCTCGAAGCTTTCCGAAATCCTGTTGCAGACCGATTTATCAAAGCTAACTTAGTGAATCAGGCACGAAAACGCACGGTTGAATCGAATAGTCAGCTCGTTATCGGTGTTGACCCGGCTATCAGCGACCATGATAGGACTGCGGTTATTCGGCGCAAAGGTCGTTTGATGTACAGCCTTGAGACACACTTTAATATGAACACCATGGAAATTGTCGGCATGGTTCGCAGGATGATAGATAAAGAATGTCCAGCAAAGGTCTGTATTGATTGTATTGGTATCGGCGCGGGCATTGTTGACCGATTACATGAGCTCGGCTATTCGCAGGTTGAAGGCATTAATGTGGCACGTTCAGCGAGTGACAAAGACAAGTTTAAGAACTTACGTGCTGAATTGTGGCATGATATGCGCGAATGGTTGGCACAAGACATGCCGGTTCAGGTTCCAGACAGTGATGAATTACTTGGTGACTTGACGAGTTTAGGCTATAAGTTTGATAGCTCAGGCCGATTACAAATTGAGTCTAAAGATGAATTACGCAAGCGGGGTATGAAGTCTCCAGATTGTGCTGACGCTGCCTGTCTTACGTTTTTTGTCGGTGATTTTGTCGCAGAAAGCTATGATAATCAAAGGCAATTCAACGACCGTACAGCCGGAATGCTTATTTAATCTTCTCGAATCTGTCACAATGTAGAAAAGCAAAACAGGGACGAATAAAATGGCTAAAAAAGCGCATAAAATTGCAGCAGCAGCACGCGAAGCCTGCGAATCGTGGGGTAATTACTTTAAGCCCAACATTGACCAGTATCATGAGATGCACAACTTCGTTCTCGGCGACCAATGGAGCCAGGACGAAAGCAACGAAATGATTAAGACTTTCAAGAAAGTTCCGCTCACATCCAACAAACTCGGCACCATGTCAAACTCATTGCTTGGTGAGCAGCAACAGAACACACCCCAATTACAAGTTGTTCCTCTGGAAAACTGTGACGAACAAACGGCGCAACTTCGTGAGGATATTGTAAAGAATATCATCCTATCAACCGATGCAACTACGACATACCAAGTTGCAGCAGGCCAATCATTCATTGGTGGATTCGGCGCGTTTGCTTGGGTAACTGAGTACAGTCATGACAAGTCGTTCGACCTCGATATCATCCCGCAATACTTTAAAGACTCGTCAAAATGTTATTGGGACGTTGGCGCTGAAAAGATAGATAAAACAGACGGCATGGTGTGCGGATGGGTATCACGCATGACACGCACCAAGTTTCGAGAAGTGTACGGAAAAGAACTTGAGGAAAAAATAACGAACTCAAGCGGGCGAATAGCGGCAAGCAAATCAGAAATCCAAGCAGTTACGAACTCGGACGGCACCGGCGGTTTCTCATGGTCTGATGAAGATGGCATTACGATTAACGATAACTTTGTACGCAAGCAAGTCAAAGAAACGCTTTACAAGATGTCAAACGGCAAGACGTACAATCAAGAAGAAATCGAAGAATTAATGGAGAAGTCGTTACAAATCAATCGTGAGATTCAAGAGCAGCAGTTCATGATGGGCGAAGTCGCTGAGATAGATGAAGTTGAAGGCGATATATCTGCGGCTAATGAAGAAACAGAGCAAGCAGGATTCGATGAATCTTTCATGACATTGTACGACGAAGGTGAAGAAGTCACGATTGAAGACAAGCGAGAAACAAAGCGAAGCGTCATCACGCATTATAAGATTGCAGGCGACTACATATTGGAAGATAGCGAGTTTCCATGTGATGACTTGCCCTTGGTTTTTGTTGACCAGAATAGTTATTACGACAAGAACGGCAAGCAAATGTGCCGGTCGTTCTTCGGTGACGCTAAAGACACGCAGCGATACATCAATTACCTGCGCACACAATCAGCTTATATACTGAAGGTTAGCAGGTACGACCAATACATGGGCAGCAAGAAGAACGTTGCCAGTAACGATACGGCTGCGAAATGGCGCGACCCAAGCGCGCAACAAGGCATGCTTACGTATGATGAATCACCCAGTGGCGCTAAACCTGAGCAATTACATCCCCCTGAATTATCCGCAAGCCTCCAAGCCCAATATCAACTTGCGATTGAAGACCTTTACACGTGTACCGGTCTTTATCCAACACGCATGGGGAATCAGGGTTCGGAAACAAGTGGTGCGGCAATTGACGCAAGAACACGACAAGGAAGCTACACGACATATGTGGCATTTAACTCGGTCAATCGAGCCATCGCTGCCGGCGGAAACAATGTTAACAGTATGATTCCACGTGTCTATGATGCAGAGCGGGTTATGTCAGTAACCACAAGCGATGAAGGCACCAAAACAATCACAGTTAATCAGCAAAAAGATGAATATGGTGAGCGAATTGAAAACGACATCAGGAAAGGAACTTACCAAGTTAGGCTCAAGCCTGGACCAAGTTTCGAAGGCCAAAAACAACAAGCGCTCGAATCATTGCAGCAGGTATTGCAAGCGAATCCGCAGGCGTTTGAATTGGTTGCTGATTTATATGCGGATAACCTACCCTTGGCCAACACGATTGAACTTAAAAACAGACTTAAAACGCTGGTTCCGCCGGGCGTTATAGAGGCTGGGAAGACTGGTAAACCGCCAGAGCAAGAAGGACCGAAACAGCCGAGCCCTGAAGAGCAAGCCATGCAAGCTGATATTGAGTACAAACAAGCTCAAATACAAATTAAGCAACAAGAATTGCAAGTAAGACAGCAGGATTCACAAGCTAAAATAGAAATTGAGAAGATGAAACTGCAAATTGCTGAAATGGAATTAGCGGCTGGCATTGAAGAGGAACGTATGCGCTACATGGCAGAGACGCAACGAACTGAAAGTGATAATGCAATATCGCATGCGGATAACATGGTTAAAATCTTGACGCACAAAATTTAACGTAACAACGGAGTGTATTCAATGGCAACAGATGTAAGCAGTATCGATGACTTGTTGGAATCAGGAAAAAGTTTAACGCAGCCCGCCGCGCCTGAATATGAGCCTGAAGCTAAAGCACCAGAGGTTCTAGAGCTTGAAGGTGAAGGACCAGAGCAGCAGGCAGAGAAACTAGAAGAGCCAAAAGAGACAAATGTTTCACGTGAAACATCTGGGGACGAAGAAGCAGAACAAGCTCCGGAAGCTGATGTTGATGATTACGGCAACGAAAAGCCAAAAGCAAAAACATACAGTGAAGACCAGCTAAACGAACGCATTAACAAAGCAGTGCGCGACAGAATGGCTCGAATGGAGCGCAATAACCCGCAAGCAGAGGCGCCTAAGCAACAAGCCAAACCAGATTTTGAATACAATCCAGAGCCGGAAGAGTCATGGCAGAATCATCTTGAAGGTTTTGTCGAGCAAACAGTTTCAAGGATGACTTTAAAGAAAGAGCAGCAGCAACAACAGGCACGCGAACAGCAAACGCATAATGATTTCAAGGTTAAGTTTCATGAAGGCATGAGCAAGTTTAACGACTTCACTGATGTTGTTGACGCACAAAATGTAACGGACGCAATGACAATTGCAACACGAAGCATGAATGACCCAGCAGCATTCTTGTACGCAGCAAGTAAGCGTCACAGCACAGAGTTACAACGTATATCTCAATTGCCAGACCAGTACGCACAAATGGTTGAAATCGGAAAACTTGAGGAACGCATGAAGAAATCTAAACCCAGCACTAAAGCACCCGCGCCTGTTTCCAAAACACGTGCAGATTCATCTATGCCAACACAATCCAGCAAAGAGCCAACGATTGAAGATTTAATTGCACACGCAGACGCGAAACGACTAGCTAAACGAAATAACCGGAGAAGGTAGTGCAAGTTAACGACTGGGTTGACAGGAAGTTAGCCGAGATTGCAGAAAGATTACCCGAGATAATTCACTCAGACCCCGCAAGCTTCAGTTGCGGGTTCAATGCTGGTTACAAGCAGGCCGTGACGGATTTAGCGAATATATTGGGTGATATTGAAATTGACAGAGATGGCCTAAAAGACTAAGTGTCCTGGTGCCTTCTTAGGTAATCTATGGCGGCCTGGAGGAATTCAACGTTATCCTTGAAGAATCCCAGGGCGCTATTACATTGCTTGCATAAAATGCCTCTTACTTTACCAGTCTTATGACAGTGGTCTATAGATAACTGCCTTTTTTGGGTGCGGTCTGGTGAGAGAGCTATTTTTTCCTCTTTGCATATTTCGCACTTATTGCCTTTTTCGGTGACTAAGCGCTCATACCCCTCAAGCCCATCTACACTATAATGTTTTTTTATATTCCTATCCAAAACACAGCGCCTACTTTTGTATTCGCCATCCTTACTTTGACTTCTATACATCTCGTTTTCTCGCAACCAACCGTGTTTTTTGCATTTGCCAAAAGACCATTCAGGTGGAACCTCTACATCTAAAGTGCTGGGTTCGCCTGTATGACCAGGTAAGTCATAACTTCCATGCGTATTGAATCTATAGCGATGAGTTGAGCACATAACGCCGCCATTAAAAATCCTATTCACACAGGTATTAACGCGACATTCTCGATATTCTTTCAAGTATTTGTTAGTTGATGTTCTATCATGCACAGGCATTTAATACCCCTTAGGTATTGTCCTTATTAGAAAAACAAGCCAGCTAGATAAGGTGTCTAGGATTCGCGTTGCAGGCGCTAGGCTTGAACTTTTTATTATACAGCGTATTATTGTTTATGTGTAGCCAGCGTACCGGGTTCCGAACCGGAGTTGCACAAATCAAGCGCGTATTAGTCTTTCCGCTTAGACAAGAGAATAAGTTACATACTTTTTTTGTTGTTTAATTTTTATGGAGAGTACATATCATGTCCAATAATACCTTTAATAACACACAATACGTATTAGATGACGTATTTGTTCGATTTTGGAACTCATTGAGTTTTGCACGCACCGCTAACAGAAACCTTGAGGGTGATTTCAAAAACTTACGTTTCGCTACTGGCCAAACCATGAACTATCGTTTAGAGCAACGATATTTAGCTGGTGAAGGCGCGTCTGCAACATCTGAAGCAGTTGTTCAGGTTGTTCGTCCGTTATCAATTACAAAGCAATTCCGTACAATGGTTGAGTACACTGGCTTTGACTTAACGTTTGACCGCGCACGTGATGAACCTTACTTAGAAATGGCCAATGCGCCACGGGCAAAACGTCTTGCCAATATGGTTGAGAACTTTATTGCTGGCGACAACTTTCAAAAGCAAACATATCAAGCAGTCGGTACACCTGGTGTTGCTGTTGATTTCAACACAATCTTGTTAGCTGATGCTTACATGACTGAGCTAGCTATTCCTGAAGACGGTAAGCGTTACGCTGGTGTTCCACCTCGTACGGCTGCATCTTTGTCGAATGATTTGTATTCTACATTCAACAACACAGTGAATGAAGGCGCGTTGATGGATGGCTTTATCGGTCATTTATCTGGGTTTGATTTCTTCAAAACTAACTTCTTGAAGCGTCAAATTTCTGGTGCTGGTGAAGCTGGTGGTACTCCCCCTGCTGGCTTTAAATTGGGTGGTATCGTAACCAACGGCCCTATTTCTTCTGGTAATACGATTTCTGTAAGTGGTGTTGCTGCTGCTTCTGTTGTATTTAAAGAGGGTGACATTATTGAAGTTGATGATGACGACGGTGTGTTCATGATTAACCCATTGACATACGAAGCATTATCTCAACGTGCTCAGTTCGTTGTAACTGCTGATGTAACGTCTACCGGTGGCGGTACTGCAGATATTCCTGTTAACCCTACCATTGTTATTTCTGGCGCTCGACAAAACATTAGTGCTGCTATTCCTAATGGTGCTCAAATGTTACTGCGTGACGATCACAATGTTTCACTTGCTTACCACACACAAGCAATTGTGTTTGCAGCGCCTCCAATGAAAGAGTTGCGCGGCGGTGTTGAAGCAGTGACCCGTTACAGTGACTTGTACAAACTTGCAATGACCTATTCGCTCGGTGCTGATATTCGTAACTACGAACAATTAGACCGTATCGATGTAATTTGTGGTGTAGCTATTAACCCAGAGTTCGCGGTTCGTATCTGCTCGTAAGTTCTGTTACCTGGGTGGCTTCGGCTGCCTGGGTCACTTCAGGGATTAGGCATGCAAGAAGAATTTGTAAAGTACAACGGCAAAATGATTCCAAAAAAAGGTTTTAGAGTTTATATCTACAGCAGAAGCTTGGAGAAAAAACTAGTTAACTCATGGGATGAATTTGAATCACATGTTGCAACTGGCTTATGGTTTGTAGAAAAACCGCTCCCTCCTGTTAAACGCACTCGAAAAAGGGCCAAATAATGTCAACTGTTCGAGAGTTTGTTACCCAATCTTATCAGCTTATTAGCGCTCACAATCCTACGTCGCCGCTGCATGGCAGTGATTTAAGCCTCGGCATTACGGTGCTTAATCAGCTTTTGCAATCTTACGCTTCTACAGGTTTGTTATTGACGATTGCCAAAACGGTAAGCGTTCCGGTGGCGATAGGTCAAGAAGAGGTGGTTTGCGGGCCTTCAACATTTGTGCCAACACCGGATATAATATTAGGTCGTTTGTCTAATTTGAATTCAGCATGGTTGGATTTAGATGGGGTTACTTATCCTCTTATTGATGAGTCACGCAATGATTTCCTTGCTGCTTGGAAGTATGAACCACTCCAGGGTTTGCCTCGTTTTATTATTGTTTTCCCTGATACTGATGTCGTTCGGTTACGTTTGTACCCACGGCCTAGCCAGGTTTACAACTTTAATATCCGAGGAAAGTTTCAGTTATCAGAGTTAACAGCAAACGACACGATGGATTCAGTGCCGCAATATTATTTGCGTTATTTATTATTTGCATCGGCCAAGGATATTGCCATGTACAAAGGCAGGGCTGATGCATGGACAGATAAACTAGAGTTAATGCTGGATAAGGCTACGGACGACATGGTTAGCGCAAGCGAAACCAATACAGCCATTACAGGGCAAGGGGATAACATGGCCAACGGTGCGAACATCCTTAGGGCTGGGGTTGGCGGATGGTAATTTAAACCCGCTAATTTACTGCTATAATCATATTTTTAACTGCGAGGAAAAAGATATGAAAACAGAAATTAACGGGTTTAAGATTGTAACGCAGTTTACAGAAAAAATGAAAGGGCATTGGCTATGTGTTGCTGTGTGCAAAGTGTGCAGTAATAAGTGGGAGACGCAAAGATCCACCCTTGAAACAAAGCAGAGCTGTGGATGCGTTAGGAAGGGGGTGATTGCATCTAGATATTCAAAAACCCACCCTCAATTGTCAAGAACAATACAGAACATGAAGGCAAGATGTTACAACAAGAAACACCCCTCGTATAAGAATTACGGAGGTAGAGGTATAGGGATATGCGTCCAATGGCATGAAGACAGAAATGTTTTTTGTGCCTGGGCTTTAGAAAACGGGTTTGAGGAAGGGAAAAACCTTTCGATTGAAAGGTTAGACAACAGCCAAGGATATAGTCCAGAAAATTGCTGTTGGATAATAAAACCGCTTCAAGCCAGAAATACAAGACAAACAACGTTGACAGGGGAAGTCGCTGTGGAAATAAGGAAGAGCAAAGGCTATATGACAGCAAGCGAGTTATCGCAAAAGCATGGCGTCCCCTATCAAATGGTATATAGGGTTCTGAATAACCTCACATGGACTAATATCTAATGCCAATATCTGAGCTTCCTATATTCTGCTCGTACGGTAAAATGAGATTTACCCAGTTCGGCTCTATGGATTGCGCCAATTGGTACGGCATTAAAGCTGAGGGGACCAAGAAAGGCCAAGCTTTGTACCCTGCTATGGGTCGCAAACATGTTACGTTTTTAAACCAGAATAAATTATTATTTAACAGCAAGCCAAGGGCATTATTTCGATCAATCGATTTTGTTTACATTGTTGATGGCTCGACCGTTTATCAAGTTGATAAGTTTTTTAATCAGAAAGCCATTGGCACTGTTGGTTTGACATCTCAGATTTGGTTTGCTTTTTTGCCGGTTGGCAGTATTGTTTATTGCATGATAACTGATGAAGAGAATGTCTATGTGATTACTGAGAATGGCACTAACGTAAGCATGGCCACCGTTACCGACACAAACGCCCCCACTAAACCGCTCTATGTGGCGGCTTTCGGTAACCGATTTGTGGTTTCTCAGAAAGGCACGCCAGATTATTCCCTGTCTACGATTAACCTTGATGGCACGGTGGCTGACTATTTCACCGTAAGCGGTTCGGCTTTATTTAACCGCGCTTCGGGTGTTATCGGGCAATTTGCGGTGTTGCATGGTCAGCTTTATATTTTATGTAACTTCACGACTGATATCTGGGGCAATATTCCCACCCAGGTACAGGTTGCAGGTGTCACGCGTGAGTTTCCGTGGAAGCTAAACACATCATATAACTGGGATTATGGTATAGCTGACCCTTTCAGTCTGGATGTTGATTTCGGCCGCATGACATGGTTAGCTCGAAACAGAAACGGACTGGTTACATTCATGGCAAGTAACGGTCAGATGCCCGAAGATATATCAACCGAAGCAGTGGACGTTTTATTGCAAAGTGCAAGCTCGGCTGATGGCCTGAGTCCATTCCTTGAAGAGACATCTGAAGGGTTCTTATATCAGTATGAGAACACAATATTTTACCGTATCTCAGCCGGGAGCTTCTTGGACTTTGGCGATTTAGATGTTATTGACTCAGCCAACGCGCTGGAATTCAACTTCGAAACCAAAACATGGGCACGCGTCATTGAGTTAAACGGCGAACGGTCACGCATACAAAAGCATGTATTTTTTAATAACAAGCATTTGGTGACAGTTGAGGATGATACGGCTATTTACCAAATGGCCGGAAACATATATTACAATGAGCTAAGAAATAAACTTCAACCTGATGGGCAGGCCGCAGATGCATTTTTAAAATTCCCCATGCGTTACGAGCTGACAACCCAGCAAATATTTGAGCAAGATTATTCAGAATTCATTACCGATTACATCGAGATTGACTTTGTATTTGGCGACCAAACATTTTATCAAAGCAGTGCGCCTTTTGACAGCACTGTTTACATCGTAGGTGAAGGCTCAACGCCTGAAGTTCCAATTTACGTTCTATCTGAAGATGATAAGTTTGTTATTCAAGACGGAACGAATACGCCAGGATTTGATGATAACCATTACAATGATTTGTTCAAGCCTCATATCGAAGTTTATTACAGTGATGACGGCGGTGTGACATTTTTGACGGCGGACGTGTTGGAGTTTAGCCCATTGGGGCAATATCGATATAGAATGAGGTGGTATCAGCTCGGCGCATCACGTAATCGATGCTACAGACTTGTTTGTGTATCGAGCGCACCAATCGTGATTCTGGGCGGGATAATGAGCACTCGCAGGGCAAGCGGCGGGGCCAACTAATGGCGGTATTTTTAGGTCGGCTGGATTCAGTGCCTTTGTTCGGTAGTGATTTCACGTTTGAATTTAATCAGTGGTTAGCGAACACGGTTGATACGCTGAATGAGACGGTAACGACCGCGCAAGACAGTTTTAATATTTTAAACGCACCGTCATACACGGCGGCGGAAATTGCTACATTGCAAAGCGATGGCGAGCTAGATAATGGTGTTGTATTATTTGATACAACGAACACGGTTTATGTCGGACGCATATCGGGTACGCTAGTGAAATTCACAACGGCAGCCTATCCATAGAGGGGAATATCATGAGTATGCTATCAAGTTTTATGCACCCAGAGCGCGGGTATGCGGCAGGTCAAGGCCAATTAGACAAGTATTATAATCAAGGTCAAGGATATCAGCAGCCGTACAACCAGATGGGTCAGCAAGCGGGTCAAGGTTTGAATACAGCGATGGACCGATTAATGGACCCGGCTTCGCTTCAAAATGAGTGGTCGCAAGGGTATGAAACCAGCCCGCAAGCATTACAAACGCAAGAGCTTGCCAAGCAGCAAGGTTTGAACTCTATGAGTGCCCAGGGTGTGATGGGTTCAACCCCAGCATTGCAAGCGATGCAAGCCGGTGAAAGCCAAATCGGACTTAACGACCGTCAAAACTACCTTGATAATTTGATGCAAAAGTATCAAGCGGGCATTGGTATCGGCCAGAACATGTATAATACCGGCGCACAAGCTGGCAGCCAAATGGGTCAGAATGCCATGAACATGGGTCAGAGTTCGGCAGGCATGGCGTATGGTCAGCAAAACGCACCTGGAAGCTTGTTTGGTAATTTAATGGGCGCTGGTGTTGGTTTGGCCGGTAGCGCTTTGGGTGGGCCGATTGGTGGTGCTTTAGGCGCAAAGCTGGGCCAATCCATGGGCGCGTCCCAAGCTGGCTCGTATAGTCCTGGTGGCTGGTCTACGTACGGGGGTCGATAATGGCTATGAATATTCCAATGCCTGGTCAGCCGGGCACGTCCTTCTTGGAAGGTATGGGTGCTGGTTCTGATATGTTTTCAAAATTGATGCAACCTATTACGCAGCGTGAAAATATGGCTCGACAATGGGCAGAGCACAAGGATAATCTTGGCATTCAGCAGCAAGCGCAAGCTCGTGCTCAACAAGAGTTCAACCAAAGCCAAAGCGACCGAGCTATGCTTGAACAAATAATGTATGGCAATCCAAACCAACAAGGTGGTATTAATATGGCAGCCATTCAGAACAGCCCTATGTTGCGTGGGCTGTTTAAAAGGCGTTATGGTGTCGATCCAGCCGAGCATGAAGTTCCCCTCCAAGGCCCCGCTCGTGACGCCATGGATTTGGAACGTCTTGCGGAAATGGTTCCCGGCGGCAAAGAAAGCCCTATTTACCAGAATGCGCTAAAGTCATATAAAGCTAAACAACAAGC
>Ga0222664_1000286_pt1 | contig 34814 bp, 67 predicted proteins | sample AntAcemetagen604_FD_181147 | JGI IMG/M metagenome (GOLD analysis project Ga0222664, IMG submission 181147) | Saline water microbial communities from Ace Lake, Antarctica - #604 | ecosystem: Environmental > Aquatic > Non-marine Saline and Alkaline > Saline | place: Antarctica: Ace Lake... | reverse complement strand
TAAAGGTTTCTTACAAATATGACACTCTCCACATTTGATTGTTTTTACTTTTGATTTATTCCAAGTTTTCTTTTTGCCCACCATCACCCCAGTTCAATAATAGAACTACGCCTAAGAATTTCTGTATGCTTTTGCACTTATTGTACTCTTAGCTTTGTCTATTGCCATACTTTGTAACCTGATTTATCTTTAATTAAAGATTCTTTTCTATTACTACCATCTGTTTTAAAACTAACATGAATCCAACCACTATCAGGAATACCATCTTCATAGTATTCACTTATTAGTTGATCAAAGTCAAAATTGTTTTTAATGTGTGCAGCTACTTCTTTATTGTCAAAACCTGGTATTTCAAAATCTACTGCCTGACCTTGTGTGTGTTGACTTGTTTTAGAGCTACCTAACTTTTCACATAATGCAGGTGATCTATAACCTGAACTAATCACTATAGGTCTTGATTCATAATATTCTCTAAGTGGTTCTAATATGTTTTCACATAAAGCTTTTAAATTATCTTGGTGAGGATCTGTAGCTTCATTTAAAATATTAAACCTAGATGCTGTGGCAGATTTAGTCATTTCTTTTAGACTAAAGTGTTTAGATAGTTGTGTCATATATGATACTTTCTGTCATATTCAAGGACTTTCCATTGAACAGACTTTTTAAATTTATTTCGTTTTCCATATTCTTCAGCTTCCTTTCTACTATTCCAAACTTCATTTGTAAAGATTTTCCAATCATTATCCTGTAGCCAAACAATACAAAACATTATGCTCTTGTGATTGGTTTGCAATTAAACTTAACATTTATCAAGTGTTTATTAACTAATTCTATTTCTTCAATTTTCTTTATGGATTCTTCATATCCTCCAATAAGACACTCTTTATAGGAGTCATATTTTTTATCCATCATATAAGGATCAGTACATTCTGCAAAAACAATAGAACATATAATCATAGTTAAAGCATAGTTCATTTTGTTTCTTTCAGTTTTTCTTTTAATTCTTCTATTTCTTTAGTAGCTCTTGATAAATCTTCATTTGTATTTTCAAGTTTTTGTAAGCACCTTTTATTAGCAGCATCTTTAGTCTTACCAGCGTCTTGTAATTCAGCAACTTCTTCTCTGAGAAGTCTTACCTGATCTTTATACTCTAGTATAATATCCTTTGATGCGTCTGACATGGATTATTTTTTTTTCATTATGTCAGCACCTTTAAGACCATAGATAGCTGAAACAACTCCTATGAAAAGTGCTTGATACCACATTGGCATCTTATTAAAATATTCAAAAAACATTTCAACTTTAGTCATTATGGTTGGGTCGTCAGAAAATATACTCCAAATTAAAAGCATGATCGGAGCTGAAACTATAATTAAAACAAACTCATCTTTCCACCCATTAGAATTAGACTCTAAAAGTTTACCTTTATATTCCATCTCTCCTTTTGCCATAGCAGAAGCATTACGCATCTGAGCATCAGACATGAGCATTTTAGTTTGTTGTTTGTTTTTGTATATATGAGTACCAGCTTTGACACCCATTGATAATAAATTAAACCACATAATGTCTATTTATAGAAGTCTTTAAACAACCATTCAATATATTTTTTCCACAATTTTTTAATAAAACACATAGTATTTTACTCCTTTTATTAAGGTTTATATAAAACATAGTTTAAGGTTAGTTCTTGATTTGGGAAAATATCTTTAATAGTTTTAAGCAACCATTTATTTCCATTCTTTATTCTGACACAATTAGGTTTGTCTAAATGATTAATGAATCCTCCTAATGGAGTTCTGTATAATTCATTTTCAAATTCAATATGAGATACACCTAACTCTGTATCTTTTTTAATTTCTTTTACTGCAAAGACTCCAAGTCCTTCAATCCAACTTGGTCTTATAGTACAGCAAATAGGTAAAGGATTATAATTCATATTATCTTTCTGCCAATCTATCCATGTGTGCGTAAATTCTACCTATCACTTTATCTATATTCATAAGTTCATTTTGCAACATAGCAACAATAGTTTGAAGTTCAACTAAAGTAACTAACATCCAAGTTGATAAACCTATTAATACACTTCCTGCTAAAGGTACAATCCATTTATTTATATTTTTCATTTGGTATTGCTTGTTCCATTATTGTAATATCAGGATTATCTTTTAAATATTGTATCTTCAAATTATCCCAATGGTTTCCTGCTGGTTTCTTTTTTGCAACTATTCCTGCAACTCCCAACTTATTACACATATTAAATAACTCTGCAAACTCTACAGGTGGTGGACTAATTTTAGGTATTCTTTTACACTCTTTTACCAGTTCAAGTTGGGTTTTTAATTTATCTTTCTTTTTTTGTTCTGCAATATATTCATCATCACATACAGCACCTAAAGGCATACGAAATCTAAAACCTACTCTTTGGTCTTGCCATTCATCACTTGTACCTGATTTATAATCTCTTTGATTCATTTCTGCGTAAGGTTCAAATGTACCTCTTTCGCAAGAGTTTTGATTTTGTAGGTATTCGTTTCTAGCTTCTGCGTAAGTTGTTACACAAAGAAAGAACGCAATCCATAATAAATTATCTTGAAAGGTCTTTAAGGTCATAAGTGTGATCTCTTACTGTGTCTGCTAATTGTCTGTATAAATTTTCTGCCATAGTCCAAGTAGCTTCTGCTGCTGCAAGTCTTGTTTTAAGATCATAGATGTCAGATTCAGATGCTGTATTTTTTTCTTCTAGTTTAAGGATAGTTTCTTGGTTAGCTGTAATAGTATCTGTTAAAGATAAAACATATCTAACAGATGTAAATGTTCCAGCTATTATTGCAGCTACAACAGGTACTATAACTATATTTTTTTTTAGCCATTCAAATTTACTTGGTTCTTTAAGTTCGTTAGTTAAGACTAAAGGTTTTTGTTTTTTTCTCATAATATAGTTCCTTTATTTTTACCCTCTTTGATTACATATCTTTGAGTTCCATTAGCACCAATCTCTACTTCTTTTTTTAAAATTTTATTTAGATATACTTTGTCTAAACCTTTGTTGTGTTTTGAATTACAACAGCATGGTTCATGTTTGCCACAACATTTCTTTACACTTGTTTGCATAAGGCTTAATCCTCATAATTAACCATTAATAATTTTATGCCTAATTTCTTTTGTTCTTTGGTAGGACTTCTGTAAATTTTTTTTTTGTTTTTTAACTTCTTACCTTTTATATTATATCGGTAAGTTATTGTCTTAATGTCTAAGAGTTGTATTTTACCATTTTTATCAACTATTACAATATCAAATGGACAAGCAGGATCTACTGATTTTGCTACATAATAACCAGCTTTTACTAATTTAGATATAGCATGATACTCTCCAACAGTTCCTTTAATGGAAGTTTTCTTTTGTCGTTCAGATATTAAGAAAGAAGATTTATTACTAAGTTTGTTAGACCGCCTAGACTTATTGTCAGAAGAACCCATAACATTTTATATATATGATTTACTTTAATATCAAGGTGTGCAAGGTGATTATCTTTTATTGTATTTATTTTTTCATGTATCAATCTTAATTCGCCTTGTAGTTTTATAATGTCTTGCGAATTTTTTTGTGATTGAGATGTCATGGTTTATTTTATATTTTTAAATTCTTCTAAAAATTCTTCCCCTTGTTCTTGAGATACTAAACCCTCTGTAACCATAGTGTTCATTAGTCTTGTTCCCCATCTGTAATACTCAGGATTACCAGGTTGTAATTTAAAACCTCTTTTTAACAAAGAAACAAATTTAGGATTTGTAAATAATTTAGAAATAACTGCTGGACCAAGTAATATTGCTGCTGCTGGACCAACTGCTACACCAGCACCTAAACCAAACAAAGCACCAGCTTGTGATAATTGAATAAACATTCCTCCTGGTAGATTTTCTCCTGCTGATTTTTTTTGTGCTACTTTTAGTGCCTCAAATAAACTTCTTACTTGTTTTATTTCATTTGGATTAAAAACTTTAGTTAGAACAGAGTTGCCATATTTATTAAAATTTTTTAATAAAAAATCACCATTTAAACTATTATATCTTTTTACTGATTCAGATTGTAAATCAAACAAAAAAGAACCTTGTAAATTATTTCTTAATAATAATTTTTCTGCTGGATTTTTTGTTTTGTTTACTACTCTATTAACAGCATCAATAATTCCAGGTCTTTCAGTTTTTATTACATTTTTAAAAACTTCGTCAGGATTTTTTTTAATTAAATTTCTTATTATTTTATCATTAAATACTTCAGATCCTTGCTTATAAACTTGTTGAGCTTGGTTGTAAGCTAATTTTAATTCACCACTTAAAGGTCTTACAGCAGTATCACCAACATCATCTATAGCTTTAGTTAATTTATTTGCAAGAGTGGCAGCGTATCTTTGTGATTGACCTTTTATTAATTCATTACTTGATCTAGTTATTCCTAGAAAATCTGAACGAATACTATTAGCACCTGTAAAAGATATTTTAGATGGTTGTTTAATAATAGTTTCTAAAACTTTTATACCCTCAGGTTTTAATCTTTTTGTGAACTGTGCTTCTTTTAAAAATATTTTAGCTTGTTTTTGAACATCTGAAATATCAACTTTTACACCTTTAGATAATTTTGTTACTTGGTCATATAATGATCTTGTGCTTACTTTCCATTCATCAACATTTTTAACAATAGCATTTTGAAGTAATGATCCATAATCATTTCTAGTTATGCTTCCATAATTAGCAACAAAGTCATCAACAAATTTAGAAGTTAAAGTTTCTGCACCCTCTCTTGCCACTTGTAAACCCCCTCCTCCAAATAATGATTTTTGTGCTACGTTTTCTAAAATATCAACAACTCTATTTTCAGTTGCTAAACCTGGAGTTATAAAACCTTTTTCTATTGCTCCTGAAAGTTCTTCGTCATATTTAGATGGATCTGCTTTTACTTTTTCTTTGTATTTTAATTTTTGTTCTTGAATGATCCTTTCAGCTTCATCAGCTTCTTTAGTTGTCTTCATACCTTTAAATCTAACTTTTTTGATTATTGCAGGTATAGCTGCACCAACTGCTTCAAATGTTGCACCTTGAGCAAAAGCTCTCAATACATCTTTAGCAACTTCTTCTTTAGGATCAAAAGTTGTAGATGCTATTCCTGCTCCAGTTGCTTGTCCAATTCCAGCTCCTGCTGATCTGTATAATGTTTGTAGTGCAGGTTTTAAAACCATTCTAGCAGCACTTAAAGTTCCTCCTGTCATAGCACCACCAACAGCAAAACCTATTTCTGCTGCCAATCTTCCAAATTCAGGAGAGGTTAAATATGCTTCAACTGAATCTGATCTTTCATTACTTCTTGGTGTTACTTCTTCAGAATAAATTTGAGGAGTGTTAGTTGTTAAATCAAGATTTTTTGCATCTTGTTGTTTTTTTTGTATTATTGAAAGTATATTTTTCTTTTCTTCTTGAGTTGGTGTGTCGCCTTTTATTCTAACTTGTCCAAGATTTTTTACTGAAATTACTCCCATAGCTAACCTCCAGTAACATCATAGATGCCATCATCTCCAATTTCAATATCTCCAGCTATTACTTTATCTTTTTTAATTATTTTTTCGTATTTAGATATATCTATATTTTCTATTGCTGAAGTAATATCTGCACCATAATTTTTTTGAGCATCAGTTAAGTATTCTTTTAAAGCAATAGCTTTAGCTTCAAATACAACCTCTGAATCTGACAACTGAGGAATTAAACCTTTAATTCTTTCTGCTTCTTGTTCAGAAACTTGAGCTCCTGAAATAGCTTTAGTTAAAAAAGTTTGTGTCTGATCTATGTAAGAACCTAATCTTTTATAATCTTTTGAATACTGACTACCAAAAGGTTTTCCAATATTTCCTTTAATTCTATCTAAGTCCATACCAAATAATCCAACAGGTTTACCAAGTTCTACGTAAGTATTAGATATTTTATCAACTAAGTTAGCAGTAGTTTTTAATTCAGCTCTTTGTTTAACAATAGATCCCTCAGGTTTATATTTAATATCTAAACCTTTTTCAGTATTATAAGCTATTGTTCCAGCAGGTAGTTTTAATTTAGCTATAGCGTCAGGTGAAAGCATAGTTGGTAAAACTTTTTTTTCAGCTAATAAACTTTTTGCAACTTCAGTAGGAGCTATTTGAAATAGTTGTTTTTGTAAGGGTGTAAGATTAGGATTTTCAGATAATTGTTTTAAAGCATTTTGTTTTTCTAAAACTCCACCTAATTGCATTACTTGACTTCCTGTTCCTAAAAGAGATTGCATTGGGTTTTGTCCTTGTAAACCACCTAATAAACCACCAAGACCAATTTGAGCTATTGGGTTAGTTAATAATCCTTTAAGTCTGTTTCTGTAGTCTGACATTATATTAATCCTCTTGTTTGTAGATACGGAATATTAAAAGGGTTCGTATCTAAATTAGTAGCTGTTAAAGCTCCATAGGGAGCTGTAGAATAACCAAACTGTTGTGCTAAGGGGTTTATACTCATAGTTTGTGCTACACTAGCTTTAGCTGCATCATAGTCTGTTTGCAACTGATTTGAAAGACCTAATTGACCACCTAGATTAGCAAAGTAGTCGTTTACCATAGATTGAGGTGCTTGACCACCACTTACTAAAAAAGGAGCTTGAGGAATAAGTTGTTTAACCAAATCAGACTCAGGTTGATTTAAATTTTGTATATTTTGAGTATTTCCTGATTGATAAAGATCATTAAAAGATTGACTTCTAAATCCTGCATCAAATGCTTGTTGGTCAAGAACTTGTTGAGTTTCTAAATCTTCAGAAGAATAATCTGTTGTCAAACCTCTTGACTCTGCCCAATCTCCAACAGTAGAAACATAATCACCCTCTCCATAACCATCTTCACCTGTAATACCTGCGTATTGATTTTCAGGTGTTCCAAATACATCTTGAGCAGCTCTAATACCCATACCTATTAATCCTCCACCTTTAACATAATCAGTTACTCCACCAATTACATTTTCAGCAAAGGTAGGTTCGGCTTGAGTTGGTGTAAAATAAGCATCACTAGCATTATAAGTAGAATCTATATCTGATCCACCAACAACATCTGAAACACTAACAGTATCTGATCCACCACCTGAGTATGCAGGAGAGCCACCTGAGTAAGAAGTAGAGTCACCACCTGAGTATGCAGGAGAACCAGTATAATTACTAATTCCTGCTGCTTCGCTTTCGTAATCAAATGATGATGTTTGTGAAGATCCACCACTACCTGAATCTGAACCTGAATCTGAACTCATGTTTTCTCCTTAAAAAATTATTGAAATACAAAAAAGAATAAATAAACCTATTAAAAATTTTGATGGATTTTTTTGTATGTGAATATCCATATCGTAATATATTTTTTTTAGTTTTTTCATTATAATAATCCTCCTAATATTAAACCACCTAATCCACCATACAAACCACCTGAAAGACCACCTAATGCTCCTGGTAATTGAGATCCTATTAAAGCACCTCCTAATGCTGTACTTACTGGACTAGCTTGAGTTTGTGTTTGACCTGTTCCTGTTGTTACTGGAAAACCTGAGGCAATAGGAGAAACCAAACCAGCATATTGTTGTAATGATTGGAATGGTGCTAGGTTTTGTTGTCTTTGTAATTGCTCTAATTGTTGTCCTGTTTGTAAAACGCTTGGTGCTTGAGAAGCTATAGCTAACTGTCTTTGTCTTTCAGTATCGTATTGTTGAAATGCCAAAGGTAATGCAGCTTGAGCTACTTGAGAAGTAACTTGATTTTGCATCATTGGAGAACCAGGTGTTCTACCTGCTCCACTAAATTGTTGTGCTACGTTAGTATAAATATCTCCAGCAGATTTTTGAATTAATGGTGAAAGAAAAGGGTTTAAGTATTGTCCACCAAGTGTTGCAGCTAATTGTTGTTGAGATGCTGTTCCCATAGCTTCTTGTTGTGCAAGTCCTGTAAGAGTTTGTTGGCTTGGTGCTACATAACCACTAGCTTGTACTCCTTGACCATAAAGATTTCCAGCTTCTGAAATAATTTGATTTAATGCTGGTTGTGCTGGTGCGTAAGGTGTAACGCCTTGTGATTGAACTTGTTGTTGTCCACCACCTGCTCCTCCTCCTCCAAAACTCATATTTTTCTCCTAATTTTTATTTGGTATTAACTTTTTAATAAAATCTAAATCTATATTTGATATAACGCCTTTACCAAGACTAGGTAAAGAATTTTTTAACATTTCTATTTCTTTTTCACTTGCTGCTGCACCAGTAATTTTTTTTACATTACTACGAAAAAAATTATTTACTTTATTTGTTTTCTTTATTGGTTCCATTTTGTTTCTCCTTATTATTTAACTTTTTTTCTAATACTACATGGGTCATCTTGTAGTCAAAGTTGTTTAATATTCTTTTCCAACCTGGTCTTGCAAGTAACTCCATCATTAAACAATCTTCATCTATTGCAAACTGTTCAATGTCTTTAACTAGGAATTGCCATTTATGTCTTTGTCTGCCTGTCATAATATATATGTGGCAAACTTTTCCTAATTCTCTTTTGATGATCTCTGTAACAACTACACCAAAATATTTTTCTCTTGTTGTCTTCTTATCTTTATCCCAAAGAACCCAAACTTGAAACTTATTTTCTTTTGACTTCTCTAAGACGAAACTTGAACTTGTAAGATTACCTGAATAAGCTAGAGCATCTTTAATGTCTTTTTCAATTAATGACCAAACTGTGTTTAATTGTTCAGCAGGTATTCTAACTAATTTCATAAATAGCTAATATCTATACTATACTTAAGCACTCTTTTCGTCAAATATTTCTAAGAAACTAATTATTCCTTCAATCTTATCAACTACCCCTACCTGTATTTTTAATATGTCTCCAGACTCCATGATAATAGCAGACAATGCTCCATTTTCTGTAGTTCCAGCAGCCATAGTTGAGTGATAAATTTCATAAGTAGCACTAGCAGAAGTATCTGTTATAGATATTTCAATAAGATTATTTGAACTATGTTCGTTTGTTATTTGAATACTTTTAATAATTGTAGTTCTGCCTGTAGGTACAGTATATATAGATGTTAAATCTGTAGTACCTAAAGCAAATCCTTGATTCTTATATACGTTAGCCATTTTTGGGTATTCCTAATATTGGTCTTTTATCAAACAAATTTTCTTTGCCAAACTTTCCATTAGCATGATTATAATGTAAAAATACTTGGACACAAAAATCACCTTCAAAAGGTTCTCTCCAATGTTCTAATTCACAACCTGAGTATATTAACATATCTCCTTGTTGTAAATCAACCTTAATACCTTCTAAATAAATAGACCAATGATTACCACCTAAATTAAGTGTTGTGGATATTTCACAGCTAGGTCTGTCTTTATGTTTCTTAAGAATATTACCTTTGTTGTAAATTCTAGCATAAGAATAGGTTGGTATTAAATCTAATTTAGTTTTTTCTTTCATAATAGGTCTGACATATTGTAGTAAAGTTTCCATTACCCAGTCAGCATATTTAGCATAAGCATTAGGTACTTGCTCATCTTCCCAGTTACCAATTAGAGGATTGTGTTTATTAATAATATTATTCTTTAACATATAAGCTACAGCATCTTGTTGCAGCAAAAAGTAATTCATAACAAAATTAGCTAAGTCTTTAGGTATAGCTTGACGAATAACTTGATATTTGTTTTTAGCAAAACTCATGTTTGAATAAAATTATAAGAAACAGATATTCTCCAGTTCTTTTCACCTTTGTCTGTATTCATATTTATATCTACACCATGTGGCAACCATGAAGGAAAAAATACCATTCTACCTTCAACAGCATCATAAGCAACTACTCTCCATAATTGTTTAGGTAAGTTATCTAATCGTCTTGGCATATAAGTATTTGGTCCAGGTCTTGGGTCTTCTATAAATAATTTACCTGAGTTTTTAGGTACTTTAATATAATAAACTCCTGACCATAATGAGTTAGGGTGTGTATGTGTTTTGTTATAACTATGTGTTGGATTAACATTGCACCACATATTACCTAATCCTATTTTTGGTTTGACACCATAATCTAAATTACATTCTTCTGCCATTTTAAATAGTTCTAAAGTTAAAGGTTCAAACTCTTTCTTTTCATTCATATTTGTTTTACTATGCCAACCAAATCCTGAATTAGTTTTAATTTCTCCTTTAGGGTCAGCTTTTTTCCAAGCCTTAATATGTTTAAATAAATATTGATTTAACTCTTTTGCATTAGGCAAATCTTTAAAGTAAACAGGAGTTGGAAATAATGTTTCTCTGTTCATTTAAAGGGTGTTCCACCAAACCACATAACTAATGATCTTCTTATACCTTTAGTAACAGGTGCTACTCTATGTCTGATAAAACTAGCAAAAAATATAGCTTGACCCTGTTTAAGATTAGGTATCTTATTCTTTTCCATAAATTCTAATTCACCGCCTTTAAAAGTAGAGTGGTCTGACAATAGAATGGTCATTGATATTTTTCTAACTGGTGGTTCAAAAGTACCATTAACATCTAAGTCCATGTGCCAATCATAAAATCCACCTTTAGGATATTCTGTAAATTGAGCTGGTTCTGTAATTTTCATATTCTCAAAACCAAAATGATTTAAATTTGTTGCTTGCATAGTAGCTTCAACTTGAGAATACATTTCAGGCATTTCTTTAAAAGGAATCCAAGCTATAGTTGTTGTTCTTTTTTTAGTATCAACTCCACCACCAGGTTTGTTCATACCAACTTGTGCTACTTCAGGTTTTTGTTTATGACCAGCTTGAATAACCATCTCACATTGTTGTGGTGTAAAGATAGGTTTTATAGTGGTTGCCATATAACTCATCCATCTAGGCATCTTAGTTATCATTCTAATTGTCCTTGTGCTGTTCTGCTTGATACTGGATTATAATCTACATCTACATTACAAACTAAAGTTCTTCTTTTATCTTTAGTAGAATTAAAAGGATAAACACAATGTCTCATATCATAAGGAAATACATAGAAGTCTCCTATCTTCATATTAGGAGAATAATCTGTTTTAGCAAACTGTCCGTTAGCTGCACCAATAATTTGTAGTCTGCCATTCATAGGTTTCTCAACAGCAGAATATTCTATACCTGTGTCTTTAGGTAATTTTAAAATCATAACAGAAGATAATCCTGTGTAGATTGTGCCTTGATGAATATGTATGGGATTGTATTCATGTGATTTCATCTCATTAACCCATATAGAATTGATCTTAGTATTAAACTGACCAACCTTATTCCAATTAAGATAATGATGAAACACAGAATAAAACCATTTTAATAAATCTTGTGAGACAAAGCTATGTCTGTGCATCTTAGAACTATCTGCACCATCATAGAATAAAGATACTTCATCTTCTATCTTGCCGACTAATTGTTTATTTGCTTTAGGTAATTGTTTCTTTTGTTGTTCGTATAATTCATTTAGAGATACAAATACCTCTAAAGGTACTTCGTATTTTAATACTGTCTGACCAAGATAAACAAAGTCGAACTTCATGTTATTTTTTTAGTTGTTTTTTTTCTTTAGGTTTATTTAATTCACCTGATGCCATAACTCTATTTAAAGTATCAACTTGTCCTACGATATTAAATACTTCAGCTTGTGATGTACCTGCGGTTATAGTATTTGCTCTATGTTGTAATTGTAATTTATAAGATTCAGCTTGGTGGTCATTAACATCTTGTTTATTAAATTGATTATCATCAAATTCTTTTTTTAGTTTAGACCAAGTTGCTACTTCTCTCATTCTATGTTTAGCAACAAGTTCCATACTTGCCTTGCCATAAAGTTTTTCTTCTATTTCTATTTGTTTAAGTTCTACTTCTAGTGGGTCTTTTTCTTTTTTAATATCTCTTTGTAATTTTTTAATTTCTACTTCGTTTTTTCTAGCATCAAAAGATAGATGTACTAAGTTTTCAAAGTGAGTATTTTGTTCTCTAACTGACTGCCAATACTTTGCCGCTTTAGTAGGATATTTATTATCTGATAATACAGAAAATCTCATTTCTGTTTCTGTTCTAAACATTTGTTTTTTATGCCAAGTGTCTTGAAGTTCAGGTATTAATTTTTTAAAATCTTTAACATCTTCTCTGTCTAAAATATTGGTTAGATATTTAGATTCAGTCTCTAGCTTAGTTGCTATGTTTCGTTTTTCCCTAGACATTAGTTATTGTTAATTTACTTATTTATATGTTGAAGTCAACCTTTAAGAAACGTCAAATGTTTTAGTAACATATTCAGGTAATACCCATTCTTCTGTTGCTGTTAATACTGGATTAGGTCCTGCTGGTCCTGTACCACCAATACATATACCTAATTCGGCTGTACCCACATTACCCTTAGCAATTTGGTATCTATCTGTTGCTAAATTTGCAACCTCTGACCAAGATGTACCATCAAAATATTCTGTATTTTCTCCAGATGGTTCGCCACCAAAAAATAATGCTGTTGTTACAGTTCCACCACTTCCTCCAGCATCTCTTGATCTATTCACATTATTAATTTCTGTCCAAGTACTTCCATTCCATTCTTCTACATTAACTGTTGTAGGAGGAGTTTGACCTGATATACATAAAGCGGCAGTTGAAATTCCTGCACTTCCTACACCTGATCTAGCAGTATTTAAAGTAGGAGCACCTGTCCAAGAACTTCCATCATAATTTTCTGCATTATTTAAATAAGAACCATTACTACCTGCGAAAGCTATAGCAGCACTTGAATTACCTGCTATTCCTGGTCTTCTTCTTCCTGTTCCTAAAGCTCCACCAGCAGTCCAAGAAGTACCATCATATTCTTCAGTATTAGTCACACCTGAAGGACTACCTGTATAACCTCCTGTAGCTATTGCCGCTGTTTGTAAACCTGAACCAGCAACTTCCGATCTTCCAGTATTCAAATCATTTGTTTCTGTCCAAGATGTGCCATTATAAGATTCTGAAGTTGTTACATTAGGTACGCCACCAAAATTAAGAGCCGCAGTTTGTGTACCTGCACCACCTGAATTTGCTACTGCTACATTTAAATTATCACCTGAACTCCAAGTTCCTGCTGCTGCTCCGCCAGCCGTAGTACCTTTAAAAGTATTGCTTGTTGAGTTATACCAAACCTGTCCTACGTTAGGAGTAGGTGGGTCTCCAGCTATAGTTTGTACTGTAAATCCTTTTATATTTTTATATGTTGTCATGTATATTTCCTATGGTAATGTAATTTCAGTTGGTCTTGAGTGTAAAGATTTATAATCATCTGATTCAGCATCCCAAGCAGCTTGAGCTGTTGTAATTACTGCATCAACAATAGCTTGTGCTTGTTCTTTAGTTTTAGAAACACCTGATACTTTTGTTATCCATGCGTCTCCATGAGTATTATCGCCTACAACCCAAACATTTCCAGGTTGACCTGATAGATAAAATCTTGTTCTCTCCTCATGAGTGAAAAAGTCTTTACCCCAGTTAGTCGCTGTTATATATTTATATGCCATAGTTTTTTCCTTTTATTGTTATAACTTATTTATTCTTTAATATCCAACCTTGTGTAGCATCAGTATAAACTAGAGTTAAGCCAGCTCTCTCTATTGAAACAGTTAAACTTGCGGCTACTCCTTGTATTTTTTCTGAGCCATTTGGTGCTACTGTTAAATTGTTTGTATCAAATGTGCCTGCGTAATCTACTAATGAAACTTCATCACCTAAAGTACCTGCTGGTAATGTTGCTGTGAAAGCCGCTGATGTTGTATTACAAAAATATCCCTCTCCAGCTACTGCTGTAAAACCTGAAGTCTTAACTGTTTGCCAATCAGTACCACCACCTGCTGCGTCAGAAAATGTAGGAACTGCTCCAGCTCCAGCTGAAGTTAAAACTTGTCCTGAACTTCCTGTTGCTACTGCAACTGGATTACCACTTGTATCATAACTAATAATATTTCCATCTGTTCCACTAGCCATCTTAGCTAAAGTTATTGCATTATCAGCAATTTTTCCTTCAGTAACATTTAAATCTGCTATTTTTGCAGTTGTAACATTTGAGTTTAAAATTTTATCAGTAATTACTGCGTCAGCTTGAATTTCTGCTGCCGCAACTCCTAAATCTTTAATTGTTATTACACCTGAACTAGCAGCAAAGTTAGCTGAACTAAATGATGCAGCACCTTTTACAGATGTAGAAGCATCTGCTAAATTAATTGTTCCTGAAGAAGTAATTGTACCTCCTGATAAATTTGTACCAGCAGTTATAGAAGTTACTGTTCCTGAATTGGATGGAGTTATTACAGTATAAGTAATTGCAGTTGATCCTAATGATCCATCACTATCTGTTGTACATAAAAATATTTTATTATCATTTACTGATCCTTGATTAACAACAATCATTTGTCCTGATAGTTCTGCAATAGTATCGTATTGAGGATCTCTTGATGCAGCACCAGCACCGCCTGCTACCGCAAGATATAATCCATTAGCTGTGGTATCTGTTTGATCTTTAACTAAAACTCTATCACCTTCAACAAGTGTAACGCCATCAATAGCATCACCAGCTTCTAGAGCATTTGATAAATTAATATTTCCTGTAGTTGCAGCTTCTGCAATAATTCTTGTTCTAAGTCCAGCAACAGCTTGGTCAACATAACTTTTAGTTGATGCGTCTGAGTTTGCGGATGGTTCACCTAATCCTGTAACTGTACCACCTGATATACTAACGTTAGAAGATGCTTGAGTTGAAATAGTTCCTAATCCTAAAGATGTTCTTGCAGTAGAACCTGATTCTGCTACCCAAGCTGATCCATTACCAACTATAACATTATTATCTGTAGGAGATAAAGCAGCAATAGCAGTTAAGTCAGCATCTAAAGGTTGTTTAGCATTTAATTGAGTTTGAATGTTTGAAGATACTGTATCTAAATAACCAAGTTCAGTTGCAGTAACATCTGAAACAGCTACTTTACCTGAACCATCAGATGCTAAAGCTCTATTTACAGTTAAGTTGTCAGTAGCGATTGTAGTTGCACCACCAGTTATAGTAGCTTGTTTAGCATCAAATTGTGTTTGTATTGCAGATGAGACTCCATTTAAATAATTAAATTCTGTATTAGTAATTACACCTGTTCCTAATTTAGTAGCGTCAATATTTGCGTCAGTTGCAACTTGTGCATTTGAAATTAATTCAGTTGGTAAAGAGTTATTTGTTTTAGATAAAATACCTATAAAAATATTTGTAATAGCTTCATTAGATAATGAACCGCTATCCCAAGTTATGTTAACTGTTGTGTTTGTAGAAAAAGAAGAAGAACTTATTGTTCCATAAATTGTTCCAGGAGTAGAAGCTATAACTTTAATTCTACGACCTGCATGATAAACTGAAGTTACGTTTGCACCATTAATTGTAAAAGCAGTTCCTGATACATAAGCAGAAGTATAAGCACCACTACCATCTCCGTATTCAATCCATTGTGCATCATTAAACCAGTCTCTAGTATTTTTCATTAATGCTCTAATGGCATTATTTAAATTTGAAGGAAGCATACCTTCAGCAACAGAAATAGTATTTAATGAAGTGTTACTAGCTTGTGTTGTTGAATAATCTTTTATATTTGTTGCCATTTAATCTCCTATAAACCAAGCAAATGCTTTGTTATTTTCTACATTTTTTTCATTAACCAATACATTAACAGCTTCTTCTACTTGTCTTTGAAAAAATTCTTGCGTATCTAAACTATATCTTACGTTATCTGTATCAGTTTTATCGGTCATCTTCCACCTGCTCTTGATGCAGTAAAATCTACACCTTGTGCATGATCCCAAACTGTACCAGCATCAATTTTAACATTAGCTCTAATATATCTTCCTGAACTTCTTACTGGAACATTACCACTTGTAACCATAGAACTGTAAGAAGATGTTACAGGATTATCTGCTAATCTTTCTCTTGTTGTAATTGCAACAGAGGCTTGTGCGTCAACAATCGGTCTCACTTCTGTAATATCACTTCTTAAACCTGGAAACAACTCTAATTCTGTAGTTTGTAATTCTACTTCTCCAGGATCACCTGAAAATATAGCTGCTTTATAATCTGAATTTATAGCACCTAAATATAATTGTCCACCACTCCAAAAAGGAGTATCTAAAGAAATATTAATATTTTCTAAGTTTTCTGAAATTAAATCCATTTGTTCCACAGTATAAGCACCAACGAATTGAGTAAAAATAGTAGAAGCATTAACAAAAGCTAATGACCATTTTTCAGTTACATAATTGTAAATAATAGCTTTATCACAAATACCTGTGGTGTTACCTGTATTAGAAGCACCAGGATATAACCATATTGCTAATTGATTAAATGGGTCAACAGCAGCTACAATTCTATCTGTAAATGCTTTATTTAAATCTATATCAAAAAATCTATTTACTTTTTCTGCACCAATAGGTTTTACTTGATCGCCATTAATTTCAAAAAAACCATCATCAGAATAAAAGAAAGCTCTCCTATTATCTTGGCAAACTGTCTTTCCATAAACTGCACCTCTATTAGGTGAAATTACAGAAAATCTAAATACTGTTGAACCACCCACATAATCCATTCTAACTATTTCGTTTTGTCTAAATACATAACCATACTCACCTGAAGTTATAGCTACAATTTGTCCGCCTGAACCTGGTAAGTCTTGAAAGTCTGCTTGTTTAGTTCCAAATTCCCAAGTTGTTATATCGTTAATTCCACACCATTGAACTCTGTTTCTGTTTGATGTTTGATTACCAGTTACTAAAAAATCTCTAATAACTCCTGAGGTTCTAAATGTTGGCACAGTACCTGAAGTTTTAATAGCAGACAAGTTAGCAAAATTAGTTGACGTACCCATTAAATAATATTGAGGTGTATCAACACCATTACTTACAATTAAATAATCTCCAAATTGAGTAAAGGTAAAAAAATCTGTAGCAGTACCAGTTAAACTTGCTTTTCTTGAAGTAAACTCACCAGCAGTTAATTGAAAAATATCTGTTTGTGTTGCAGCAAAGTTAAAACTTACATTTGCTGTTGATCTAAAAGAACCAGCTCCTTTAGAATCAGCACCTAAATTATTTGATGAATAGGTTACTAATGATGGAAAAGGTTTATAAGAATTTGCAGCGTAATAAACGTTTGTGGCAGTATTAGATCCTGGATTTAAATGAGGAGGAAAATCAGGAAGCCATTCTCCAAAAGGTACTTGCATCTATACTCCTACTTTTTTTAATGCTTTTTTATGTGCTTTAGTAAAACTAACTCCTGACATCATATCTTTAACCATTTGGTTCATGTGTTTTTTTGTATGATGAGAAGAATGTTTTTTTAACATTTGTTTTTGTTTTTTATTTATCATTAATAATTATCCGTTATTATTATTTGTTGGAAGATAGTTTTCAGAAAAAGCAGCTTGAACTGTAACGTCTCCCCTTATTTGTAAAGGAGAACCACTAAACTGATCTTCTCTGTCATTTCTTTCTAATCTTTCTAAAGCAGTAGTATATAATTGTTGCCATTGTTGTACTCTTTGAGGGTCTATTCCACCTAAAAAATTAGAAGCATGATACAATGAACCATATAAATAAATAGATGGATGATTTGTTAAAATATAATTAGTTGTATTAGAATCTGATAAAGCGGAAAATTGTTGGTAATAATTAAGTACGGCAGAATAATTAGAATCAGGAATAGGTGAAAATCTAAATGTATCTCCAAGTATAGTGTAAACTTTTGGCATACCACTTGTGTTAGTTCCTCTTATTTGATCCATTTGTGGTGGAGTCATATAAGTCATAGCATATTTTTGACTACCTGAAAGAATATAAAAATCTCTAACCTGTAAAAAATCAGATGGTAAAGCAGTAGTCTCTGTGCCTGACGTAAGAGTTAAAGTAGATTGTGCTATTTGTTTTCTAATTCTTAATTTAGAATTAAAATCTTTTTCAGCAAGAACTATAAAATCATTAGCTATCTCAGTTGTTAAATCTGATCTGTTTAACCAATTAGCTAAAGATGATTGTAATTCTGTATAATTTGCTAATGCCATTAAATTTTTCCTTGTGATGTTCTAAAATATTTAAACTCACTACTGTTTAGTTTAAGTTTAAGTAATTTACTTTGTGTTTCTTTTGGTAACTTCCACCAATTACCTTTTGTAGAAGGATCAAATTCTGAAGCCCAAACTTGTAAAGCTCCCAAAGGAATTGAAGCCACTCTTTTTAAATCTCTTGATTTAGAGTACCCATCATTAAAATTTAATAATTCCTTATTATGTTTTAAATGTGAATCAATATTTGTTTCTTCTTTAACAATTACTTTTTCTTCTTTTTCGTCTAAATTATAAGTAGTTGTTTGTAATCCGTCTTTAACAATATCCTTCATCCTTGACCTCTATTTTTTTTTCTACTTGTTGTTCTTTTATTAAAACTTTTAGCATGACGACTAGGTCTTTTTCTTGGTTTGTTTTTAACATAAACACTTACACCATATAAGCCTTTTTTTTTAGCCATTAGCCACTTAGTTCAGTAATAGAAATTTCAGCAGTTCCAATATAAGCAACTTTTTCACCTGGAGTAACTTTAAAAATTTCAGGTTGATCAGCAGGTATAAAGATTGTTGAAGAACCAGCAGTAGCTACAGCAGTTGGGTTTATTCCAAATAATATATAAACATCAGCAGTAGATGCTATTCTTACATATTGAGTTTGTGAGCCAAAAGCAGCAGATTGTGCACTTGTTCCTGAACTTGTTTTTCCTTGTTGTGTCGTAGGTCTTAATCCGTAATTAAAACTCATTTTTTTCTCCTTGTTTATTTTATGGGGGAACTTCCGCTAGGCATGAACCCCCAATTAATTATTATCTTCTTATAACAAATGTTACAAGAACCTTCTTAGTTCCAGTAGAAGCACCATTAGTTATCATTTCAATAGTACCATCTTCTGAAACTACGTTTAAAGCAGTTGGAGCAGATGAATCTACAGTACCAGCAGCTGAACCTGAGTGAGCAATTGTAATTCCTGAACCTGTCATAACAGTTCCACCAATTTCAAAAGTAAGTCCAGCATTTACACTTGTTATCGCACCTTGTAGAGCAGTTATAATTTTTATAACTTTTCCACCATCAGGTATTGCTACAAATGTAGATGAAGCTGTACTAACATCTTCAATTTCAGCTGTTAAAAAGTAATCGTTTAATGTTCTCATTTTTTTTCCTTTGTTTTGTCGTTCCGTCTATAATCTTATTAAGACTTCAACTTGATTAAGTGAGGAGGTGTAGTTTTTTTTAAGATTACACCTCCAACACAATTATATTGCTTATGAAGTAGTTAAATCTGTAACCAATCCACTTGCAGCTTCGTTTCTTGACTCAAGAGTGTACTCAACTACCATGAATCTCTGATCTGCATCAGCAGTTTGAGCAGGATTCTGTAGAGAGAAGTCTCTTAAGAAAGATACTGAGAACATATCCATCTCTAATACTAGAGCGTCTTGTCCTATTTTAGCAGCAGTTCCATTAGCACCTCTAATGAATCTATTGGGAGCTACTTGCATAGTTCCGAAATCTGATTCATAAACATCAATAGAAGTTATTAATCTTCTATCTTCAGCTGCATCAAATCTAGTAGATCCACCAGTAAATCCTGATAGTGCTTGTTTGTTAAAAGCATTTACCATTATCATATTTGGGTTTCCACCTGAATTGAAACAATCAACTAGAACATCTTTTAAAAGAGTTTCTGTGAAAGCTCTTTGTGTTCCATCAGTTCTGATAGCACCGCCACCAGCACCTGATCCACCTGCACCAGCAGATACGTTAGTTGAAATCCATGTTTGAACTCCACCTAATTTTCTTGTTGGAGCACCAGAATTACCAGCTGCAGCAGCTACGTTAGATAAAAGAGCAGTTTCCATATCTCTTTTTAATTCTTTCGCAGATTTTGCTACTTGATAAGCTAATTCAGAATTTCTACCAGCAGCTACAGTTGCTTCGTTTGTTCCTGATAACTGAACAGACTTAGAACTGATCTGAGTGTAGTTTCCTAATTTAACTGTTGGGTCAATTGTAGGGTACGTTATTGTTGCACCTTCGGCTTGAGCATTTGCTGCTACTGCAGATAAAGCATCTGTTTGCCATTGGTGTAGTGTGTTTGTCGCTTTTGTTTTACCAACGCCTGACATAAAAGGAGTTTCTGTAGGTGATATATTGTAAATAATATCAGCTAAGTCTTCTCTTATACCAACTGTTGTATATGTTGCATATGTTGCCATGTTATTTTCTCCGTTAGGTTATTAGTTTATAAATAACGCAATAACAAATCGGTTGCGTCTTTAGTGCTTCCTGATTTCTTAAGCGTCTTAATTTTACCCAACCTTGCTTGACTATTCTCATCTGCTTTTGTTGCCTTAACGCCTGATCTTACAACTCTTGATGGCTTCTCTCTCTTGTTAACTAAGGTTGGTTTCAACCTTTTGTTATCTTGAAATTTCATTCCATCAACGATCACATCAAACATTCTTGAATCATAAACTTCAGAAACGTCTCTATTAGAGAAACCTTTTTTAAGTAAATAATTTACCATGTTTGTTCTTAAAGAATTTCCTTTTACAGGATCAGACAAATCAGGAAACTTTACAGCTACCTTTTTTTGTTCTTCCTTTAAGACTTCCTGAAACTGAGCTTGTTGATGATTTCGTAATTTTGTCTGAGCTTGAGAAAGTGTTTCTCTCCGTCTTCTAATTTTACGATCTATCCTAGCTGCTTCAGTTGGATCTTCTTCCCAAAGTGCATCTAATTCTTTTGCATTTAGGTCGTTGTTCACTTCTGCATTCAAAGTCAACGTAAGCGAATTTAAATCTTCTAGCTTAGTTGTGTATTGTTTTGCTAGACGATCTTTTTCAGTTAAAATATCTCTTTTCTCTTGAGCTACTTCTTCTGTTTTTCGTCTGTAATCTGCATCTTTCTGATAACCTGCTTTTAATTCTTCAAGGTCAACTTCAATTACTTCACCATTAACTTTTACCTGGTGGTAATCGGTTGTTTGTTCTTCAATAGCATTTTCTTCTGATACGTCTTCTTCTTCTATAGATTCTTGAACTTTATCTTCAAGATTATCTTCAGGTTTTTGTTTTACCTCTTGAGTGTCTTCAGTTGCTTTCGCTTCTTCAGGTTCTTTTGGTTCAACTGGTGCTGCTTCCTTTTGAGGTTTGATAGTTGCCGTTTTAGGGTCTAGTAATCCCTCAATGGATTTTGCCGCACTTGTTACCGCTTCATTTTTAAGCAGTGGGTTTTCATTTGACATTTAGTCTCCTGTTTGAGTTTAAGCTCCTAGATATTAGGTTGGCTTATTCTAACTTGTGGTTAGAATTTTTGTTCTTTTTGAGATTGTCGGAAAACATCTAATTGCTTTTCAGCTAATTTTCCTGTCTCAAGAATACTTTGTAAATGTTGTTCAACTTTACCAACAACATTATAAGCGATCCAAAGTTTTTCCCTTGTATCACTCTCTTTAGCACCTGTTTTTTCTAAAAGTGCTTCAGAATAAATTTTTTTAAGAGTAGAAATAGACTCTTGAAAAAGTTTATCCTCTAGAATCTGTTTCGCCTGGCTTGATCTGTTGATCTCCAACGATCTCTGTGCCTGGTCTTTCGTTTCCATTTAATCCTTGTACTTGTTTACCCAGTATACTAGCAGATTTTTGTGCCTGTTCAAGCATTTTACTTCCACCAGCTAACATTACTTTATCTAAATCAGCATCTGCTTTAATTTTTGCAGTATCTAGCTGAGTATTATATTTTAAACTAATATCTTTTATCTTAGCTTCAAAATCTAACATCATTTCTTTATTTCTTTGATCTAATTCTTTGTATTGTAATTCAAGATCAGCAATTTTTCTTTTTTCTTCACTAGCAATCCTAGTAAATTCAATTTTTTCAATAGGAGTTAAAGGTGGTGGAGCAGGTGGAGCCATCATTTGTTTACCTACATCAGGATTGACAAAGTATGCGTCAACATTTTTAAGTCCTGAGTTTTCTACTATCTTAGATAATGTATTATATATATTTTTAAGATTAACCATTGGCATTTCTTTTCCACCTTGAAGTTGGAACGCCTGTAATTGTCTTTCTAAAATACCATTTAACATAACTTGTTGTTGTTCTGTAGAGCCACTACCTAAACCAACAGTTACAGTAATATTAAATTTGTCTTTCCATTCAGTTGGTTTGATTGGAATATATCTATTGTTAAGTTTAATAATTTGTTCTTTGTCTTGATACTTAACCATAAGCTCAAAAATTTTATTAAATAAATCTTTAACACCAGTTTCGGCAAATACTCTTGCTACTAATTCTGATCTCATTTGAGTTTGAGTCATTAAAGCATTTACGCCTGTAGCAGTTTTTGCGTTTAATGTATTTGGATCTAAACCTTGTGCTTGTTTTGAAACTCCACTTCTTACTTCTCTGACAGAATCTAAATAAGATAATAATGGAAATGCTTGTTGAGAAATAGGTTGAGCTTGTAATGGTTGCATAACTTGGTTAGGTGGTTGTTTAGTTCTTACAACACCTCCAGGTCTAGTCGTTAATAAGTCATCCATATTAACCATTCCATCCATTATGGCCACTCTATTATTATTTGTTAAATACATATTATCTAACAACTGTCTCATAACAGTAGATTTCATTAATTGAATATCTTCTACTAATTCTGAAATTGATCTGCCATAAAATCTATGTGGCATTGGAATAGGTGTTACTGAAACAAAAGGAACTCCATCACAGGGTTCGTTAGATAAAACTTTAAATCCATCATCACCTGCTGATATAACTTTTCTTAATTCTGCTATACCATCTTCATCATAATCATATTTAATATATGATTCATAAATTAAAACTTTTTCTGTTGAACTATCTGTTGCAACATTAGTTTGAAAATTACTAACATTTTGATTTCTTATATCTTGTTCGGTATTAAAAATATCATTTTCAGTTCTAGGTAACTCATCAACTTCTTCTTGAGGAAAACCCATTTGAACTATATCTGATCTTGTCATTAAAACTTTATGAGAAACAAAGTCTGCATCATCAATCGTCTTTGCTGTACGATTAATTAAAAATTCTTCAGGTGGTATAGACTCAATTTTTACTTTACCTGTTTTTGAAATTCTTTTAATTTTACAATTATATAAAACAGGATCAGGAAAATTAACTTGAGAAATATCTAAACCTTGTAACTCTGCTTGATCTTTTGCTAATTCAATTTGTTCTGCTGCTACTGTGTCTTCAATTTCTTCTTCTTCTACAAGTTCAATATCATCTTTAGTATCTAGTAGAGCTTCCTTTTCGGCTAGTGTTAAATTTTTATAAGTTTCATGTTCTGCTTTTTCAGAGTCATCCCAATAAACTTTTAAGAAACCATTTTTTTCAATTAGAGCATCTTTAAAAAAATTATATAATAATTTGAAACCTGGATTGTCTTTGTAGAAAACATGATTTAAATATGCTGTCGCTTGTTCGGCAATACCAACATCTTCACCAGTTACAGGTTCGCAACTTACGACCTTATCACTTGCTGTGAAAACTTTTAATAAACCTGGAAGCATAGACTCAATAGTGTCTGCTACATCTGTAGAGACTACTTGTGATCTTCCGTCAATTTCAGTTCCTAATCTATCTCCTAAATAATACTCTAAGGATTTTCTTCTTGATTCAGATAACTCTCCACCTAAAAATCCTACAGCGTTCTGTATTTGATTAGAAAGAATTGCTCTTAAAATTGGATTTGAAAATTCAATGTTTTTTTTCTTTGCCATATTATACTATGTAATTCGTATTAATCTTTATTGGTTTTTTCCAATCACTTCTTTCTATTGGCTCTACCACAGCTCCGTAACGAATACTATCACAAAAATGCGAAGCCCAATTATGAGTAGGTTTGTTTCTGAAACAGTTATTTTTACTATCCCATCTTTTACTATAGCTTTTTAACGCTTCTACAAGCGTTTTGCAATTACTTTTATGGAAATAGCATTTTGGCAATAATCTTCTTGTTTGCTCAATCCCATCTTCAATACTTAATTTTGGTGCAACCTCAAATTCTATACCTAGTTCTTTTGCAGTTTCCCATCTTGATTTGTTAGTTCCAATCTCTCTAACCCTTATATCATGGGGTGCAATATGTTTATCGTAAGTATAAGGTTTTTCATCTAAGACATTAGCATAATGCTCTAGTCCTTCACTTGAGTTTTCATAGCAATCAATAATCCTTATCTCATCTTTTCTCCTTTGAGCAAAGGTAATTACAGTTGAGTCATTCATTCCTAAATCCCACCATGTTTCCACAGGCAAATCTAGGTCAATTTCAAAATTTTTTATTCTTTCTTTCTTTTCTAATTCTTCCATAACGCCACCATAATAAGATCCAGTAACACCAGCTTGAAATGAGCATTCAAATTCTTGAGCATAAGAATCAGGCGACATAGTATGTTTGGCAGCTTCTAATTCTTCCTTTGCTATGATCCCTGTTTCACTAGCTTTAAACACAGCAGTAAACCAATCTTTATTAGCTTTGGATTTTTCATGTAAATCAAAGAACCAATTTCTTCCCATTGGCGTACCTATAAAAATAGCGAATCCTTTTCTATCTGACAGACAGGGTCTTAAAATAGTATCAAATAAATCAGGAGAAATATTTTGCGTTTCATCTACAATAATTCCATCAAAGTATTGTCCTCTAATTGCCGAACTATTCTCTGCTCCGATAATTTGTATTCTTGAATTGTTGACGGAAAAATCTACTCTCAATTCTGACTCATTAAATTTGACGCCAGGAATAGCAGCAGAAAATTGTTTCATGTAATCCCATGCTGTACTTTTACCTTGAAGTCTATAAGGCGAAATAAAGGCATATCTTGGATAAGGAAGTTTGTTTAGCAAGGCAGATTTTATTAAATGGTTTATAGCAAAAACAGTTTTACCACCTCTCCTGTGAACTATGATTACATTGAATCGGTTCACATCACATTTTTTGTGCAAAAATTTTTGGATTTCTCTTGGTGAGTAAGGAATTACAATTTGTTTCATTTTAAAACAAAACCCCCCTAGTGCAAAGTTTGTTTTGGATTTTCATAAACCATTTCTTCTAACACAGTTTCTTTTAAGTAGTTAGAAAAGTCTTGAGCTTCTTCATCTGTTTCAAAGCCATGAAAGCTAGAAACAACAACTGGTTTCCCAGTAACTTTATCCTCCATTATAAGGATCATTGTTTTTAATAAGAGATTATCCATTTTGTTTGTTTATACCTTGTATCAATATTAATTCAACACACCAACCTAAAAATGGGGTATCGGTTTAAAGAACCCCCTACATGTTGTGTTTTTTATTCAGTTAACCACAAATTATTACTAACGATAATTAATTGTTATCAATAGTAAAGCTTCCGATAATAGAAAGTTATCAAACCTTTTTCATTTTGTGATATTTTTGCCACTCATATATAATAAATGTATTTTTTGTGTGCAGGAAATACACACTCTCTACATAAACATTGACTTATTTATCTATTTGTCTGACCAAGATATTGACAAAGGTTGGTCTTTATCGCCTTTAATTGTAAGCTCTGCAGCTTTTCCAAACCTTTTTGGTGCTAATTTAGTAGCATTCCATTGGCTAGAAGCACTTATTATTTTAAAAAGATTAACTAAATTTTGTCCAGCTTTGCCATCTATTTCACCTGATTCAATTTTAGCTTCAAGCTCAAGCCTTTTATCTTTTAAATTACTAAGCTCTAAATCTATAGCTAATTCTTTTGCAAAATTATAACGATTCATTAATTCAGGATCTGCGACTAATTCTTTTCTAAATGATGTCCAAGTATAATCTACTTTTTCAAACACCTGACGAATAGTGAGTCCGTCACTCAAATAATCAAGTATCTGATCTGTTAGCTTCTTCGTTAATTTTCTAGGTCTTCCTGCCATATTAAATCTTCTTAAACATACCCTTTAAACTGTCATAGATAGTTGCTGAGAGCAGTAGAAAGGGAATAAGACCACTCTCAGCGTTGTAGCTACAAAATATACCTATAAAGGGATTATAGTGTATAAATTCCTATAACACACAAGATATAGATTTACCAATCAAAAAGACCTTTCTTCTTAAAAATAGGTTTGGTTGTGTGATTAAATGGGTTAATTTTTAAGACTCCCTTTTCCATCATATCATTTAAAATAAGCTGTGCAGTATATGCTGGAAATAATTTATCTAAAACAATAGTAACAAGAATATCTTTATTTATCATGCCACTAGAATAGTCATCCCAAAGCTGATTAATAAGTTCTATTTTATCGGCACTTGAATAACTGTTATTTCTAATGCCTTGAAGTGGTTTACCTTTAAATAAGTATTGTAAAGCATGGGGGGTTTTATTTAATACGTCTTTTGTGTCTTTGATACTACTCATCAAATTTCTTTAACCTTTTAAACTTTCCCTTATTATTAATGGTGTTACTAGTAATAGTATTACTCTTATAATGGTACCCTTTTTTAGGGTAGTCTGATTGCGTAGATTTTGACAGGGAGGGTACGTTAATTTTGGGTAGTCTAAGCTCATAGAAATTAGAACTAGGCAATCTGTGAACAACTAGATATTTATGCTTAATAAGTTCCTCTTTGCACTTTTGCAGCGTATTAATGCTTATGCTGAGTCTAGCAAGTAAAGTCCTATTTCGCAGCTTCCTAAAATTAACAGATAATGACTTTATATAGATAAACAGCATTTTAGCGTCATTAGATAAACGATTATCCAATATCAAGCTATTAGCTAACTGTGTAAAACCCTTTTTAATCATAATCCCTTGCTAATCCTTACTACACAAATTTTGTGTAATCAAGCTGTATTTAAGGGGTTGACAGATACAATACAAGTAGTGTACAAGTTAACCATGAAAGCGAATCAAGTAAACATAAACAAAAGGGAGACAATGAACCAAGAAAAACTAAAAGAAATACACAATAAAAGATACTTAGACTCTAGTTATAAAGAGGTTAAGTTTGACAACCAAAACAACCTACAGTTCTTTTTAAGTGAGAAAGAAATAAAAGGTAAAATTTGGATTGTTGGTAAATGTTTCACAGATAAATCTTTCAATTCTAAATGGTTTTATAGATTTAAAGACATGGAACAATTTAACAAACAATGTCTTGAAACTATTGAAAACAATACTTCAAGATTAGAATCTAAAAACAAATACAAAGAAGAAAGAACAAAACCACACACTTTAAAAGTTGGTGATGTTTTATATTGTTCTTGGGGTTATGACCAAACACAAGTTGATTATTTCAGAGTCAAGAGTATTTTAGGCAAAAGAAAAATCAAAATTGTTGGACTTGGTACTTCTTTGGAAAGTGATGGAATACATGACAAAGCAACTCCAAGTGATGAAGTTGGCAACCATTGGACAAGTGATTCAAAAGGTGGTTTTGGTAATACATTAATGAAATACGCTAGTAGTAATAATAGCGTTAAAATTTCATCTTTTGCTTATGCTTACAAATGGGATGGACAAGCGAAATATTCAACTGATCCTATGGGAGGACATTAGCATAATGTTATTACACTCAATAATTGAAACGATCCCATTAGTCATAATTTTTGGCTTTTGGGCTTGGGTTATACTAGGAGAAGAAAAATGATAATATACGGAAAAGCAATACACAGAAAACACACTAAAAGAGTAGCTATTATTGTGGCAATTTTTTTAGTATCAATATTAACAATAATAATAATATAAGGGGTCTAGCATGAAAATAAAAGATTGGGATATATTTAAAATCTTTAAAGGTAAGGCAAAAGAAATGAATGATAAGACTATTTTTAATGAAATGGAGAATGTTAATCCATTTGAACAAGTGTCGGTTTTACCAATTCATGTGGTTTCTTTTTTAGAAGAAAAAGCAAAAAGGAGAAAATGAAGATAGGGATTAATCACAATTTAAGATTAAGACTTCTTGTAGAGGAACTAACAAAAAAATTAGAGTCTAAAACTATTAAACTAAAAATAGCAGAAAGGAAGTTGTTAAAATATGAAAGAAACAATACTTGAAATAACTGTAGCTTGTATGGTCTTAAGTTATTTAATTTACGTTATATACACACTATGAATATAGAAAAGGGATTAAGAGCAGAATATGAGCTTCTTGAAGATGAGGTAAAAGACAAGATTAGCTTTGGCGATTTTATAGCAGATCCCAAGAGTGCTAGGTTAATCATTGAAACAGTTAAAAATGTTTTAATAGGAAAAAAAGAATACATACAAAGAATTAAACAGGGAAAAATGAAAAGTGGAATATGATAGAAGCATTAATAGTATTAGAGGTAATAGCTCTAATTATTTATTTAAATAAATAGAAATGTTAAAATTATTAGATTTATTTAGTGGAATAGGTGGTTTTTCACTAGGTTTAGAACAAACAAAAAGAATCAAAACTATAGCTTTTGTAGAAAAGGATAAATTCTGTCAAAAGGTATTAAAGAAAAATTTTAAAAACGTACCAATAGAGGAGGATATAAGAAATGTTAAAGGATCAAACTACGCAGCCGACATTGTTTCAGGAGGATTCCCATGCCAACCATTCAGCGTTGCAGGAAAAAGAAAAGGAACAGATGACGATAGATACTTATGGGATGAAACTATTAGAGTCGTCAGAGAATGTAAACCTAGATGGTTTATTGGGGAAAATGTTGAGGGAATTATTAACATCAACAACGGCTTGGTACTCAGACAGGTGCAAACTGATTTGGAAAAAGAAAATTTCAAAGTCCAATGTCTTATTATTCCAGCTTCAGGCATCGGTGCTTGGCATCAAAGAAAAAGAGTTTGGATCATCGGATGTAATGTATCCAACTCCAACTCAAGACTCAGCATCAGAGAGAACAAAGAAATACAAACAAGGAGGAACACCACTTCCATTAGCAGTAAAAATGTATCCGACTCCAACAGCAGGTTGTGTGGAGGGAGGGGAACAAAGCAACAGAGTGGAACAAACGAAATCTGGGGGTTTTATTCTCAGGAAGAAGAACAAACCGAACAACACATTCGGAGCAAAATTATCGGATGCGATGCTTTACTTAGAGAAAAAGAAAATGTTACCAACTCCAACGAACAGCGAACACAAATACAGACTAAAAGGAAACACTCAAGCGTCAAAGTGCCTAGAAGCTCAAGCAAGAAAAGTTGGTGGGAGATTGAATCCAAACTTTGTGGAGTTCCTAATGGGGTATCCTATGAATTGGACAAAGATAGAACCAACAGAATAAAAGCATTAGGTAATAGTATTGTGCCACAAATAGCTTATGAAATAGGGAAAGCAATAGTAGATGCAGAGGATGAATCAAATTAATTTTATATGGAAGATGGCTATACTTGGTCAAGGGAGCTTGGTCTTAAAATTGTTGAGTGTTGCCTGTGTACTGAAGAAGGATTAATTATGGAAAATAATAAACTATATTGTGCCGATCATTATTGTCTTAAAACTTGGAAAAAACAGTTGCATAACGTAGATAAATATTTAACAAAGAAAGAAGAAGATGAACAAAGGGAATTTAATAATGAAGAAAAAGACGAATTTTAGAAACTTAATAGAATCTATAATTGATGTGGGTAGTGGTTTAATTTTAGCTATTATGATTCAGTTATATATATTTCCATTTTTTGATTTACACCCAACACTTTTAGACAGCTTTAATATAGCCATTATATTTACTGTAATATCTATGTTAAGGTCATGGACTTGGAGAACTATATTTAACAGATGATTCCTTTTCCTAAAAAGAAATATAATATCATATATGCAGACCCAGCTTGGCACTTTAAATCTTGGAGTAAAAAAGGTAATGAACGATCTGCCATACGTCATTATAATTGTATGTCTATTAATGATATTTACGATTTACCTGTTAAAGATATATCTGATGACAATGCTATTTTATTTTTATGGGCTATTGACTCAATGCTTCCTGAAGCTTTGGAAGTTATTAAGAGATGGGGTTTTAAATATAAAACAGTAGGTTTTACTTGGGTTAAAAAAAATAAAAAATCAGATAGTTATTTTACAGGTATGGGTTATTACACTAGGTGCAACCCTGAACAATGCCTACTTGCTACTAAAGGTAAGACTACAAGACTATCTAAATCAGTAAGACAATTAATAGTTAGTAAAATACAACAGCACAGCAAAAAACCTGATTGTGTAAGAGATAGAATTGTAGAATTGTGTGGAGATTTACCTAGAATAGAATTGTTTGCTAGACAAAAAACACCAGGTTGGGATGTTTGGGGTAATGAAATATGAAAATAAAATTAGAACCTTTTGAAGTACAGATGGCAGCAGAAGTTGCTAATCGAAGATTTATTGAAAATATTAAAATGGGTAAAAACTTTTCTTATGGATTTAAAGGAACTGTAGAGCAAACTTTAAGTTTAGGCATTATGGGAGCTTCAGCAGAATTGGCTTTTGCCAAAGCAACAAACACCTATTTTAATGGATCTTACTCAGATCAATACTCAAGATATACCGATTCAGATATGCAGAATCAAATAGAAATTAGATCGCAAAAAAGAAAAGATTATAACTTTTTATTAATAAGACCTGGAGAAAAAAAAGCTAGATATGTTTTAATTATTGATGAGGGAAATTTTGAATACAGTTTAATTGGATGGTTTCCGTTTATAAGTGATATGCCACAACGTCTGACTAATTTTGGACACATTAACAGACCACCAGCTTACAAAGTAGATATTAAAGAACTGTACCCAATAGCTGATTTAAAAACTTAATGTATATACTATTGACACAGCTTGTATTATTCTATAAGGATTCTAAATATGCTTAAAAAAATAGGGAAAGAATGGGGAAACAAGTCACACCTTAGTCCAAGTCAAATCAATAAATTGTTATGTCAATGGTATTACGATTACAACGTCTTAACACCTGAACAAAGAAAAAAACTACCGCCAAATATGAAAATGGTTTTTGGTGGAATTGTTGGTCAAGCTGTTCAAGATATAATAGTAAACAAGCTAACAATAAAAGAAGTAATGGAGGGAAAAAAATAATGCAAGATTACGATCATGCTATGAAAATCAATCAGCAGCATAAATTAATAAATGGCAAGTTACAAATGCAAGTAAGTAATTTGCAATTTGATAACAAGAAGTTAAAAAATAAAGTAATGGAGATGGCAGCTAAAATAAAAGAATTAGAAGAAGCTCCAACAAAAGCAATATTAGTAACAAAAGAAAAGGAAAAAAATGTCAGAACAAACAAAGAAGACAAAACAAGCAAGTAGGGAAGAAACATCTAAAGGAAGTTTTAAAGAAAGATACGCTGAATGTATTAAACAGTTAAAAACTGTTCCTACTGTAAACATTAAAGGTAAATCATATTCAACTGTTGCAGAAAGACACAGGCATTTAAAGAAATATTTTCCTGAATCTAAAATAGATGAAGCATTACTTTTCCATGATGCAGATAGAGTTATAATTAAAACTACTCTTTACATAGCAGATCAACCCTATTCATCAGGTCATGCCGAAGAATTTAGAAACGCATCATTTATAAATAAAACAAGTGCAGTAGAAAACTGTGCCAGTTCTAGTTTAGGAAGATGTCTAGCAGGATTTGGACTACATGGTTCAGAATATGCTTCAGCAGATGAACTAACAGTTGCTTTATTAAGTCAAGGACAAAGCAAAACACAAGTTTCAATCAAAGATAAAATAAATAAGCAGACAACTGAAACAAAGTTAAATGCTCTTTATTCAGATTGGGAACAAGAAAATGACACAGTTAAAAAGTCATTTGAAGAAAAGCAAAAAAACATAAAAACAAACGGAGGAACAAATGCAAAAAGTTGGTAAACCAAAAGATTGGGTATTATTTCCCTATGATGCTACCCATGAGATGTCTGTTAAAATAGATTTCTCAGGTAACATACAATTAAATAATGGTAAGAAGGGAACTATCCTAGCTTCTAAAGGAACGTCTAAAGATGGTAACACAAAATTTGTTAGATTATTTACTCAGACAGGAGTTCTGTTTAAAGGAGATGATGGCAAGTTTACAGGTGATATGACTAACGTAGAGATAGGTGGCAAAAAAGCTCTTATCGGTTGGTTAAATGATAAATCAGACAAACCAAATATATCAGGTTATGCAAATGAACCTGGTGTTAAACCTGAGTCTAAAGATCAAGCACCATTTTAATGAACGTAATAGTTATTATAATGCACTTAGTTAATGGTTCGGTAGCTGAAGCCACAATTTCAGTTACTGCACCAAAGGTGCTTTGTAATGATGCTATTAAAAAAGTTGCTGTTTTAAGCACTAAGGAAAGCACAATTAGATATAAAGGTAATAGAGTTTTTCTTTATTACTGCAAAGATAAAAAAGGAAATGATGTCAAATAACGTAGAAACTATGAGCAAATTAACTAAAGAATTAGAACAATTATTAAAAAGTAAACAAGCACAATATGGTAGTTTTGATGAAACCTCTTTTGCTATGAAAGGAATATTAGAAAGTATTTTAGCTGCACACAATGGTCATAAAGTAAGAGTTCCTAACAATATATTTGGTTGCTTTATGCAATTTCTTAAAATTTGGAGAAGCATAACAAACCCTATGTATAAAAAAGATACTTATGATGATGTCAATGGCTATAACGAATTAAATCGTATGCTTAAAATAAAGGAAACAGAAGATGAATAATAAAATACCCATGACACCAGTAATGCTAAACCTCTTGAACTTTATTAAAAAGTATGTCAAAAAGAACAAGTATTGTCCAACTTTTCAAGAAATGGCAGATGGATTGAATTACAGGTCAAAAAATTCAATCACAGTTTTAATAAATAAACTTGCCAAAAGAAATGAAGTTAAAAAGATAAATGGATATAGGAGAAACATTGAACTTAAAAACTAAAAAAACTTTTCAATTATTATCTATATTGAAAAAATGTAGAGAAAAAGGTAAGTTTGATTTATCTATGAAACTAATTAGTAAATACAAAATTGATAAGACAAAACTTGAAGAAAGCTATTATGATTAAAGTAGAAAAAACAACATTAATAGAAATGAACGTAGAGTTTAAACAAATTTTTGACGGAGCTACAGTTGAAGAAGCAACTGAAAAAGCTCATAGTCAAGAATCGCCAAGTGAAACTGCCAAATGTACTATCGCAGGTCAAAGGTTTCTCAATGCGAAAATTAAACCGATCAGCGATATATCTAATGATGATAGAACCAAAACAGATCCAAAGTTTGGAAATGAAACAAAAGAAAATGGTGGAAAAAATGTATAAATATAAAAGATTATTTCTTTCATATAAGCATAAGCTACCACAAGTTTCAGAAAAGATAATGGATCTAAAACAAAGACAAGATAAAGTTAGCACTTAAATCTTGTCATACATTGATAAGTTGCAACAGGGAGTAATCTATCTTTGTCTTAAAATGAAAGGAAACAAATGGTAAACGAAGAACAATTAAAACAAGTAAACTTTAACGAAAAGAAAGAATTGTTTTATCAAAAACTTGGTAAGGCATTAAGATTAGAAAGAATAAGAAACGGAAAAACACAATCACAAATAGGCAAAGTAGCTAACGTAACATTTCAGCAAATTCAAAAATATGAAAAAGCTAAGAATGAGTGTGGTGAATATAGAGCAAGAAAAATAGTAGAGTCTTATGGAAGAAGATACGAAGATTTCTTGAATGAATATGATGTTCACACCAGTTAGACATAAATTAAATACATTGATTCCTCATGCTAAAGAAGTGGGAGACTTTAATTATTTCTCTAGCATAGTGGAAAGAATGATATTTAACGGACATGAAGCTCACAAAACTATTCCAGGTTATGAAAAATGTAAACCTGAGATAGAAGCGTTTAAATGGTTTGACGGAATTAATATTCCTGTTCATGGCTATTGTGATTTTAAAGGTGATGTAGTTATTGAAGACAAATGTAAATTCCCAAGAAAAGGCAGACCAAAGAAAGACGGAACAAGGTCTTGGCTAACAACTAAGCTACCTGAGAGCATACCTGAATACAATCAGACTCAAGTTGATTTTTATTATTATGCTACCAAGCTACCTGTTTATGTTTGTTATATTAATGAAGATACCTTTAAAGTATTTCATAAGGATAATTGCGAAACTTTACAACCTGAAAGTATAATGTCTAGGTTTGATTCGTTTATTCAAAAATGTAAAGTTAGACAAAATCTTATGAAAATCAGTAATGATCCTAAAGTAGTTAAAGACTTTATTCAACCTGATTTTGCTCATTTCTTTTGGAGGAATGACTTAGACCCTGACTATTTAGAAGACGCTAAAAAGTTTTGGGCTAGTTAATAGTTGGTTAATAGTTGGTGGTAATTAAATGCTGTAAGCAGTATCTCCCTTGATTGCCACCTATTATTTACCAATCATTAAAAGGAATAGTTTTCTTTTCTAGGTATTCATCAAAGCAACTTTTAAAACCCTCTTTGTGAGGTTCACAAAAATATTTCTTTTCAGCATTAACAATCCAACCACCCTCATTACTCATTAAAGGTTTCTTACAAATATGACACTCTCCACATTTGATTGTTTTTACTTTTGATTTATTCCAAGTTTTCTTTTTGCCCACCATCACCCCAGTTCAATAATAGAACTACGCCTAAGAATTTCTGTAT
>Ga0222664_1000284_pt1 | contig 35051 bp, 34 predicted proteins | sample AntAcemetagen604_FD_181147 | JGI IMG/M metagenome (GOLD analysis project Ga0222664, IMG submission 181147) | Saline water microbial communities from Ace Lake, Antarctica - #604 | ecosystem: Environmental > Aquatic > Non-marine Saline and Alkaline > Saline | place: Antarctica: Ace Lake... | reverse complement strand
CGGCCAGGTCCGCACCGCCCAGGTACGCATCGCGCAGGTCCGCACCGACCAGGTTCGCACCGCCCAGGTTCGCACCGCCCAGGTTCGCATCGCCCAGGTTCGCATCGCGCAGGTACGCACCGCGCAGGTTCGCATCGCGCAGGTCCGCACCGCGCAGGTCCGCATCGCCCAGGTACGCACCGCGCAGGTTCGCATCGCGCAGGTCCGCACCGCGCAGGTCCGCATCGCCCAGGTTCGCATCGCTGCTCACCGCCCACCGGACAGCTAACCCAATTTTGACCGACAGCGGGGTGTCCGCCGAGGCATCAATCTCCGCCTCGAATTGCACCGCGCCTGTGTATCGGCTCTTAATTTCGAATTTAATCATTTGTCACGTCCTCCTCAGCGACCATTGCCTCAAGTACCCCCAGGTTTGCCCTTGTTTGATTGAGATGTGGCAGACAAACAACGGGAATCGGTCCTCCCCCAACACGGTGCGGAGGAGAACCGTCAGGTCGTTCGCAGCCCGCCGGGGCGTTTTTCGGGCTCTATCCGTCATCAATCCTCATCGTCCAGGATCTTCAGCATCTCTCGAAGCCGCTCTTTCCCCTTGGGTTTCATCTTCTGGTACTTGCGGAAAAATGCCTTGTCGGCAGCATCGGGCTCGGTGATGGCTTCAGTGGTGAGCAGGTAATCGGCGGTCGTTTCCAGTGCCAAGGCAATCTGCTGCAGTTTCTCCGCCGAGGGACGCGCGACGTCATTGTTCTCGATCTCCCACATGTAGCTCTTACTCGATCCGGCCCGCTCGGCCAGCGCTTCCAGCGTCAGACCTCGCTTTAGTCTGAGCTCTCGAACGCGCTCTCCCAAGGGTGTTGGCATCACTCACCTCCTGCATAGTGGGCTAGTAGGGTTTCCATCCGCCATGTCATGTCCCTCGGTTCGTCATTGAGAAACTCAGGGTTATTTAGGATACCTTCCAGCACGGCGACGATAGCTGCCTTGGCGATGATGGCGGCCGCTTGCTCCGCTGAAACTTCTTCGCCGTAGTCGAACGCCTTAATCTTGTCAGCCTCAGCCTTGAGAACGCCCGCCACGCTCTCTACCAGTAGGTCAGTCTCGGTCATGCCGCCATCCTCGCGCTGCCGATACTCTCGACCTTCGCGCGTATTTTGCTCTCGTTGAATTTCCATGTCAGCGAACATGCGGCCTGATATCGCGTCATGCCGATAGTCTGCATTCTTTCCAACCCCAAATATCTGAGCTGCCCGTCAGTCGGCGTTGACTTGAGCCACGTCTTGCTTTTGCCGGCCATGTCTCGGTCGCCGTTGATCCTCAGAAAATCGTCAGCCGCGACTATGGCCAGCGAGCGTGTCGCGCTGTCAGCAACAACGCTAACGGTCTTTGAGCCGCCGTCAGTCCTGCCGCCCAGCGCGACCCAGCGCCCGCCATACCAAAGGCAAATGGCCCAGGCGTCGAACGCCGTAGCGCATAGCGCGATGCCGCCAAAAAGCTCTTCCCACTTAAACGGGCTGTCATTGAAAAGATCAATCTCGGTCATCTCAAAGCGCGACAACATTTGACGCTCTTTTTTCTCACCGGGGTCTTCAGCCTCTAGCTCTTCAATCTCTTCGTGCGGGAATTCATAGCCGCAGATCGCACATTCGCGAACCTGTTGCGGCAGCTCGGCGTTGCACTCCGGGCAATCCTTGGTGCCCATGCCTTCAAGATCTTCCCCAACATTGATATCGCCGTGCAGCAACAGCGACGTGCCGAAGTCGAGCACAACGCAGTCATCCTTCTGAACGCCGGGGTATCTCTCGGGGTCAACCTTGCGCAGCCCGCGACCAATCATTTGCGTCATGGTGCTTTTATATGAGCTGGGCCGCAGCAGGATGACGCAGGCGGTCGGCTGGTGGTCCCAGCCCTCAGTCAGAACAAATACGTTTACGAGAATTTGTATCTCGCCACGGCCGTAGGCCGCCAGCGTCTTTTCTCGAAGCGCCCCGGGCATGTCGCCCCAGACCATCGCGGCGTTATGTCCGGCACCCTGGAATGCGTGCAAGACGTGCTCCGCGTGCTCTAAGGTGGAGCAGAACACAACAGTCTGACGCTCCGAAGCTCGGGCCTCCCACTCTTCGACGATCTTGTCGTTGATGGGCGTTTGGTCCATGATTTTTGCGACTTCGCCCATATCGTAATCGGAAGCCGTTTTGCGAACCTTCTTCAAATCGCTTTGCGTGCCAACGTCGATGACAAACGCCTTCGGCGGGACAAGGTGCCCGGATTTAATCAGCTCATAGAGCGAGATTTGATCGCCCACATTGGTAAAGACGCCCTTGAGCGCCTTACGGTCGCCGCGCACAGGCGTCGCCGTCACACCAAACAGCTCAACGGCGCTGTTGCGGTCGCGCGCTCGCTCAATAACCCGGAGATAGCTGTCCGCAGCCGCGTGATGCGCTTCGTCAATAATGACGCGCTCGAACGCTGGCATGCTGTCTAAGTTGTTCTGCCGCGCGAGCGTTTGGATCATGGCAAACGTCGCCTCGCCCGCCCAAACTTTTTCATCGGCGTTGAACAGCGATGTTGGCGTGTGGGGGTTGATCGCCTTGAATGTCCGCATGTTCTGGTCGATCAGCTCGTCGCGATGCTGAATAATCAGCGTGCGGGCATCTCCGGCCTTCCGGCCTATGGCCGATAGCATAACGGTCTTACCGGCCCCCGTAGGGGCAACGCCAAGCGTATTGCCGTGCGCGCGCAATGCGTCCGCGCACTTAGCGACAAAAGTTTCTTGGCGTTCTCGTAATTTCATCTAGTGCCTCTTTGGAAGTGTCGCCCGCCAGCAAAACGCTGACGGGCTGGTCTGACTACTTACTCGGCTTAGAAGGGCGGTCGCGGGACGGTGAGCGCGGGGGTCGAAACCTCGGCTTGTGTCGCCCAGGATGGAGCCACGGCCCCGGGAGCCGTAGGAGCAACAGCGGGAGCCGTGGGAGCAACAGCGGGAGCCGGGGCCCCCGCCAGGGCCACAGCAAGAGGCGCCGTAGCCATCTGGGGGGCCGCGGCTAGGGGTGCTGCCATCTGAGGGCCCGCGGCCATGGGTGCAACGGCTAGGGGTACAGCAGCCACGGGCGCAGGAGCAACACCGGGCACCGCGGACTGAGCCTGTTGGCCGACCCTAACAAGTTGATCCCACTTTGCCTTTGCTGCGCTGTCGGGGTTCGGGGTCAGCCAAGTGCTGACCTTGTTTTTGTCAGCGTAACCGTCCGTCCCCTTTTCGATGCCGATTTCAATGCCAACCCGCGCACCGCGGATTTGACTGACGTGCTGGATTTGATATCCGGAGGGGTTTTGTGGGCTGGCGCCCATGCACTCAAGGATGCGAGCAAGCGAGTTGGCTGACCATTCGCGCGCCTTTTCCGACGAGTGACGCTCGGGGTCCATCATTTTGTGCCAGAGCTTGCGCCCGGCGAACTGCTGCCCGGCGTCGATGGTTAGTTCGAGGTCATGCCACGGGCCATTGGCCCCCTGCTTTTCCTCGCGGTAGTTGATGACGGCAAAGGCAAGCGTGCCTGCCGGGAGTAGGTCGCTGGCTGTTGCCTTGCCAGCTTGATTACTTAGGTCCATATCGTTTTCCATTCCTCAATGGTGGGTTACGGGGCTAGGTAGTTAGTGGGGCCTCTTGGATTTGATGCGCGAGAAATTCTTGACCAATGGCAGCGCCCTGGTCAACGGCGGCGGGCATCGCAGTTTGCATAGCGTCGTTCCGAAGCCCGTCACGGATCTTCGTCATTAGCTTTGTAAGGTCAGGCTCTTCGATCAAGTCGAGCCGTCCGCTCCGGTCTTTAGCCGGATAGCCCCAAGGGTTCATGTCGTGGCAACAAAGGCCGCGAAACCGAAGCCCCTCAGGGGTCGTAAAATAGTTCATGGTCATAACCAAATCGAAGATGCCGGGAAGCTCTCGGCTGGCCTTCTGCCCTTCGATCTGCATGTCGAATACCGGCATGCCAACATCGTTCTTCTTGTTGTCGAGAATGCTGACAACAATGACGCTGCGTCCTTCGATGTGCTGGATATGGGTTAGCCAATCGACCATCTCGCGCCCGAGCAAGCCATAGGCACCGCGCGTGTCCTTCTTGCCCTTGTCGTTGTAGGCATCTGGCTGACCGAGCGCCCAATTAAAGCAAAGCCGCGCCGCAACCGTGATGCTGTCAAAGAAGAAAATCTTGTACGGCGCCAGTTGTTCGATTGTCTCCGGGCCATACGAGGCAAGCGCTTGGTCGTAATGGTTCTGGCTGTAGTATTGCTCCGGGCGACGGCTTAGGTCGGGGCCATGCAATAGGCATACAAGGTCACGAGCATACTCCCACGTTCTAACCTTTAGAATGTTGCCATTCCAGCCCTCAATGGCGAGTGTGCCCGCCTCAAGGTCGACAAACAACGTGCTATCTGGCGGAAGGGTTTTAGCCAGCGTCGTTTTGCCCACGCCCGAAGGGCCGACGATTGCCATGTTGATCTTGGGCGGGGCCGATAGCCGCTCTTCGGCTGTAATAATCGGGATCATGCGGCAGGACCGGCCAGAGGGACGGCATCCTCTTTCGGCGCGGCTTCCGAGACAGTGACCCTAAGGGCCTTCATCTCAGTGGTCCGCGCGTTGTCGAGGGAGCGCTTGAGCTCGTCGTCAATGATCCCCTTATAGACCGTCTCTGTAACACTAAAGGTGATTTTGAAAACCTTTTGGACTGTGGGCCAATCCATTTTTGATGCCGTCTGGGCGAGCTTGGCGCCGTCCCACTTGACCGTTTCAGTTCGGTCAGCCTTGGCGATAAAGCCGTCTGACGTTGTGTAGGTCTTGGTGCCTTTCAGCTTCCCCGTTGCTTTCAGGGCTGCCGCCCCCTCATCATGGTAACGCCGGTCAAGAACGTCGTCGACGTTTGCGATAGCGGTCGATGCCAGTTTCTTGTGATCGCCCCACTCAGCGCGGTACGCGAGAAGATCGACAGTCGGCATTTGTTCCAGGTTAGTGGCGGGCTCAGTCACGTTTGGCTCCTTTGATGAATTTTCTAATGTTGATTGGCCGGTGCATGCTATCGGACAACGCAATTAGTTGGATCAACCCAGAGCCAGGAATAGAGCCGCGCTCAATCCACTTGCCTATCGCTTTGATAGACACCGGACGGAGCTTGTGCCGTTCCAATTGGGCAGCGAGATTGGCGGGGCCGTTGAAGTGCGCGATTAGCGCGGGCACGTCGAGCGTGATGTTATACAAAGTCTGGCCTCTCTCGATTTGGTCGATAGCACTCTTCGGAGAAGCGACGTTAGAACATTTTGTATATCGCGTGCAACCTAAATCAGCAGGCGCGGGATTGATCCCGCATAACCTTGTAATCCTTCATCATTTCCGCGATAGCGCTTTCCGCCGGCAGCAACGCCAGCTCGTCGGCGGCCTGCGCTTGGAATTCCGCCGTGTACTCAACAACCGGCGGGCAAGTGTGCGAGATATCAACGCGGCTAGAAGGTGCCGCCCCGCAGCTCGCGATCAAGGTCGTCATCAGTGCGAGGCCGGTTAGCCGCAGCGCGCATCTGTGCATCTTTAACCCTCAATGCTTTGTTGTTGATCTTGACCGTCACCGCGGCAACGCCAGCGCGCTCGCCCCTGCTGTAAATCCCCGCGACGATAAGCAGCACGGCGACGACAATCGCGCCGTAAATAAAGACCTTGGCTTTTAGCCCGCCAAGCAGCCCCAGGATCATTAGCGAACCCCGTTCCGACTATCATCAATGCGCGCCCAGACAATCCAGCCAATCGCAATCAACGCGATGCCGCCGAGAGCCCACGGGGCGTACTCAGCAATTTGGCTTACAAGCGGCGTGAATTCACGAACACTATCGAGCATGTCTGTGAGCGGGGCCAGGGCCGTGCTCACACCGGCGACCTTCGCGGCCGCAATCGTCCGGCTCTTAGATAGGCCGCGCTTTGGCACTTCAATCCCTGCGAGGGTCAGCCCGTGATCAACCTCTTGGTCGCTGTACGGCATGGAGCCGTTTTCGTATGTGATGATGGACCGCACCATTGGGAGCATGACTTCATATTGATGCACGTTGATTTTGCGCCCCTTGCTGACGCCAACGCCAACGCGAACAAAGTCCGCGTAACTGTCCGTGTCATTTTCGGACGGCGGCGCCCAACGGTCAATGATCCCTTGAACCGTGTCGATCCCGTGCTTGTCTTGATAGGTGATCAGCGTTCGCGCGAGCGCACGGATGCCCCACGCGGGAGACTTGAACCGGGCAAATGCGCCGTCACTGTCAGGGTTGTCTAACCCCTGCCAAGGCGTTCCGTTAGAGCGAATGTTGCCAGGGTTGTTGTTGCGTATCCCGCGGGGGTTCATTTCGCGCGCCTCATTTCTGCCATGTCCGTTGGAGTTAATTCGACAACCGAATGCGCTGGGGGCCGGGCCAGTTCACCGCCAATCGCAGCATAGCCCGCCATGTCAACGTGCGTGTCTGGCTCCGGGCTTCCGACCTGTGTGCGCGCTATCTTAAGCAGCACCATCATATTTGCCACATCTTCAGACGAAAACGACGCAACCGGATCGCGGCGTATATCTAAATAGGCGGTCCAAAGGCTGGCGATGTTTGAAAAATTGATATCGGCGGGGCCGTACTGTGCCTCGCGATCTTGAGAAACCGTCTTTATGGCCTCTCTGAGAATTCCTGCGGCGATCATTGCGACAATCTCCGTTGTGGGCTGGGAGAAAAAGCCCGCCCCGAAGGGCGGGCTATCTCTTCGTTTGGCTCAGAGCTTAGCCAGCGTATTGCGGCGTGCCCTGGTACTGACTGTCCGAAGTGCGAACAAGCAGCTCAGTCTCAAGCGTGCCGTTCGGTGCCGTGCGCGGCGAGTAAGTGCCCCGTACATCTGCCGAAGTCGACGTTGACACGGTTGCAAGACCGGCAACAAACGTGCCTGCCATTTGCTGCGCCCGCGTGCTTTCGATCTCGACGTAGCCGTTCAACGCGCCTGCCGTGGCGAACGCCGAGGCTGGCAAGATTTCCAGCTCATCATCCACCGCAACAACCGTCGAAGCGTGACCGGCGGTTGGGGTATCGCTGTCAACGTCGCCTGCCCCGCCGCCATCGCCAACCGTGACCGACAAGCCATCGACCGCAGTATTGTTGACTTTCATGGTAACGGCGCCGCCCGTGGTGACGGCCTTCCAGGCGACCGTTGCCACCTTGCGGATAGTGCCCGCAACCGGCGAGAGAAACGAAATCGGCGTAGCCGCCAACAAGTCCGTTTCATCAATCTGAAACGGCACCTTAACCGTCTCAGCTTGACGGCCAAGCAGCACGCCACTTTCAAACTCAGCAATAATGTCGTCAGCCCGGACAAAGAACGGAAGCCCGAGAATGTCGCCAGTGCCGACCGTGGCGCTGGTAATGGCAGTGTCGGACGAAATGCTATCGACCGTTTTGAAGATCTTTTTGCCGGTGTGGCTCGTGCCATCAGCGGTGACTTCAACAACCGGATTGCCGTGAACGTCCTTACCCGTGATCGTCAGGGTAGCAGTCGTTGTCCATCCGGCAACCACATTGCGCGGTTCGTCAGGGGTGCCAACGCCATTAACGGCAAGCGCGCCATTAATAAGGAAATTAGCCCCGAGGCCAACAGACTGCGAAACGCAGTAGCCGTCTGCGTCGGCCGTGTCCGGTGCCCCGAGATTGACAAGGACGGTGGTCATCTTGGCAGACTTGCCAAAATTCTCATCGTCAACGCCGTCCTCAGTTCCGGCGGCGTCGAAGCCAACCCATAGCTTTGAGCCTGCCACGAGGGAGAGTGCCGCGGCCAACGTAACAGTGACGTTGGCCGTGCCAAACGAGACTGTAAAATCGGCCGGGGATTTCAAGGTTCTGTCTTGGGCCGAAGCGATTTGATGCTCGCGCCCATTTCGAAAGCTACCGGCATTGTAGCCAGCAGCGTAATTGACCGTGAAAGTTCCGCTGCCCGCCACATCGGCGGAAAGGGTGTGCTCTACGGTAACGAGGCCCGGGTTGCGCATGATATCTCCTTATGCGTTAGGGGTCTGGTTGCCATGGCCCCGGATGGGGTCAAGGGGTGAATGATCGTACCTTTTTTTATCGACTGCCGCGACCGCTATCGCCCGGGCGCTTGGAATTGGCCCGGGAGCCCCGCCCTCCGCGCTGTTCGGCGGGGCCAACAAGCGGCTTAACAAAGGCTTCGCGGGTGGACGGGAGCGTTGCCCCGTAGATAGCCAGCGTCCCGGCGGCAAATCCAACACCATTTAGCCCGGGCAAAAGCGCCCCAGTCGCCGCAATCATGGGCTGAACAACCGTGTCGTAAACGGCCCTGGCAACGGCGCGCTCAGCCGTATTTGTGTTGGAGCTGTTCCGGTCTGTTGTCAGGTTGACTGATTTCGAGAATATCTCAGAAAGAGATCCGAAGAGCGGCCCGAGCATCGCGGTCGCGGGGTCTTTCGAGTACTTCATCGAGCGGACCAAATTCGCCGGCAGATCGTTAATGCCGAGGAAACCGGCGCGAGAAATCGCCAGGAGCATCTTATCAAATTCGCTTCGCGGCTCGCGGTTTTTCTGTGCCGGGTCGCGGAACACAATATCGCGCAGCTCGCCTATGTAGTATTGCGACGCTACCGTGATTGGGGTCATTGCGATTGGCACCGCTAAACGCAACCGGTCCGCAACGCCAAGGTCTTTGGATGATGCCGCCGTCCATAGGTTACGACCAATGCGCTCAATGACAGTTTTATGAAAGCTGTAAAGGAACGACTGAAGTGCATAGATAATTTGCCCGAGCGGGTGTTGCGCGTATCTAGGGCGCTGAGAAGCGTTGGGGCGCATAATGGTCTGATCTGTAAACCGGCCCATAGCGGTTCGGTACATCTCTGCATCGCCCTTGTCGGCGCGCAAAAGGTCTGAATTTATCTCGCCGTCATTGTCCTTGACCCACTTAGCGAAGCCGTCAATTTTGTCATCAGGAACGCCCAGCTCTTTCAAGTAGAGCCGCGCGCTGCGCTGTAGGTTTGTCCCGTTTGCAACGTCCATCGCCATCCGGCGAATGAACCGCTGGGCAACGCGCATTGCCGCTATCCGGGTGCTTTCGGTAAAAGCATGAAGCCCGGTGCGCCGGAAGAAATCTCCGGTCAGCGCCCGCGCGGCCTGCCCCTCGACGTTGCCGCCAAAGCGCTCTTGCAAGAGCATGTCGTCACCAACGCCGCTAATGAAGCCGAGATCTTCGGCTAAGTCCCTGGCCTCTTTTTTCCAGCCCTTGCTTTTGTAAATCGGCACCCAATGCTTGAGCGTGTCGCCGTAGGCGCGCACAGCCTCAAAGGGCCGCCCGGAGCGAACCGCCGCTAATGTCGGCTCAGATAGCGACGTGATCGTCGCGCGATCAAGAAAGCCGAAAGTCGTCCAGAGGCGCCCTGCCGCGTAGGCAATGCGCCCCGGACCAACGACTGACTTCATTGTGCCGGTCGCTGACTGAAGGTTGGCGACAACCTGAGGGATTGCGTCACCCGCGCCCTCTTCGATCATCCGTTCCTTCAGCGCATCCCATTTCTCAAGCTCGTTGCCCATGCGCCGGACCCACTCAGCGCGCCGCGCCGATTGCAGGAAATACCGGGGCAGAACATCAACCGGGTTTTGAAGATAGAAGTCGCCCATGACCTTATCGGCGCTGACGCCAAACACTCGGCTTTTCTCAAACCGCGTGCCGGTTCCTGCGTTGTCAAGATTGACAAAATCATTGTTCTTGTGAACGAAACCCATGTCCCCTTGAAGGATGCGCTGAAACCACTCGTCGGCGGCGGCCTTCGCATCCCCTGCCGACATTCCGGCTTCCGTTTCGTAGAGCTGCGCGGCCCGTTTCTTAAACTCTGCGGGGCGGAGCAAAACAAGCGACGTGTCTAGCTGTCTCGGCAAGTAACCCTCGACGCGCCCAACCTCCATGCCTGCATCGCGCTGGTACTGAAGCTCATCGTTGAGCAAGTCCCTTATCTCGCGCGCCGCCTTGTGGATCGGCTTGTTGCCGCGAGGAAGGCTTTGCTGCCGGAGCATCTTCCCGAGCTGCAACAGGACCGCCTCACGACCTTTAGACTTTAGCCCCTTTGTCACGGGTTCGAGAATTCTTGCGAGCTTGTTTGCGTTTGTCGAGTGCCGCACATCGACCGCCTCGTGATAGGTCCGGCTGACCGCGCCCTTCGTGCGCCCAGCTCCGGCGGGCGCAAAAAACATATTTGCAATATCTGAAATTGCGTCCGACTTGTACCGGCTCGCGAGGGTGCGGAGCATGCCGTCATTCGAATAGGCAATGAGCCTCAGCGTGCCGTCCAGAACGGTTCGAACAAATGCCCTGGGAGTGGTGGTCTTCGACGCAGACCCCAGAAGCCGCATGCGCTCCGATAGCTGGTCATACCAGTCGTCGGCAATGCGGCCTGTGAAGCCACCAATATCCCTGATTGCTTCCTTAATCACCCTGGCGATTAACGCAGGGTCCAGCGGGTTCGCGTAGAATGTCGGCCCCATATCCTTGGCTTTTTTGGCGTTGCCCTTTTGCTCCGGCGTTTGCTTCTTTCCGCCATCGTCAAAAAAATCAGGAATGTCGAATGGGTCGTCACCTTTCGGCTTTGGCGGAGACGCGTCTGCCGTCTTAGCCTCTGGGGCGTCGCCGTCTTTCGCGCGCTCCGCAGCAAGCCGCTCGCTAACCTCGAAGTCGCTTAGCTTGGTATAGTCGATGCCGCGGTAATCAAGCTCACGAGCGAGATTGTCCTCAGCTTTGCGGCTGGCCACCCATTCCTCATGGCGCTGGTCAAACTCAGAGTACCGCTCGTCAGCGGTGCGCATTGCGCCCTGAATATCGTTCACCGCGTCATCGGTGTTAATGCTCCCGTCTTTGTTGTCGGGAACGTCAGGAAAGAAGCCCTGTTCCTTGGCCGCGATAAACATATCGTCTTGCGACATGCCCTCGTCGTTGATGATGCCCTTACGCTTATGAAGGTCTTGGCCCCGCAAATCTCCGTCCGGGTCCGTCATGCCTCCCTTGGAGCGAATGAACTGCATCAGCGTTTGGCCCGGAGACTTGTTACGAGCCCCGCCCTTTATTAAGCCCCTGATTGTGTCGCGCTCACCAGAGACGTTCTCGGCCACGCGACTGTCAAGCGTATGGGCGCTCTTGCGTTTTTCAGGGCGCTGTCGGACGGGCTCCCCCTTTACAGCCGGATCAACGCCCGCCCGACTTGCCCCGCGCGTTGTCGCCCCACGCGGTGCCTCTGGTTTACTCTCTGCACCGCCGCCCTGGGGGGCGTCCAGCGGTGGGTCATCAGGGTCTTTTGGTGGCGGGTCGTCGGGCTCGCGAGGGGGCGGCCCGTCATCTTTAGGCTTCGGGTTCTCCGCCTCAGCGCGCTTGCGTGCGGCCTCAGCCTCGGCCCGCGCCTTCACATCGCCGGTCGCGTCGTTGGTCCCGCGCTGACGAACCGTGAACCCGTCAACGGGATGATTGTGCAGCTCAAAGACTTGATCCGGCGAGCGCTTGTGACCCTCGTTCATCACCCATTTTGCAGCCTGCTTTTGGTTCGCAAACCGGATTGGCCCACCCTTTGTTGACCGGACAAGGCCGAACTGATCAACCGCATAACGGCCGTCAGCGTCGGGCGCGGCTTCGTTCGAAAAGTTCTTGTCGTTTTGGTAGCGGGCGCTCTCGGCGTTGTCCCGATTATTCCTCTGTCGCGCACTCTCTTCGTTGCGCCGCGAAGCCTCTTCATGTGCGCGCTGCCGCTCTTCCCATTGCCGGACAAGATCCTCTTCTGAGGCTGCGCGCTGTTCCTCGAAGCTCTTGTTGGCGGCGTCCTCGAACTGACGGGCACGGGGGTCGCCCGGTTGCGGCTTGCCGGTGCCGGGGTTATCCACGGTGCCCGCATCAATGCTATTTGGCTCGAAGTCCACGCCGTCTGTAGATTTCGTTCTGAATGGACGCTGCCCCGCGATAACGCCGAGATTGCCTGGGCCGCTATTCTCCGGGCGAAACGCATCAGGGCGCTCTGCCGGCGACGAGGCCCCGTCAGCGGGCGTGTCCTCGGGCGCAACGGCAAACGGGCCGTCCTCGTTCGAGCGCGCCTGCACACGGTCTCGGTCATTAAGCACGCCAAGCAGGCGCCGCTGCTGTTCGATGCTGTCGGGGACAAACCCGTAGCCATCAAGGATGCGCAATTGGTCGTCGCGACTAACGACAAACTCACTCCGACCGGCCTCGGCGCCAGCGTCAGAAGGATTGCGACCAGCAACCGCAGTCTGGCCGGTGCTGGTCGCCTCTCCGGCCTCAACGGGCGGCTGCGCGTCAATGCTTGCCTGCCCTGCCTCGCGCTCGTTCAACGTAGCCAGGAGACGCCGCTGTTGCTGAATGCTCTCAGGCAAGACGCCGTGCTCGGCAATGATGCGTTGTTGATCCGTCTCGCTAACGACATACCGCTCGCGCCCAGCCTCAAGGCCGGGATCCGCGCTATCTCGGCCCGCGACAAGTGGGCGCCCTTCAGGGCTGAGCTGCCCAGCCTCAATGACGGGATTGGGGCGGGCGGCAAAGCCCTCTGGGTCTGTCTGCCTCGTGTCAACAGCAGCGCGACGGTTTGCCTCTTCAAATCGCCTGTCAGCCAGTCGATCGGCCCCCTCAAGCGCCCTGGCGTCGTCTCCCGGCTGAATATTGTTGGCCTCAAAGAATGCGGCAACGTCAGGATCTTCAGATAGCTGTGCATGTACGTCGGGGGCAGCTACGGCAGCCTCAATCTCCGGCGCCGTGATTGTCACCGGGTCGCGCCGCATCAGCTCCCCGAGCTTGCCCGCGATAGCTCGCGCCGCCGCTGGGGTCGCGTTGAAGACGCCGCCGAACGCAGCGCCCATTGATGCGTCAAGTCCCAGCGCCTCCCAGCTAAATTCATCTTGGCGCCCGCTGCTTATTGCCTCCTGTTGCAGCGGTACGTTGATCGCGGCGTTAATCCCGCTGCCCGCAACGATACCGCCAGCAGCCCGGTTGCCGAATTGCGAGTTAATCAATCGCCCCACGGCGGTTGCTGCCAGCTTGCCGCCCGCGCGAACCGGGACCGCTCCCGGCAAAACAAAGTTTTCAGGACTAAACGCAAACCCACCGAACTGACCAAGCCCCGCCGCAATCTTGCCGCCGATTGTGTCGGCCTCCGGCATCGCGGCAAAGCGCCCTGTCATGCGCGCAAATTTCAGACTGTTTCTAAATCTTTGCGCGCTTACGATTTCGCCACTGGCTTCTGCCTTGCCAAGGTACTCGTCGTGCAGCGCTCGAAGCTCTGTAATCTCATCCTCATCAATTTGCTCGCCAACCGCCGGAGCAAACTCAATAAAGTCGGAAATTCTCTGCGCCTCTTCCATGAAGCTCTTTTGCTCAGCTAACGCAACACCGCCGCGTAAGACACGAGCCGAGCCTCCAAGAAAGTTACCGGCGGGGGCACCCTTCGGGTTAAGCCCAAAAAGCGCGTCCTGGAAATTCTCCGCAATCCGGCGCCCCGGATTGGGCATCCCGTCACCCGTTGACGGGACCATCTCGCGCCCCTGCTGACGCGGTGGGCTGAAATCTGTGTTGGCACCTTCGACGCCAGCAAGGCGAACAGCGTTGCGCTCCCACGGCTCAAGGGCCGGGTCTTGAACCATTGATTGAATGGCGGGCGACTGTTGCACAATCATGTCGGCCCGTGTCGGCCCCCCCGGCTGCCCGGACGACATAGGCCCAGGGTCGACCGTAGGCGCGGTGGCGACGATTGTGTCGGCCTCCGGCATCGCGGCAAAGCGCCCTGTCATGCGCGCAAATTTCAGACTGTTTCTAAATCTTTGCGCGCTTACGATTTCGCCACTGGCTTCTGCCTTGCCAAGGTACTCGTCGTGCAGCGCTCGAAGCTCTGTAATCTCATCCTCATCAATTTGCTCGCCAACCGCCGGAGCAAACTCAATAAAGTCGGAAATTCTCTGCGCCTCTTCCATGAAGCTCTTTTGCTCAGCTAACGCAACACCGCCGCGTAAGACACGAGCCGAGCCTCCAAGAAAGTTACCGGCGGGGGCACCCTTCGGGTTAAGCCCAAAAAGCGCGTCCTGGAAATTCTCCGCAATCCGGCGCCCCGGATTGGGCATCCCGTCACCCGTTGACGGGACCATCTCGCGCCCCTGCTGACGCGGTGGGCTGAAATCTGTGTTGGCACCTTCGACGCCAGCAAGGCGAACAGCGTTGCGCTCCCACGGCTCAAGGGCCGGGTCTTGAACCATTGATTGAATGGCGGGCGACTGTTGCACAATCATGTCGGCCCGTGTCGGCCCCCCCGGCTGCCCGGACGACATAGGCCCAGGGTCGACCGTAGGCGCGGTGGCGACGGGTAAGTCTCGCTCCCATCGCGGAACCGGAGCGTCAAGCTCCCATGGCTTAGCCACTACACGCCGCCTTTGGTGCGCAGCACTCCGTTAGGGTCAAGATACTGAGCGCCGCTTGGCAAAGCGTCATAATCAGCCTCACCCTGGATCTGAGGCGGGCCAGAGACGTTTGCCGGGGGGGTCGGCCCCATGCGCGTTTCGGGCGGCTCGGGCAAATCCGGGGAAAGGGCTTGGCCGTTGGGGTCTTGGACAAATCTATATTTCCCGTTAAACCAACCCCCTGCATTTTCGATCTCAGTATATCCGTACTTCGCAAGCACTGAGCGGGCACCTTCTACCGAGCCGTAAATGTTAGCGCCTGCTGAAAGAGCGTTGTTCACTTCAGCAACAACCCCAGAAGGCAAGAAGCTGAGGGCTTCCCTAAATTCGCCAACCGAAGCTTTAAATTGGTCTGCGAGCTGTGCGGTTATCTCACCCGTCTGGCCGCTCGTGTAATTCGGTGGCTTCGCGGCTGCGGCTGCGGCTTCAAGGCGACCCGCGATGCTGTCCTGATTTCGCGCGGCTGCGCCCGCAATGATCGCATCGGTCCTGGCGGCGGCCCCCGCGATGGTGGCGTCGTTAAGCCCAGTTGCAGCCGCCTCGTCCTCGCCACGGATACGGTCCTGACCGCCAACGCTAAACGCATCGCCCTTGTCAACCCTGCCGCCAGCCCCGACCCTCGCGCGCAACGCCGCGTCATCAGTGGAGCCACCTGCGTTTGCCATGATCGCGAGAATGACATTGCCAATCTGTGCCGCATCTCCGCTCTGCGTCAGCGCCCCCGTAAGCTCAGGGATAACGCCGCGCACTTGCTCGTCGCGCGATCTAATAGGGGCGCCTGGGACATAACTCCCGTCTCCGGGCTCTGCGCCCTGCGGAGCTGAGTTGGGGATCTGAGAAAAGGCGCGCTCAACAATGCTCCGGATTGAACCGGCGGCAGCTGCGGCGGCTGCGTCGTTCGCGGTGTCGCCCAGAACGTTTGCGGCGCGCGCATCGTTAAGCCGTACTGCGGAGGGATGCAGCGTTCCCGCCTGAGTTTTCTGCGGGAAAAACGCTTGAGCAATTCTATCGAACCCAGCGCCAATGCCGGGGTTGCCGTACAGCGGGTTTGAATAGGCCGCCATTAAGAAATTGCCCCCTGAAGAGTGCGGTAACTCGCATTGGGCATGCCATAGACGTTGTTCGACCCGCCGCCAAATAGCCTCGCGATATCGCCGAAGCCCTTGCCGTTCAAACCGCCAAGGGTCAGCAATTGCCCGGTGCCTGTCGCAATATCAAACAATGGATTAGCCCTGCCGATTGTCTGTGTCGGCGTTTGCCGCGCCGCGTCCATCTCTAGGGGCAGCACGCCGGCAGAGCCGCGGCTAATGTCAGAAAGAGCGCCCTGCTTTGAGCCTGTTCGGGTACGGCCCAAGCTCCGGTCAAATTGACCGCTGGTAAAGCTGTTGAGCTTCGCAAGCGCTCGCGCTCGCGCGTCGCTCCCTGCAACCGACTTCGCGTTGGCCGCGTCATAGGCATCTTTGACAATGTTCGGAGCGCTAGCCGGGGGCGCCGCGAAAGCCGATGCAGGCGCGTTCGTTCCGGCTGCCGTCACTAGACGTTGCGTGCGAGCGGTTTCCCTCTCTGGCTCCACACCCCTTGTCCCTGGACCGCCAACGTCAGCAAGGTTCTGGTTGAACAGCTCCATACTTTCTTGGCGAATCTTCGCCTGACGGTCCCGCTCCGTTGAGCGCGCATCCCTCTGGCTATTGAACGTGTTTGATTGCGCGGTTTGCGCGTCTCTAAAGTTTCGCTGGTTTACCTTGTCGGCGTTACGCGACTGCATCGCGCTCCCGCCAACAGACATGGCCAGCCCCGCAATGGTCATCGGGTCACACATTAGGCCACCACCCTTGATCCATCGCTTGAGCCAAACAGCCCCGTGTTGTATCGCGAGGTGCCTCTTCGTTCGGCGTCAGCCTGCCCGCCAATGCCAAGCGAAATATTCGAAAAGAGATTTGCAATCGGGCTGAAGTTTGGCCTCACGGCGATAGCCCCCGCGCGACTAAGCGATGCGTCTCGTGCCGCGCTCGCGTCGCCGGTCGCTCGTAAAGCCGTGACTAAAGAGCTGCGCTCATTCTCAACATTTGATCGCGTTTCATCGACAAGCTGATCCGCGCTCCCCTGAAGATTGACATTGGTGTTTCTGTACGCCTCGTTGAGCTTAGCGGTACGCTCAATCGCGGTGCTGTCCTCGGACCCCTTGCCTGAACGAGCGAGGGCAAAAATCAAATCCTTGTTCGCTTCCTCGAAATTGTCCTCAATGGTTGGCTGTTGGAAATCAAGAAATGCCTGCCGCCGACCATCATAAAAGCCGTCATCGAACTGGCCAAACGCACTGTCGATATCGGTAATCCCGGTGCGGATATCGACCTCGCGCTGGTCCTCTGCCGCGCGCTCTTCGTCGGCAACGCGATTGCGCTCCGCGTCCTGCTGAGCAATCAGCGCGCTGTTGTCTTGCCGCTTAGAGCCGAATAGATTTTCTAGGCACATCGCTGATCCCAGACGTAGCTATAAAAGGTTTCTTTCAACCGGCCGTAATTCTCGAATGTGTGCTCGCGACGTGCCCCGAGAACTTCTAGCCAGCGCTGCGCTTCATCATGTCCCTCTATCGACTTACACTCGGCCCGGTTGAACGAGCCGCATCCCATTATAGACGGGATCATACTCCTTTTTACGAACTTTGTTAAAGGCAGCCCAATCTCCGGCATTCTGTCCGTCGCAAACATGAAAACCGACCACATTCCGGGCCAAGACTGCCATGCGCCAATAACGCAAATGGGCGCATCAAGGCTAACAACCCACGCCGTCATGCCTTTGGCGTTGCGAGAAAACTGGTCAGCGATCTCGTCGGCCAACGATGCCCGGTCGGGCGTAAACCGAGTTGCAGATATCTCCCGATAATCCCAAGCGCGCATTGCGACGGCAACAGCCCGGATATCAACATAGTTTAGGCTACTCAGGTTCATCTTCAGAGAAATGAAGCGCGACCTTAGAGAGCGAAGCGTACCCGCCCCCGGTGTGCTTGAGCTGAATTGTGATGTGCGTTGTGTTGCCGTCCAGCGGCACCATAGGATCTTCAAAAGTGATGCCGGTCAAAAGGGTCGCGACGGTTTCGAGCTGCGTAGTGTCTGACGGATTGTTGCCGGCCTCAATGCCCCACGCGCCGGAAGCGTGCATGTCGAAGCCTTCCCATATTTTCTCTGTCGCAGGCTTCTTAACATCGGTATAGGGAATTCGAACCGTCACGTCCTTAGTCGTGTAAGTCGCGTTAGCCGCTCCGCCGTAGAGATAGATAATGTCTCCGGCCCGCGCATAGACGCGCTTGCTTGAGACGGCCATATGGCTGAATGCCAGCTCCGGCTTATAGGTCGACCATGCGCTAATTTTCTTTTCAGGGAAAAAGCTAAAGACGTAAATTGTCTGGTCGACGATCATCCAAAAGCGCTCATCGTCCGGCTCAACAATTGAGAAAGCGTCGTCAACTTGAGTGGCCGTCAGCGCATGGAGCTGGACCGACACAAGAGGGTCAACCGGAGAGCCAATGTCAGCGACAGCAGCCGCGTTAGAGCTATCTCGCGGACGCAGGGAACGAATGCCCGCGTTCGACAAATAGAACACGTCAGAGCCGTAGCCCTCCGGTGATCGCCTCGCCACGGCGCCTGTATTCAGGAGTGTTTGCGCGTGCGCGTCATTGTCCGGGTCAGCGTCAACCGCCCAAATCTGGATTGCCAGCTCAGAGAAAATTGCAAGGCTTGATAGGTACGCTTCGAGAGCAATCAGCGCGCCGCTCTTCGCGGCATAGGTCGCGAGGTTCGTAAAGCCAGACCCAATACCGCCGTTCCATTCTGTGGGGTCGCCAATCGCGCTCTTGTGCCAAACGCCGCCCGAGATTGCGTACATGCGAGAGCCAAACGGGAGAACGTCCTTACCGGGCGTTGTCGATGCGGAGCCGCCCGCAAGGTTCGTGATGCTCCCCGCGACAAAGCTATTGGTCACGTCGATCTCAAGAACATAGCCGTTCCAGGCAATGCCCGCCGCAGCCGCAATCACAAAGACCTTGTTACCCTCCGCAATAGCCGAATAATTGGGGGACGATGTAAAGCCATTTATCTCCGCGGCAAGCGCCGTCGCCGTCGCCGTATTGCTGGTTGACCAACCAACGGCATTGTTCGTAACGGCCACACCGTTGACGCGAATTTCTGAAACCGAATGCGTCAGCGTGCCGCCGGTCATTGTACTTTCGCTGCCGGTCGTGAAGTCACCCGCTACGGTCGTGCTAATCTGGTCGCCGTTTACATCAACGCCCGGGAGCGTTTTGGTAATCGTGACAATCGCGCCAACCGCCGCCGCCGTGTAGTCGGGCGCGGACGTGTTGCTCGTAATCTCAGCGGCAACCGCAGTCGCGGTAACTGAGTGAGACGTGACCCAATCAACCGCAGACCCAAGGAGATTTATGCTGTCGATTGTGACGGCAGTAATTTTATTCGTCCCGGGACTTGCCGTGCCGCCAGTGACAGTAAAAACACCCGTCGCCTGCACGTCGCTTTCGATGCCGGACGTGACGACAAAGCTGCCGCGTGCACGACCGTCGAACCAATCCGTTACCTCTGCGCCGTCATAGAAGTGAACAACGGAGCCGTCCGCGTATTGAGCAACGGCGTATATTTTGCCGTCAAAAACCTCAGCGTCTAACAGCTTGCTCATTACCTGACCGCTGGCCGGGTTTAGGCGCTGGTAATTCACCCCGCCCGGCAGCCCGCCAGGGGTCGCAACCGACCCGAACACATAGAGCGCGCCGTTTAAGTCAGCGAGCCCATGAGTGCTCAAGCCGGTCAGAGTGTATGTCGAGACGAAATCTTTGCAGACCTCAACATCGCCGCCGCGGGTGATATGCGCATTTTCCGCAACAGCGAGGGATCCGTCATCCAACGCGACTTGATCGCGCCGGGTGTCGAGCCCCAGCCTGAAATCCTCAATTACAAGATAACCCATTCCTTACGGCCATCTAACGCGAAGCTCGTCTATGCCGTAGGTCCGCCCCGTCATCTCTGAAGCGCCGGAACCCAAAACAACGCGGCTCTTGCGCTTGGTGCGGCGCTTGAGAAACAGCAGTCGCCGGTTTGCAGCTTGCTCAGCCTTTACCCCGCCCTTCTTACCTTCAAGCCTTTCGGCCTTTGCGTGAAGAACAATCAGGCGGTCATCTAGCGTGGCAAGGTCTGCGTCGGCAACAAATGCGGCGAGCTTTGCCTTGCCATAGAAAATCATGCCGTTGGTGACGTTGCTTACTGGGTTGGGCCAGACTTCAAATTGCCCGTTTTGCCGGCGATCCCACCGCCGAACGGGGGCGAGCCGCACGTCCGCGATGCTGTCATAGGCCGAGTAATGCTCCGGCGTGATGCCCTGTTCAATCTTCAGGCGGCTAGTGCCGTCGAGAACCCAAACGCCCTCGATAGCGTCATCGTTGATGCCCGTCGGAAAGTCGTAGAGATAAACCCCCGCGGCCAAGTTCTTGTAAAAGAAAGCCTTCAAAAACGGCCAATCATGCTCATCATACAGCGTTTCTTGAACGCGCTGTATGAGAGCAATCATTGACGAACGCGCGTTTTGCCCAACGGAAGTGCTGACGTTAAGGCGCAGCTCTTCCCTTAGGTTCGTAACGAGCGAAGCGAGGGACTTCCCTACGGCCATGTGTTACCCAGCGCCGTGCGGGTCAGGGGCACCGACAGTCAGAGGGGGTGGCATGGGGACGGGGGCGGACGGAGAGGCCCTTGGGGGCTCTTGGACAGGCGGGGACGCCCCCCATGTGCCGTCATCGTCCTCACCACCCTCAACCTCGAAATCGTCGCCCTCTTCGCCGTCATCCCCCTGGCTGGCGGGCGCTGCGGGCGAAACAAACGGCGTTTGCTCGTACGTCTCTTCCGCATGCTCGGCCGCCTTGAACGGGCGCTGCTCGTAAGCCTCGTCTTGATCGGTGTTTGGCTTAGGCGCCTCTTTCGCGGGCTGCATCATTTCAGCGGTAAGCCCCATTGAACGAAAATCCGTAGGCATCATTGATGCGTGCGGGAAAAGCGGAGTGACCACCTTTTCCTTGTAGATAAATTTCAAGCGCTCAAGCTCACCCGCCCGATTGCGCCGGTCCATGCTTGTCGGAGAAATCTCAACGACACTTTCCACGCCGTGAATTTTTTGCAAAACCAGCAATTCGGGCGGCGTGATGCCCTGCTTGGAAACTTGGTTGGCCAAGTTGCCGGATAGCATTACGACACAATTAGCTAGTTCCATGTTCTCTCTCTCTGTGTGAAATCCCCGACGCCACAATGACGCCGGGGATCCCCTGGGTTACGAGATAGCCTGTACGGCGTTCGCGTTGCGCCGGTTGCAGACCAGACCACCCGTGTACGTCATCGCGCGGTACATGACATAGCGCTCTGCCGGACGAGTGGGGGTGTGCTGCTTCTTGTCCTCACCCTCCATCACGCGGAGCTGTAGGTGACGCGGGTCGATGAAGTAACCGTACTTCGTCCGGCCAATGTCATCCAAGGTGGGGTCGTACACGCATTTCATTCCCTTGTAGGAAATGTCGGCAATGCCGACTTGCGTGTTTTTCGAGTTCTGCCAGCCTTCGCGAGTGAAATTCCCGCTCGACAACAGCTCGGCCTCAGCGGCCTCGATGTAATCCGAACCAGCAAGCCAGACCGAAGGACGCCCGCCGCGGCGCCGAACTTGGCGCAACAGCTTGGTAGTGTCCTTGATAAGATTGAGGTTCGAGGCCGTCGACGCATCAATCGCAGCGCCCGTGTAGTCGGTGGCGCTGAGTGAGCCCGTGCGGGCATGGTTACGCCACCAAGGGGAAGTCGCCCCATTGATACCGCCGACAACCCCAGTCGCGGGACTGTCTGTGATGATTGACAGAATGCCAGGAATTTCCTTGGCGTCCTGCGTACCATCCTTCCAAAGCATGGCGTTGAAACTCTCCGTCCAGCCTTGCGTCATGTCGTCAAGTTTTTCTTCGAGAATGCCCGTCAGCGCCGTTAGCTCTCGGTCGCTGTGCTCACTCGTTTGCGCGCTGTCTGAACTGTCAACAACGGAGATACCGTCTTTCTTCAGCTCGGTCAGTGTTAGCGCAATACCTTCGTGAAGCTCGTACCAACTGTACTGAGCCCGTTTGGTTTGCGCCGGATTGCCGTAAGTCACTGTGTCATCGTGACTAAAGCCTTCGAGCGCTGACGAGCGAACACCTTTGACGGGCATGGTGATGAATTCCTTGCCGCCCGGAAAGGTCTTTTGTGCGCTCATCATGGCATCCAGAAGCGGTTTGTCCTGAATGTTGTTGTCGAGCGCCGGTCCCTTTAGATGGAAGTCGAGCGCACTTGCCGAAATGTTAGCAAGCTCTTGTGGTGTAAAGCTCATTGGATCGCTACCTTATTGCTGCGTCCCAGCTCGAACCGACTTAACCGCAGAAGCAACGTACTGGCCAGAAGCGGCCAGCCTGATCGCATCCTTGATATTTTTGGGTTGAGCGGAGACAGATGTGGGATCGCGGTCCAAGTCACTCCGTCTTTCTGTCCGTGCTTTCCCTTTTGGCGTCAACGCCTTCACTTGGGCGTCAACGTCAATCTTGGCCTGCTTACACATAGCCAATGCGCCGTCTGGCGTAATCGCTTGACCAGACTTTTCGGCGCGAGAAATCAAGACTTCGATACGGTCGTGAACCGGACCGTGCTTTGCGTCGAAGTCAGGATCGCTGCCCCTCCATGAATTAACCCAGCCCTCAACGGCGCTCCCAACGGCCGCGGCCGCTCGGGACACGGTTTCGTATTGAGACTGCCGCTCAACGCGCGCCCTAGTAGCGGCCTCGCGCCCCTGGGAGAACGTGGCTCGTGACCGCGCTGCCGCTAACTCAGCGGCCCGCTCTCCCGTGATCGCTCCACGCTCTACATCTTCCGCCAAATCTTCTGGGAGCGTTACGCCCATGAATTCTTCAAGCCGTGAGATATACGGCTGCAAGGCTGCGTAGGCACCAGCCGGATCTTGCCGCATTAGAGCCATGATTTTGTAGCCTTCGGCCACTTCCTCATTGCTCAACTCGTAGCGGGTTTGATACGCCTGTATCTGCTCAAAACGACCAGCGTTTTCTCGCAGACCTTCAGCCTCAGCTCTAAATCCATCGCGCTCGGCAACCATACTCTGCCAGCGGGGATGCTTATGGAAAGGTGGCGGCTTCTCAGCCTCTTCCGGCGTCTCCGGCTTTTCAGCCGGGGTGGCATCACCATCCGTAGGTTTCGAAGCGTCCTGCACTTCCGAGGCTGACGAGCCCTCTTCCGGTTTCTCTTCGTCCTTATTTTTCTCAAGGACAGAGCGAACGACGTCGCCCAAAGTCTCCGGCTCTTTAGCGTCGGCAGCGGGGGACGGGTCCGCGTCGTCGTCCGCAATAATTGGGTCAGCGTCAGGCGCGGCGGCGTCTTGTATAGGCGCAGCTACGTCGTCGGCTTCTGGTGCGTCTTGATCGGCTGACGGGGCCGAGGGCTTTAGAGCCATTTTAGCGTCTCCCTGTGCGACATGGAGTGTACCGACACTATATCCTGTTGTTGAGGCATAGCGTCAAGGCTATTGCTGGGCCGTTAATGCCAGCGCATCACCCGTCCGGGCGGGTTGCGGCCCGCCCTGGGTATCTCTTTCCGGCACGGGACTAGCCCCCTCGCCGCCCTGTGTGTTGGGGTCGCGGCCAGCCTCGCCGCGCTCTTCGGGGTTATCCGAGAGCTGAAGATTTTTCTGACCATTCTGCGCAATGATTGACGGCATGCCCTCAATGAACGCATCGGTAAGATCAAACGGGCTGTCAATCAGCTCGTTAATCACTTCAACAATCCACTTGGCGGGAACGCCCGGGACTTGCAAAAGGAACGGCGCAACGCGCTCGAAGCTCGCAAGATCTTGGTCCTTGTTCGGCCGCCCTGAGCTGCCGGCCTTCACGTCAAGGAATATCTCTTTGGCGGTATCGGATGCTGTCAGCGTTGGCCAAGCGGCGCCCGGTCCGACAATTTCAAAGACTTGATCCTGGCTCATTTCGGACAAAAGAATTTGCCCGCCAGCGCGGGACACTTCACTCAAGAAGTCGTCAATATCATCGACGTTGCTAGACTGGGCTGACATGCGCGAGCTGCGCGCGACGCCGACCTCAAAAGCCGTGTCCCCGCTCGTGCCGCCAATGTCGGCCTCTTGCGTCCCGTTGACACGCTGAACGTCATCAAAAACAAAACTCGTCTCGTATAAATTGGGGTCGATGTTAGCAAGCTCCATAGGCGCGAGAATGTCGCGAGCCTTCTGCCCCGGGACAACACTTGCCAGCTCAATAATTTCATGGGCCGTTGTGCCTTGGAGCTTATCCTTGTCCTCGTCCTCTAGCTCGACTAGGGAAATGTATTTCGGCCGATTTGCTCTGCGGTGCTCGCGCAACGCCTCGCGCGCCCGGTTGTATTCGAGCTGTTGGGAGCGCATCAGCCGCACATCGCTGGGCGGTATCTTTTCAAACTCGTGCTCAAGCTCGTTAAAGATCAATGGGAAGTGAAGATAAAACCGCTCAATGCTGACGTTTGGCCCGGCGGGCTCCTGCAAATAATCTGGGTGCCCGTCGACCAGCCAGTAAACCTGCCCGGTCGCCCTCTCAAAAAGCTCGAACGCCACAAGCTCAAGCGAGCCAACCGCATCGCCAGAAGCGCCCCGACGAGCAAGGCGAGAGGCCGAAGTCATCTCAGACCCGTCATTTGAATTGTAAGCCGTGAAGGTGTCGCCAAGATCAACGCCAAACTTGGTTTCGACTTCGCGTTTGGTAAAGCTGTGCTCTTCGGCCAGCCAGCCGGTGCCCACGAGTCCCTTTAAGTGACTTGTCATCGGATCGAAAATAACCTTGTCCGACCGCGGGAACAAAAATACCGGACCCTCTCGCAAGATTAGATCTTTCTCGGTTTGGAGCTGTTCAAGCGTTTGGTTGAGCTCTTCCAAGATCGCTGAGCCGTCATCAATCTCATCATCTTTTGCCCGCGCAAGAAGCATGTTGACGTTTTCAATTCGGCTAACAAAATCGGTAATCTTGCGCTCGGTTTCTTGCGAGCGCCCCATCTCGCGTTGAAAGCCAACGCGCAACCAGCCGACGCCGGTTGTGATGGTGCGACGGACGAGCTGTTTCATTTGAGCCTTAAACCCAGGCTCTTGCTCGGCCATAAAATAGTCAAACAAAACGACAAGTGTTTCGGCAACCTTGTCCAACATTTTGCGCCGCTGGACGCCCTGCTGATAATCCTGCAATAGTTCCATCACGTCAGGGGGCGGCATCATCCCGACCATCTGAGCTTGCTGCAAAATCATTTGCGCCTGCTGGATGGTTTGTACATTGCCATCCCAAATTGTGAATTCCATGCGCTTGCGGCGCTTGGCTATCGCCTTCGGGTTTTTCGCATACAAATCGCCGGTTTTCTTTTGGACATGACGCTGAACGATGTTGGCGATGTACTTGGTCGAGTTGTCGTCAGTCGGCTTGCCGGTAAACTGCCGACCATACGCAAACTCTTCGTCCTCGCGCATGCGCTTGAACGGCCCCTTGTGGAGTAGAGCCCGCGCCTTCTTGATCATTTGGAGCTGTTGCTTGACGCGAGCGGCGCGAGCCTCGGGCGGCTCCGGCGTGTCTCGAACAACACCAGACGGGCCGTCAGTGCCCTGCCGGGTTTGATCCTCTTCGCCGTCGATAAGCGTCATCGAACAATCCTTGCGTTACGCCCGCCAGCGCCAAAGGTCTTGACCGCCTTGCCGCTGCCGCCGCCCCCGCCAACACTACCACCAAAACTAATGGCTTGGTTAACGGCTGTATCAACCGCCGTGTTAGCGCCCGCGCTTACCGCGGTAGAGCCGCCTACGCTGGACGGCGTCGGCGCTTCCGGCGTCGGCGCTTCCGGGGTCGGCTCTTCTGGCGTCGCTGCGCCCCGAGCCCCCGGGGGCGGCTGGAACGGCACAATCGGTCGCCCCGGCGCATTGAAGTCGGGGACTTCAATGGTGCCCGCACGGGCAGCCGCATCTCGCCTTGCCTCTTCCACAAGAAACGGTGCCGGGAGCCCATTTCTGTTGTTCTTAGCCTCTTCCACAAGAAACGGCGGGGGCGCTCCGCGCCTGTTGTTCTTAGCCTCTTCAATTAAGAAGTCAGGAACGTCGACGGCATTCGGATCTGCGGCGGCAGCAAGGTCGGCATCCGTTGCCCCCAAGCCCGCGCCAATAGCAAGGTCGTCCGGCGTTGGGTTCAAGAACGACGGCGGGGGCGCTCCGCGCCTGTTGTTTTCTGCCTCTTTAATTAAGAAGTCAGGAACGTCGACGGCATTCGGATCTGCGGCGGCAGCAAGGTCGGCATCCGTTGCCCCCAAGCCCGCGCCAATAGCAAGGTCGTCCGGCGTTGGGTTCAAGAACGCTGGCGTCTCAACCGTATCCGCGCCCTTGTTGCCAAAGAAGCCGTCTCCGCGCGCTGCACTCAGTGCGCCTTGGCCGCCATAAACGGCAGCACTCCCGAGCCCGGGAACGGCTGCGTTGCCTGCGAGGCTGACCACGCCCTTGGCAATTCCTGCTGGGCTGAAATCCCACGACACGCCGCCTTCGCCGCCCGGTCCGTCTCCGCCATCAAAGCTAAGACACATGATGATTACCCACGTTGCTATCCACACCTATCAGAAACCGCCCGCCGACATACGGCGCTGTTGTTTCAGCTCTTCGTTGTGAGCCCACTTAACCCACGCGAGCGTGCCGACTTCGGGGCGCTCTAGTTTTTTCTTTGGCATCTTGGGCGACGCTAGATACTCAAGGCCGCGACCAATCAATGACATGAAGCTCACAAAATCATCGTGCGTGCCATTGGGGAAGTCTAGCATCTCTTTTTGAGCGCGGGCCCACCAAGGCGCGTGCTTCGGGAAGCGAACCATGCCCAGCGAAACCATGCCTTGCACGGGGCGCGCTCGCTGTTGAAGATCGACGGACGATGTGAGCCCAACAACGGGAGTGTATGCGTGCTGACGCCTTTGCTCTTTGCGCAGGAACGGCGCGATTGACTTTTTGATGTGTTCATCCTCAGCCCACCAAAAGCTAGGCTTGTGCCGCAGCATCAAATTGATCATCTCCTGAACCATCGTGTCTGTCTCGCAACGGTCCCAATAGATATCAGGAAGAACGTAAATGATCCCGTCATCGTCAACGCCGACACAGCCCAGAACGCTCGCGTCGCGCTTTTGTTTTTTGGTCAACGCATGATCTGACGCGCCGTACATTTTCAATCGCGCTGGAAGCTGGCCGCGCGTGTAGGTCATTAAATCTTCTTTTAGAAAATAGGTGCCCTCGTCCGGCGACGGCTTTTGCTGATAAAGCGCCGACCAATCGGTTGTGCTGAGAACGGCGCGCGTCCGTTCGAGCGCGCTGGCCGGGTAGCGCTCCGGCCAAAGAGCCTCCCCCGGCTTGCGCTTCAGCGGGTCATCCTCTTCGGCAATCGCCGGTAGATTGATGATGTTCCATTGTGCGGCTTCTTCAGGGTCAACGTAGTCGGGGTTCATAATCCGACCAACGATATCGTCCTCGTGCCAGCGCGTCATAATGATGATGATGCGCCCACCCGGCATAAGCCGTGTGTAGGCCGTCGACGTAAACCACTCCCACCGGCTATCTCGGATCGTTTCGCTTTCTGCCTCTTCGCGGTTTTTGAACGGATCATCAATCAGCAACACGTCAGCGCCACGTCCCGTTAGAGCGCCACCAACGCCGACAAAGAATAGAATGCCGCCCTGAGTTGTCTCTAGCCGCGTCGCCGCTTGGCTGTCGGTTTTCAGCTTCGTCTCAGGGAACACTTGGGAGTATTCGGGGGACCGGATAATTTCGCGCGACTTGCGACCGAAATCCTCCGCGAAGTCGCCAGAGTAGGTTGAGAAAATAACCTCGCCAGTCGGGAAGTGCCCCGAGTAAAAAGGTGGCAACCGGCGCGACGCCAGCTCGCTCTTTCCGTGCCGTGGCGGCATCGTGAGAATGAGCCGCCCGTCCTTGCCAAAGATAGTTGTCTCGCAAGCGTGCGCGATTGCCCTGTGGTGAAGCGCGTCCTTGTAGGTCGTTCCTAATGGGTCGTCGCTCTTCGCGTCCGGCATCGTAAACTTAGTGAAATCAATCAGGCTATCTTGAGCGCGCTTCGCCGCAAGCATTCGCTTGGCAGCATCAATCTGCATACCCGTTGTCATTACCGGGTTTGCGGGGGGCGGCCTCGTTGATTGTTTTGGCCGCGCCATCTACGGACGGCCGCCGGACGCATCAATCCGCGCCTGTATCCGCTGCACCTGTTGCGTGGACGCCAGATAAGCCTTGAGCATTGCCGACCCTGCGGGGCACTCGTCGCACCCAATGCCGTACTGTGCCTCAAGATCGAATACACGGCCGTTCCACCGATCAAGCTCGTTCTGCAATTCCGACCGCGCTTGCATCTTACGCACGTCAGCAATCTCACCGCGGATTTGCTTGAGGGTTTCCTCAATCTCGCCCGCAAAAGCGGAAGGTATGTAGCGGTCCTCGACCATGAAAACAAACCCGACCAGGGCAACCACACCGGCAACCGTCAAAATACTGGCCTTCTTGCTGGGAGTGCGAATTTTTGTCATGTCGGGTTCCCTTGGTCAGCCTTGGGGAGCGGGAGCATAAATAACCCCTCGCCTGAAAATTCCAAACAAGTGATGCGGTCGACCCCTGTGCGCGTGACGGTCCAAGAGCCGGTGGGCGAGGCGTACAGCTCCATGATCCATTGCCCATTGCCGCCGGTTCCGATCACGACCGGACTCTCTTGATACCGCCTTAGAAGTGCGGCGGCGAATTGATCGTGCGGGAAACAGCGCATGACCGGCGCAGCCTCTTCCTGCACTGGCAAGACCGGGGGCGCCCCGGGTTCCGGTTCCTGAATAGCGGCGCAAGCGGTCAGCAGCAATAACGCTGCCATTGTTTTTTTCATGGCTCACCTCAATCCGGCCCTGGATCGAGACACAGCTTAGCACCATGCCATTGTGCATAGGTGTTGCCGGTGCGATGCGTGCCTGCATATCACTCACCCATTGAAAAGCTGCTTTGCGTAAACGGAGATATTCCACAAAACAACAAGCCCAATCATTAGCGCGAACACCACCCCGCCAACCGTAACGGCGACATGTTCGACCCCGATCACGGCTGCCGCGAGGGCGCAATGGACGCCGACCTTAATCACAACCCAGCGCTTCGGCGCCTTATCCATGAGCCACTTCATTACCGGGTTGCGCTCACGACCGCCGTTGTCGAGCACTACCTGTGTCGTCCACACGTCAAAGACGCCGACAATGACAATCAAAAGGGCGACTAGAATTGTCATAGCGTCGGCTCGCCACGCAACACACGCCGTGCATTCACTTTCGCCAAACCACCTTGCCGATTGCCTTTGATCCATTGCAGCGCAGCCGGGTTAGTCGCGGCGACGGCTGCAATCCAATCCTCGGCTACGCGCGCCATATCCTTGTCGGTGGCTCGCAGTTGTTGCTCAGCGGTCGGCGCGGGCACCTCCTGCAATAAGTCGAACGCTACCCGGATGGTGGCATAGCCAGCATCGTCTTCCTCGACGAACGTCCACGGCCCCCCATTTGAGGGCTCGTCATTTGGGCCTGCGTACTTTCTCGCTACACCAGCCGTCAGCCACAATCCCTTGCTCATATCTGGCTCCTTGTCAGCATAGTGAACCCGAAAGTGTTGATCCGGCACGTTGTGGCCCCATCGACCTCCTCTGCGGCATATTGGACCTGAGATGACCCATCCACTAAAACCGTCGCCGCCATTGTCATTTGATCCATCGCACTGCCTGAAGTGTCGTTCTGAATGTAGATTCCCTCACGATTGCCCGCCGTAGGCACGTCAGCGGCCCCGTTCGTCCGCAGAGAGAACGACGTCCGGGTGGCGGTCTGTCCGGAGTTGGTAAAGTCAACATAAACATGCGCTAGACAGTTTGGCGGAACCGAGAGAGTTCCAACCTCTGGCGTGTTAGACGTTATGGTGGTGTCGCTCACATCAGCAATCACATCGCCGGTATAGCGGAAATAATCGCCGCTCTGGGTAAAGGCGATAATGTTGCTGCTGCCGTCAGTGTGAACCATCCCGATAAGACGTTGGTGAGTGTAATTTGTTGGCATGGTTGGGCTGGCGCCCGACAACGAATACAGCGCATCAGTAACGCCTGTATCGCTTCGATAGATGGCAAAAACAAAGTAATCCGTATTTGCCGCCACGGCACCCGTATCTAGCCCGCCAGCCGCGTCACCTACCGACCACCCCGCATCTAGCTGCTTTGTGAGTGCTCCCGCGAGATTAAGTATTTGGGCTTTAGTGCCATCCCAGCAGGTACCAGCGGCAACAGTGATATCGTGGTCAGCGTCCGCAGCGTTAGATAGCGTCAGTCCGTCAATCGGCCCCTTACCCGGTAGGTCTACCGCCTCAACAGTCGTCGCGGTCAAGAACCGGAGCGTTTGCCCTGCCGTTGGCGAGAGCGCGGCAACGGCGTCTAGCACCGTGCTTTGGGCCAGTACGTCCGTGCCGATAGCTACACCAAGGCTAGTCCGCGCCGTCGCAGGCGTAACACCGCCCGTGCCGCCTTCAGTGACCGCAATCGGCGCAGCCATGACCGCAATCAAATCAGTGCCGTTGCCGTAGGCCTCGCGCGTCACGCCTTGCGTGATCGCTACGCCGGTTTGCGACGCAACCTTGACCGTCAGCGTGTACGCGCCGGTCGTGTTGTTGCGAATAATCCAGTCTTTTTCATCAGTCGGAAAAATGACCGAGATATTTCCGGTCAACGCGCCCGTGAATTCAATCGCACGGTTTTTGTACTGATCGCCCGTCAGCGTCACGTCAGCCGCGCCGGCAACACTGATCGCCGCGTAGCCGCGTGCCTCAGCAGAGGCAAACTCAATCCATTTTCCGGCCGCAAGATCCGTCGCGAACGTGCCGCTCGTGTGCGCCGTCACGCAGACATAAGTGAAGCCGTCATCCGTAACAACGTCGCTGACCGCGTAAGCCGTCGACGTGACCCATGCGCCCTGAGGCGTCCAGCTCCCAGCCATAAGCGCGAGTGCCGCCGTGTTGAATGCGTCGGGGTGAATTACCGAATTTTTAAGGGTGCCGTCGTCGTTCTCAAGCCGCGCAATCGAAACATTCTGCGCGTCGCTCGTGACCTTGATCGCGTTAAACTCGCCGTCAATCTGTGAGCCGGTATGCGGCGATGCAGGGGTCGCGGTGCTAAACCCCGCGAAATCAAATTGGCGCGTGTAAGTCGGGGGTTGTGTCATCTACGGCTTCCCAAGTGAGCTACGCACGCGACAGTGGCCCAACATATAGCATGGTCAGGGAAAATCGCCTACAGACACAAAAAAAAGGGCGGCCCTCTGAGTGGCCACCCCTTTTCATCAACTACCTCTCAACAACGATTTGTCGTTACGCACTTGGACGCGAAAATCCTACGCCGGACCAGCTCCGAAGAGCAAGCTAATCGTCATCCGGCGGGGGCGGCCCATATCTCGCGTCCATGGCCATGCCCGCACCGATCCACCCGTTTATTCGTTGATATCGGGTGGATTATAGGATGTTTCATAAATAAATGGGATAGAAACACCGGTTATTGGCCCATGAACCGGTGCCTTTTGTAGGAGGCCACGCTCAATATCCGGTGTCGTCTCCGCCAAACCGCATTCGAGACGGATCTATCGGCTGCGGTGCCGTCTCCAACGCACGAAGCCGACTGCGAATGTTCTCCAACGCATACGAAGTCGGAATGCTCAACGTGTTGCCGCAGCGACGACAATCCTTCTTCTGGACCTTTTGCCGCCGCCCAGAGGGACCGCAAAGACAGTGCCGGCACACGCTAGATATCCGGGGCTGTCCATCTATGCGTCAGTCGGCGCCAAGAAATAGGTGGCTGTGCCGTCGCGCCTTCTCTAGAATTCCTTTTGTTTCAAATAGAAGGCGCGCAACGGTATGCCAATCACAGCCTCACCGCTTCGCTATCCTGGCGGGAAGGCTTCCCTGTTAGGCTTGGTTTCTCAGATTATCCGCCTGAACAAACTGCAATATGGGCACTATGCGGAGCCCTATGCCGGTGGATGTGGCCTCGCTCTTGGGTTGCTCTATGGCGGTCACGTGAGCGATATCCACATCAACGATATCGACCGCGGGATCTGGGCGTTCTGGCATGTTGTGCTGAACCGCACTGACGAGTTCATAGACCTTATGAACCGTACGCCGGTCACACTCGACGAATGGCGGCGAAGACGGGACATGCAACGCAATCAGCGAGGGCTAGACCAACTCGAAATTGCCTTCACCACGTTCTTTCTCAATCGAACCAACCGATCCGGCATCATCAAAAACGCAGGCGTGATCGGCGGCTTAAGCCAGTCGGGCAAGTACACGGTCGATTGTCGTTTTAACAAAAGCGAGCTGGAGAGGCGCATCCGCCGCATTCGGAAGTACCGGGATCATATCCACCTGCACCGCAAGGACGCGCTGGACTTCCTCAAGCACGTTAAGTGTAACCTGCCTAATCAGACATTCTTGTGCATGGACCCGCCGTACTTCAAAAAAGGGCCGACACTCTACACCAGTTTCTACGAGCCCGCGGACCACGCAGCGGTTGCTGAGAAAGTCCTGGATCTAGACCATCCCTGGATTATCACGTACGACCGCTGCGACGAGATAGGCGCGCTCTACACCACACGGAGGCAGTTCGAGATTTTCTTGAACTACTCCGCGCAGGTTAAGCGGATTGGGTCTGAGCTTCTCATCGCATCAAAGGGTCTCAAGGTACCTGACACCGTGAGAAACGCGCAGGTCCATCGACCGCAGTATAGAAGCGCCGCCTAGCGGCGTTCCCGCTTGCGGGAGTAGTCAAATTGTTTAACCCCGGCTCCCGGTCACGCGTAATACAAAATGTAGGAGCCCGACTAAAAACCTCGCGGACGCGGCGAGCGGGGAGAATAGAAATTTGCGCGCGTGGCTACCCCTCCCCCCAGGGGTCGGGACCGGCCTCGGCTAGGGGTCGGGACCGGCATCGGCTGCGCCGACCATTGGCTGGTGCAACGACCATCAGCGCTTAACGGTCAGCGCTCCCTGGCCTTACGCGTATTGAGGCGAACAAATAGGGGATGAAGGCGAACAAATAGGGGGTGGATTGTGGCCGTGTCGCATAATACCCATTATGGAAAATTGCAATCCCTTATATATCAATGGGTTGACGCGTTTCCGGCGGTTATCGCCTCACTCGCGACAGCCACGCAACAATCGAACAACGTGCCACGCGTACGGTTTACTCCCCCTCACCCTCACCCTCACCCTCTATGACACCCCGCCCCTCACCCTCTGTCATATGCTCCAGGGCTGTCAGGGAGCCCTCAGGCGTCGTTACTGCGCCCTCAGGCTCTAGCTGCCCCTGAGCTGCCCTCTGGGCACCCTCCGCTGCCTCTATGAAGGCTGATAGCTCGGAGACGCTCCACTGCGCCATCGGCTTGTCCACGTCGAATGCTGCGCCCTCTGAGGTTGACCCTATCTCAGCGGCGGCCATGAGGGCCTTGGCGGCCATCACCCTGGCACCGGCGGGTGCATCATCATCTTGGGCGATGCCCTTCAGGACGCGGTATCCAACCACGGCGCCTTCGCTGCGAACCGTGGCTATTTGCAGGCGGCGGACTTCCGCCATAACGGCTGGATTGTTTCGATTGAAGAAAGCCGAACTTTTTGGCTCTGCATACCCAGCAGCCTCGCTGGCCCTGTTTCCCTGGCACCCGTTCAAAACGTAAGCCTGAGCCCACGCCCTCTGCCGGTCCGTGAGACCCCGTGAGCCGACAATTTGCCCGGCCCGGTTTCTTGCTGTATTGGCGACTTGCTGCCCCATGATATGGGCCCTCTTGCTATGGCGACATTTTGTATCTACGGTAAGCGCGCAGCATGGTGCTGCCCAAGGAGACTAGACCATGACCGAAACAATCCGAAGCGCCCTGCAATCCTTTGTCGATCCTCACGAAGAGCCGGACGCGGAGCGGCACGAAGAGGCTGTTGACCTTGCCTGGGAGCTGCTGAGCAGTCCCGGGGTTGAATGGGTGGTGACCGCGAGAGGTTCGAACACGAACAAGGATGCACCCGCGCACTTCTACGCTTCGAGTGTTGCCCGTTGGGAAGTGAGCGTCGATCCGGCGGAGCTTGTTGACCGCATGAAAATGGATACGCTCCCGTTCGCGCTCTGGTGGGTTCCGGTTTACATCAGCGCGCCTTATGAGATCGCCGCGTTTGCCCCTCAAGTGCCGGGTGCGCTGATTGTGGCGCAATACAATATCGACATCGACTAAAGGCCGACTGCGACCCCTGGCGCATACCGCGCCGGGGGCTCTTTTCTAGGAGCCTAGACCATGGCCAAGCCGACAAACAGAAGAGCCAAAACCCTCGCCACGATTACCAACGTCCGGGGTATGACGCCCACAAAGGCGCCCCACATATTCCCGGCCCCCGTGCCAATGGATTGGTTCGCCGCAGAGTGTGCGCACCGCCTAATCATGCCGGAGGTTGCCCTAGAAGATGCTGAAGTGCAGCAGGCGATAAAAGCCCGCGACGCGGACGCGATAGAAAGCGCCCTAGACAATAATTTCTAGTCGCTTGCGCTGCGCATCCTGAGGGGTGCGCAGAGCTGGCCACTAGCGCCACGCCCGGACAGGGTGCCAACCCAAAGAGTAGGAACCTAGACATGCAGACCACATACGACGAGAGCACCGGCAATCTGACCATTGTGATCCCGGTTAAGGGCGTCGAGGGCACGTTGAGTGCCAGCGGCAAGAGCAAGGTGATCGCGAGCACGCGCGGCAATCAGAAGATTGATTGCGGCGCCGACGGCGAGATTTTGCTGGGCCTAAACGCCTACCGCAAATCCTAGGGGCGCCAGCTGCCCGGTTTGGGCGCGCGCATTGTGCGCCCCTTCCCGGCCGCTGATGGCCGACAACAGGAGCTAGACAAATGATGACCACAAACGAGCTAGACCAAGCGGCAATCGCCGACATGTTGAGCGACGCGCGGCATGCGCGCCGTCAGGCGAGTGATGGACCATTCTACCCTGATCGCGACATTACGCCCGAGAGCTTGCGGGCCTATGCCGACAATTGCGACCGGCAGGCGGACGTTATGGCGGGGCTGCCCCAGGGCAACGCGCACCGCATGGCATTGACCGGGGGTGCATTATGAGCGGCGGCATGGGCTCGCGGGTTGTCCAAATGGGCGACCCGACGCGCGACGAAATGGTCGCAGAGCTGAAGCGCGAATTTCTGGAAAGTGATGATGACGGCGGCCACTTGTTTAATCGGGAGCAGGCGATCTATTGGTTTGCGTCTGATTGGCACCACGGCCAAGCGTCCAACCTCTACAGCGCATTGGGCACTTCAGACTATCGCCCGGGCCCGAGCGAAAACGGGTGCGAGGGCTTCGAAGAGGCTCTTGCGATGTACGAGCATCTTGAGACGGCTTTCGCGACCGGGGGTGCA
>Ga0222664_1000283_pt1 | contig 35237 bp, 34 predicted proteins | sample AntAcemetagen604_FD_181147 | JGI IMG/M metagenome (GOLD analysis project Ga0222664, IMG submission 181147) | Saline water microbial communities from Ace Lake, Antarctica - #604 | ecosystem: Environmental > Aquatic > Non-marine Saline and Alkaline > Saline | place: Antarctica: Ace Lake... | reverse complement strand
AGCGCCACCAACTCAGTTTCTTTCTTGACCAAGTCACTTTGTAGCTGAGCTTCTTTGGTCGCAAGACCAGACTGGAGTTCATTCTTCAGGTTCGCCTCAGCCAGCGCCACTGCACTTTCTTTCTCTTGGGTAAATGTCCGCTCACGCTTTGCAATCTCTGTACTAAACTCTTCATCTCGAACCTGCTTGAGAATATCAGCAAAACCCGCCTCATCCATATCAAACGCAGTTTTACAGTTAGGACATACAATTTTATTCATAGAGGTATTATTTTACACGATTTTTACTAACAACCACAGTTGCGTACAAAAGATACGGCAGGTATCTGTCGGACCGATGTATCGTAAAACTTAGTACACCATACAGTATAGCAAACGGGATAGAAATCTGGTGGACCACGGCTACTTCGACACGTACACTTTACAAAATACATACAATACAGCATATTGAAGGAGACATGCTCTTTATAGAAACCAGAAAGGATGCACAATGTCAGTCACGCACGAGGAAGTAGGAGACATCATTTCAGAAATATTTCTTACGGACCCGTTGATCGATGATAACTTTGTAGGCTTTGGTCTTATGGATGAAAACTACAAGGCTGAGGTTATAATAAGACTTTTTACGCCCGAATCTCTTAATGACAGCGAACCTGTTCGACAAGCCATGCAGGCGTTGCTGTGGTTCAGTCACAATGATGGCTCTCGGATAAATCTTTCCGTTTTCAGCTTTATTGAAATTCTTGAACTCCGTCAGAGGTTACAGTTTGAACTAGATTGGTGTGACCTTACACTAGTACAACCTGATAAAGATACTATTGAAATTGGACTCTATCGAGCGTTCGACATAACGATGAACGACATAGAGCTCGCACGCAATAAGGATCTCGACAGCTCATTTCTGAGAAATCTCATACGTCTAAAGGATGAATGGGCGTCACTAAGCCCTATATTCTCTGGTATCGCACATAAACAAATCGCCTCGCTTGCAGGCCTGGAAATGCTCATGAGAGAACCAACAGGAATAGGATAAGACCGCGCAATACACCACACCGAAAGGAGGAAATGTGCGGTTTATTGTTTTCCCGAGAAAAAGCTCGCGTCCCCCTTCGTAACTAGCTGTATTTGACTGATTCTTAAATACTAGTATCGTAAGAGTGTACACAACCTATACATATTTAGAACTAACTAATTACAGAATTATGGATTACGTAAATGAACGCATGAAAGAGCTAGAAATCAAGAAAACGTTTTCTACCATAGTCATGGTAGTAGTCGGTCTCATTCTACTATTTAACAGTGTTGGAATAGTAGGAGCTGGTGAGCGAGGGATTCTTCTTCAGTTTGGAGCAGTGCAAGACAAGGTCTTAGGAGAAGGTCTCTATTTCAAAATTCCAGTTGCGCAGAGCATCGTGAAGATTGATGTAAAAATCCAAAAGGATGAAATAGACGCTAGTGCTGCTTCTAAGGACTTACAGATTGTGAAGTCCACCATTGCCTTAAACTATCACTTGGCTCCAGAATCAGTCAATAAAATCTGGCAGGAAGTAGGTAAAGACTACAACACTCGTATCATCGCTCCTTCAATTCAGGAAGCTGTGAAAGCCGAATCAGCCCAGTTTACCGCCGAGGAGCTCATTACCAGACGAGAGGAAGTCAAAGAAGCCATAAAAGCCAACCTTTCAAAGAGACTGCTAGAGCGTTCAATTGTCGTGGACGAATTCAACATCATCGAATTTGAATTTTCTCAAGCCTTCAACGCGGCCATTGAAGCCAAAGTGACCGCTGAACAGCTGAAGCTCAAGGCAGACCGAGACTTAGAGCGAATCATCATCGAAGCTGAACAACGAGTGGCAGACGCTAAGGGAAAAGCCGAAGCCATCAGCATCGAAGCCCAAGCGCTTAGGCAGAATGCCCAAATCGTAGAACTCCGCTGGGTAGAAAAATGGGACGGAAAAGTCCCACTCTACTGGGGAAACGCCACTCCCTTTGTAGGCATCAACCAGTAATACAGAAAAGAATCCTTGCCAAGAGCAAGGATTCTTTTTTGTCCTTCATGAATATTCATCAACTATGTAAAAAGCGTTGCTCTACTTGTTCTGAGTTAGTAGAGCAGGGCAAAATCGTGCTAACTATAGTAATGTCGTGATGACTCCATCAATATATAAAAAGTCCGTGCTAGGCACGAACTTTTTTTCTGGCAACTTTAGATATTTGTTCTTGGTCAAACTGAGCTTTCTTGAGTGCTCTGGTATATACACGCTTTTTACTTCTTGAACTAGCATGGAGGAAAAAGTGATAGACAGGGTCAACAGCCACGTCAGAACGCTTAGGAAAAAAACCTTTAAATGTTGATATTATGTAAGTCATATTAATTTCTCTAATTCATCTTTACTGTACTTTTTAGGTAGATATTTGTCAAGATTACCAACGTTGAAGGTAATATTATATTGTTTTGTTTTCAAATTGCGCTCAATAAGGTCAATTCTTACATTATCACCAAACTCTTTCTTGATTGAACTCACAGTATCTCGAGCAGTGAGGAAGTGGGTAATAAAGTCTTCCCGACGTATATTTCGACCATCAACCGACTCACGGTCTTGAGTAAACTGCCATGCGACTTCTGGCGGTTGAATCACATACTGAATCAACACAGGTCTACCTTTATCCAAAGACAGCTGAACGTTACTCCTTGCTATCTCAGGACTAGAGAACGTTCCATCTAGCAAGAAACTATACGAATTACTCTTTACATAATCATGTAGCTTACTAACCCCTGTCGATACAGCACCCTGCATCAGTTCAGCTTTACCATTTTCATATTGAGGTAACCATAGACGTATCTCATCTGGATCAATACGTACAATTTTGCTCTCTGCACCCATTATCTCACCAATAAGATGCCGTGAAAACTCTGTTTTGCCGGCACCAGGTGAACCAGCCATAAAAATCGACACAGGTTGCCGTGAAGGAATTACGTCGTTAATAAAATGAGTGATCAATTCCCCCTGAAACTCTTTAACATGTGCAATAGCTGATGCGCTTAATTCTTGATCAGTCATATAATAATTAGTATATCAAATTTGTATACAAAATTTACAAAAAGTGACATTCTGCACTTATAGGACTCGTCTACTACAAAAGATGGTTGGCATAATCATTTCCTTTCTGAAGATTACACCAGGGGAAACAAAAACAGCCCGCACGCAGGCTATTATTGCCGCTTCGCGAGCTGTGATACTACTTAACCACAGTCAAATGAGCTCCCTTACCTGGTTGTACGCTGGAAACAGTGGGTCTTTCATCGATATACTCGTCCCACTTTTGGATATTGTCTCTGTAAAAAGGGCAAATGACCGAATCACCTTTCATGATCCATCCCTGGCGCTCCTTATCAGAACCAATAAATTCATCTCTAAAAAACTGCTCCGCTTCTACTGCAGTTTCAGGCTGACTCATGCAGATAGTCGACATGAGTGTTTTATACTCAGGCTCCTTGCCAGGAATATGTCGCACTAAAGTGCAGGATATCACATACACTGCCATTTTCTACCTCCTAGGCTTGAATTAAACCTGTTCTAGATTCTATAAAACAGGGTACCTATGTACGTAAAAAATGTCAAACATTTACGAGTCATGCATGCACAATAGTAAATACTACAATTAATAACACAATTAATTGTGTTATTCTTTTCCTCTCTTTTAGGAATTCCAGATAAGCAGGAATCAGTCAAGGATTCCCGTTGAATTAGTCCCCTCACAACACCCCAACCATAACCCCCTGCACCTGCAGTCTATCGTCTTCATAGAATCGTTGCTCTACATACTTTGGGTTGCTGGAGCAGGGTCGGAGCACGACAGAATCTTTTTCACAGTGGTATTTTTTGTAATGGTAATTTCAAGTCATAGTATTTACAAAACATAGTTTCTGTCATATAGTTCTCCCTAATTGGAATTGATATCCTATAAGTTCCCATACACATTGACAGGAGGTCAAAATGACTCATCTTCGCCCTCGCCCACCTTCGTACGAAGTCTTTATGACACCTCTGGCCGTAGAGCTAGATCCATCAGAGTTTGAACAAGTTCAGTTTGCCTATTTTGCCAGCAAATACGGTCACCAAGGGCAAACACGTGACGATGGCAGTCGGTACTTCGACCACCCAAAATCAGTTGCTTGGACGTACATCAATGAATTCGGTGGTCGCGACGTCCGAATCATTTGTGCCTTGCTACTTCACGATATGGGAGAAGATGCATACCTGCTATCGCCATATCGCCTGAAGGTGAACTTTGGCATCGACTGTGCTCTGGATGTGTCAGCCATGACGAAACTGCCTAAGGGGAAGGAATCGACTGAAAAATACCTGCAGCGTGTCATTGGCCAAGGCCCTTGGGCGATTGCAGGAAAACTCTTCGATCGCCTTGATAACGTGCGTGACCTTGCAGGATGCACTCCTGAAAAGCGTGCGGCGCAAATTGCTGAGACACAGAAGTACCACCTGCGCCTCTTAGTTCCTGCTCTTGCCGAACATGGTGGTGAATGGGCCGAAATGTCTATCTGGCACAACCAAAAAATCCTCGAAGCAATCGCTTCACACTAAACCTAAGCTGCCCCTACTTTTGGGGGCAGCTTTTCATACATTTAAAATAGTAAATACTACAATTAATAACACAATTAATTGTGTTATTCTTTCTGGTTATTTTAGTAAATCCCAACGATTTCTATAGTCCTCGGCAAATGGAGGTTTTGTAGTGTATTTAAATTCTTTTGAACCCAACTGGAATGATCTCATTGGACTATCACTCCTTTTACTATCATTTCTTAACCACCGTGCATGTGACATTTTCACAAAATCTTCAACTATTTTCTTAGGTACGATATAAAACTCAAAATCACTGGTTTCTGCCTGAATTGATACAAAACAAAAAAATAAATCTTTGTCATGTATGTCCTCATGCTTGTCAGACATTGTCCACTGAGCTATCACGCGACCAAAATCTTTGTTGTTGTAGGGTTTATTATGCGAATGAGTCTTCACTTCAAGTCTACGCATAGTACCAGTACCAGGGTTAGACAGAAGTATATCAACCCCTTTGGTGTTACCGAGTGTGAGATTGGCATCAAACCCATGCAGAGAAAGTTGGGACAGAACAGCAAATTCCCCAGCTAAAGCTATTTGATTAGTCGAAAGTTTTTTCATAATTTTAGTATGCAAAATCTCATTCCTAAAGCGGCCAGTAAATCTTTTTTAGTGGAAGAATTGCCCTGGCTTCAGGGTCAAAAGTATCGTAGTACTGAATAACCATACGTGCAAATTCATCAATATTAACTAAAGTGATAGAAACTTCACTTCTTTCAGCCTCGTACTGTGCTTCACGGGTGAAGCCTCCAGTTGAAACATAGAGACCTTTAACCTTTCTAAGTCCACCTACAAACGCGCGAACCTCAGGAGCACCCATAGTACCCTTGCGATGCTTTACCTCAACATGAATACGTGGATCTTCCAAACCCAGACCATCTGGTGATGCAACAATATCTTTTCCACGATCTGCTCCAGCGGGAGATACTGTTGTTCGGTAACCCATTGCGCGCAGCAACCCAGCCACCAGTTCCTGCATTTCTTCCCAATCCAGGCGTTGGATTTTATCCTTCATATATTCAATAGCTTTCTCTAAAACTTCTTCACCTTCAGTATCTATCACATCCTCTTCTAACTCATCTACTACAGTGACTTTTTCACCAGACAATACTGTTTCGATATCTTTTTGAACCTCATCATTTACAGAGAATAAGGTCAGAATAGCACCAAGAGCATATCGAGATGTGGTAGGTAGCTCATCACGTGATACTGTACCAACCCAAGAGATACTGCGTGTATATGGAAGATCATGCTTCTCGTCAAAAACAACCTCAGTTGTAACTTCACCAATGTGATACAGCCGAGTTCCAGGATCAAAAATTAACACTCGGTCACCAACTGCTATTTCATTTAGAAATTTGTGCAACTGGTTTGCCCAGGTAGTAATCTGGCGTTTAGTGGCCTCTGGACGTTCCTTAGCCACTTTTTCTGTAACTGCATCCTGTGTTCCTCCAATGACACTAGCGTCAGAAAGAAAACCAATACGAATCACATTCTCTGCAACAAAGTCTTTTGCATAGACCGCAGATCTTCCCGGCATTAGTTTCCAATAGTTCATAATTTATTAGTTAGCTATTAATAAATACTGTATCACAATTTAATTAAGGAAAGTCGATGATTAGATTATACTTTTACTAAAGACTTCTCAGCTTTTTTCTTCTTTAGTAACTAAGTCAACAAACCTGACAACTTTGTTCTCGCTCCAGTCCATGATTTTTATATACAAACCATTGTGTTTATGTACTCTGTTGTACTTACACCCCTCGCATTCATACTCTTCAACTTTAATCGGTTCATCTTCAAAAAATGATGGTTGACCTGGAACAACTTCATTTTCATGAAAACAACTCATGGGAACAACATATCTGAGACCATCCATTTGAAATATGTTCCAGCTTATGATCTCTGCAAACTCCTCTTTCATTTTAAGAGTTGGCTTTTTCTCAAACTGAGCTTCGTAATAATCAAGAAATGTATAGAGCAGATTCTCTCGGGCAAGCAAAACGTTGTCTCCTTGCCACTCATAACCATAACTAGCCTTAAACGCTTCTTTTGCCCAAAACAGCCAGTCTTTTTTAGTGTCACAGTTCTTAGACACTACTTTCAACTTCTTATCCAGGAAACCTACACGATTACCTATGATAAGTAACTTACCAGTGTGAGACGTTGGACTGTACCGACTAACAATAAACGGAGCTTCTCCACACGTGATCTCCAGTTTCAGCTCTCGTACATACTCTTGCCAATTCTTTTTATCGAGTGCATATGTGTCCACTGCATTATTCATCAGCTTTACAGTTTCAAGAGGTGTAAACACTTCGGCTTTGTCCTTGGTGCGTTGTCGCTGCTCAGCCAGACTCTTGGCGGCACGAGGCTGTATGAGACTGCCATATATACCAGTCACTAGATCTAGTTCAACCCTCTTATCTGGTGCAAATTCTTTCCCACGATTTTGATACGAATCAGTCGCCCAGATAATATTTTTCTGGGTTGTACGGTCGAGCAGCAAAATACTCAGCAAATTGCCAGACCGGCGGAGTTTGCTTTCTTTAATATCAATATTGCTGGTCGATACACTCATGGCTAGGTCATTGATTTTACCTTTGTCTCGATGAAGTTTATTTCCATTCTACTTAGTTTATATTTTTTATAGAGCTGTTGATCAATTTCATCAACAGTTTTAGACCAGTTGATGTCTGATTGAATAGTAAAATCTTGTAAAGGTACATTTTTCCATGTGTTTTTCGGGCCGTGTTGTGTAACTTTAAGCGTGCCCAGCATTGTCCTGCAGAATTTTGACTGGATATATTTAATACAACTCCTAGCTTCAAATTCAGACTCAAAAGCACCAAAAGAAATAAAGGTTTGAGTTGCACCTGAACCAACTTCACCCAGTATAGGTTTACTTAAAGCTTCACCAAGAACACCACTTCCACTAGACTTTGCTTGGAATACCTTCCACTTACCAAGATTTGGATGTTTTGAAATATAATCTTTCTTGACCCATTTAAAAATTCTTTTATCATGCTTCCTCCCATGAATACATACATAGCCCTCGTTGGCAGGACGATCGTCAAAAAATATCTCAGGTAAAACATCAAAAATATTTGTACCTATTGATTTTTCCTCTCCTTTACTTACCTTAAGTTGTAGTCTAGGATTATCGATATAAAGGTTTTCATTGAATTTATAGCTACTGTTACTAAAAATTATCTTACTAATTGACTGGAAATCATTGGCTAGCACATTTTTAAGTAGCATATCAAGTTCTTTTGATGATGAAAATACACCAATCGGTCCAATTACTTTACCTGAATCACGTAAAGTAATAGCGACACCTCCCTTTATATCAGTGTTTGGAAATACGACACTGGACTTTTGTTGAAAAAATAGTACTTTTAAATACTTGTCTTGGAGCATAGATTTATTCCATTCTTTCGACGTTTGACCAGCGTCGAATAAAAATCTCGCTGGCGTAATCAGACTTACTAACGTAGCCAGCTTATATGATTCATTCATAAAATAAGGATAAATTGGATTATCCCGGCTATTACCAGTTTTTTCTTGATAAGGCGGATTTCCTACAACAGCGGTGAATTTCATATCATCTTTGCTTAAACCAAATTTTTTTAATAATTCATCCTTTAACTGATAATCTTTAAAATCGTCTTTTCCTTGTAGTTTTTGTACCAAGTCATCGATGTAAACAATATTTGTTTTGGCTTCGCTATAGCCAGCGAGCGTGCGCCTGGTGATACTGGCAGCCATTGGACTCTTGCAGAGTACATAGATATTGTCCGATAAAACTTTGTTCCAAACCTGCCTATTTATTTCATCTTCTGGTTTCTTACTATCTTTAAGCTGTCTGGTATAGACATTATACGCTGCCAAGAGAGGATACATACCCGATTTTGAATTGATTTCAAGAATTTTTGTGTCGTCAGTAGTCCATACACTTGTATCAACATCCTTGCTTTTCCATTCAGGCTTGCCAGTTTTATCTGTGACACCACTATTAAAGTCGTGGCCACCAAAAGCTGTAGTGAGGTGGAGATTAACCACCTTCCATGGTGTGAGGACGGTTTCCTTATCAGGATTCTTGAAAGTGCTAAACAGCTCTGATATAGCTTGTACCCGTTCAGTTGGCAGTAGATCATCACAATCGTAGACTTTGGCACGCACACTGTACGCAACGCCTTTAAAAACGTCTTCATCATAATATTTGGTAAACTCTCCAAACCCTTCTTTAGTGAGACCAGCCGGCATGAACTCCAGCCATGACTCTTCATCAACCAATTCAATAAATTTTTGCAGGGTGATGTCTTCGCGAATAGATACATTCGCTCCATACACCAGCATCGGCATACGTATACTGACGGCACGTAAAATACTAATGGCGGTTGTTTTCTGGTCACGAGCTTCTTTTAGTTTCTTCAGAGCCTCTTTTTCTTCTGGTGACAGTTCTTCTCTTTTCTTTTTACGCTCAACTTCTTCAGCCTGCTCACGTTCAAGCTCAGTCATGCCATGATGATTAATCTCAATCTCATTAATTCGTTCTGTACTAGATTTGCCTATCAGAGCTTTTAGTTCATTGAATTTGGCGATATCAAGCTCATTTAACTGAAGTAATTCATCGTTGTATAACTTAGGGTCATCAAAGCCGTTACTACTAACACGTTTAATAACAGCTTTCTTCAGCTGAGCCAACATATTCCCCACATCGTATGGCTTCATTGAGCCACCTTTGGCGGCCAAGATTGGGCAGAAGTTGAGGAATTTTTCCATAGCTTCTTTTTGTTCAGATGAATTCAATTTACCTGATTTGTGATTCAGCTCGATTGCTTCAGCGACCAGCTTTAGAGTTCGGTCAGGTGCAAAATCAAATACATATCCCTGGGTCTTAAGTTTTCCATCGATTTTAGCAGGAGTTTGGCAGCGAAAAGCTGTTTGGAGGTAGGTTGTGGCTGAGCTGGTGTCAGACATCATGAAAACTGCTGTCCATTCTGGGACAGATGCACCAGTGGTGAGACGTTGCCCCGTAAGGGTAATTGTGTATTCGTGATTTTTGATTGCTTTAGTAACACGATCTTTTGCGTCTTTTTCTTCTTCATCATCACGGCTGTTGCCAGAAATATTTACAATTCCAAACTCATCTGAACCAAAGATCACATGATCTTTGAGCAACTTTTCCATTGCTGCAATAGTTTTGACTCGGTTTGGCAGTAGCCAGGCAGAATGTTTATTGAAATTCCTGTATTCAGGGGTGGCATATGGAAACTTGGTTGGCAACGTGTCATCAGCCAGCAAATCTAAGAATTTCTTAACCATCAACTCATGGACAAATTTGTCGGTATCATTTCCTTCATCATCTTTGTGCACTCTAAAAAACTCATGAAACTTAAACGCCCCATCAAGAGAATCTTTAAAGTTGGCGCCTAAATCACCAATATGGCTAGCAAAGGTATCTACGTCATATGTAAAAATACTTAGTGCTGGTAGTTCAGCGTAGGGGTTTGGTGCACCAGGATTCATCTCATCCCAGTTCAGCTTAGCTTCTTGTTCCATGACATAATCCCAAGTATAGACATCTTCTTCTTCATGCTTATGTAAAATATTGAATGGCGTGCCTGAAAGTAGGAGGGAAAAATTAGCTGGTATCTTGGAGAAAGTAGCATCACCAAGACTGCTCTGAGTACCTTCATGTGCCTCATCAACAATCAACATATCCCAAGTTGTGTCAAAAATTTCATCATTTTTATCGAAACCTCTTGCCTGAGATTCTACAGACACATCTTCAACGACTCGTTTTGAAAGACGTAAATCTTGTAATGATGCAAAGTAAATAAACGGCTTGTTCCCTGTACTGAGTTTACTAATACTCTCTCCCTTCGTTTTCGAAGAATATTCATAATCTGTACCAGCAAAAACTAAACCGAAATCCTCAAACCAGTCTACGCTTACACTTGGGCGGTGGGTAACAATCAACACCTTTTTCATGTTATTTTCTTTAGCAACTTGCATAGCTGCAGCTGTTTTACCAAAACGCATCTTTGCATTCCAAAGAAACTGCTTACGTTTTTTCTGAATGGCTTTAGTTGTTCTATCGATAGCATCACGTTGATTAGGACGAAATGAAAATGGTGTGGCCTGGGAAGTGATTCTTTCATTTGTTGATAAGGCCGTTCTGCCTTCTTTTACAACTTCGATAGCATTTTTTGCCACCTCTAAAGTGACTTCAAACCACTCTGATCGAGCATTTTTTGTACTTTCAGACTTTCTTTTGTAACCAGAGCGCATAAGAACATCATGGACGACTGTATCAGAGAAATATTCGCCGTCATGTGTAATCGCCAACTCAGCGTGTTCAAGAACGTAATCTATATCAGCAGTCTGAGTCTGTTGCTTTACACGATCGTGAGCAGCCGTATTAACATTTTCCTGCGTAGTGCTGGAGGAAGTTAGTGTGGCACTGCCGATTTTCAAGCGACCAGCATGTGATTTGTGAGGAATAGAGTAAATATAAATGACACCATACGAAAAAGTTTCTTTTATACCGTTAGATTGAAATATTTTTGTTACTTGTTTAGACATAGTCATTTTATTAAATACCATTTTTACTATTCCTGCCATCACTTTGACCATCATGATCACTTACAGAGTACCATTCAGGCCCTTGTTACTCAATCTATAGTCTATTGACTATATTGTGTTTATTATCTGCTCTTTAGTTGCTGAATTAATCAAGCTTATACCTACCTCTTAAGAATTAGAGTGTTATTTATTCACAGTCTATTGACTTTTTTCCTAAATATATGCTAATCTACTTGTATGTCTGCGGGACGTCAGTCCTATCTGGCCAGTATCTGCGCTGGAGACAGACATACTAAAGTGCGTCACTACATAATAGTGGCGTTTTTTAGTACCTCATCATCATCTAAAACTTTTAAACCTCCTCCAGTAGACATCTTAATTATTTTCATATCTCGATATTGCTTAGCAAACCAAGCTGGTGCAACACTCAGAAACTTTATTGAACCATTGCCTTCTTGTGTAACCACAACTTTTACACGAAAATTTTGCACAATTGCCACAAAACCCCAAGATTTTGATGATACATTTTTTGATATCCATTTTCCACGTCTGTTTACTCTTTTAGATATTATTTCCTCATCATATTCCTGGTAAGTAGTTGAAGTCTCAAGAATAAATTTTGCTTTTTTCAGCATATCAAATCGTAAAATTTGTGATTTTTTATCTCTTTCTTTTCTGGGTGAAGAATAGACAAGATGATTAAATCCTTCAGATGTAAAACTAATTTGTTTCCCAAGTGCATGAGACGCAATATCAGGAAATGTATTATAAAGCTTAAGGGCTGTTGCCCTTATATTCTCATAATCTGCTAGACGCTCCTCAACTCTCTTTCTTTCAACCATTAAAAAATGGTACCACATGTCTAGTTAAAACCCCTGCAGTCTTAAAATTTGATAATCTGGATTATAATGTAAAGCGTGACCAACCCCACTGGTCTATATAATATTCTCCTTCTACACACTTAAATGTAATAAAGCATCCACCAGCTTCGTCAATGAACCCTTTGTACGTTAATAATTTAGATTAGCATAACCTATTTTTTATAATCTTAAATAATTGCTTAAAATTATCCACGAGATCAACATAGAGAAGAGAGTAATTCTTTCTGCATTTCTCAAGCTCTACGTACTCCCCATTTTTACTACCTACTCACCACAATCTCAATATGCTTATCCCCTCTCTTATGAGCAAATATCTCAACAAACCTGCCTGGTAGGGCTGTTCTAATTTTTGACTCAACTGCACGGAGGTCAAACTCGACGTTTCTGTTTTCTAGTTTTAGCAATACCCAGTAGTGTTTTCTCTGGATGGTAACCTTGGCTGCTTCACACGGATATCCAAGTTCACGAACACTATCCCTGACTTTTTCAGAAGTATCTTTCATTTCATCCACATCCACATCTTTTGGTTTCATACTTTTATTTATTACTTAGTATACCCCTTGTGATGTCTAGTAATTGCTTAGGGTTATCCATCAGGTCGACATAGTGGAGAGACTGATTTTCTCTGCACTGCTCAAGCTCTGTGTACTCTTCTGGTGACACATCATTATCAAACCAAATGAAGTCTGAGGTGAAGTCTAGAGCATCTGCCTTCAGTACACTCCAGGCGGTAGGCTGAATCCGGTCGATGTCTGCGTAGAACTCTTTTGAAACCTTCTTTTTCATGAGCTTCTGGGCATACTGTGGGTCACCGTTCATGCAGTGGGTGGTAAGCCAGTATGTTTCGTATGGTCGTAGGGCAATGAGAAACTCCTCCAAGCCAACAGCAGGCTGGCCAGACCGGGCAAGATCTTCATGAATCATGGTGCCATCTATATCGAGGTAGATTTTCATAATCAATATCCTTCATCATAAACACCATATTCTTCAAAAGTTGGTTCCGATTCACTTTGTAAGTCACACTGTATTTCGTTCGTGAAAAATCCATCACAATAATCAACCAAATATATGACTGTCAGACCTGTGGCCAGATGAACTGCTACCAGAAAAACTAAAAGTGTAATAACCCATTGAAAATTCTTATTAAGAGCAAAACTATCCCTGCCAGCCATGTTCATCTCTAGGATTGAATCCGCTGCAAAATAAAATATCACAATGAAATAAAAGAGAAAAATAGAGGGAGTTACATTACCACTACTTGTCATACTGTAGAAGACAAAAGAAACCACAAAAGCCAAGCTGATGACTTTATAATTATCAGTATCTACCAAAAAATTTTTCATATAGCTATACTTCATTTAACTAAAAAGCTCTAATAATTTCTGGTGGCTTATCAAACGCCAGACCCATTGCATCCGTCCAGTACGCCATGTGTAACGTTAGTATCTCCACACCATTCTTTTTCACACACTCCATAATCTGATTATAAAACTCTTCGGCTGGCTCATCGCCAAGAATCATGCGACTAGATTTAATTATACGTGTAATACGTAGATGGTTATGTTCTCTAGGCTCCAGCCATTGGTCGTTATTTAAATAGAACTTAGTCATACGGTCGAGTGAGTTTTCCATATTGACCTTTATTACTTCACTTGAACGAGCCAAGGTAATTTCTTCCTCAGTAATAACCGGTGCCTCCGGGACGTTGTAGCTTGGTTCCTTCAGTGGGAAAAGCCATTGGATATAGTCATGATTCTCTTCTAAATAGACATCATTTTGCTTAAGTACCTCATCGAGCTTTCTACCTTTATGATCAATCCCTCTTCCGTTAAGATACTCCAGAATTACTGACATATTACTTCTTATCATTATTTTTATCCTGCTTAATATTCTGGGCATCAAACTCATCAGCCCAAGCTTGCAGTTCCTGGTATTTTTCACCAGATTCATATTTTTCTAGCTCTTCACCATGCTCAACCACTTGATTAACTAACTGTGCAGCTTCTTTTTTTACATCATCATTTACTTTATCTGTTGAATTAGCTGGGAATGGTCCATCATGTCGATATTTCCATCCGAGAATAATTAAACCAATCAATACTGCTCCAAATCCCCACCAAATACCGGCGTATGTAAAAACATATAAAATGACTACTATTGTAATTATTGCTTTCCAGTCAATCATAACTAATTATTATTTTGGTTAACTACACGCTTTCCTATGCCTCTATACGGTCCTACAACACCATCTTCTTCAAGTGTTTCTAGCAGTCGAAAAGCTCTGATATGACTGATGCGGAATGATTTCTGTAGAAATGCTACTGATGCCTGCTTTTCCTTTTGTACTAATTCTGTTGCGTCGGTAAGCAGTCCCTTGATACCTCGCTCATCTATCTCTGGGGGTACCTTGGCTGTGAGACCTTCATCGACCATGATTCCCTCCAGTAGACGGACACGTTCATTAAGGTCGATAGTCATTTCTAAGAGGGACTCTATGTTGGCCTGCATCTCTGCAATCCTTGGATCTGTTTGTTTTATTTGAGATTCCTTTTTGTTAAATAACATAATCATTCTTCTTCACCTACTAACACCTCCCGAGGCTTTGACCCTTCTTGTGGACCAATGACCCCTCTATCTTCGAGCATATCCATAAGCAGAGCTGCTTTAGAGTACCCAATACGAAACTTGCGTTGTAGGTATGAGGTAGACGCTTTGCCAGCTGCAAGCACCGCCTCCTTAGCGTCCTCAAATAAATCTTCAGCGTCTTCGCTATTTGTCAGCTTTGTTTCACTCTCAAAAGAGTCTATTTTTCGATCCATTTCAATAAGCGTAGTCTGGATCGATTGAATGTCTTCGTGAATAGAGTGCTGGTTAGCAATCATGTCACGAAGCAACGATTCTAATGTAGGGTTTTGATTTTCTTCTTCCATATATAAACTTTAGCATAAAAGTACAGGAGTAAATGAGAGACACACCAAAACTCTATAAATTGGTTTAGATGCGAGGCGTGGGATGCATTTATGAATAAGCGGTACTTTTGTACCGTATTGAGAAAATGCGTCCCGCAACGAAGTAGGTGAGATGATTTATGTGAGTTTTACACCAATAGTTCTCGAAGCAAGTAGAGCGTCGCCGCATTCTGCAACATCAACAACGGTATCCCGAGCTGAAAGTACCACTTGCGGATTTTGTGGCGGAAGATGAACATGCCGGTGTAGATGCCGATGCTGCCGAACGTGCTTGCTAGGAAGAACATGACTCCTTCTGGAGTGCGCTTGGTGTCGTTTCTTTTCACTGCTTTACGCTTGTCATATCCCATGACACAAAAGGCGAATAGGTTGATGGCCACCAATACACCCATAAGGATTTGCTGGTGCTGTGCGGTAAGTAACTCCATAGAGTTATAGAATATCACACCACTTCCCCACCCCAGACCAAAACTTCAGAAATTGGTTCAGGAACAAGGTAGATACTAAAAAGAGCCGTGCCATGCATGTGCACGGCACGGCTCTTTTTAGTATCTACCGAAGTAGATGGGCTCATTTCTGAAGTTTTATAATTCTCTCTATTTTGAGTGCAGTTCGAGGAAAATGTGAGACTGGGAAGCGAGGCGTACAGGTGTACGATGAGCGCACCAGGTTCACATTTGCCGAAGAAATGTGCCTAAATTGAGGGAATTATTTAGAAGAGGATTGCGACAATAACGGCCCCCACCAAAAGTCCCCATACAAACGCCCTAGCTATTTTTTGTGATTTCTGTTGACCTGCGACTACTGGACTGGCAACGGTTACTGTTTGAGCTGGCTTTTCTTCTGGCACCACTTCAACAGGGATATCGACACTGGCTGAAGTACTACTAGCTTCAGTACTGGTCTCTGCATTATCTTGCGGAGCCTGAGTGTCAAAGTGACTATCAGAGGCTTCTGACTCTACTACTGCGTCCTTGGGTGTCTGCTCTGCTTCCTGGTTGGCTGACTGGAATTTGTAGTGATTTTTTTGCTTATTTCGTTTTGACATATGGAAGTGGTTAATTACCTGTAATACCCTAATAATGAAGCAATCTAGGAACAAAGCAAGGGGGTACTCTGCCATACGTGGCAATATATATTGATTTATATTGAATATGTGTTATAATCAGCCCAATATGAAGGTTTTAATCCCAATAAAGCTACCCGACTTAGTACTTGAGCGTTCTGTTAAAGAGCACTCCATGGCTGATTTCTTGAACTTGTATAACCAGAGTGTTCCTGCCACCTTCCCGCAAGCTACACAGCCGGCCCTGCTACAGTTTAAAAAAGACAACGCCTCCCTGTTCAAACGGACCTCTACGTGGTCACTTGATAAGCACCGGAAGAAATGTATGGACTGGCTCCCACAGTACTACCGGTCTATTACCCTACAAGAAGAGAAATAGGCAGGAGCACCTGTCACAGCTGTTCATACTGGTACAGACGTACAAACATCGCAATTGCTACCTCAATCTGCTACGATTCAAACTATGAAAATAACTTCAGCCAAATTTATCACTGGAATGGTCAGTGATATTGAAATCCTCCACAATGACACACCCCAAGTGGCGTTTATTGGTCGTTCTAATGCTGGAAAATCGAGCCTACTTAATTCCCTTACCAACTCCAAGAAACTGGCTATTACTAGTAAGACACCGGGGCGAACCCAAGAGATTAATGTGTTCTTAATCAATGAAAGTCACTACTTCATGGACTTACCTGGGTATGGCTACGCCAAAGCCAGTGGCGCCACGCTGCAGAAGCTAAGCGACCTCATCTTCTGGTACTTGTTTGAGTCAAACACTAATCCAACAGTCGTGCTACTCATTGACTCAATTGTAGGACCGACCAAGGATGACTTAGGCATGCTTCAAGAGCTAGAACGAAACGGGCGCACTATCGTGATTGTTGCCAACAAAGTAGACAAGGTAAAGAAGTCGCACTACCTCAATCACATTAAGAAGCTCAAAGAGCAATTCCCTGGTCACACCTTAATCCCCTATTCTTCTAAGACAAAAGCTGGTGTTCAGGAGTTGACTGATGTGTTGTTGGGTACTAAGTAGCACAAAAGAAACTTCCAGAGCCCACTACTTCATTTATGACAGCAAAGTTGCCGTAGCAAGCTCCACTGTTTACGTATTGGTCTCATCACAAAAGACACTGAATTTACAGCATCCCAGCGTATGTAGCTTCAGGATAGTGGTGACATAAATGTGTATATCTGGCATACTGGTTTTAGACCTGCTCCTGGGTTGTACCAGAAGGGAAAAATAATGAGAACGTTTACAGGAACTTTTTGTACCATAATTACTGTGATTTGCTTTTTGCTACCGGGGACAGCTTCGGCCTTCTCAGAAAGCGATGCTCACCAATGTTTCATTGACGGGCTGGAAGAATCTCGTCACGCAGAATCACTAGAGGAGTTTATCCAAAAACGTGTACACATATCAACAGTAGCCAGTCGTGTTGGCTGGCAGGCATGGGCAGTGCGGTGGAATGACCTAAGCGAGGATCATAAATTATTCCTCGTGGAGAGTGTTCATCAATGGCTCAGTAAACCTTCGACACTCTCAGAAATTGACCCCGATGCAGTAGAGCTTACGTTTATAAAGCCTGTACGGGAATATTTTGAACTGAGTTTCGATATATTGGCTACCGGCTCTTCCGATTTTTTTACATTTCTGATAGCAGATGGATGTTTAATCGTAGGAGGCAGCTGGAACAACGTCACAATGAAAGCAGTGATTGCGCACGGATTACCGCGGAATCCGCCATAACACATCGCCCGGCACTACTCTGTGCCGGGCGATTCGTATTTCTACATCCTGGACTGCCAAAAAGCTCCTGTACATAAATATTTCTCTGATACAGACCAGCACCATACAAAAAACCGGTACCTTATAAGTATCGGTTTTTTGAAATGGACTAGGCTGCAACTGCGACCTTTTTCTTGGCTACTTTTCGGATAGGCTTGTGCATTCCCTTTTTCTGGACGTTAAAGTGTAAGGCGTCTTTTACCATAGCTACCTTTACTGTCCCTCCTTTGAGCATCCCTTGCCCAACCATTTGTGAGGCTACGGGCGTCAAAATCTTGCTTTGAATGACTCGTTTAAGTGGGCGTGCCCCAAAGCGTGGGTCGTACCCTTCTTTGGCGATGTAGTCATAGACATCTTTAGTCAGTGACAGTGCAATGTCTTTTCCAGCCAGACGCTTCTGCACTTCAGCAACTTGTAGCTCCACAATTGAACGAATAGTCTCTGGCGAAAGAATGTCAAAAACGATAATTTCATCGAGTCGGTTTAGGAATTCTGGTCGGAAGTAACTCTTCAGACTATCAATCACCTTCCCTTTGGCTTGAGTGTACTGAGTCTTGTCATCTCGTTGGTCAGCAAAACCAAAGCTCGACATCCGGTCGATGTGTTCAGCACCGATGTTGGAGGTCATGATGATGACGGTATTCTTGAAGTTTATCTTTCTTCCTTTGGCATCAGTTAAGTGGCCTGAGTCGAGTACCTGCAGTAGTACGTTAAATACTTCTGGATGCGCTTTCTCAACCTCATCGAGCAGAATAACCGAGTATGGTCGGTGACGAACCCGTTCAGTAATAGAACCTCCCTCATCGTGACCGACGTACCCCGGAGGAGAACCAATAATCTTTGATACTGAATGCTTCTCCATGTACTCAGACATATCAATCCGCAGTAATGATTCTGGATCGTCGAACATAAACTCAGCCAGCACCTTAGACAACTCAGTCTTACCAACCCCCGTTGGACCAAGGAACAAGAATGAACCAATTGGTCGGTTCGGGTCAGCAATCCCAGCACGGGCTCGTTTTACCGCGTCAGACACGAGTGTGACTGCATTACTCTGACCAATAACCTTCTCTTGCAGGTCTTCTTCCATCCGAGCCAGTTTCTTAGCTTCTTCTTCCATCATTCGAGCCACGGGGATACCGGTCCATCGTGATACTACTAGGGCAATATCTTCTTCAGTAATCTCTTCTTTGAGAAGACGGCGACTCCGTTGGAGCTTTTTCAATCGGGCCGTTTTCAAATCCAGATCCTTTTCCAGTGAGGGAATCGTGTCGTACCGAATCTCAGCTGCACGAGTGAGGTCTGCGATTGCTTCAGCGTTATCAGCTTCAGTCCGCCACTCTTCAAGCTCCTTCTTAATCTGCCGCATAGCGTTAAGCGCTTCTCGCTCATTATTCCATTTTGTCTCCAGGGCGGCAGTCTTCTCACGAAGCTCACCAATCTCCGCATCAATCTCCTTCAGGCGAGACTTGGACTTTCGTTTTGCCGGCGCGGTTGCAGTGTCTTCATCTTTAGTCAGTGCAGTCTTTTCAATCTCAAGTCTACGCACTTCACGATCTGCGAGCACTAATTCTTCTGGCTTGTTCTCAAGTGAGATACGCAACGCTGACGCAGCCTCATCGATCAGGTCAACCGCCTTATCTGGCAAGAATCGGTCAGCGATGTACCGACTAGAGAAATTCACTGCCGATACAATTGCATCATCAGTAATACGTACCCCATGGAAAATTTCGTACTTCTCTGCGATACCACGAAGAATCGCAATCGCATCCTCTAGAGATGGTTCATGGACGTGGACTGGTTGGAAACGACGAGTCAGTGCGGGGTCTTTTTCAATATATTTTTGATATTCTTTGAGCGTTGTGGCACCAATCACCCGAATCTCACCACGGGCTAGAGCCGGCTTAAGCATGTTTGAAGCGTCCATAGACCCTTCAGACGCACCAGCGCCTACAATCGTGTGGAGTTCATCGATAAAGAGGATAACTGCTCCAGCGGCCTGCTCCACTTCTTTCATCACTGCCTTGAGTCGTTCTTCAAACTCTCCGCGGAACTTTGTCCCCGCAACCAGTAGACCAATATCAAGTGTTAGAATCTCTTTATCTTTCATTGATTCTGGGACGTTGTTTTGGGTAATCATCTGGGCGAGTCCTTCTGCAATAGCCGTCTTCCCTACCCCAGCTTCTCCGATGAGTACTGGGTTATTTTTTGTTCGTCGTGAAAGAATCTGAATTACCCGTTGCACTTCAGAATCTCGACCAATCACTGGGTCGAGCTTGTTGTCCTGTGCCATCTGGGTAAGGTTTCGAGTGTATTTAGACAGGGCTCGATATTTCTTTGGCTGCTGGGCATCACTCACGTTATTGTCACGAATACTCTGCACTGCAGTTGCTACCTGGTCTTTTTGGATACCAAGTCGTTGCAACACTTCTACCGTTGGCCCTGGGGACTCAAGTACTGCCATAAAGAGATGCTCTACACCAACGTACGAATCACCAAGCTGTTCAGAAATGCTGCCTGATTTCTCAAGTGCCTGTGCCAGTTCTGGGGTTAGATAGAGCTGGTATGACTGAGATACTGATGAAGACATCTCTGGCTCTTCTAGTGACTCTAAGAGCAAGTCTGTCATTTCCATGATGTCGATTTCAAGTTGGTCAAGAATGGAAATTACAGCACTTTCATCTTGCATAGTGAGTGCAGTCAGAAGATGACCAGCACTGACGTGGTTTTGACCACGCTCAATAGCCAATTCGTGGGCTTTTCGAATCGCTTCTTTCGCGCGGGATGTAAAGTTGTGGAAATTTGGCATATCAATAATTATTTTAAGTATACACGATATGGCTTAAGACTCGTATGGTGTTACAGAAATGTCTATCGGAGGTTCAGGATAAGTCTTAGTATCTATCGTAGTAACAGGGTATTCATATTTGCACGCAGTTCTAGGCGCAAATGAAAAATAGCAGGAACCATACTGTTTGTATGGTGACTGCAATTTTTAATGAAGCAACAACGAAATGTGTCAAATATGTATATCCTGCACCTATATTGCAACTATTTTAGTCAGCAGTCAACCGTGCCTGCGCAGCTCGCATTTTTAGAACATGTTGCTTCAAAACTGCAGCTGTTTTGCTCAGCTCCTGCGCTGATGTCTCCTCTCCAAGAGTGAATCGAATAGTCGATGTAGCTCGCTCTAAGGATCCTGAAATAACCTGTACTACAGCACTGCCATCACCTGATGCGCCAGAACAGGCAGACTTGGTTGAGCAGGCAATTCCCGCGGCATCAAGCGATATAACAGCGAACTCAGAATCGATACCTGGAATAGAAATATTAATATTATTGGCTACGCGTAGAGAGGAAGAACCATTGAGTACCACCCCATTGATATTGCACAACTGTGCGATAGCAATATCTCGCAAGAGGGCTGTTGTAGCGGCACGTTGAGAATACCCGGCTTGCGCTATACAAAGCGCTTCCACTGCTCCGATGATTCCGCCAGTATTCTCTGTTGCCGGACGCAGTCCCGATTCTTGCGATCCACCATACGACACGGAAGATAGTACTACCCCATGGCGCATTGCCAGTACGCCAACACCTTTGGGACCATAACACTTGCCTGCATCCAGAGTGAGTATGTCAACCTGCAAGGCATCAAGCTGGCACGGCAACCATAAGGGTGCTTGGGCTGCATCTATATGCACTACAATCCGCGTGTCATACTCCTTCTCAGCTGCTCGGACAATCCGTGTCAGCTTTCCTACTTCTTGCACAGTACCAATCTCGCTATTTACATAGGCAAATGAAACCAAGACGGTTTTGTTACTCAGCACTTCCCGCAAGGCATCGACGTGCACAGAACCTTCAGTATCTACCGCCACGTACCGCACCTGCACACCAAGTGTCGTAAGGTGCACCAACACCTGACTCACCGATGGGTGTTCAATTTCAGTTGCTACCACTTCCATGTCTGCATACGCACCACCGGCTGCATGTCGCGCTTGGACAGTACCTAGGATGGCAAGATTATTACTTTCAGTTCCACTGCCGGTAAAGATAATCCCACTTGGTCGAATCTTGAGTGTGCGGGCGAGCTTCTCGCGCGCAGTGTCAATAGCCTGCCGAGCAGCTACCCCTTGGGCATGTATAGCACTCGGGTTTGCAAACAGGTCACGGTCATACGGTTGCATCACAGCTAGCACCGCACTTCGCACTGGTGTGGCTGCAGCGTAGTCCAGGTATATACGCTTTTTTTTGGTGGTGAAAAACTTCATGTAGCACCATAATGGCACATGTTCCCTATATAGCCAATACCTATATAGTGTGGTACATTATCAAGCAATAAACGCCTGAAACACGGCTTTTTTCATTACTCGGCTAACAGCAACACTATGGCAAAAAAGAAAGCAGTAAAAAGCGACATCGGAAAACGACCACCAGTGGTGGTTATCATGGGACACATCGACCACGGAAAGTCGACGTTGCTTGATTATATCCGAAGTGCAAACGTGGTAGACGGTGAAGCTGGTGGTATCACTCAGCATCTCTCAGCGTATGTGGTCAACCACAAAACAAAGGAAGGTGCTGAAGGGAAAATCACCTTTCTGGACACGCCAGGGCACGCTGCATTCCAAGGCATGCGACTTCGTGGTGCTGATGTTGCTGACATTGCTATTCTTATCGTCTCTGCTGAGGACGGTGTGAAGCCACAAACACTTGAGGCGCTGAAGAGCATCCAAGCGGCTGACATTCCTTACATTGTTGCCATCAATAAGATTGATAAGTCAGGAGCTGATATCCCTCGTACCCAAGCCAGCTTAATTGAAAATGAAATCTACATCGAAGGTATGGGTGGTGACATTCCCTGGGCAGGCATCTCTGCCAAGTCTGGTGAAGGTATCGATGACCTACTAGACCTCGTTGTACTGTCCGCAGACTTAGCGGAACTTACTGGTGACATGGGTGCTTCTGCAACCGGAACCGTTATCGAAGGCTACAAAGACGAGAAACGAGGAAACACCGCTACCCTACTCATCAACAACGGGACACTGAAAAGTGGTTCATTTGTAGTTTCAGGAACAGCCTATGCTCCCGTTCGCATCATGGAAGACTTTACAGGAAACACAATCAAAGAAGCGAGCCTAGCTGAACCAGTAGGAATCGTTGGTTTTAATGAAATTCCAAAAGCTGGAGATACCTTTATAACTGTTGCCAACAAAAAAGAAGCTGAAAAAATAGTTACTGAAGCCTTCAACCAACCAAAAGCAGAGAAGTTTGAACGAACAAATCTCCCAATTGTGCCAATCATGATTAAGGCTGACGTCCTTGGCACCATTGATGCCATCAAGTATGAACTGGAAAAATTTGAGTCAGACCGGATTGCTGTTCGGGTGATTGAGGCGAGTGTTGGTGATGTAACTGCCAATGACGTCCAAAACATCAGTGCCACTGAAAACTCTATTATTGTTGGGTTCAATGTAAAAGTTGACCGAGCAGCCTCAGAGCTAGCGGCACGTCTGAAGGTTGAGATTGATACCTTTAGTATTATTTATGAACTCTCAGAGTGGCTCAATACCGCGCTTAAGGACCGAACACCGAATAAAGAAGAAGAAGTAGTTACTGGAAAAGCCAAGATTCTCGTCTACTTTAGTACCCAAAAGAATACCCACGTTCTGGGTGGACGTCTTGATGAAGGAACTATCAAAATCAAGCAAGGTATTCGCATCATCCGACGTGACATCGTCATTGGCAAAGGAAGATTGACCAACCTCCAGCACGCAAAGCAAGACGTTGATTCTGTCAGTGACGGAGAGTTTGGTATGCAGATTGAATCAAAAACAACGCTGGCACAAGGAGACTACATCGAAGGGTTTGATACGGTAGTTACCTAACAGAATAATTCTATGGAAGACCGACAAACAAAGGTAGCTGCCCTCCTCTCTGAGCTGGCAGCCAAATATATCCAACAAGAAGCGAATACAGATCCGCTGATTACTATTACGCACGCTGATGTTTCCAAGGATTATAAGAATGCAACTATATTCTTTACCACCATCCCTGAAAATAGACAAGCAGATGCGTTAGTGTTTCTTAGGCGTGGAGCCGGTAACTTACGACACTACATCAGAAAGCACATGCGCATCAAAGTAATTCCCCACATCGATTTCCAAATCGACTACGGAGAACGACACCGACAATACACTGATGAAGTATTTACAGAGATGGAGAAAGTCAGAAACGCAAAGGAGCGAAATGAACAGGAAGAGAAGGAATAAGAAAAGCGCCTGAGAGGCGCTTTTCTTGTGTAGGATTTGCCAGGGACTCAGACTGGAGTCCAAGGTGGGATTCGAAGCTTACAGCTTCAGTACAGGTTGTCGATATTTCTTGCGAAATATCAGGTAACCTTTTGCAATCCCACCGGAAGTGTGTGCAAACACACTTCCTCCAGGACTCAGACTGGAGTCCTGGGTGGGATTCTTTCGTTACACGAACAGTAGAGGTTATCGATATTTCTTACGAAATATCAGGTAACCTTTTCGAACCCCACCGGAAGTGTGTGCAAACACACTTCCTCCAGGACTCAGATAGAGAAAAAGCACCCAAGGGTGCTTTTTCTCTATCTGAGTCCTGGGTGGGATTCGAACCCACGCGTGTCGGTTTTGCAAACCGATGCGTTAACCGCTTCGCCACCAGGACTTTAATAGGAACACTTTACCATTTAAAGCTTACCAAACCTAGTAAATATGCTATGATATCGGCCACTGCCGGGATGATGAAATTGGTAGACATGCAGCACTTAAACTGCTGTGGGGCAACCCGTGCGGGTTCAATTCCCGCTCCCGGCACAAGAAAAGACACCTTTGGGTGTTTTTTTCTTGTGCGATTATACAACCAAGCTCGCACTCATTTCCAGTCTCGAAGTTAACTCGCAACGCGCGGAGCGCGTGGTGATTCGATACTTCCGTGTACGCATTCGCGTGCGTGGTGACGCCACGGGCGCGGGCTCACCGCCCGCAGCCACCCCAACATTTCCTTACCTTTTCCTCCTAGCGGGAGGGGGTGTGGGGGAAGCCGCCTGATAGATTGAAAGGAAATTTTGGGGTTGCTAAGGGGTCTTTCTTATGATACTCGTCTCTCTCTAATGACCAGCTATTTGTCACAAAATTGAGTCGCATAAAATTCAAGCTAATACTGTTATAATATCATCATGAACAGTGAAAGACAGACGGAACGTGAACCATCACAAGAACAAATGCCGACTCAAAAGGCAGTGCGAATTGAGACTCAGACAAACATGATTCATGGACGACTCGTATCTATAGATGGTAGCATTTGCACCATTGAACTAGATACTGCCGTGTCAGGACAGTTTGATAATGATAATTTAGTCAGATTTGATCAAGCAGCTCTGGAGGTAGACCAATTGATTAATTTTGAGTACTCAAATGATGGAGGAGAATCGTGGGAAACGAGAACAAGTGATACACCTTTAAAAGGTATTAAAGCATGGGAGCGAGCGGGCCAGACTGTCAGACTTGATGACTTAGCTGATCGTACAGTGAATCTCGAAGATTTTATGGTCCTCATAGATGATGCGCCCTACCGACAGTATCCGGAGTATGATTACACGAGTGAGGCGTATGAGTACGCTAAAGCTCACCCTGAGGAGGCGAAATGTGATCACTCCTTTTGGAACAAAGATCCTAACACCGGCCTTAGTAACAAAGACCCTAACACCGGCTGGAAGATACATTTCACACCGGAGATTGATTTTGTGCCAGAGGTGATTGAGTATCTAAAAGCCAATGGTTATTATCATAAATATTTAACAGGGGGTTCTCCGAGTGAAGGAAAAGCATTCACTGTCTATCTGGGTTCACGTGCTATGCTCGAACGTCAGGTGGCAGCGTTGGAACAAACATTTGGGAAGACGTTGCTACCTGCTATGGCTGAAGACGAGGAAGAGGTTGTGCCAGGTATTTCTGCCCGCTTTGCTTCATTTGAAGAGGATTCTGACGGGGAGAAATTATTTCATCAGTACGGAAAAAACGGTATGGTCGAGCTTATGTCGTCAGTAAAAAGCAGGCTTGCCCAGAAGCAGTTCGATATCGACTCACATACAGCGAAAAAGATTGCCGAAGATTCTTATAGCGCGCTTAGTGAGCGGTATGGATCATATTTTCATGGATAATAATGCAGGAACTAACTTTGATAGAGTATGAAAAAACAACCTTGGGAAATCGCACTACAAAAATTCACAGACGAGTGGTCGTCTAAGAAAGAAGTAATTGGCATTTTGGTGGCTGGTAGTTTTGTCACTGGTAACCCCAGCAAACACTCAGACCTAGATATGAACATTGTCCTTAAGAAAGGTACAAAATGGCGTGAGCGCGGTAATAAAGTTATCGACGGCTTTCTTTTTGAATATTTTGCCAACCCGCCCGAGCAGGTAATAGAATACTTTGAAAAAGACCATCAAAACAATAGACGTACCACGGCACATATGTACGCCTCTGGGAAAGTGCTGATTGAAAAAGATGAATCACTAACAAAACTTCGAACCCTAGCTATAAAATATCTAGCTACGCAGTATGAACCGATGAGCGATTTTGCTTTGCAGACCACAAAATATCTACTTTGGGATTCAATGGATAATCTGGAGGAAATTTTTGAAGCAAAGACTGCGAACTATAATTATGTGTATTACACGCACCTAGACAAACTGTTTAGCCAATACGCTGTATATGTGGGCTATAGCGAAGTAAAACCACATAAAATTCATTCATTCCTCACTGATAAGAAGGCTTTGAAAAAATATGACATGCCAGCCTTCCCAGACAAAATCTTCGTAAAGCGTTGGTTGGCTTGTATGACAGTAAGTGCAAAGGATGATAAACAAAAACAAGTTAAGAAACTGACACAATATGTTTTACAGAAAATGGGCGGGTTTGACGTAGATGGTTTTACTTTTAGGTCAAAACTTATTAAAATCAACCTTAAGAAGGACGAAAAAAGTAAGAACGTGGATGCTGTTGCACAAATAAACGAACTGATTGCTGAGTTGCCAAGTATGAAAGAGGCAAACGAAGTGTTTGACGGCTATCATACATTTGGCGAAGTTTATCATCACAGAGTTACACTATATCTTGTACTTTGTAAATTTCTGCAAAAGCAAGGTTATCATGTGTGGCGGAGCAAACTCCATGATGATAATAGTTTTATAGAGGGTTTCTTTGTGTTGGGTTTAAATACGAAAGAGGGCGAACAAATAACCTATCATATAAGAAATCAGCATTGGGATTCAACCAGTTTTGCAGATACTCTTGATGTGGCGCCGAAGTTTGATGGGCATACATCACAAGATGTCGTAGCGCGCCTTTTTAATATATTTGAAACTGAGAAAAGCAACAAAACTAGTTAACTCTTAGAGCATTATATAAATGAGTATGACCAAGCACTACATAAAACGCTTCGACGAGTGGATCAAACAAAAGAAAAAGTTGGATTCTCACGATTCAACTGACTCCCTGTACGTCAAAGAACGCGAAGTCTGGTGGATTTCTATTGGGGTAAACGTCGGAGCAGAGATTGACGGCAAAAATGAATTGTTTGAACGCCCAGTGTTAATTTTTCGCAAGGTAGGTCGTGAACAATTTTATGGTCTACCACTGACCAGTAAGGAAAAATCAGGACCATTCTATCGTTTAGTTCACTACGGGGATTCGGCTGGAAATGTCTGTTTGTCGCAACTACGAGTCTTTAGTACTAAGCGACTGATTAGAAAAATTGATGTCGTAAAAGAAGCTGAATTCCTTGCTTTGCAAGAAACAATGGCTAACTTTTTCAAAGGAGGGAGATTCTAAAAATCGAAAACCGGCACAAGGCCGGTTTTCTCGGAGCCCGAAGGCCTTAATATCAAGAGTATAGCACTATTGTTGTTTTCTGCAAGTCAAATTGTCGTGAGCAAAGCGCGAAGCTCGAACCTTTCAATACCAGAAACCACCAACGAAGCCGCTAAGCGAACACCCCAACACAGCAGCAGCTAAGCGAGCAGGCGTCAGTCCGTGAGCGTGCTATGCGGAGGTGCTGGGGTGTGAGTGTACTCTCTAGCTACCACCCTCTCGTCTACGCCACGGGCTGCCACCAGTCTGGAGAAAGGTCTGAGAAGAAGTCTTAATTTTTAAGAGACTTCTTTGAATAACTTTTGGAAGACTGGAAGGCAAAAGCCACCCCAAAATTTCCTTACCTTTTCCTCCTAGCGGAGAGGGGTGTGGGGGAAGCCGCCTGAAAGATTGAAAGGAAATTTTGGGGTTGCTAAGGGGTCTTACTACAAATATCACTTTTCTAGTTATGTATAATAGTTATGTATAATTAGTTTACATAGCATAAATATGGAAAAATTTAACCAAGCACCCGTACCAGACAAAGACGAGACTGAGGTTACAAAAGACTCAATCACGAGTATTGGAGTCACAGAGACTCCTGATAAAGGTGATATGTCAGAAGAATTCGAGGCGTCCCATGGAGCGTTTATTAACGATGTGTCGTCATCACTTGAATCTGCACCAAAATCAGCAAGCGAAAAAATTGCTCGACTACGTGAGCAAGAAGCTTCTGCAACAGAACAACTTAATTCAGAATTTTGGCCAGACGAATTAGATGATGCGTCCATATTTCGTACGCGAGAACTGCTCCGTGATTCAGTGCATGCAAATGGAATAGAGGCGGACGAAGATGGTAGTGATATTTCTCCAAGAGTCAAGGAGGCAATTGAAATGAACCATCAAGTCAATTCAATTGATGCACAAATAGACGTTTTATACAACGAAAGTCCAGACCTTGTTGAAAATAGGATTAAAGAAATACTAAGTACACATTTTACTCCAGATAAACTAGCTGTTGCTCAGTCAGAGGGCTTGCTTTGGCGTGATCATGATGTGCACCAAAATACAATCCCACTTTACAATAAGGAACTTCAGTCACTGCTTTCGAAATTTGAAAAACACCAAGGATACAACAGAAGTGCGGACAAGGATACTCCAGATACATGGAGTCCCAAATATGATTTTGTTGAGGAGCATGTTGCTCAGCTCATTCAAGAACGAGCTGATGAAGTAGCTAGGTATGAGGCGCTATCTCCGGAAGAAAAAGAACGCTACCCGGATAAGCAAACTGTTCGGGAAAAATTATCATACCAAGATGCTGATTTACCTTCTGAGCAATTAGAAACCATGCTGCGTGATGCTGAAGATCGTGAGACGGCAGAAAAATACGCACATCACCTTAATCAGCTACCACAGGAAGAAATAGACAGAGTATTACCTAGTATCAAAGGGCAAACAAAAAAGGTGTTGAACACTCTTGGTATCCCTATCAGCCCCTACGGTACATCTGATTCATGGGCATATTGGGATTTAGGAAAACAGCAGTATTATTACGAACAAAACAAAGACTCTGAACACGAAGAAGGTGATCCGTACAGACATTATGCGCCCGCACTTGAAAAAGTTGATGAAATATCTGAGCGACACATCGGCTGGGAGTTTTACCATGCGTCATCAGATGTTCAAGAGGATGTGCTGGCGTCGATAACAGACAGAGATACCTTACAGATTGTGTACGATTGTCTGCAAAATGAACCAAAGGCAGATGGTCAAATTCGTTCATATCAGTATGCTCGTCTCGGTGCAGCGCTGCGCTACGACGCATTATCAAAATATTAACGTTACCACTAATGCTTCAAGAGGCTTGCGATTAAGAATTTCTGTCATGCACAAATTTAGTAACCATAACCAACAAGACATGCGACAATCAATTTCAAAAACAGTAAATCCTAAACAGTATATTACTGAGTCAGATGTAGAAAAATTGATTGAGAAATTAGATGAGTTCCGTGAACAAAAAAATTGGTGGTTTTTTACTAGGCATGCTGCTTACATACAAATGGTCGATAGCACATACTTAGACGGACACATATCCGCACAGGATGAGGATCGAATGGTGTCTGAACTCCATACATATCGAACTGAAAACAACTGGCGAAACTTTACGTTTCAGGCAGCTCGTATTAAGTGCTTAAACCGTGACTTACTTAACGGGCACATTACAAAAGAAGACGAGGCTAGCATCGTCGAAATGCTGCATATGCACCGAAGTGATTCACAGGCCGAAGAAGAGCCTTGGCTGGAGTTCACGCTTCATGCCGGCAGAATGAAAGAGTTAGGTTTGCTACAAGTTGATAAACACTTACATCAAGAAGATAACGGCCATATGCTGGAAACGTTATATCTTTTTAGACATAACAACGATTGGGTTCGATTTACACATCAAGCGGCATACATGTTTATTATCAGACCATCAATGTTAGATAATCAAATACTTGATTCAGATATTGCGGAGATTGTAAAATTGCTAGATGTGACACGAGAGATGGATGCATACCAACATTTTGCGTACCAGATAGCGCACATGCAAATTTTATCTGATGGATTTCATTGTTAGTTTGCCCATATAGTTAGTGAGCTCGGTGCAATACGCTCAAACCCTATACATAGAATTTGTAGCTATGTTATTTTTCAGCATAGAAAGATGTCACTCGATCAAATAACTCCTTATCGATATCGAATGTTAGTTTTTCCTTAGCTTCTTCAAATGAAAACCAGCCACTGTCCATGATCTCATTCTGACAAAGCTTCACGTTTTTCTTATCTACGTAACCTAAAAAGTACGTAACGACTTTGTCGGCAATTTCACCATTAAAAGTGAATGCAAATTCAACTTGGAAAGGTTTATGCTCTACAACCTTTTTTACATCAAGTCCTGCTTCCTCCTTAAGTTCACGTTTTGCTGTATCAATAAGTTCTTCTCCCAGCTCTTGTTTTCCTTTTGGGAAAACCCACCGCGTACCTTCTGCACCATGCTGTTGCTCGACCAGTAAAACTTGCGGACCTTCTAGGGCTTCGTACACAGGTACTATGCCAGCTGAATGTATTTGCATCCTTTTCATAAAACTAGTGTACCACTATGCAATACCACGAACCTCTTCGAAGTCACTAAGCTCACCCGACAACACAGCAGCAGCTAAGCGAACGGACGTCAGTCCGTGAGCGTGCTATGCGGAGGTGCTGGGGTGTGAGCGTATTCTACCAATACCACCTACTCGTCTACGCTACGCCACGGGCTGCCACCAGTCTGGAGAAAGGTCTGAATAAAGCCCCTTAATTCTTTAAAGGGCTTTGTGAAGAACTTTTGGAAGACTGAGGGCAAAAGCAACCCCAAAATTTCCTTTCAATCTATCAGGCGGCTTTTCTATACAGAAAGATTGAAAGGAAATTTTGGGGTGGCTAAATTAATAAAAGTACACGGAGTCTATAAAACATCATGCGCATCAAAAATATTTATCTGCTGCTTCAAGGTCTTAAAATCTAATTGTTCCAAATGAGGAAATATCTTAATTAACTCGGAAGCCTGTTCATATCTTTCCGAAGAACCATGATAGTTTTTTGGATCAGGGAAACCCTCTCTAGATCTGGGTGATATACGGGAGTCAGAAATGAAAAGATATGGATTGGGTATGTCTGTTTTACCTGCAAAAGCTTGTGCTGCGTTTTGTACGAGCTCAGCAATGGTTTGTCGGTTGCTAAGTGCAATACTTCGCAAATCATCTTGAGAAAGTGGCTGAGTGTTATTTTCAGCGACAAACTCTGCTAATGCAATTCTATATGCATCTTCATCAAATGGTAATTCTAATTCGTAGCTCAACTGCTCAGCGTCGTCTTTTATTTCCGATAAATTTTCTAAAGCAACTGCTGTGTCCATGATAGTACCTGGTTCATACGCAAAAAAAGCAACCTCCTCACCGGCCTCCATAAAACCACCGATTGGATCTACGGTTTGTGATCTCAAACCAAATCGAAACCCTTTTTCTGTTATTTCTTCTCGGTACGAAACTTCATCTAGGGCGAAAATACGCACGTACCCGACGAGTTCATTATCTTGTGTTGAGAGTGATGTTGGGTCGTACAAAACAATCGAACCATCATCTAAGGATCGTGTTACAACACTGTGCCCCTTGCGAATAGTTGTATTAATATTCTGATAACCCAAATCTTCTAATGCCAGCTTTAACATCGCACTTCCCATTGTGCAGTTCAAACCTGCACTAGGAAACTTTTCGCGCAAAGTAGGCAACATATCTACCCAGCCATGTACACCTTGAGACTCAGCAGCAACTAAATTCAACGCATGTCTATCTAATTGATTAGTAGTTTCATCCTTCAAACCGACAATCTTTTCTTGTATACCAGAACTTTCATAATGTGAGCGCAGTTGTGTCTGGAATTTTTCGCTTATACTCTGAGCAAGTTCTATATCATCACAACCTATTAGTGAAGAACGCTCTGCTCCAAGCATTTGAGTTGCAACGAAAATAAGATTACGACGCACTTTAATGTCTTCAGGTAAAGAGTCGTACGCTTCAGTACCAAATGACTCTTCTTTCTCTGTATGTGTTGTTGGTTTAAAGTCTTCTCCCATAAAGCTATTATAGCAAAAATCTACATGAACGAAGACTCGTTGAATGTGTGCTAATCAAATAGCCACACAAGAACTTCGGATCACCACAAACTCAATCGAAGCCACCTGCGCGAACACTCCAGCACCGCAGCGGCTAAGCGAACAGGCTTTAGCCTGTGAGCGTGCTATGCGGAGGTGCTGGAGTGTGAGCGTACTCTTACACTACCATACCATGCACTCGTCTACGTCACGCCATGGGCTGCCGTCAGTCTGGAGAAAGTGGTGAACAAAGCCCCAACTTCTTAAAAGGGCTTTGTGAATTACTTTTGGAAGACTGGAAGGCAAAAGCAACCCCAAAATTTCCTTTCAATCTTTCAGGCGGCTTCCCCCACACCCCTTCCGCTAGGAGGAAATGGTAAGGAAATGTTTGGGGTTGCTGCGGGCGGTGAGCCCGCGCCCGTGGCGTCACCACGCACGCGAATGCGTACACGGAAGTATCGAATCACCACGCGCTCCGCGCGTTGCGAGTTAACTTCGAGACTGGAAATGAGTGCGAGCTTGGTTGTATAATCGCACAAGAAAAGACACCTTTGGGTGTTTTTTTCTTTTGTTGAGAGCGGGTGCAGGATTTTCTTCAGAAAATACGTTGCACGAATTGAAGCCTTTGCCTGCTATTTTTTAAATAGTGACAAAGGATACTGAACTCGTAGAGTTCAATTCCCGCTCCCGGCACAAGCAAAAACGCCTTATGGCGTTTTTTCTTTTGGCGGGAGAGAACAGTCCAGTGGACTGTTCGTCGGGCATTGAAAAGGTTACCTAGTATTTTCTTTAGAAAATACTAGGTAACCTATACTGCTCTCGTAGAGAGAAATTCCCGCTCCCACCCCACAGGCCCCCTAACGAGCATGCCAACCATATCCACTCTTGTTTTATAACACTTTTTCTTGTACACTCTTGCCACAGACGCGCCCTTAGCTCAGTTGGTAGAGCAGCTCCCTCTTAAGGAGAATGTCCAAGGTTCAAGTCCTTGAGGGCGCACAAACGCAAAATAAACCACCACCTAGGACATCGGATGTCCTAGGTGGTGGTTTATTTTAGCAACTGCCATACGGCAGTTGCGGCGTTTGTGCGCGGTTAAGCAATGTTGCTTTAGCAACGATGCGTACCAGGCACAAGCGAGCGTTTGGGCGCGACGTGATGATGTTACGCTAGTAACCATCACGTCAGGCACAAGCGAGCGTTTGTGCGCGACGAAACTATGTAGCTTTAGCTACAAGTGAGTCAGGCACAAACATGCACTCCTACAATACTTAATACCATCACCTCCACATATAAACCAAGGACAAATTCTAATACTTATGCTACAATCTCGCTGTTCCATACGGAATACACCCCGCATGCGCGTGTGGCGGAATGGTAGACGCGCTAGTCTTAGGAACTAGTGGGGTAACCCGTGGAGGTTCAAGTCCTCTCGCGCGCACAAAGATATAAGAAAAACCACTGGAATTAATTCCAGTGGTTTTTCTTATAGTAAGTGAACTGCTTCACTTACGTATCTTTGTGCGAGACGGAGACATGTTTTTATTATTCATAATATAAAAACAGTCGAGTCCGGGGAGGAAGTTCTTATGAGCGTAGCGAATTAGAAACTTGACCCCACAAAAACTATTTTAAAAAAGGAATAACCTTTACAAATCCCTACTCATTAAGTATTGTTCATCATAAGTTTAAATATAATAGTTCTTAAGGAAAAGCTATGGAATGGTACGGAATCACAGGAAGCTGGAGAAAAACCAGTAAAAAGGTTGAGTCTGACGTAAGAATGTCAGTTCGAGACATTATTGTACTTGGCGATGGCATCGTCACAGGCGGTGCATTAAATGTTGACTGGTTTGCAACTGACGAAGCACTAAAACACAATCCTGACGCGACTCAAATCAAGGTTTGCATCCCTTCAACACTTGAGCGCTATGCGACACACTACCGCAATCGTGCCGATGAAGGTGTGATCACATACGAACAAGCAGAAAAGCTTATTGAGCAACTGACACGTCTCAAGACAGCTAATCCTGCAGCACTCATTGAACATCCTACCAACAAGGTCATGGACGAGACAACCTACTTCCAGAGAAATACTCAAGTGGTTGAACTGTCTGATGTAATGATTGGATTCCAAGTCAATGGAAGTAAGGGTGTGCAGGACACAATCGACAAAGCAGCAGCGCAAGGGAAAAGAGTGCAGCTAAAAAAGTATACAATTGAGTAACTAACTCAAGCAGTCCGCTTCGGCGGCTGTTTTTTTTTGCTTTTCCCTACGACCCAATTTTAAACTTAGACTGCATCCGATGCTTTTTATAATGACCTTTTTTATCTTTAAAACTATTTCGCACAAGTCGTTTCTTTAGGGGTTCTGGGAGTTTATCTAGGGTCATGCACCTGTACGAACAAAAACCTTTCTTCTTTTCTATACAACGTTCACAGCCCAGAAAAAGAATATGGCACCCAGTGTTCTCGCAATGATAGTGTGTGTCAGACTTTATTTTTGCACACAGGTGGCAGGTCGAAATAATCTGATTGCCAACATGTTCCCCCATGCGTTCATCAAACACAAAATTCTTTCCGAGGAATTTATTATCTAAACCAGCTTGTTCTACCTGATGCTTGTAGTCAATGATACCTCCCCTCAGGTGCTTTACATCCGAAAAGCCGTTATGTTTCAACCATGCGCTCGCCTTCTCGCAACGAATCCCACCTGTACAATACAGCGCCACTTTTTTATTTTTATGTA
>Ga0222664_1000282_pt1 | contig 35244 bp, 51 predicted proteins | sample AntAcemetagen604_FD_181147 | JGI IMG/M metagenome (GOLD analysis project Ga0222664, IMG submission 181147) | Saline water microbial communities from Ace Lake, Antarctica - #604 | ecosystem: Environmental > Aquatic > Non-marine Saline and Alkaline > Saline | place: Antarctica: Ace Lake... | reverse complement strand
CGGCCGTGGTGGGTCCGCCGACGGTACGTGCCTCGATGTACGCCTCGACCGCCTCGGGGCGGTAGCGGACAGCGTTGCCGATCTTGACGTAAGGCAGATCAACGCGGCCGGTGCAGCGCCAGACGCGCAGCGTCCCGACGTTGACCGCGAGACGGTCAGCGACTTCATTAGGCGTCATCAGTCGATTGGATTCAGCAAGCATGGGCGGTTACTCCTTGGCGTTGGTTGTTACCCCCACAGATTGACACGCCCCAACAGCGGCGCACACGAAGCGCACGACTTGTGCGCATGTAAAAACGGCCCTCCGTGCAGGCAGGGCCGTTTAACGTGAGTAATAATTTTTCAGCGCACACGAAGCGCACAACTTGTGCGCGCTCAGCGCTCGGCGTCTCGCATCTTCTTGGCTACCGCCGCGTCTGATTCTGGCGCATCCTCGCGGGCGTTGTCACGGCTTCGTTTGTCGGCGGCATATTCGACAACCGACGTCTTTGTGAAGCGCCGCCCGCTTCCTTTGACGCCGTTATCGACGATGGGTTCCCCGCTGCCCTCCGGCCCCGCGTTTCGAACGTGCGCGGCTTTTCGTCTGCGTCGGTCGCCGGGTTGCTGGTGTTCGCGTCGGTCATATCTCAATCATCCCGCGATGTCGGGCGCGTTCCAGAAGTATCCCGTCGCAATGGGATGGCGGTCCTGTCACGCGATCGCCACTTGAAGTGAGAGTGGGTGGGAAAGGAAGTCGCACATCCCAACATAACCCCTATCGGATACCCCCCTTATGGGCCGGAAGGACCCACTATCTCATTCGTCAGCGTCACCCTGCTGCGCATCCATACGCACGCGGTGTGCCGTCTTCCCTTGCTTGCCCTTGGCGTGAGCGATGCCCGTCGCGCTTGCGGGCAGTGTGCCCAGCGCCTGCACCGCAGACAGGTCAGCCGTGGTGGGTCCGCCGGCCCAGACGCTTCGCGTCACGCCCGCGATGGAAGCGGGCATCACGGATCACGTCTGGAAGATCGACGAACTGGTCGGTCTGCTGGAAGCGAAAGAGCGTGCGGCCATCGGCACCGCAGAAAACAAGCGAGGCCCATACAGCAAGAGTCAGATTTCAGACTGACCCACTACCCAACCGCGCGACCCGCACGATTTAGTTTGACCCGTCAACGATTCCACCGTATGATGTGGGTGGGTGCCCGACGCGCGTCCTGCGTGGACGGTGCCCCATGCCCAAAATCACAACAAAGCACGTCGCGCACCCGACTGGCTGTCGCCGCGCCCATTTAACCGTGGGCGCGGCGTTTTCTTATTGCGTCCTGATTCTCGCGTTCGTGACGCCGGCGGGGTGCGCCGCCGCTCGCTTTGGCGGATCAATCGAGATGCGAGACGAGCACGTCGTTGAGTACGCGCCGCCCGCAACGCAACCCGCGACAGCGGAAGCGGCACCCGCGCCGACCTTCACCATCATCATCGAGAGGACGCAGCCATGAGGCGCGTAGCACCATTCATCGCGGCGTTTGCCCTGCTGTTTCCCATGCTCGCAATGGCGGCAGATGCGACGGGCGATCAGGTCGGGCGAGACGCCCGCGTCACCAAAGAGAGCCGTACCCGCACGATCACCGCGACCAACGCTGAGGACGCCGAGGCGGGCATCCGCGCAGCGATGGCGGATATGTTCGGCGAGACTGACGGCGGCGTGCGTGTTGAAGACAAAACGCGAGAGATCAGCACATGGGGCATGATCGTCGTCGGCGGCATTCTGATTCTTGGCGGACTCGCGGCGGCACAAACACCCCTCATCAGCGGCAAGGCGGGCGCGATCCTTGTCGGCATCGGCATCGCCATGATGGCGGGCGCGTTCTGGATTCCGCAGGCGGTGACGCTGATTCTTGTTCTGGTTGTCGTCGCCTTAGTCGTGGGCTTCGGATGGTACGCCTACAAATCTAACTGGTTTGACCGCGAAACAAGCGATCAGGTTATGAACCGCCTGCTGCGTGAGGATGACGACATGCGCGCGGCTGGCGCTGTTGCGCACATCGCCGCACGCGCGCCGGGACTCGCCAAGGCTGACGCAACCAACGCCGCGAAGCTGGTTCAGGCCGTGAAAATGACGACGCACGCTGATAAGGCGGGAGTCGTCAAGTGAAATACGCCACCGCCATGTTCGTCATGCTCGCGGCCGGGTGCAGCGCCGAGACGCGAGACGTGACCGTTTCGGACCTTACGCCGGAGACGTTCACAATCCGCATCGTCGACGGCCGCGTACTCGATACGGTCGCCGACTCGCCGACCCTCAATGCTGTGGCGGCTGGCGGCAATGACGCCCCGTACGCAATCGTCGTGCGTCCTGTGGCCGTTCGCGTCCGCGTCCCCATCGAAGGCGCAGACGGCGTGGTGCGCGATGTCGAAACCAACCTGACGCTAGAGCCTGGCCGGATAGTCCTACCTGCCGGTACGCGACTGGAGAATGGACGATGAGCGAATCGCTGACCCGCAAAAACCTGCAATACCGTGGCCGGTTCCGCCTGCGATCAAGCGACGCTGACGCTTTCAACACGATCAGCTTCGGCAGCGGTGCGGTGGCTGTTGACGGCGACGGCAAAATCATGTGCGTCGCAGGCCACGAACACCGGGACCGCGCCGGAACTTGCGAGATTCCCGCGTTGTCGGCGACCGACCCCAACCATGCAATCGGCGACGTGCCGACCGCGTGGGTTGGCGACTGGTTTGACCCGACCTACGGCGCTCGCGCGGCGTACGACGGCAACCCCAACCTGCATGGCCTGCAATGGTATCGCGGCGGGTGGTGCAGCACCTTAAATCACAGCTACAACGCCAATCACCGCAACCTGCCGTTCCTCAACACGCTGGGGCAGGGCGGTTTTTACATCGGCACGCCTGCGACCGGCAGCAACGACACGGGCGCGAGTACGATTTCGCTGCGCCCGCCAGGCATGACCGACGCAACGTACGCGATGCCCTACATGCGCGACATGCGTTCGCAGGGGCAATCGGGCGGATTGGCTACCCCGCACCCCGCATGGTCGGCCGACGTGGGCGATCCCGATTTGGTCGGCGGCAGATTCGGATACACCATCCACCAACGCAACAGTCACGGCGAGTATTTCGACGGCTACTTTCTGCCGACCGATGAACAGATCGCGGGGGGCGAACGCCAGATGCAGGCGATGCGATTACTGCATCACCCCCTGACGCTGGGCGGCAAATGGCACGCGTCGCGGTACTGGGCGGCGTGGCTGCTCTACGAAAACGGGCAGCACGACGTTCGCAGCGCAGGCGGCGAGATTGCCGACCTTGCGTGCGACGAGCGCACCATCATCTACGCTGGCCGACGCGCTCGCCCCGGCGCGACGTGGTACATCAACGGCGTGGAGGACAGCCGCCGCGTCACGACCAACGGCGACAACTGGCTGGTGGCTTGCAAGGGCGACCAATCGACGCAAGGCGGATGGCAATCGCAGAACGGCTGGGAATCGTTCATCACGATGGTTGATCCCGCCGACGTGGCTCGCGTGTACCGTGGCGAGATTGCGCCGCCCGATGTGCCCGTCACCGACGCATTCTCGCTGTCGGATTATCTCGGCGATCACGCGCCATGCTCGCACGGCGTTGTGGGCCTCGACATCCACCAGCCGACGCGAACCGTATACATGGCGACGCGCGATTACACGACCCCGCAGTCGGCTTTGATGATCTACGTTTTTACGATTGTTGACGACCCCGCGAAGGTTGCGAAGCCGATCTCCGGCACGCTGTCCGATACGTGGTACGCAAGCAGCCCCGACCCGGTGCCTACGCCGGACATTGTGGGCGACGGCACGACGCCGCAGCCCGAACCGGAAACACCGACCATGCCCGACCCGATCCCCGGACCGCAGATTGACGGCTCGATCATCATCGACACGAATAGCGCGGTGATTAAAGGCGACTGGACGCACAGCACGTTTGACCCTGGCCACATCGGGCCTGACTACCTGCACGACGGGAACACAGGCAAGGGCAGCAAGTCGGTGACATACAGCGCCAGCGGGCTGTCGGGTAGTCATGCGGTGTACGCATGGTGGACCGCTGGCAGCAACCGCGCGAGCAACACGCTGTTTGAAGTGAACCACAGCGAAGGCACGTTCAGCACACGCGTCGACCAACGCGAGAACGACGGCGTGTGGGTCAACCTGGGCACGTTCAACTTCGACGACAACGCCAGCGTGACCATCCGCAATGACGGCACGGATGGCTACGTCGTCGCCGACGCTATCAGGCTGGTGCCTGTCGACCCGCCCACCGATCCCGTCGACGACCCGCCCGCCGACGATCTCGCGGCGTTGACAGCACGCATGACCGACCTTGAGGAATCTATCGCAGCACTGATGGAGCTTGTCGCGGCAGTGGGTGACGATGCGATCGAATCGCAGGCCGCCGCAGCCGACGCGCTCAAGGGTTCCGCGACAGCGAACGCACGCGCCCGCGAAAACGAAACGCACATCAACGAACTGCGCGACCGTATCGACGCGCTCGAGGCGACCAACGCCATGATGCGGGAGGCGCTGAAGTGACCCCGCGCATCATCGCAACCCGCCCACCACGCATCGACCCGCGAATCATCCTCGCGTGTGCGGTGTGCGTTGGCATCGGCATGGTGCTGGGCGTCGCGTTTTGCAGGTGGGAGGCATGGTGAGCATCGAGACGTTCAAAAACTACGGCGCGATGATCGTCATTCTTATCGCGGTCGTTACAGGCGCGAGCAACGCGGCGGTCCAGTGGAAGCAAATCGCAGTCAATGCCGCGAATAACGCGGTACAGGACAGGGTTATCGAAGCGAAAGAATCCGGGTTGCGGCTGGAAATCATGGCCGCAAACGAACAGATCGCGAGGGCGAACCAACGCATCGCCGAATTGTTGACTGAGATTCGCGTCATTCAGTCCATGTCGTCGCGGACCATGCAGGATGTGACGTGGCTGCGGGACAAAGTGGAACGCGACACGGTGCGACAATGAATGACCGCCATCCGCCTACTCGCCGCGTTGACGTTTCTCGCGGGCATCGCGTTGCTGATCGCAGCCGGGATGGTACGCGAGGGCGCGGCGTTGGTCGCGTGTGCGGGGCTGGCGGTGGTGCTGTGCGAGGAATAGCAGAAACGCGAAAAGGATTCGATAATTTCCACCACCGCGCGACGGAATTAACGGACAATATAGGCACTCAATGAAAGGGTGCCTGATGAACGAAGGTATGGAGCTAAAAGTCCCCACGGTTTCGAGTGCTGATGCACGACGTTCGCGCGTCTGGACGTGGGCGGTTTTGCTGACGCTGTTCGTGCCTGTCGCTGTCTATGAACTGTCGCAACAGGCTGCGCACGGATTCGTCGCGGCGAGCTACACAAGGGCGGGCATTAACGACTTGGCGAATCAAGTGATGGCGATGGGCGAAGCAAGCGACCCAATCAAAGCATTGAAAACTGGTGAGGGCCGCGAGATTGCGATTCGCGTTCTGCGTTCTGATCGCGGGGCCGCAATGGTCGAGGCTTCAATCGTCGAGTACGAAAACCAACTGGCCGAATTGATTGGCGAGATTCGCGCGTCCGGAGCGGTGCCAATCGTTGCGTACATTCCCAACGGCGAATGGGACCGCCCACGATACCCCCGCGAGGCGTTCGCGGCGCGTGTGTCTGGCAAGGCGTCGGCGATGGGCGTCCAGTTCTGGCGGCTTGCGGGTGCGTTCGACGGCGTGCGATCCGATGACATGCTGATCGAAGGCGACTCGCACCTGAACCCCGCAGCGATGGCGTTGCTCGCGTCGAACGTGCAGGGCCGAATCGGCGACATTCCGCGACGCAACGCAAAGGCGTCGCGGGTGTGCGGGCCTGCTGCACCGAATCAGGACCGATACATCGGGCTGGGCATGGATCACGCATGGCGGTTCACAACCGACGCGAACGGATTCCGCGAAGGTGGCGGCGCGAACGGCGACGGGTTGCGGCTGCTCTTTGTTGGCGACTCCGTGCTGATGGGTCCGTACATCGAAAATCACGAAACCATGACCGCGCAGCTTTCGCGGCTCGCTGATGTCGACGCGATGAACGCGGCGGTCGGCGGATGGGGCATTCATGACCAACTTGCCTACTTTCGTGAGCGAGGTCATGCGGCCAATGCTGACGCGGTGATTGTCTGCGTGACCGGCGGCGACCTGTTCGACGTGGTGTGCGGCATGATCGCTAACGGGACCGCCGGCGCGGATTTTGCAGCCGAATACGTTGACGCTTACGAGTCGCGCGAGAAATAACAATGGCAAGACTGTTCGACGATGCTTCAAGCCAATACCTACGCCGCGCGAGCACCGTACTGACGGACGCGCCTATCACGATGGCGTGCTGGTTTAAAGTCGACACGACGGCGATGACTCAGCACGTTATGGGATTTGGGGCATCGGATGCGTCGGGGCATTGGATACGCATGGTGATTAGCGACAGCGGCAATCTGTATGCACAGCATCGCCAAGGATCGGCGAGCAATACCGCGATCTCGACATCCACCCTTTCGACCGGAACGTGGCACCTTGGCGTTGCGGTCTTTGAGTATGGCGGCGGCGAGATCACGTCGACCGTCTATCTGGATGGCGGCAGCAAAGCCACGCTGACGGATGCCGACGCATTCGCAACCGTTGACGAAACGACCATCGGCGTACGTGCCTATGGATCAGACGATCAGTTTCTATCCGGCGCTGTCGCATACGCCGCGATGTGGGACGTGGCGTTCAGTGACGCCAATGTCACCAGCCTTTGGAACAGCGGCAACGGCGTACTTCCGACAGCCGTACAGGGCGCGAACCTGCAAGCGTACTGGCCGCTGATTGACGACGACGACGACGACGAGAACAGCCACGACCTGACGGCTTACGGCTCGCCGACGTTTACGGACGGGCCGACGATTGGCGGCGGATCGTCTGGAAAACTCAACCGCAACCGAACACTTACCGGAGTTGGATAAATGGCAGACGACTACGCAATCGGCGCAGCGACATTCGCGGCGGACGACATCTCGAGCGTCCTTCACCAGCGCGTTAAAGTGCAGCACGGCGCGGACGGCAGCGCGACAGACGTGAGCGCCGCATCGCCCATGCCTGTGCAGCCGATCGCTATTGCGACTGGCGGCGCGAGCATCTTCCGCAGCATCGACCTCGACGAGAGCGAGGAAGAAGTCAAGGCGGCCGCCGCGACGTTCTACGGCGGCATCGTCATGAACCTGTCTGCGGCTGTGCTGTTCCTCAAGTTTTACAACGCTGCGGCGGCGTCGGTCACGGTCGGCACCACCACGCCGGTCATGACGATCCCGATTCCCACGCAGGGCGATACCAACGGCGCGGGCTTCGTGCTTCCTGTCCCCGCGTGTGGCGTGCAATTCGATACGGGCCTGACGGTCGCGGTAACGACTGGCGTTGCCGACAACGACACAGGCGCGCCGGGCGCGAACGAAGCTATCGTCAACCTGTTTTACGAGTAGGCCATGCTGCTACCAATCCTCACGCGAATCACGGGCGTGCCCGCGCTGTTGCTGATGTGGACGGACGGCGCGACCGCAACCCCCGCCGCAATCGGCAGCATCTTCGCGCGAAGCGGCTACGGCGTCATCGGATCGAAGATCATCAGGAGTGACCACCATGCCGGTTAAGGCAAGCGCATCGAAAACCGCATTCTTCGCGACACAGACAGCAAGCACCGGCGCGGGTACGGACGCGGACAGCACGCCATCGGCGGCGTTCTATCGCAACGGCACGCTTGACGGCGCGGTCACGGTCACGGTTTCAAACGTGTCGGCCGGCGTCTACAAAGCGGCGTGGGCCATGCCCGCAGGCGCGAGCGAAGGCGATGATGTCGAGGTGGTCGCGTCAGCAACGGTCGATAGCATCGCGGGCAGCGCGAGCATTTGGCGTGACACAGTGGTCGACAAACTGCCGGGCGACCTCAACGACATCGCGGCGACGAACATCGTGAGTGCGGGGGCGATCACGACGAGTGGGGGCGCGGTCAGTACGGTCACGACGACGGGGACAGCGAGCAGCGTCACCGCCATCGCGACGGGCGGTATCGCAGCGGCCAGCTTCGCAGCGGGTGCGATTGACGCCGCATCCACATCCGCAGACTTCATCGCCGAAATCAACGCGACGGTGGACACGGCGTTGGCCGACATCAACCTTGACCACCTGGCGTTCGCATCGTCGACGCTCACCAGTGACGTGGACGACGACAGCATCATCGGCCAGATTCTTGCCGCGTCGGCGGTGGCGAATTTCGACCGCACAACGGACAGCCTGCAAGTGATTGGTGGGAAGGTGTCGTTAATTACCAGCACGGGCATCACGCCGACCGCAGGCATCATCAGCGAGGGCGACGTGCTGTACGCATTCAAGGGCAAAGCGCTCAACAGCATTCAACTCGACGTGCCTGTCGGCACCATCGACCTGTCGGGATACAACGCAACGTTTGGCGTCACAAAGCTGGTGGAACAGACAGGCACAAATGCCGAGCAATTCAACTTCACGATCAGCGATCCGGGCGGCGCTAATCAGGCGATCACCGGCAGCATCCCCAAGACATCGACAGCGGCATGGGCGGTCGACAATTCGGTCGTCGTTGAAACTGCGACGCCAAGCGGATATGCGTACCGATGGTCGATCGCAGTGAACAACTCGCACACGGGCACCGCGCAGGCTGGCGGCGCGTCGTCGATCACGCTGGCAGCAGATGCGTCCAGTATCGACGACTTCTACAACGGGCAGACCGTGACCATCACCAGCGGCACGGCTGACACTGAAATAGGCGACATCACCGACTACGACGGCACGACAAAGATCGCGACAGTTGCGTGGCCGTCCACGACGCCTGATGGCACCAGCGGCTACCACGTCGCGGCCAGTGACGAGGGGTGTATCCAGCTCACCAACAATGGCGAGATCAGCGTCACGGCCAGCGACACCAACTGCGGGCAGCCAGCATGAACATAGCGGCGGGCGATGGCGACTATGCCGACCGCAAGCGCGATCGCCAGGCGCAAAGGTCTCGCGAGTCGTTTGCTGCAAAAGCGGAGATCGGGCCGCTACCCGACGTGGCCGATCCCGCCCGCAAGGATGCGTGCCGTACCGACCTGCTCAAGTTCCTGACGACATACTTCCCCAACAGCACGGGCATAAATCCGTTCAGCGATGACCACGTTCGCATGATCGCGCGGCTACAGCGGTGCATCCTGTTCGGCGGCAAGATGGTGCAGGCGGTTTATCGCGGCTTTGCGAAGACGACCATCGGTGAAAATGCGTGCCTATGGGCAGCGCTGTATGGACACCACCAATACATTCCGCTTGTTGGATGCGATGCTGATGCTGCTGGCGAAAATCTCGAATCAATCAAGCTGGAACTAAGCGGCAATGACCTGCTGTATGAGGACTTCCCCGAAGTCTGCCACGCTGTGCGGGCGCTCGAAGGCCGGACGCAGCGTGCGGCGTCGCAGACGCTTGGCGGCGAATTGACGCAGCTAGGGTGGACGGCGGCGGAGATCGTCTTTCCAACAGTGGCGGATTCCGAATCGTCAGGGGTGTGCATTCGCCCGATGTCCCTGCTCAGCTACAACCGAGGCACCAAGCACAAAATGCCCAACGGCACGCAAGCACGTCCGGGGTTTATTTTTATCGACGACCCGCAGACCGACGAAAGCGCTGCGTCGCGCGGTCAGATTGCCAAGCGAATGAGCAAGCTGATGCGGACCATCCTTAAGTCTGCGGGGCATACAGGTTCGATTTCGGTCTATGTGGCCGCAACGATCATTGAATCTGGCGACATGGTGACGCAGCTTCTCGACCCAAAGTTTTCACCTTCATGGCACGGCGAGGTCGTGAAGATGGTGAAGTCGTGGTCTGACGCCCACGAGACGTTCTGGATGGGCGACTACGCCGACGTGCGCAACGGGTGGGACCGCAGCAACCCGGACGACGAAAAACGGGCCAAGCGAGACGCAATGCTGCTGTATGAATCGAATCGAGAGATTGCCGACGCGGGATGCATTGTGTCGTGGGATTACTGCTACATCCAACGGGAGGACGGCTACGAAATCTCCGCGATTCAGCACGCCTACAACATGCTGATTGACGACGGGCCTGACGTGTTCGCTGCGGAATGCCAGAACGAGCCGCCCGACCGCACAGCCATCGGCGCGGATCACCTTGAAGTCGACGACGTAATCGCGAAGGCGCGTGGGCCTGCCCGTCGTGTCGTGCCTGCGTGGGCGTCCAGGCTGACCGCGTTCATCGACGTGCAGCCGTCAATGCTGTGGTACGCGGTCGGCGCGTGGGCCGACGACTTCACCGGGTGCATCGTGGATTATGGCGCGTACCCGGATCAGGGGCGGGCGTACTACACCAAGTCCGACATCAAGAAAACGATTGCCGACGCGATGCCTAACGCCGGGCTTGAGGCGCAGATCTTCGTGGCGCTCGACTCGCTCACCGGATCGCTGATGAATCATCCGTGGAGGCGCGAGGATGGCGCGTCGATGGACCTTGACCTTTGCCTGATCGACGAAGGCTTTCAGACGAAAACGATCTTCGAGTTTTGCAAGCGGTCGCCCCACGGTAGCCGCATCATTCCGGCGAAGGGCGACGCGATCACCGCCAAGAAAAAGCCATTCCAAGAATACGAAAAGCGCACCGGCACAACGCTGGGCGAAAACTGGCGGCGTCAAAAGGTGGGCAACGGGTCGATCCGCCACATTCTGCACGACCCGAACTATTGGAAGTCGTGGGTGTGGAACCGGCTGCGGCAACCCATCGGCGAGCCGGGCAACATGACGCTGTACGGCGCGAAGTCGATGAACACGCACCGGATGCTCGGCGACCATATCGCGGCGTCAGAGTTGCCGATTCTCGTTAGCGCCAACGGGCGATCGGTCGTTGAGTGGTCGCCGATTCCCCAGCGGGATAACGACCTGCTCGACTGCGTGTGCGGCGCGTCAATCGCCGCGTCAATCGTTGGATGCAAACTCACGGCGGTCGCGGCCACGAAGTCACAGCCGCGAGAACGCGATTCCAAGCCCCGTTCACGGCGGGTTACAGGAGCATGGGCAAGATGAGCATGGATGCCGCCCCACAAATCAACGTCAAGCCGCGATGCCCTAAATGCGAGTCGACCGACTGCCCGTCCTACAAGACGCAGAAGGTGACGCTACAGCACAACGGCGCAGACCATCGAGCGTCACAGCAATACCGCAAGTGCCGCGAGTGCCATCACAACTTCCAGACCACCGAGATCGGCGAAAAGGTGCGAAGGGGGCGCGTTAAGACCGGCAGTTGGTAGTTTTTATCAATTCCCTACCATCGCATAGTATCTGCATCATTCCATAACTGAATTATCGGCATACATTATAAGTATGCCGTCAGTCTCTACACGCAAAGCCACGCTCGAAGCCCGTTTGCTTGAAGTTCAAGCAGCGATCAGCGCGACACTTACGCGCGGCGTGGCTGGCTACTCGACTGAAATCCAGTCCATCACGTCCATGAAACTCAAGGACTTGCGGGACGAAGAGCAATCCATCCTTAACGAACTTCGCCGCCTTGAACGCGGCACGCGATTCGGCGGCGTCGGATTCAAGAACCCATCATGAGTACCCGGCGCACACAATCTCAACTCGCCGACGTGGCCGAGGCCAAGCTCCGCAAGGAGAAGGCCCGGACCGAACTGGCGTCCATGCGCCTGCAACAGGACCGCATCAAGCTCAAACGCGAGGCGACGCGATCGCGCCGTCAGATGCTGAGCATTCACCGCGCGGCAGAACAGAATCGGTTTACCAACGACTGGACCGCGCCCGCCACATCGGCGGATTCAGAGATGCTTGGCGACATGCCCCGCATCGTTGCCCGCGCTCGTCAGTTGGTGCGTGACGACCCTATCGCGAAGTCGGTGGTCCGTGCCTTCCGCCGCAACGTGGTGGGCACCGGCATCACGCCGATCATCGACAAAGAGCCATACCGCGACGACTGGTATCGATGGGCGAATGATCCCGCAGCGGTTGACGTGGAGAAGAAGCGCACCCTGCTCATGATTCAGCAGTGGTGCATCGACGAATTTGTCGCGGTCGGCGAGGCGTTCGTGGTCCGCTGGATTGAAGGCGGGCGGCTGCGGTTGCAGTGTTATGAGTTTGAACAGCTTGACAGCTACAAACTTATTGAGCGCGAGACCGGTAACGAGGTCCGCCACGGCATCGAAGTCGACCAGTACGGCGCTGCGGTGGCGTATCACTTTTGGAAGCATCACCCCAACGACGTGAGCGGATTGCGGCGTCCCGCGCCCATGACGCTTGATTCAATGCGAATCCCGGCGCAGTTTCTGTCGCACATCTTTGACCCCGAACGCGTGCGGCAGACCCACGGCGTGAGCCGCCTGCGAACGGTGCTGCGAAAACTGCGAGACCTGTCGGAGTATGACGCGGCGCAGCTTCGCGTTGCTCGCGCAGAGGCGTCTATCGGACTGCTCATTAAGGGCGGGGACGATGGCGTCGATCCGCTGGAACTCGACGGCCTCAACGTCGCGTACATCGAAGAGAACGAAGACATTACGCCCTTCACGCCTTCGCGGCCTGGCGGGCAATACGACCCGTTCGTTAAGGCGCAGGCGTCGCACATCGCGGCAGGCGCGGGAACAAGTCTCGACCAAGTGCTGCGGACATTCGAGGGCGGATCGTTCAGCAGCAAGCGGCAGGCATCCATCGAGGACCGCCGCGAGTTTCTGCCGTTGCAGATGCTGCTCATCACGCAGCTATGCGGCCCGATCATCGACGAGTGGGTGGGCATGTGGTCCATGCAGAACGTCGGCCGCAGCGGCGTTTACTTCATGACCGACCACAAGCCTGTCGTGTGGCAGGGCCAAGGGTGGGAATGGGTCGACCCCGAAGCACAGGGCAAGGGTATCGAACGCAAGATGCGGCTTGGCCTGACCAGCCGCACGCGCGAAGCCAGCCTGCTTGGCACAACCGTCGAGCAACTCGACGCAGAGATTGCCAGCGATGGCACGCTTGACGCTGTGGCTCGCGCATCGGGCGACGCTCGCGTGATGCCCGCCCCTGACGGGCCGTCAACGTCCGACACGCCGACGACCACAACGACGGAGGTGTCCAGTGCGACATAAAGGAATCAATCTGCGGACCATGCTGGCCGGCGCGATCCAAGTCGACCGCGCGGCGGGCATCATTCGCAACGTCGCGATCATCACGGCGGGGACCACCAAGCCAAGCGGCGGCGGTTCTGCCCCGTTTGACGTGGACGCGACGACGTTGCAGCAGGTCGCAATGTCGATCAACGCGAACGCCATCGGCATCAAGTCTCGCATGACGCATCCCGAAATCGAAGGGCGCGACGACATCGGGTGCCGCCTTGGCTACATCCGCAACGCTCGCGTCGAAGGCAATGCAGTCCGCGCGGACATGCACTTCCACAACCCCGCATCGAACGAAGCGATCACGCTGATGTCGATCGCGGAGGCAGACCCCGCGTCATGCGGCCTGTCCATCGTCGATTTTGACGCGCGAACCGAACAAGGAAATTCAGCGACCGGCATCGTGCTCCGCGTGGAGTCGATTGACGCGGTTGATTGGGTGGGTGAACCCGCCGCAAATCCGGCCGGCATGTTGTCGGCGGCAAGCCAACACTCGAAAGAGAGAGGAAACACAGTGCTCAATCCCCAACAGATCGAATACCTGATCGGCATCGGCCTGCCCGCAGAGGCAAACGCCGAAGCCATCGCCGCGTTCTACGAAGGGCTTGACGAGTCGCAGAAAGCGGCCGTCGATGCGCTCGCCGCTGTCGGCGTGGAAACCGAAGTCGAACCCGTCGCCGCCGAGGCCGCGCCCGACGAAGAAAAGCCCAAGCCCGTCGCCGCGTCGGCCAAGCCCAAGGCGAAGCCCGCCGAAGGCGTCGCGTTGTCGCAGGCGGACATCGCCGCAGCCATCAAGGCGGACCGCGCCGAACAGCGTAAGCGAGAGAAGGCCATTCGCAGCATCGCGCTGAAAGCCAATCACGGCGAAAAGTGGATCAACGAACAGATCGACAGCGACGCCACGATTGGCGAGATCGCCCTGTCGGCAATCAACAGCCTCAACCGGAGTCCAAAGGACATGGTTACCACCAGCGTCAGTGTCGGCGCGGACCGCAACCGCGATACGCTCAATCAGGCGGTGCAGGATGCCGTCCTGCTGCGTGCGGGCGGTCATCGCATCGTGCGACTCAACGAGGACGGCGGCGTGATGCTGTCGGCCAACGGCCAGCCTGAAATCCACAAGCACCACGACCGCGCCGCAGAGTTTCGCGGCCGCAGTGTCATCGAGATGGGACGCCGCTACCTGATCGCTCTTGGCTGCGACAAGGCGGACAGCATGTCGCCCAACGCGCTGGCGTCGATCCTGCTGAATCGGCAGAAGCTCCGCGACACACTGCCCGGCGTGTTCCTCGCGCAGTCGACCGGGGACTTCCCGTTTCTGCTTGCCGACACGATGGGCAAGGTGCTTCGCAGCGAGTACGCCCTCGCGCCCCATACATGGAACGCGTGGTGCAACACCCGCACGACCCCTGACTTCAAGTCTATCAAGGTCATCCAGCTCTCCGAAGCTGCCAACCTTGCGGTCATCGACGCAGGCGACGAGTACAGCTTCGCGGCACTGACCGAAGGTCAAGAATCGTACGCTGTGCGGACGCAGGGCGGCGGACTCAAATTCACCCGCCAGATGCTTATCAACGACGACCTCAACGCGTTCGATCGCGTCGCGCGTCGCCTTGGCAACGCAGCCATGCGTGCGGTTGAGTCGGAAGCCATCAGCATTCTGACCGCCAACGCCGTGCTTGCCGACAGTTCGGCATTGTTCAGCACCGCACACGGCAACCTGACCACCGGTGCATTGACTGCCGCCGCTGCGGTCGCGTCGATCGACAAGGCGTTTGTCGCCATGCAGACGCAGACGGCACTCGGCAGCGACGACCCGCTGGACCTCCAGCCCGCCATCGCGCTGGTCCCGACCTCGCTGCATATGAAGGCAAAGGTCGCGTTTGCGTCCGGCGTCGACCCGTCGCTGGCGAACGCCACGCCCAACCCCATCGCGGGCGAAAACGTGCAGGTCATCCAGTCGGCCCGACTCAACTCGGACTCCGCCACGCAGTGGTACTTGCTCGCCAGCCCTTCGCAGGTTGACACCGTGGAGATGGCGTTCCTTGAGAACGAGCAGACACCTGTCATCGAAGAGGAAACCGACTTCAACAGCGACAGCCTGCACATGAAGGTGCGGCACACGTTCCGTGCCAAGGCCATCGACTATCGCGGCATGGTTCGCGGCAGCGGCGCGTAATTGACGGGCATCGAAACAACACCAAAACCACGGGCATGACCCGACGAGAGAAACGACATGAGCACGAACGTACGCAAGGGCGCTCCCGGGCGCAAAATCACACTGACCGCCCCGACTGGCGGGTGGTCGTCTGGCGACCTCATCACCATTCTGGCGGGTAACTCCGGCTGGGTGGGCGAGGCCGTTACCGATGTCGCGGTCGGTGCGACCGGCGCTGTCGAAGTGGGCCATCAGGTCACCATCCCCAAGAACACCGGCACGGGCGAATCGTTCGCCGTGGGGGCGGTCGTCTACAAAGACGCATCCACAGGCATGGCCACCGCCGCACCGACCGGCAATGACTACATCGGACGCGCCGTCGCCAGTGCTAGCACTGCGGCCACGACCGTTGAGACGGTGTTTGCTCCGGCAGGAGCGTAAAGATGCGCGTCGCGCTGCTCTCCGCAGGCCCATCGCTTGTCCAGACGTTCGACCCCGACGAACGCTTCGATCTACGCATCGGAGTTAATTCGGCAGTCAGCGTGTTCGTCTGTGACTGGTGGTCCTGCGGAGACGGCCAGACGTTTCATCGCGTCGAGGCGGTCGGCCTGCCTGTGCTGTTCGTCATGCAGCCGGACTGTAGCTGGTATCGGCAGACGAGCGCCATTCGCGATCGCTTCGCAAGGCATCGCGTCGTGGGGTGGGACAAGGTTCGCGACAGCGTGACCCCGCCGAATGAGTGGAGCAATTGGAGCGTGACTGCCGCGCTGGCATTGGCGGTCGAACAGGGCGCATCGCGAGTCGATGTCTACGGCCACGACTGCCGGGGCATCGTCGACGTTTCGGGACACACGCTCGCGAAGCGCGAAGACACTTGGAAACGGGCGAGCAATTCCGTGCCGCATTGCTGGCGGATCACGAGAGATTGGGCCGCATCTCGCGGCGTTGAAATCATCGAGCATCAACCAGAGATTGACCCATGCGAATCACCGCCATCATCCCCGCCAAGGGCGTAAGCACGCGACTGCCGGGCAAGAACATGCAGGCGTTCGGCGACTCGACACTAATCGGGCACAAGGTCGCCCAGTTGCTTACGTGTTCGCTGATTGACGAAGTGGTGGTCGGTTCGGACTCGCGCGAGATTCTTGCAGAGGCCGCCGATCATGGCGCTGACGTTCGCGAGCGCGACGCCTACCACTGCGACGAAAGCCAATGCTCCGCCAACGACATGATCCGCAACCTGTCCGCGATGGTCGATTGCGATGTCGTCGTGTGGGCGCACTGCACAAATCCGCTGGTTGACGCCAGCATGTACAGCGATGCCATCGAAACGTATCTCGCGGGGAAGTGGGACTCGCTTTGCAGCGTGACCCGCGTACAGCGTCATGCGTGGGGCGTGGTCGACGGCGAATACCAGCCCGTCAACTTTGATCCGTGGGGCGAGCGTCACCCGTTCGCGTCCGAACTTCCGGTCCGCCTGTATCAGAACGGCGCGATCTTCATTCAGCCGCACGCGCAGATGCTGGCGAATGCTTATTTCTACGGCGGCAACCCGCGACCGTTTGAGATCAACCAGCCTTACGACATCGACATCGACACGCAGCAAGACATTGAAATCGCGAGGGCGATCTACGCCATCAATCAACGAAAGGCGGTGACGGCGTGATTGTGGTCATGGGCCTATATCGCGGCGGTTCGTCGGCTGTTGCGGGCGTCCTGCATCACCTTGGCGTGTGCATGGGGCACGAACTCAAAGTCGTACCAGGGGCAGAGTCGCCCCGGTACGTCGCCTATGAGGACTGGCCGCTGCGCCGTACATGCCTTCAGTGCTACACCGAACGCGAGATGCACGCCCTTCGCGGGTTTGGCGGTCGCGTTCAACTGCTGTATCAGTACCTTGCCGACCGCATCAGCACATCACCGCAGGTGACGAACAGCCGCGACACGCTGGCGATCCCGTATACGGGATGCGATCACTCGCCGATGGGCGCGAAGTTTCCGTCGCTGTGCTACATGGGCCACGAAATCGTGGAGGCGTGGGGCGCAGATACGCAGTTCGTCGCGGTGGATCGCGACTTGAAATCTGTTGTGGATTCCGCCCGCCGATGGTACGGCGACGGCTCGCACGGCATGACGCATCGCCTGTACGAAGCTCGCGAGAGTTTCCTTGCGACCCGCGAACACGTGCGCGTTCGGTACGAATCACTGGTCAAGAATCCCGCACTCGCCATCTCGCGGATCGCGGACGGGCTTGGCCTTGATCCGTCCGACGCGAACCGCCAGGCAGCAATCAATCACGTTGCCCGTCCCACTTATGCGGAGGCGACATCGTGACGCTTGATCTAGCGGCTGATAGCGGCATCTTCGTGGGCGACTTTGGCGAGTCGGTGGGCTTCCGCCTGTCGTCGCTGATCGACACGCGCACGGTTACCGCTGTCGTGAACCGCATGCCGATCAGCGACGACGGCGACACGCCGTTCAGCGGGCGTCAGTCGCCTGTCCTGCACGTCCTGTTTCGCAATCACGCCACGCTTGGCGTGCTGCCGTCCGAAGTGGTGGCCGACGCATCGCAGATCGAAACATCGTTCCCGATGGGCGCGACCGCACGGTGGCGGAACGTCCTTCGCATCGTGCGACACAACGCCGGGACTGTACTGCTTGAGGTGCAGGCATGACCTTCAAACGCAATGACAAATTCAATGCGGGGCTGCGCGTGGAAATCGGACGGCGTGCCGTCAGAGCCGCCGAGGCTGTACGCGACACCGCCCGCGCCCGCATGGATGCAGGTGGATCGGGCGAGTCATACAGCGGCGAGCCGCGGCGCAGTTCCGCAGACGGCGAGTCGCCCGTTAATCAGCGGGGCACGCTGTCGGATTCGCTGACCGCCTACGGCCCGCGCATCGACGACCGAAAGATCGAGGCTGCAATGGGCGCGAGCGCCGACAACAACAACTACACCATCATGTGGCTAGAGCATGGCACGGCACGCATGGCACCGCGCCCGCTGCTGTTCCCGTCGCTGATCGAGGCCCGCCCGCTGGTGCTCAAGGCGTTCGCCGCCAAGGGGGCTGGCGATGGCGCTTAACTCGCACGCTTATTACGACGGCATCGAAGCCGCATTGCTCGCCGACTCGCCATCACCCACGGCGGCGTCACTGGTTGGCAATCGCATCTACGCAGACCAGGCACCCGCAGACCAAGTGATGCCGTTCATCCGTATTGCGCTCATTACCGACTCGCCCGACAACCGGCTGGCGGACGGCAACAACACGACCGCCCACATTCAGATCGACGCCTACGCCGACCGTGCCGACGCCGTGGCCGCGTGGAACATCGACGGGCTGGTGCGACGTGCCATCGACCGCGCCCGCCTGACCGTTACGGGCTTCGCGGCTGTTGAGTGCCAATGTTCCGAACGCGGCAATCCGCTGAAAGAGGCGGGCTATTACCGCGTGACCAGCCGTTACAGACTTTTTGGGAGTGCATCGTGAACACCATCATCCAGACGCGCATCGACGGCGAGACGTGGCAAGCGACCACCCCGCATTCACCCGACATGATCGCCACCAACGCGAGCGAATCGCTGGCGGTCAATGACTTGTGCGCGCAGATCCGTGCGTTGCCGTCGCCGGTCGCGTGGATCGAGACGCCGAAAACCCATCCGGACGACGGCGCAATCACCAGAAACATCACCGGCCTGTGGCCTGTGGACATCCAAGAGACACATCAGCGAGAGGAAAACGAAGATGGCAACTGACATTGTTAGCGGGATCACTGGCGCGGTGACGGCGACTGGGTTCGGCGTCAACCTTGACGCATGGACGGCATCAATCGGCGCGGAGGAAACGGTCGGCTACCGCACGTTCACGACCCCGTGGAAGTCGAAAAAGAACGTCGCATATGGCGGCAGCGGCCAATTCAGCGGCGTCATTCAGTACAACGCGGCTGGCACCGCACCCGCGCCTACATTGACAGGCGGCGTCATTGACACGGCTTCATTCGAGGGCGTCAGCCTGACGCTGACCGCAGAAACCGGCTGCACCTACACAGGCACGGCCAACATTACGGTCATCGACCTGAACCGCAGCGCCACGGACAAAATGACCGGCACCTTCCGGTTTGAGTTTGACGGTCCTGTATCGCAGGCATGGGACGTGACGGCATGATGAACACCTCGCGAGCATCGGGCGCAATCCTCAACGTGGACATCGGCGGGCAGCGGCGATCGCTTCGCAGGCTGTCTCGCCGTGATTTTGGCGTACTCATCGAGCGCATGCCCGGCGAGTCCAAGACGTTCGTCTCTCCGTTTGACATCAACCGATGGGCGGGGACAGTCGACGGAGCGCCAGCAATCATCGCAGTCGCGTCGTTGGCTGTTGGCTACGCGCCCGCCGATCTTGATGCGCGCATTGCCGAAGTGTCAACCGATGGCGGCGAGTGGGGGTCATTCGTCGCACAGGCACAGATCGCGGCATACGTGACAGCCGAAAGCCTGACGCATGGCGACGCCAGCCCGGACGCGCCATCCGAGGGTAAGAAGTGCGCGGACCCTACGCGGACGGCCGCGACTACGCAGAGGAAGCGGTCGGGATTTCTCGCGGGTGTCCGGGCATGGGCGACCCGTGGGCGATGACGCCAGCACAGTGGGACATGACGCTAATCATGCTGCACGAGCAACTCGCGATGGAATCGGGCGATCAAGATTCACAGTTTGCGGCGGGACTGTCCCGCGTGAAGAGACGAAAACGCAATGGCTGAAGTATTCGGCGAAGCTGAAGTCATCATCAGGGCGAATCTCGCCACGTTGCAGGGCGATCTTGACCGCGCCGAGCAGATGGTGGCCTCGCAGACCGATCGCGTTGCGCAGTCGCAGCAGCAGGCCAATCAGCAAATCGCAAGCGGCGCACAGGCTGCACAGCAGGGCGGCGACGGATTTTTCACGCTTGGGCACGCAGCAGAATACGTAACGATCAAGTTCGGGCTACTCGGCAAGGCTGCTGGTCTATTGCTGGGGCTTTTTGTTCGCATCCCTACCATCGCGGCTGCAATCGCAACAGCCATGTCGGTTGTCGCGGTCGGCGGCGTTACGTTGGGCGTGCTCGCCATCGGGATGCTGGTCGAAAAGCTGTCCGAGGCAGAACAAGGCGTCGAGACGCTCATCGGCGCGATTCGCGGCCTTGACGGGACTGATCGCCAAGCCGACAAACTCGCCGAAAGCCTGAGCCGCATTCCCATCATCGGCCGACTGTCGTCGCAAGTGTGGCAGATGTTCGGCACGGCACTGGGCGCAACATCAACGCAGCAGCAGGCGGCATGGACGCGGCTCACAGCCAGCATGGAGGACGGCCAGCTAAAGGTCGGCATTCTTGGCCGGTCGGTCAACGGGCTGGTCAAGCTGTTCACTTTGGGCGCGGTCGACATCAAGGGCGACATCGACGCGATCAACGAAAGCCTGGTCGAGATGAACAAGCTCATCGCCGTCCAGAAATCACTATCACCATCAGGGCAACAGACAGACCGTGCGACCAACGACCGCAGGCAGGCCGCGAGCGACGACGCGGCAATGATCGGACTCGAAGGCGTTGAACGCGTGCGCGAGGCCGAACGTCAACGCTACGCCGCAGCGATGCGATTCTTTGACGATCAACGCGCGGCGAACAACGAAGCAACGAAACAGGTAGTGGCCGCACTTCGCGAGCAAGAGGCGACCGAGGCGGAAATCGCCAAAGCGAAACAGATCAGCCAGCAACGGCTGGTAGCCATCGAACTGACCCGCGTCGAAACGCAGCGAGCGTTGAACCAACTCGCGCAAGATGCGCTCATCATGGCAGAGCGAGAGGCGACAGCGAAGCGTGACGCTGCGCAGGCAGAGGCGAGGCAGGCACGGCGAAACGCAGAGCGACAGGACAACCAGCTTTTCATCGCGACTATCTCGAATCGCGCCCAACTCGACGGTCGCGGATTCGACGCTGAACGGCTGCAACTTGAGTCGCAGCGGCGCGAAGCCATCGCACAGCTTGAACGCGACGGCAACGACGAACTGCTCAAACAGACCAACGGCTATTACGACTCGCGACGCGCACTTATCGACGCGCGCGAAGCCGAGGAAGTCGACCGCAAAAAGAAGCGACTCAAGGAAGAGGCGGACGCCACACTCAGCACCAACGACCGGCTGCAATCGCAACTCACGCAGGCACGGCTACGCAACGCAGGACGCGACGTTGAGGCACGCCAAGAGTCCATCCGTCAACGGTTCGCCGAACAGATCAAAGACCTACAGGACAAGGGCAACGCGGTTGGCGTGGACATCGCGTCGAAACTTCGCGACACTGAACTGGCGGCAGTGAGGGGCGGCAATCAGGGGCAGCGGGCGCAGGAGTTTTCGCAGGCGTCATTTAGCCGAACGAACGTCAATGCCCGCCCGCCCGAAGAAGACCGCGTCGCCAAGGAATCGCTCGAAACACTCAAGGCGATCCGCGACAACACCAAGCAGAAAACCATCGCGACAGCAGGGTAAATCATGCCAATCACCGCCATTGAAGTTTACGATGCCACATCACGCCGCAAGCGTGGCCGCGTCGAAATGGTCAAGCGGGTGTACAAGCTCAGCGGGCTAGCCAACACCAGCGGCCTTTCGTACGCAGAGCAGGTCAACAACACCAGCGCCATCAACCGCGCGTACATCGCGATCAGCGGTTACCCATTGTTCTACGAAGACGAGGAAATGAGCCTCGCGGGCGAGCCGCAGGGGCAGGCCAAGGTCACGGTGACCTATATTCTGCGACTCAACGGTACGGGACTTGAAGAAGAGATGATGGGGCTGGCTGGCGAGATCAGCGGGTCGCTCAAGTATGTGCAGACGCCCTTCCTTGCGGATGGTGCCACGCCCATCGAGGTCTCGCACACTTGGCCGAGCAACGCGACACAGACCTACGCGAACGGCAACAGCAAGGCCGGTACGACTGAGACGCAGGCCGGGCGAATCACGTACCCTAAGCAGATGATCTCGGCGCGCGGTCCGATCTTCCGCAGGCGCACCCGTGACCAAATCATCACGATGGCCGAGCAAATTTCAGGCAAGGTCAACAGCAGTACGTTCTTGGCCAAGGCCGCGCGTACATGGCTCGCGCAGCCTCCCCGCGCGACCATCGTTGACAGCAGCGTCACGCCCTGGCTGTGGCAACTCGATCTGCAATTCGATTACGACGATGAGACGTGGGATAACGACACAACGGCTGTCTTTATTGACCAGTCGACGGGCCAGCCGCCCGCCAGCTTGGTCGCCGGTACAGGCATCAAGAAAATCGAACGCATCGCAGCGGCCGACTTTGCGGGGGTGGTGGGCACATGAGCCGATACCCTGACATTGATCGCGGCGACGACATCACGGCGACATGGCTGAACAATCGAACGACCGAGGGTGTCATCGAGATTCGCACCGGGCCGGGGCTTCGCATCCAGCGATCCGGGCAATCGCTCGTCATCAGCATCGACCCAGCATCGTGGCCGATCACAGCGACGTTTCTGCCGCAGCGTATGAAGGTGACGGCGCTCGCGAATGACTACGTTGAGGCGAAGCGGTACGACGGCACATCAGTATCGGGCGACGCAATCAAGATCGCGAAACCGCCCAAGATGCGGCACAGCACAGGCAGCAACTACCCCGGCATCACAACGATCGCCACGACGGACACGAACACCGTGACCATGAGCAAGGCGAGCGAGACTGATGAGATCGTCTATGTTTCGCCGTTGGGCTATTCGGTCGACATGGAAGTCTATGCCGTGCGTGTAGCTGGCGGCACAGGTGTCGCCGACTGCGACTGGATGCATCTCAACATCGACGGAATGGCGTGGGCATGGCCGGAACCTGACGCATGATCTTCAAACGCGGCAGAACACCGATTGGATTCTCGCAGCGGTCGCCGATTGGGTTCCCGGCGCGGCTGGCGACGTTCAGCGAATGCGTCAAGCCGTTCGACCTCCAATTGACCATCGCGGGCCTCGACGCGGCAGGCCCGTTCGCATGTCGCCGGTACACCGTGCCCAGCGGCGTATCGATTTGGGGCAAGATTATCGAGCTTGCGATCGACGGCACCTATGCGCTGTCGTTCGTAAGATGCAGCACCAAATTTGATCGGCCGACCGAGATCTACAGTGCGACGCTAACGAGCAATGTCATTGTCGATGCGTTGCTTAGCCGCGTCGCGGGGTGCGCATCGTTCACGTCGTCGGGCATCGTCAATAATTGCCGCGCGTCGATCAACGTCGAGGTATTTGCCGATGAGCCTTACGGCATCTATCACGTGCAGATTGGGGCGGGCGCTGTTTTTTATGAGCCTATTGACGACACAACAACGCGCGCGGGGCACGCGGGGCTGTTTTACCATCTCGCCCCGGACCCTGAAACGATCACGCTATTTGGTGATCCCGCGACCAACTCGCCGGGGAATCTCGGCGGCGGCATTACCCTCGGGTGTGGCAATTCCGGGCACTTCGATGCATCCAGTACGGGACAGGCGACCGGCGGCGCGGGGACCGCAATCATCAGCATTGTGACACCATGATTATCAAACCCACCAAAACCGGCGGACGCATCATCGCAGGCAGCACGCCGCACGGCGACTATCGCATCGAGATTAACGCCGACGTACCAGGGGGCGACCTGCTGCTCATTATCGACGGGAAAGGGCGAACGGTCGGCGAGGCTGTCGTGACGATCAGGACGCCGGACGAGGGGCCAGCGGTGGAGCGAGCGGGGTGTGATTCGTGCGGGGGGCAGGGGTAGATGCGGGAGTATCCCCGCAAAGCCAACCAACAACGACGAACGCGAAGCGGCTGTACGTTCCGTGATTCGAGCGATGCGGGGTAAGGGCGTGTCGATGCACGACATCACACGCGATAGCGTCGCTACAAAAGCGATGGTGTCGGCGGGCTGGGTCAGCAGTAAATCAAAAGCATGGAAGACGCTCCAACAAGAGCGTAATCAAGACACCGCGCCACCCCCCATCAAGGGCGCGAAGACTGGGAAGATGTCAAACGACTACAGGGTGAAATTGACCCTGACGCGCGCCGTCACGACTGAACACGCGGGAAACTTTCAAGCCACGTAAAGCCCTGCTAATGCGGGGTTTTTCTTTGCGCGCGCCGCGCCGTCACGTGCGCCGTCATGACGACGGCAACACAGGGTAGAGGACCGCACATTAACCCGGAGTAAATCACCCATGCCCGCAACATCAAATTCACTACTGACGGCAAACGAAGTCGCCGACCGCCTGAACGTCAGCGTCGGGACATTGAGCGTCTGGCGATGCACATGCCGCGTCGAACTCGCCTTCGTGAAAATCGGCGCGGCTGTCCGCTACCGCTGGACGCGGCACAGGTTGTAGTTGGCGAAGTGCAGATTGACCATCGCTTCGTGATTCTCGACCTTCTTGCTAAACGCGTTTGTCAGCCGGGTGAACCGCCGCATCGTCATCCGCATCGTGAGATTCTGCCGTTCGACAAACGATGTGCTGGTGTGCTTCTGGTCGGGCATACCCGCACGCACATAAGGCTTCGCGCCACGGCAATCGCCGGGCGAGTAGCGACGGGTGTTTTCATGGGCGGGTCTCCGTTCGCTGATCTGCGGTTCTGATCAGTGCGCCGGTGACGGTGTCCCAGGTCAGGCCGTGGCCCGGGCAGGTCACGCGTCCGTCCACGGCGGGCTGGCTCGTAAGTAGGATGCCGCGATGCGGACACGTTTTACAGGTCGGCAGCGTGCGGTCGGCGAAGGCGTCCTCCAAGTGGCCCAGCCAAGGATGCTGTCGCAGTGCCGGGCCGCTGCCGTACTGCACGGGATATGGCGGCTGCTCGCGCCGACACTTGCGGCGACGCCAGATGGGGCCTTCCAGCCGCGTGCACGTCGGCTTTGCGAACGCCACAGCGCCATAAGCGCCTTGAGGCGATTTACCACCCCACGTCAAATGATTAAAGAGACGCAAGGGCAAGAAGCGCAGGTCGTAGTGGTAGTGCTCGAATGAGAATCCGATGATCTCTCGGTCGGTGTGCCTGGGGCCGATGACCGGCGTCCATGCGCCACAGGCGTGGTCGAACGTCCCCGGTACGCCGTCGGTCAACTGGACCGTCCGGGCGCACGGCACCATGTAGTGCTGTCCGACGACGGGCGGGCCGTCGATCTCCGTGATGCGTGGTGTTTTCATGGGCGGGCGTCCGCGTCGTCGGCACGGTTGCCGCCGTCATTCGTGAGGCAGTCCAGTTCGTGATCCCAATGGATGGTGTCGCCCATCCCGCCAAAGTTCTTAGTGCAATCTGCGACGGTCCGCATCCTGTACATGGCGCGCTTCAACGCATCATCCATTTCGTCGCGTGTGTATTCGCGGTCAGTCATTGGTTCACCTATAGCCTTCGTATAGAGTTCTGTTGGTTTTATAGTTGGTCGTGAAGTTGACGAAGTTTCGCGTTCTCGGCTTCCAACTCCGCGATGCGAGCCACATGTGCGGGGTAGGCGTTGTATCTTTTTGCAATCTCGGCGATCACGTCAACGTCCATGCTGCTGACCGGCTTTTGCGCCTCGGCGAGGTACAGCCGCCGAATACCCTCGCCGTCGTCGACCGCGCGCATCATCTGCTCATTCATCGTTGCCTCCATGCCCGCATGGGGCGAACGCAATCGTTTCAAATCCAAGCTGCGCCATTCGTGCGACAACTTCGCCGATCGGGTCGTCTGGGCCGCCCATGTCCTGAATAGCCAGCCAGACGGCCAACCTGTTCCTGTTGCTTGAGTCTCGCCACCATTCGGCGGCGTGCGCCAAGTCCTGTTCATGTGTCGCCTGCACTCGCGACCATGGTGAATGTTCTGCCATTTACTTTGCCTCTCCTTTCGTTCCCGCGTCGGCGGGGGGGTCCGAGACGGTGGCGGTCGGTGACTGACGTTCTCCGGCGAGCGCCGTCCGGCACGCCGCGCAGTTGTCGGGGCTGTCGTCGTTCCCTTGCTCCATGGCAGTGCCCAAATAGGCCCATTTGCCGCAGAGTGATCGCGCGCCGCGGAAGTAATGCCACTTCCGTGCGTTGACGAGTCCAGCCCATCCTTCGGTCGCAGGGGATATGTCGTTCATGGCTTGCTCCGCGCATGCCCCAGCCGCGCGGAGGCAGCCAGCCAGATCGCGACGGCGGGGGCGTTTTCGGTTGTGGTAACGTGGAATTGCTGGCTGCCTGCGCTATCATACCAACTACCCGCGCCAATAGTGGGTAGTTGGTATGAAATACATCGAAAATAATAGATTCAACCAATCACCTGCGACCATTTTGTTGGCGTCAACAAAATGGTCGGACAAGATTGACGGCGGCGACGCCCGCTGATGCTGAATTGCTGCTCGGTCGCGTCAAAGGGCGTCACGCCGCTTCTGCGCCGCTTCGATCGCAAACCAGTCCTGCAACAGCCCGATGGCGTCGCTCGCGTCCCCGCCCTTGTCTTTCGCGGGGTCATAGCTCGGCACGCACTGCGCGACCCACGCCTGCCGCGATTGCTTCCTCACGCCGCGCGTCCACACGTTCTCCGCGACCGTTTCAACTGCATCTCGCCCCAGCCCGCGCGACTCCATGTGCGCCCATGCCTCGCACAGCACCATGCCCACGGCGACTCCGTACAGCGACAGGCCCGCCATGTTGACGCCCTGCTTGCGTCCGTGGACCTTGCCGCTCGGCACCTCGATGCGGATGCGGCCGGGCAGATGGTCGGCGAGCCACGTTCGCAGGTCGCGACGCATCGCCTCGATTCGCGTGATGGCGGGATCGCGGCTGCGGTCGGGCGTGATGCGCCCAAACTCGATGGGGTCGCGGCTGCTGCCCAGCGCGTAGCCGATGCAGGTCGACGACGGGTCGAATGTGGCGAGCGTTTCGGTCTGTTCACTCATCCTCATCGCCCTCCAGAATCGCGGCAATCTCCGCGTCCCTCGCATCGACCGCGAGTTGCAGGCGTTGCATGTTCGCCGCGGTTGGGCTGCGCGTGTACTCGGTCGCGGCGTCCACGATGGCGTCGCGCGTGTCGGGGTTACTTGGCATGGGCGGATTCCTTTCCTGTATCCATCGTGTGGCTAAGCACCACTCCCGCAAACAGGAACCACCCCCAGCCGCTGGTATTGTGTGAGGCCAGCCACCCGGCGATGGCAACGCAGGCGATCGTACAAGTATTGGCGGCGATGAACATGAGCATGAATTTCATTGCGTTTCCTCGTTGGTTGTTTCGTTCGCATCCCGCCCAGCACGCTCACCGCGTCCCGCGCAACGTCGATGTTGCCCTTGTCGAGTTGCGCCACCGCGCGAGCGACGGGTGATCACGCTGACAGGGCTCATGAAAGCGATGACGCTTACGTCCAGTGGCGGTGCGCCCAGATTTGCCGCTTTCATGGGCAGGATCGATCCTAATTCCGCCAATGCGAATGCGTTAGCGGTGCGCCTGAGTTCTCCGATTCGCTTCCATTTGCAGGGCGGCGACAAGCCAGCCCACGGCCACACTGTCGCCAAGCACCACCGCCACGCCGTCAATCTCGTGCGCGGGGGTGATGATGCGGACAATCTCGCGCCATGCGGCGATGGCGTCTTTGGATACCGTGCCTTCTAATTCGTCGATTCGCCGTTGTACCAAGCCCAGCACGGCCGCCTTTTTGATTCGATTAATCATCAGATTGCCTCGCTTTCGCTGGTGTTCGTGGCATCAATCCGCGTCCGAATCATCCCCTTCGCACGCATCCGCGCGTGCCACTCGGCGGAATCGCGGCAGCATCGTTTTGCGCTCGCGGAGTACGTGCCGTCGCTGCGTAAATCGAACATGCGTTCGCATTCGTGGCAGGGGCGGCGGAGTATTAGGGCCGGGTTGGTCATTGGGTGTTGCTTTCGTTGATAAATTTCCGATGCTTCCACACGCGCCCAGAGAATCCCGTAGCGGGGTCTGTGCGGCGTTCCGTTGTGCGGCGTCCATGAACGCACGTCGCCCCAGGCGTAATGGATTCGCCCCTCCACTCGCTCGCGACGGATGCTGTGCTGAATGTCGACGCAGTAGCAGTCGATGCCAGCCTCGGACCACGGCTGTGCCATGACGCCGCTTTTGTCGCACATGCTCACCATGATGGGCCGTGTCACGCCGCCCCCTTCGCCACACTGGCGAGAAATGCCGCCGACGCCCATCCGTCGACCTGCGAAACCTTCGCGAGCCATGCGACTCGCCGACGACCTTCGCCGTCGCACAGGTCGCGGATGCGCTCGCTGTCCGCGTAAGCGGTCAGCAGTGTTGTTGCCGACAGCTTGGCCCGCCGTTTATCCGCCACGCCGAACCAGCGGCGGAACGCGGGCCACACGACGTGGACGCTCATGCCGCAGAATCGTGCGATGCCTGCGGTGTCGAAGATGATGTTGTCGAAAACGCTGTGCATCAGATTGCCTCCTTGGGTTTTCGTTTCGCTCTCACAATTTCGTCGCCGTCAGTCGTCCAGATGCCGCCGCTCAATCGCTCGGTCATGCGGGCGATGTGTGCCGCACTCTGCGCACTGGCGATAGACGATTGGGCGACCTGCTGAATCAGACTTTCGCCGCAGGTCGGTTTCTCTATGTTGGCATTGATTCGATGCAATCATTGGTGGTCCTTCACAACGACGCCGTGCTCAGAAAAAGTGAGCGACTTGGGGTGAAACTCATAAGCGATTTTGGCACCCGTGCCGCGACCGTTTCGAGCCTTGGGAATGTGCATAACGCGGTTCGCGCTGACGCTTTCGCGCAGGTTCAATGTTGTGTTCATCACCGTGAAGTGTTCGTGTTCTGCGAGAAATCGCAGCCATATCACGGTTGGCGCGAACCGCGTGATGGACGCGCCGCCCGACACGTCGTCAAGCGTCGCGCCTTCCGCATGTTTCTTGGGGTGCGTCACCAACAACACGCTGCACTGGTGGCGCTTCGCGATCTGCTTTACCTTCGCGATGAACTTGCGGTCGTCGATAAACTGCTTGTCAGTGCCGCCCGCGATTGAGATAGGGTCGATGCACACGATCCGTTTCCCGTTCGCTGCCTGGGCTTCGCACCACGCCGCGAGCATGTCGTGCGTAACGTCGGCTTCATCCGACGGCTCGTGCAGGCATTCACCGAACGAATCCGCCCATTTTCGCGTGTGGTCGCGGTACGCCAACGCTTCGTCGGGGCATTCCTCAATCCAGTCGGGATCGGTCATGCGGGCATCGCCGACACGCTGCGCAGTTGCGCGCTGCAGGTGATACTCTCGCCCGTCCTCAAGCATCATGGCGGCGACGGCGATTCCGTTTTCGTGCCAGTGTGCAAGGTTCTCCAATAGCCAAAACGATTTGGTCGCGCCGGGATTTCCGCAGATAACCGTGAGCGTGCCGGGCATCATCGCCTTCGTGCCTGCCGACAGTTGCGGCCACTTGAACGGGATCGCCTGAAACCGCCCTTCAATGATGTCCACGAGTCTTTTTTCGAGCATGTCGCTTGCCGACCGCATCGGCTGCGGAACGTCGGCGGGGATCATCGCGGGCGGCGTCGCGATGACGGATGGCTGCGGCGTGTAAAACTCGGTGCATCCCGCGACAGCCTTCTCGGTTGTGATTCGCCCGTAGGTTGTGCCACCCCGCTTGGCGTCCCATTTGGACCGCATCAGGCCCGACATCCGGAACATCCGATCAACCCCGCCCGCGTTGCCTTGGCACCAGAACGCGAGAATCGAACACAGTGCCATGTCGGCGGCAGAATCGTCGCCGCCGTAATCGCCCGTGTTGCCACTCCACAGGCGTTCAAATTTATCGCCCTGCTTTGACCGTCTGATGTGTTCGATGATGTCTAGCGGGGCAGGAGACGCGACAGTGGGTCGTGTAGCGGGCTTTGGTCGCGGGACCGGCGCTTTTGAGAGCAGTGACCAGTACACCTTTGCCAACGCCTTGCCGCAGTCGTTGAGCGTACGGCACGATGTCGCGATGTCGCCAGTGATCGTGAAAAACCGATCGTGGTCGTACATCTCGATTTCGCCGAAGCCATGCACGTCCTTCGTGCGGCACTTCGCGCCGGGCTTCGCGCCGATACCGATGATCTTGACGCCGTTGCCCGACGGGCTGACCTCGGTGTATGTGGCAAGCGAGTCGATGATTGCCTGTGCCTCGGGCGCAATCGCACCGTCGACAATGCAGTCGTCGAGATCGACGCCGACATACGCGTCGTCGGGGCTGAACACAAACCCGATCCCCGCATAGTCGCCAGCCTCGAACGCCGCCAGCGCATCGGCGTACGTTGCCCATGTTTCAGCCGATGTGCTGTCGGCGCGGCCCTGGCCGTCGACGCGCATCGGCACCTTGGTGGGCTTACCGCCGCGATCCTCGATTGACCAGCAAACCCACTGCGGCCGACCGCGCAGTGATGCGGGAATGTTGTCCACACGTTTCAGGAGCGTGTCGTCGCGAACGATCATGCGGCACCCCCCGACCCGCCGAACGCGGCCAATGCTTCGTCGTCGTCAAAATCGCGGCACTCCACCGTGTCGGCGTCTTTGGCGTCCCGCTTTGCGTACTTGCCGCCGTCGTTTGCACGCGACAGCCAGCCGCTTAGGAACTTGAGCATGCCGCGAGATGTCTTGCGCTTCGTGGGGTTATCACGGGTCCATTGCAGGGCTTTGCGGCACTCTGCCGCCACGTCCATGTCTGGAAACGCGTCTTCCCATTCGGCGACTTTGCCGCGATTTAACGTCCACTGGCGATCTTCGCCTTTACATGGGAACGTCAAAACGGGATCAGGTTCCGCAGCCGCTTGCGGCTCGGAACAGGAATCGACTGCGCCTTCGTCTCCGACCGCGCCTCTCGCCTCTCGACTCTCGACTCCGACTCCGACTCCGACTCCGACTAAGTGCGCAGATGCTACGCATGTGCTGCGCATCTGCGTAGCATCTGCTGCGCACGAAGCCGTTTGCGGCGGCTCAGGCCACTTACTGACCTTCGCGCGGAGTTGTTGGCGGAAATCGAGTAGCTCTAGGTACTGCTTGCCGCGAATGTCGTAGAGACGGACGAGCCCGGCTGCGGCACATTGGCCAAGGCAGCGTTGCACGTTGGAATCTCGCATTCGATCCAGACACAAGGGGTACAATTCGGCTCTCAATACCGCTGTCCGCGCGTCGAAGCGCCCGTAGTCGTCCACCTTGGACATCAGGCGTCGGTAAAACACCTCTGATTCCCAATCGAGCGCGTTTACGCGATCGCTTGTAATGATGCCTTCTCTAAGAATCCTGTTGGGCATGTCGTCTCCTTACGACGTTTATCAGTCCGTGGGTGGAATGCTCCCGGGCGGCTTTCGCCGACCGGGAGACAGCTAGTCCGTGACCAGCAACAGCATCAAAATGGGATGCACTTGTCGGCGACCTCTTGCCAGTCAACGGCGGTGAAGTCGTCGTATCCTCGCCCTGACGAGGCCGCGACTTCGGCGCACGCTTCTTCCCATTCCGCAGTGCGCTTTTCGTCGGTGATGTTTGACGACTGGTACACCGCCCACGCGTCCTCCATCGTCGTTGCGATGCGGCGTTCCTTGGTGGCCGTAGCCGATCCACCTGGCGACGGCGCGGCCTTCGCAGCGGGACGCGGTGCCGATGGTGGCCACGATGGCGCGGGCGCGCTCTTCGCCTTGACGCCACCCAACGCGCGAAGGGCTGAACCGAATCGGCTGTCGAGTGTCTTCGCGGTCGACGTTTCAACCTTCGCGATACCGCCGCCGCCCTGATAGTCGAACGGGTTGACCCACTCGACGCGGAACTGCATCTTCCCCTTGTATTCCTCGCCCTTGACGACGACCTGGCACGCAACGCCGGGAAGCCATTCGGTCGCGAGCGTTTCAAACTTGCAGTCCCAGCCGATGGAGTCGCGCAGCGATTCGACGTTCTTGTCGATGAGCGTTCCGTCTTTCTTGACGACCCACACGGTCCCGTACACCTCGAATGCGTAGCCGCTCCAATCCTGAAACTCGCCATCGACGAGCATGTCGATGATGTCAAACTTCATTTGGACGCCGATAGCGCCGCTGTCCGGTTCCGCGACGCCGATCTCGACGACGTTCGCGCGAAAGATTCCTTCACGATCAATCCGTGGCATGGTTGCCTCCTTACTTGCTGTTGTTGGTCTGGAACAGGTAACGCCAGATGGCCGGGTCGCCCTCGTCGTAGGGCATTGACTCGACACGTTCATCAGGCGCGTGGTTGTCGCGAGACTTCGCGACGTGCGTTGGCAGTTCTTTCAGGTAGATGGCGCGCGATCCGTGGCCCGTCGCCTTGCCCTCTTTGGTACTCACGTCATACAGCACGGCCAACAGGTGGTCGGCCCACTCTTTGACCTTTTCGCGAACGCTGTGTTTATTCGCCTGGTACAGACGCGGCTCATAGCGAAGGAAGTCTTCGCCGTGCGGGTTGGGCACGCTCGCTTTAGTTTCGTGCGCGATCAGTACGACATCGCGGCCAGCACGAACATGCGTGTCCAGATCGGTGAGCAGCGACAGAATCGTTTCGTACAGGCGGCGGTAACCTTTGCCGAATCCGCCGTCGACATCTTCGATCTTGTCTTTGCCCGCTTCCTCGCATACGTGGACAGCCGCCATGTCTTCGACCTTCGACAGCGAGTCGATAACCACCACGTCGTGATCGGCCCACAGCGAATCGCTGCACAACGCGGCGCGAACATCGGCGAACGTCTGCAAGTGTTTCGACTCAACGCGATCCACCGCAAGGCGATTTGTGCCGCTCTCAACGTCAAGGAAAAGGGGGCGCTTGCCGATCTCGGTCAAGAGCGAGACAAGAGTCGTTTTGCCAATGCCGCCGCTGCCGTACAGGACGACGCGTTGCGGCGACGTCACGATGCCGCTGCCGACCTCGAACGCGCGGATGGATGGCCTGGCACCCGGTGGTGGCGGTGGTGCCCTAAAGGGTTTCGGTGCTGCTGTTGCCGTCATCGTCAATCTCCAATTCGGGGTGTACGTTGGTGTCAATCGCATAGCCTGCCGGTACACCCGTGGCCGGGTCAGGCGTCGCGCTCTCTGAACAAATCGTGAAGTATTCGCAGCGGTAAGGCGACAGGCACGCCGATGTGTTGCGGAAGTGCCGGCCGTGCCGCTGCGCGTCGCGGATCATCTGGCCGATCTGCCATAACTCCGATTCAAACTCGGCAAGGTCCGCGTCGAGTCGCGGAATCTCCTGCCGTTGAAAGTAGTATTCGGGGCGGTCGCCGATGTCGGCGGTGAGGCGGTCGCCGTACTCTCGCGGTGACTCGTTTCGCGTCACGAGCCTGTGGCCATCAGCGGCAGACGCGCTTTGCTTCCACTTGCCGTTTGCGTTCTTGACGCGTTCGTTGTCCGCGTCGAGAACGATCTTGACGCCATCAGCATCAGGTGCAGGGATGGTGTGAGGGCGCGTTGCGGGCTTGCGTGTGACGTCGTAAATGACTGTCTGAACATCGTGGCCCAGCCGACGCGCGGCGAGCATGTACATGCTGATTTGCTGGTCGATGCGAAGCCGCATCCAGTAGTCAGAACCGGGCGTAATGTCGACGCCACACGTCTTGTATTCTTGAACCGCGAGCCGACCGTCAGGCAGCTTGACAATGCGGTCGATCTTGCCCGCGACTTTGAACGTGCGAGACGATGCGCCGGTGTCAGGATTCGCAAGCGGCAGGATGAACGCCTGCTCGGTCGCGACAACCTCGCAGCGATCTTCGGACCATCGCCACACATGAGCCGCGAGCAGGCGAATCACCTTTTCGCATTCGGTCGCCCATTCGTGCGAGTCTGCCCACGATGGCGTGATGGCGTACTCGGCGCGAATCATGTCGCACACGTCGTCGAGATCGTCGCCCAGGTCGACACGCTCAAGTCCGTAGTGAAACCACTGACCCATGCGAAGCGGCTGCGACTTGGTATCGCGTTGCAGGCCGACCTCGTATCGGAAATAATGCTTCCGCATACACTGCTTTGCACACGTCATTCGTGAGTGCGTGAGTAGCGACGTTTTGTGTTGCGCGATTGGTAGTGCGATCATTGTTCTGCCCTTTGCGTTTCCAAAATCAACCGGTACTCAATCTCCCCCTTCGGCGCTTGTTTTCACTTTTTTGTATTCGCTCACTTCGCACCCCCCGCCACGATCGCCAGCACCGCCCAGCAGACAAAGATGCCCAGCACCAGCACCGCCCATCGCGCCACGTTCCGCAGCATCGCGGCTGAGTCGCCCGCGTCGGCGTCGTCGGAGGGAACGGGTCGCTGTGGGCCTACTGCGGGATCGTCTTCGCAGGGCCGAACGTCGTCGGGCATGATGTGTTGCGCGTACTCGCCTTGGCCGGTCGTGACCAGCGGCACGACCTCGTCCAGCACTTCGTCGATGTGCGCCTCCATCTGTTCGTCGAGCGGCGGCGCGGATTTCGCTCTCTCGATCAGTTCGTCGAGTTTCGCGGATGAGATACCGCGCTTTGCAGCTTCTGCGTAGCGGTCGTATTTCGCGGGGTTGTGATTTCTTGCGACCATGATTGCCTCCGTGCTGGTTGGTTCGTTCAATCCCGCCGCTTGCGTTTCCGCAGGCGGCGAGGGGGTCAGTCCTTCAATTCCGGGTACTCGTCCCGCACCGCCTTCGCGTTTTCGCACGTCGCGTGCAGGTGTTCGTTGAGCCGCTGCATCGCGGGCAACGCCTCGGCGTGCGGCTTGGTGGTGATGGCGACGCTCGCGGGCGCGTGGCCCTTGGTGCGTTCGTCGCGGCTGTTGTAGTCGTCGACCGCGTGGTCGCCGTTGACGGCCCCGCCTGTGTAGCTGGTTCTCATGCCGATCTCCTTAAAATGCCCGGCCGCGTGCTCCGTCCTTGGCGCGGCCGGGCGGGTCGTCCGTG
>Ga0222664_1000279_pt1 | contig 35503 bp, 24 predicted proteins | sample AntAcemetagen604_FD_181147 | JGI IMG/M metagenome (GOLD analysis project Ga0222664, IMG submission 181147) | Saline water microbial communities from Ace Lake, Antarctica - #604 | ecosystem: Environmental > Aquatic > Non-marine Saline and Alkaline > Saline | place: Antarctica: Ace Lake... | reverse complement strand
GCTTTGAATTCAGGTTTATGGTTTCGTCTTTTTCTTCTCATTGTCTCTCTCCACAGCTTAATGCTGATAATGGAGGAAAACTCTTATAGACGTCCAGTTTACTGTCTAATTATTGGGGTCCATTACTGACATACCCATCATTCCAAAAATAAAACCCAAACTTTCCATAAATTAACTCCCTTTAAAATTAGCTTAAATATAATAGTTAAAACTCAAAGTTTTATCAGTAATATGACAGTTTATTCAACAGCCCTAGGTTTTCTAACCCTTTGGCACCCTATTTGGGTTTCAAGTAATTCTAGCACAGGCATTACTTTGTTTTAATTCACAGAGATACGAGCATTTTGACAGAGGTGAATATTGCATAAAAAGCGAAGCGGAACCGATCCGGCCGTTATTTGTCCCTTTGAACGCCTTGTTAGGCACGCATTTCGACGCGCCAAGGTGGATTAAGACGATTTTCACCTGCCCAATAAAGTTTTATTTTATTACCAGAAGGATCATATAAAACAGCTTCTCGCCATAAATAACTTTCATCTGTAGGTTCTTGATCAAAATGAATACCCTTTACCTTTAATTGATTAACCCAACTATCTAATTCTTCGTGTTCAAAATAGATAACCGTGCGACTTATAAATTCAGAGTTCTCTAATGATAGTGAAAAAGTTGAATCACCTTCAGGACATTCAAAACGGGCATAGTGGGGGGTATCAACTATTTGAGTAAAACCTAGAACACGATAGAATTCTGTAGACTTTTCCATGTGATTTACTGGTAACGTAACTTGATTTAAATTCATCGAACCTCCTTATATACCTAAGGCCTTACATAAATTGTGGTTTTGACGTGCAACGGAAAGACTATCCACTTCAAGTATTGGTTAGGTAGCGATTTCACTCTGACTTATCTTCCTCTTGGTCAGACTTCTTCTTTTTCTGTAAACTTACGCCAACGGCAATACCTATTGAAATTCCAATGGCGATACCTACACCAATATTTCCCATTGCGACACCGATAGCAACTCCAACACCAATACCAATTGCAACCCCTGCCCCAATCATTGTTTCATTGTGCTCGCTTAGTTCTTCCTTCTTGTTTGGATCAGAACTCAAAATATTCTCCTTATTATTCCTTTAAACAAATTTTCATGAACTACCTAACAGTTTGTTCAAGAGCCTAAGGCTTTCTATGCCTTTGATCCCCTATTTGGGTTTCAGGTCATTCTAGCATAGGCATTAATTTGTTTTAATTCACAGCGTTGCGAGCATTTTGTTCTATTGCTACTACAAAAGGGCCACCGGGTTTACCATAGGTTACTCATCTCTAACCTGGGCAAACTAGGCAGTCTAGCAGTTGCTGCTATCCCCCTGTAAACTGGAGAAATGATTAAATTATTGCTTAGAGTTTGTCGTCGTAACACCCAGACTATTTTGCAACGCGGGCTGTTGTGCCTATTGCTCCCTCTGTCGGGTGCCCTGAGCGCGGCAGACTCATCACAGCCGTACCTTATTGGTCGTGGCATGTCGGACATTACGGGCCCCAGCTATGGGGTTCAAATGTGGGGTTTTGGTCGCAAAGATCAGCTGACCGAGGGCCTGCATATTCGCCAACGGTCACGCGCCTTTGTCATTGCGGAGTCTGCTGAACCGACCAAACGGCTGGTATTCGTTAGCGCGGACCTGGGAAGTATAGAGCATCATATAACCTTGGCCGTTATCGACAAGTTACAAAAAGGGTACGGCGATACTTACAGCATAGATAACGTCATTATCAGTGCCACCCACACTCACGCAGGCCCTGGGGGCTACTGGCATTCACGCTCTAACCTTGGTCTAGATGGGGGATTTTATCCCGAGCATTTTATCGCCATTGTTGAGGGCATTACCGCCTCGATCGTCAGCGCCCATAAGGATCTGCAGCCCGGCAATATTTACCTAGGAAAAGGCAGCGTGTCCAATGCAGGCGCTAACCGATCGGTATCAGCCTATCTGGAAAACCCCCAAAGTGAGCGAGATCACTATGCTGAAAATACGCCGACTGAAATGACCCTCATGAAGTTTGTAGACGACTCTGGGGAAATCGGCATGCTCAATTGGTATGCCCTGCACCCCACTGCCATGAATTTCTACAACCGCTTAATCTCCGGTGACCACAAGGGTTATGCAGCCTCACAAATGGAGCGCTTACGCGGCACAGGCTATAAGGATAACAATGACTTTGTTGCTGCCTTTGCTCAGGCAGACCCAGGAGACGTTACCCCTAATACAAACTTAAACAATACTGGGCCTGGGGAGACAGACGTAGAAACCACTCAAATTATGGGCGACCGCCAACTGCAGGTTGCTTTGCAATTGTTTGAACAAGCACAGGAAGCTCTGACAGGTCCCATTGAAACCCGACAGATATACGTTGACCTTTCTGACTACCCAGTAAAAGATCGTTTTACCCATGCCGGCCCGAAAACAACCTGTCCATCGACCTATGGCTACGCCTTTGCCGGTGGATCTACCGAAGATGGCGGTGGTCATTTTCTATTCAAAGAAGGCATGAAAAAGCAAAGTGGCTTTTTAGACTTTTTGATTGGTTGGTTAACCGGTGCGCCTAAGTGGACCGAGGCCGTAAGACAGTGTCAGACCCCAAAACCTATATTATTTGAAACCGGCAGTAGCGAACCCCCACTTCAATCGCAAATACGTTCTGTGACCGTCGCGCGCATAGGGCAACTGGTCATACTGGCTATGCCCACTGAGGTGACCACTATGTCGGGCCGTCGTTTACGCGACTCTGTGATGAGCGAACTTGGAGACTGGGCAGAGCATATTGTTTTGGCAGGCTATTCCAATGGCTACGCCGGTTATATCACTACCCCTGAAGAATATCTGCTGCAACAGTACGAGGGTGGCCACACCTTACATGGTCGCTGGACGCTGCCGGCCTACCAACAAATTGCAAGCTACCTCGCTAGCACTTTAGAAGCTGGCACCGCTGTTGAATCGAACGCCACCTATGATGACTGGCGCGGAAAATCGAATGAAACTAGCTTGCATAATGGCCAGCTCAATCCGCCACCCAAGGATGCTAACTACGGCGACGCCCTTCCTCAAGGTCGGGCTGAATACCGCCAAGGAGAAACTGTTGTGGCCGAGTTTTGGTCGAACAATCCTAGTGCCCACTATGTTACTGGAAATAATTACATGCTGGTTGAGCGGCAAACCCCAACGGGCTGGCAAACCATCGCGACGGATGGCGACTGGAACACCAGAGTCAGGTGGCGTGCTGAGGATGAGTCAATCGTCGCTAAACTAAGTTGGGAAACGCCAGCCGAGATCGAGGCCGGAGCATACCGGTTGACTCACCTAGGGCATGACCAACAGGGCGATGTGTTTAGGGGCATTTCATTAGAGATCAAGATTAAATAAGGTAGTCCATTGATAATATGGCGCACCCAATTGATAATGCCCATACATTAAACGGATTATAAACTCCATGTAGGGATACAAATATGGACAGTGCTTTATCCCGCCACAAAAATAAACTTCGCGGGATAGTTGCCTGCATCTTAGTTGCGCTTGCCTCAAAGTTTCTATCTCTCAACTATGGTGCACCTGCCATGCTATTCGCTCTCATACTGGGAATGTCAGTCAATTTCCTTAATGAATCTGAACATTCCATTCCCGGCATAGCTTTTTGCTCAACTACAGTGTTACGTTTTGGGGTGGTTTTACTCGGATCAAAAATTCTGTTTGGCGATGTCCTTGCCCTCGGTTGGTCAACCGCTTTGGTGGTGGTCGGCTGTATGTTTGCCACCATTTTGTTTGGCGCACTGATCGCCAAGGCGCTCAACCTAGACTATCGATTTGGCATGTTATCTGGTGGTGCCGTCGGGATATGCGGTATCTCTGCAGCAATGACGCTCTCCTCAGTCATGCCACAAAACAAGGATATGGAGCAGTACACGCTGTTAACCGTTGTAATGGTTGCAACTTTTGGCGCTATAGCCATGGTCGCCTACCCAGTTCTAGCAAACTCTTTAGACTTAAGCGTTCAGCAGATGGGTATATTTATTGGCGGGTCTATCCACGATGTATCCCATGTCATTGGAGCGGGATACTCCATTTCTGAAGACGTCGGCTATGTCGCCATGATTGTTAAGATGCTACGAGTTGCCCTGCTAATACCCATGGCTTGGGTATTTTTATTGATCTTTGCGAAACAGCGCGCCGCATCTGAAGGTCGCACGAAACTGTCACCACCCTATTTTTTGTTAGGGTTTGTAGTGCTCGCCATTGTTAATAATCTGGGCGTGATACCACAAATCGCCGCCGATGTTATGAATCAAACATCTCAAGATTGCTTCGTGGTCGCTATCGCAGCCTTAGGTATGAAAACCTCGTTTAAAGGCCTGCTCAATATCGGCTGGCGACCGGTGGCTATGGTTTTGTCTGAGAGCCTATTCCTTGGCGGGTTGGTTCTAGCTTGGGTTATGCTTTAGGGCGACCGCGCCATAGCTGCCTGCCCTGTGATCTAGCCAAGCTACTCTTGCATCAATGAGGCATAGAAGCCTTTGACGCTATAACAATTAACTATTATTACTTTTAAAAGGCCAAAAAAAACCCTGATTTCTCAGGGTTTCTGCTAGTGCAGATCTAAATGTATATGTTCAGGGGAGAATATGTACATTACTTAGTCCAACTATCAGCACAGAAGTTCCATTTTATGACAAAAAAATAAAAACTCGAATATAGCTTTATCGCTGATATTTATTAAGCTGCGGCACCCTCTCGTTTTTAACCGATTTAGAATCTATAGTTGCAGATATTCGATCAGTAAAAATCGCATATTGAATTGGAATAGAAGTCTAGGCACAATAAGGTTTACCTTAAATTATGGAATTTTTTATGAAATCTATTTCACTTTTTTGTTACCTATTACCCCTAGCATTAGTGTTTTGCACTGGCTCACAAGCTGCGACTACTGTGATCAAAGCAGGGCATGTGCTAGATGTGGAGTCAGGTAAATGGCAGAAAGACCAACTGATTTTTATCGACGATGAGCGTATTACTGACATTCAACCGGCCAGTTCAGTTATTCCTGATAAAGCAACAATTATCGATTTGAGTGGGCAATATATTTTGCCGGGTATGATGGATATGCATACCCATCTGATGAGTTACCTAGATAAAGATTTCTACGCTGGGTTGTTTCAATCGCCGCACCGCGCGGTTATCGGTGGTGTGGTCAACGCAGAAAAAACATTAAGGGCAGGCTTTACGGCAGTCAGAGATGTAGGCTCTTCTGATTACATGGATGTGGCACTACGTAACTCTATTAATGCTGGTGAAGTGCCGGGGCCAAGAATAGCCGCAGCAGGGCCAGCATTGGGTATAACCGGTGGTCATTGTGACGATAATGCGCTCAATCATTCGTTTAAATCCAAAGCAGACGGCGTGGCTGATGGCCCATGGGCTGTGCGTGAAATGGTTCGCAAGAACGTTAAGTATGGTGTCGATTTAATTAAGTTTTGCGCTACAGGAGGAGTATTTTCTAAAGGCACAAAAGTAGGTATGCGCCAATATACTCTTGAAGAAATGAAGGCTATTGTTGATGAAGCTCACACCCATGGCAAAATAGTCGCCGCTCATGCTCACGGCACCGAAGGTATTAAGTTTGCCATTCAAGCCGGCGTTGATTCAATCGAACACGCAAGTTTCCTCGATAAAGAAACCATTATGCTCGCCAAAAAAATGGGCACTTCCTTTTCTATGGATATCTACAACACTGAATATACTTTATCTAAAGGTGCAGAGAACGGTGTACCAGAAGAGAACATCAACAAAGAGCGCCAAGTAGGTGAGCGTCAACGCGAGAGTTTTACTATGGCCGTTAAAGCAGGGGCAAAAATGGTCTTTGGGTCTGACGCGGCTATTTATCCGCATGGCGACAATGCAAAACAATTTTCTCGTATGGTCAAATTTGGCATGACACCTTTACAAGCCATCCAAGCAGCCACTATTAACTCGGCTGAGTTATTAAATTGGCAAAACGATATGGGGACTATTAGTAAAGGTAAGTTGGCCGATATTGTGGCGGTAAGTAGCGACCCACTCAAAGATATTGCGGTGCTTGAATCAGTTGATTTTGTGATGAAGGGTGGGGTAGTTTATAAAGATTAAATGATTACGATTAATTAGTCTGTAATGGATTTATACTGTCTTAGCCCCTGTTCATTGAAGGGCTAAGACAGAACCAAACTAAGCAATCAATAGACTAATCAGGCCGGTCTAAATCTGTTTAATATCAGGCCCAATTTAGTCCAACTATCTGCACAGAATGTCCATTTTTGTGACAAAACTCAAAACCCCGAATATAGCTTTATCGGTGATATTTTATAAGCTGCGGTAACCTCTAGTTTTTAACCGATTTAGAATCTATAGTTGGGGGTATTCGATCAGTAAAAATCGCACTACAAAATAAGACAATAATAGGTTAAAAAGGCATGGCAACCATCAGCGAAGCAGCTCGAGAAACCCCCATCATTCACCACACCGAAGTGTTGGTGGTAGGCAGCGGACCCGGCGGATTAGCTGCCGCTATTGCATCGGCCAGAGCAGGTGCCCAGACTACACTTCTTGAGCGCTATGGCTGCTTTGGTGGGAACCTTACCCAAGTCGGCGTAGAAGGCTTTGCATGGTATCGACATGACAAAACCGTCGACAGTGAAGGCATCGGTGTGGAATTTGAACAGCGTGCAAAATCTATGGGGGCAGCGACACCAGAGCCTCAATCCAATAGCCACGCCATTGATGGCGAAGCCTTTAAATATGTCGCCGACCTGTTGGTTCAAGAAGCGGGCATTACGCCTATGTTACACCGAACAATGGTCGCACCTATTGTCGAGGGTGGTGTCATTAAAGGGGTCATCGTCGAGAGTAAAGCTGGGAGAGAAGCGATCTTAGCTAAGCGTGTTATCGACGCCACCGGTGATGCTGATATTGCCCACAGATCAGGTGCAATCGTGCACAAAACACCCGTCGAAGAAATGATGGCTGCCTCTGTCATGTTTTCGATGAATGGGGTAGATAAAAAGCGCTTTATCGAAGATGTTAAAGCAGACCCTCACACCTACAGCGACTGGTGCGGCCCAGATTGGGCTATGGAGACCTCCGGCAAAGAAGACAAGCTATTTTCACCTTATCTGAAGAAACCCTTTGAAAAGGCCATTAAGTCGGGATTAATACCGCAAAACCTAAACACTATCACCGGAACCTGGGGCGCTATAACTGATCAGGGTGATCTAACCTATTTAAACTTGATACATTTAACCGGACTCGACGCCACCAACCCAGACCACCTGACTAAAGGTGAAATGGAGGGCCGTCGACAAGCGATGCTAGCCATAGAAGCGCTCAAACAATTTAACCCTGGGTGCGAGAATGCCAAGCTAAGAAACTTCGGTATGACTCTAGGTGTTCGGGACACGCGAAAAATTGATGCTGTCTACAATATGACCGCCCATGATGTTCGCGAACAGGGAAAATTCGAAGACAGTATTGGTATCTTCCCAGAATTTATCGATGGATATGGCATCCTTATTTTACCCACCACAGGCCGATATTTTCAGTTGCCTTATCGCTCAATGTTACCCAAAGGGGTTCGTCACCTATTAGTGACTGGCCGCAGTGCCGGCGGTGATCGAGATTCTCATGCTGCAGTGCGCAACATGATGTGTTGCGCGGTGAATGGCCAGGGCGCCGGTGTGGCGGCGGCTATTTCTGTGCAAACAGGTGTTGATGTAGCCGATGTTGATATCAAATTAGTTCAGAAAAAACTACTCGAGCAAGGCGCGCGAATTCATTAAAGTATTCCAAACTGTAAGCGGGCACTAGGCACCTAATGCTCGCTTCGTTTTAGTCCAACCCGAAATTATTTAGCCGGGTCGTACCAAATAGGAGAGCTATAGGCTCGCTCTTGAGTAGTCTTTTTGATGAACTCAGGTAATGCAACATCAAACCTTGCCGCATCGTAAGAGGTCCATCTTGGCGATGGTACTTCTATGACTCGGGCATAATAAAATGCTTTTTGCTCAGCCTCAAACTCCGGATCCTTCCAGAGCGCACTTAATTCAGCGGCACCATATTTATGGCTATAAATCGCACCTTGAACTGTTGAAGGAACATCAGCAACATCGCCACTGGCATCCATAGAGCGCAGTTCAGGATTACTCCAGTCAACGTTAAAGACCTTTTCATGAACCTTTCCTTCACTGTCTTCCCAGCCTTTCACAACCTGAATACGATCAAGGTTAGCACTGTTGGGATCTTTAGCCGCTTGAAGCATAAAGGTCGGCACCGACGAGCCATTTTCAGTTAGACTTCCGCCCATAGGAACACCCTTCTGGTACCCTACATCGGCCATATTTGACGCATAGAGGTCGTCTTCAGTGAAATTCCAACCACCAAAGAAGCGCACTGTGATGCGACTTCCCGTAGTGGCATAGACTTCTTTACGTTGTATAGCATCCCAAATTGCCTCTCGAGTGTTCTCTGGAGCCCAGACCGCAGCATATCCAGATGAAGTCATTAGAAATCCAGGTATTATCACATCACCGCGGCCACCCACTGGATCTTTCCAACGATTGGGCTGCGGTTCCATAAGCGCACTGTGCTTACCATAAAAATTATCTTCGGCGGCAGTGGCTAAAGATGTATGAGAATCTGTTGAGCCAATCATGCCGAACTTATAAGGGTTAGCACCGAACTTAGACTCCAATGACAATCCCTGCTTGAGGGCTTCACGGGCATATTCATAAGGAATCATTTCATCTTCTTTTGGTATCCCGGCAAAATCGCCAAAATCCCAGCTTTCATAATCGGCAAAGCGATCATCAGGGGATAACAACGGATGGGTTTCACCGTCACCTTTAATTTGCGTTACCTCATACACAGGCTCCCACCGAGCCCGTCTAGTGGCATAGTCACTATCCATATCATCGCCAAACTCTAATTCGGCGGTCGGGAACATAATGCCATTAGACAAATTGCCATTGTGAGCTATAGCCAAAACCTTACCGCCACTAGTCTCTTCATATTTCTCTAAAAAGTCCCACAGCTTGCGTGGATCGGAATCCTGTTTGGGTGACAGTGGAACCACCATCTGTGCTTTCTCAGCATCATCGCGATAGATCACTACTCTATGTAAATTCTGACCGCCCTTCTGCCCGGTAAATTCAAAACCAATCAGTGGGGTGAATTTACCCGGTTCATAGTGAGCATCTGCAGTGGCCGTCAAATAGTCCCAAGCGGTCACCTTGATGTTGACATCTTCCAGTTCGCTTGGTGTGTCCTGCCGTGTCTGAGTCGCTTCCAACTGTTTGCGAGCACTCTCTTCACTGGCAAATAGAATTTCAGCCCATTCCTGTAATGTGGCGTTGCCCATTAGTGTTTTGTTACCCGCCTTTAGGGCCACCATGGCACCTACGGCATCGGTGTGGTCTGCCAGCACAAGGAAGTCCAAAGGCTCGCGCAGCTGCGCCGGCTGGCCTCTGGTGGCCATTACTTTTTCGCCTTTAGCAAAACGGTAGGCGTCATCCGGCCCCAAGGTATTACCAAAAATAAAGGCATCCATTGAAAAAGTGGAATGTAAATGCGTATCGCCCCAGAACACCTGGTTAGGCATTGTCTGATCTGCTACCGGTGAGTATTGTGGGTCTGCGTTACGTAGCGGTTGCGACGCGACATAGCCGGTGCTGTCAGCCTTGACCTGCAATGGATCTGACTGTTTTTCTCCGCATGCAGTCAGTAATAATGCCGTGCAGGCTATCCCTAAACTAATCCTACTTTTATAGTTATTCATTTTCATACCCCTATTTATTGCCTCATTTGATGTCGCCCAGCTTGGTTTGTCTATAATATTTCGCGACTACAGAGTCACCTCGTGCCACAAAGGATTACTGCACCTCAGTCATAAATCTGAGCGACAGTTTTACAAACTGGGCCGGCAAAAGTCTAAGCCGCTGACGCCAGCCGTTTGCCAATCAGCCTCAAAATAGCCGCAGACCCAGACCAGTGCCCATAACATTAAAGTATTTTAGGACCTAACAATATAAGCCACCTAGTCTATCGACTTTAAGCCCCCGTGACTCTTTGCGATCAGGGGTTTTTTCTTTGTGCCCTGTCAGTCGCATCCAAAACCTTTCAAGGAAAGGGTATTTGGAGATGTGGTTTAATGGTATATTGCTAGAGAATCCAATAATCACAACGCTGAACAAATAGACCATGGATATAGACGTAGCTCAAAAGCCATTAGGCAAATTTTTAATTGATGACTTAAAGCAGTGTATACTGGATCAGCCTTCTGAAGCCTGGACAGAGCAATTCCTTAGACAAAAAACCTACGAGGTGCATAAGGATACCGAGTCAATCGTCATGCTATTTTGTGAAGAAAGCTGGCCTAAAGGTGAGATACATAAAGATATGGGCTGGGATAGATTGTCAGAAGCTGCCATGCCGATCATTAATGCCATCCTAGAAAAACACTACCCACCCGGCGGAATATTATTACGCGCAATGGCTGCCAAGCTAAAAGCAAAAGGCCAAATTAGACCGCACAGAGATACACTTCACTCTTTCCATATTGGCCATAGAATTCACATACCTATTACTACAAATCCCGCCGTTCGATTTACCATCGATGGCCGTCCTTACCCTTTCGAAGTAGGTCAGGCTTATGAAATTAACAATCAAAAAAAACATAGTGTGATAAATATGAGTGACGAAGATAGAATTTCATTTATCTTTGATTATGTACCCCCACAAAATCTGCCAAAGACCTCACCCGAAACACAATAGACACCACCATGAATCTAATCCCAGAAATAAAAAATAACAGCCTTCAGCAAGCGATCGAATTTCTTCGCTCAAATAGACCTTTACGTGCAGAGGAGCTATGCCGAGACTATTTGATTAAGCATCAAGGCTGCACCCATCATATGAGATTACTCGGTCACTCATTGATAGCACAAAACAGACTCATCGAAGCCGAGGAGCAATTAAAATTTGCCATTGAACTAGACCCAGACTTCCCACACCTCTATGAAGACCTAGGGAGTATTTTATCCTTACAATCTCGGTTCAATGAAGCTATACCGCTTTTTGAGAAAGCTATTGCCCTTCTACCCACGCTGCCACATGCAAATAAAAAACTGGGTGAAGCTCTGGCTGCAGAAGGACGAGGGGAGGATGCTGATTTAGCCTTTGAAGAATACATAGAACAAAACTCCGATAGAGCCGATGTGATTAAAGGCATAGAGCTTCAGCGCGCGGGCAAGCATGACGACGCCATTGCAGCCTTTCGATCTGTATTAAAAAGAAGCCCTGACAACATCAATGCACTGAGGCATTTAGCTGGTGCTTACTGGCAAGAAAAAAACAACTTTAATGACGCAGAAGCCTTGCTGAGAAGAGCGACACAAATATCAGCTAGCTACTATGAAGCCTGGCATATGTTGGGGTCTGTGCTCATGGAGCAAAATAAATACCTTGATGCTATCAAGACGTTTAAAAAATGCACCAGCTTAGAGCCTAAAAATCCTGATGGATGGACAGGGCTGGGCAACGCTTATGGCAGAGCCATGTATCCAGAAAAGAGCGCCGAAGCCTTCAAACAATCATTAGCTATCAAACCTGACGCTCCTCATGTCAATACATCTTATGCTCATGAACTAAAAACCATAGGTGACCAAGCAGGAGCCCTCAAAGCCTATCGAAACGCCATCAAACTCAGACCAGATCTTGGTGAGGTTTATTGGAGCATGGCTAACTTAAAGGTTTTTAAATTTGAAAATGAAGAGGTTGATGCGATGAAAGCTCAACTTCAACAGACTGAGCTTTCTGAAACCTCACAAATTCACTTCAACTTTGCTCTCGCCAAATCGTTGGAAGACGTTACAGATTATGATAGTGCCTGGCACTATTATCACCAGGGTAACCAAAAGCAAAGAATGACGGTTGAGCACGACCCATTAGAAATGGAAGGTAGAAACACCGCCATTAAAAACACCTTTAGCCAGACCTTTATGACAGAAAAGAAAGGTGTAGGCCATTCAGCACCCGATCCTATTTTTATTGTTGGACTTCCTCGATCTGGATCAACCCTCATCGAGCAAATTATTGCCAGCCATAGCCAGGTAGAGGGCACTTCAGAATTACCGTTAATTAATAAAATATCTGATCATATTGGCCGTTATAGAAACGACAGTATCCGCTATCCCGAAGCTGTTGCCGAACTGCGTAATAAAGACTTAGTGGCTTATGGTAAGCAATATATAGAAGAAAGCCAAAGACACCGAATGACTAACAAGCCATTTTTTACAGACAAGCTGCCTAATAACTTTTCCCACGTAGGTTTTATCAAAACTATTTTACCTAACGCCAAAATAATTAATGCACGACGCCACCCTTTTGATAGTTGTCTAGGCGGTTACAAACAGCTCTTTGGACGAGGTCAAAACTTCACTTACGATATGTTTGACCTGGCTCATTATTACAAAGAATATGATTTAATGATGAAGCATTGGCACAGCGTACTACCCGGCGAGATTCTCGATGTGCATTACGAAGTTACTGTGACCGATTTAGAGCATCAAGTTAGACAAATATTAGACTTTTGCAATCTACCCTTTGAAGAAGAGTGTTTACGTTTTTACGAAAACGAACGGGCCGTAAAAACGGCAAGCTCAGAACAGGTTCGCCAGCCAATTTATACCGGAGCGCTAGGTAAATGGCGACGTTACGAACAGCATTTAGATTTATGGAAAGATCAACTAGGCTATATTATTGATGAGTTACCTGAGGCATCCAGAAATGCAGGGCTTTAAAGCCATGCACTGCTAATCAATCAAATGGCCACACTTCTAAACCATGAATACCATTACGAACATCATTGCTAATATTTGCGCTAGCAATCTGTTCGTTTTTTGGTAAATTATACAAAGTAACCGTTGAAGGTGATGATCCTCCGGCGACAACTGAATCTGACAAAACACAAAGCCCCCTGGCAAAACCAGGTCTGGCCATCACCTCATCTCTTTTATCTAAATGTGTCATTTCACTGTCTAGATATTTAGGCACTGCCATGGCCCTATCTTCCTCGCCTTCACCTCTACCGGTATAACGAAGCACGTCATCATTGGTGTCGTTAAATAGCACACCATCTCTAAAAGGCCGCGCATTATGCGTGCCTGGTGGTAGCTCAACCGACATATTCACTTCACTACCGTTGTAATGCAACATGCCAGCGGACTTCAAGCCCGATAGATACATCCCGTTTTCATTGCAAAACACATTATTGATATGCAGTTTATTAAACATCATAGGCCCATCATCTGACTGAGGGTCAAATCGTTTACCGTTAAACCTGAATTGCCTATTTTGAATCGTCATGCCCCAATCAAAAACTTGCTTATCAAGGTCAAATGACAAAATACTATCGAAGCCCGTCGAGGTTAAAAATATCTTGCGCTTAAAAACCGTTATTTCATGGCAGTGCTTTAAGTAAGGATTCCGCCAAGAACCTATGAGCTCAAACCTTGGGGTAAAAGCAAATAATTCATCACTGGCTGCAATGTAGATTTTATCATCGTCAAAACAGATTCCTCGAAGGCCTCTATCCCAACCTCTACCCCGCCAATCAATATTAACGGTATCCCAATCTAACTTTTGTTCCACTAATTCATTTTCGAAATCAATGAGGTAAACGCCACCATGGCTCTCACCTTGCTGACTCCCCCTAACAACAGAGCTTGTTACTAATTTAACCATATACAAAAAATTCTAAAGACTAATGTAAAAAATTCACTTAAAAAATAGTATCACTATAAATGAGGCAAAAAAAAGGGCGGGTATATCACCCGCCCTTTTTGTTAGAACGTCTTGCGTACCGTCAGCCAAGTCGTTCGCGGCCTCTCGAGTGTTCGTTCATTATGAAAACGGTTATCGCCAAATAGATCTCCGTAATCATTACCTAATGTAGACACATAGGTAGAGCCATTATTGTCAAAAACATTATCAATTTGCAACGTGACATTTAACCCGTCTGACAGATCCAGACCAAACGACAAGTTACTCACTTTATAAGTACCAGATAAGCCATTTCTATTATTAGCCACAATATCTGTAGTGCCATTCCAGGTCTCACTTTGATAGCTCGTATCAAAATAAACCCAGGCATCACCACCTAAAACATCAGGTATATCATAGAGAACACTAAGGTGGCCTTTTAAGTCAGGTGAACTAGGTAAGTCCATACCCTTCCGAATATCTACGTCGTCCGTGCTCGGATCTGCAGTAGCACTAAAGTAAATATCGTCGTCAAACTTTGCGTCTGCAGAAAATAAACTCAAATTGATTTTTAGATTATCCGTTGCCTGCAAACCTAAGTCTAATTCGATACCCGTACTGCCCGCATCGCCCGCATTAAGCGTACCTCTATTCCACCACTGACCGAATGTTGTGCTTTGCTGATAATCCGTCCATTTCATTTGAAATAGTGTCGCATTAAGTTTTACCCGGTTATCCCACCAGTAACTTTTAACGCCCAACTCATAATTGTCTAAGGTATCAGAGCCATAGTTGGCTGTAACCTCACCTGTAGCGACCGCGCGCGGGCTGTTTGAACCGCCGAGCCTAAAGCCCTGACTATATAAGCCGTACACCATAACATCTTCATTAATTTGATAATTTAGTGACAATTTATAAATAGTATCGTCGGCTTTACCCTGACTTCGTGTGGCACCATCACCACCATCGGCTAGGCCTGCAGTAATCAAACCGTCGGGGAAGTAGTTTAAACTAAACTCATCACGATCAAACTCAGACCAACGGAACCCCCCCTTCACAGCCAAATCATTAGTAATATCGTAAGTTACCTCGCCAAATACAGCGGTTTGCTTTACCGAGCGCTCAAAAACATTCACGTAGCCATGATCAGAGTCAGGTAATGGGTAAGCTTGATTTGGGTTAGGCGTGTAATTATTGTAGTAATTTGCGACGCCATAGTAATAGGCATAATTTTGCGCGTATGCCCATGCCGTTGTATCTCCTAGGTTCTCATTAGAGGACCCGTAGAACCATTCATCGTATACATCTTCGTAGAACAAACCGGCTGTCCATTGCAATCGGCTCTCACCTTTTGAAGCCAAACGAATTTCAACGGTATCGCGTTCTTGCGATTGATCATTAAATATAAAGCTACGGTTATACTCGGTGTTATACAAGCCAGAGACAGTACCATAGGCATTATAGCCATTGCCGAAGTAACGATCTTTGTATTGCGTATAAACGTCATTATCCCAGTTGTAGGTAATGTCGCGTTCAAGACGTGTCGCTGAGACAACTAAATCAGCAAAGCCTAGATCACCTTCCAGGGTTAAAGACCCAGAAAGCCAATCATCTTCTCGATTTTCGTCGATGAAACGAGTCACTTTATAGTCGCCTAACAGAGGGTCGGTTTCCCAGGTACCGTCCAACTCACTGTTTTCAGTCACCACGGTTAAGAGCGCGTTCCAATTTTCATTGAACTTTAAAGCGAACATTATACGGCCACCTAAAGTGCCGTATTCATTTTGGTTTTCATCAACAACGTTATAGCCGGGGTCATCATTGCGGTGGTTACCACTTAAGCTTGCACCGGCAACATTATCAACATAGCCGCCATCTTTTGTAGAGTAAAGTACCGCGCGCATGGCTAGAACATCTTCGATTAATGGTATATTGATATGGCCATTAATGTCATAGCTAGCGCCGCCACCTCCGGTCATGCCATAACCTGTTTCAAGACTACCGGCCAAACCCTCATGGTTGGGTTTATTAGTGATTAAACGAAGAGTACCCGTTTGAGAGCTAGACCCATAAAGCGTACCCTGGGGGCCATGTAAAGATTCAACCCGTTCCATATCAATAGGGCGAACACTCACTTGCTGTGAGTTGGTTGTCATGGGAATATCATCGAGATACACAGAAACCTGCCCATCGGTATAATATTCACCTGAACCCGATGAAATGCCGCGCATAGCCAAGGAATTTCTACCTGGCTGTGTTGCTGTTAGCGTGACACTCGGTAGAGCCTTAACATAATCACTCATACTGCTAATGCCCATGATCTCCATGGTATCACCAGAAAAAGCCGTGATACTTTGGGGGACACTTTGAAGATTTTCCACACGCTTAGTGGCCGTTACCACGATTTCTTCAAGGGTTTTATACTCCTCCGCGGCAAAAGATGCCGAGGGCAATGCTATATTAGCAATAGCAAAGGCCAGAGGTGCCACAGCAAAACGCCGCGCAGCCAACCCGCGCAAAACGGATTTAGATTTTTTCTTATTTGAGATTGTCATAAATGAGCCCTATTAAACTGTTTTCTTGAAGTGAAAAGTATTAACAAACAAAAGAGTAAACGGTTAGTTTCAGCATAAACACAAAAAAAATTTCCACAAAGAAAACCCAAGCTCTCTTTACGAAAATCCAGCCACTGCACCCAGCAAAGCCCACAGAAGAAACTTTTCTACAATACCTCTGTCGAAGAGTAACAGACTATATAGAGGATCATATACCCCATGGGGGGTAATATTCCTGATTTATATACCTATGACAGGATCCAAGCTGCCGTTAATCGAAAATTTGGTTCTGACTGCAAAAGAGAGGCCCCTTGTAAACTTGCAGGTTGCTCACTGGAACATGAACCAATGGTTATCTAAAGGCCATCATTATTTTTTAATCACCGGCAATATCAAATATGACAATTTATCCTTGGCGTGATAGACCTTATTATTAGCTATCAGCCATTCCGTCTCGTCGTAATTATTACCACCGGTATTTAAGTTACGATCCCAACGGGGAAAGTTTGAGCTGGTAATTTCCAAGCGAATCTTATGGTCTTTGGCAAAATAATTACTGCTGGCACGTAAATCCAAGCGGATTTCATACAATTCTCCAGGTGTCGTCAATTCCGCTTTAGACAAGCTTTTACGGTAACGCATGCGCAGAGCGCCTTCCTGAATATTAAAGGCTTTGCCATCGGGATACACATCCACTAATTTGGCGGTGAAATCCGTGTCTGTGGCCGAGGAAGACACCCACAGCACCACATCAATGGAACCGGTGACTTCTATACCCTCGCTCAGCGCTTCGGAGGTATAAACCAGCACATCATTGCGTAATTCAATCTCTGATTGATCGTAACCCCCCGCTTCGCTGTCACTACCGGTACAGCAAGAGTGTCCACCTAAAGAGGGCACCGGATGAGCCGGATCATAAATAAAGCTATCGACACTGGATTTCTCTGGCGCTTTTAGACTAAGCACGCCATCGCCATGGCGGCTATTGGCCCTACCTTGCCCCTGCAAATACCATTTTTGATACGTCGTATCTTTTGGTGGCCAAACCTCACTTTGTCGCCACTCGTTTTTTCCCATCAGGTAATATTGCACTTTGGGCATATCGGTAATGCCATTCTTTTTACCTTTAAGCCAGTAATCATACCAGCGCAATTGGATATCCAGCCAAGGCAAGCGAGCATCGCCCAACTCTCTTTCACCGACAATAGTATTTTCTGTGGCTTCCGTGTAACCACAATGTGTTGAAGGACCTATGATCATAAATTGATTATTTTCCGCCACTTTGCTCTGGGCGTTTTCTCGGAAGGCATTAAACATCTCTGTGGTCTCTTCCGGACCATAGTCATACCAGGAATCCATAAACAACGCAGGGACGTTAAAGGTATCGGATGCCCGGGCAAAATCCAAATTGCGGAAGTACTCTCCGTCCGGAGGACTGGTGACCCATTTTTCATAGTCAGTAGGGGGAATGCCAGCCCTGTCCAACAGGCTATCAATGGGTAAGGTGGGTAAAAGAGTCAAATAATGCTCAAAATCAGTTTTGGGTTTCATATCATAATTTTCGGCAGCGAAAGAACGAAACCATGCTTGTCTATCAACATGCGCCGGTGGTCCGTAAAAGATTTTAGTCCCCTCAGTAGAAAACCAACCTGCTGTTTGACCGAGTTCGAATACGCCACCACTAAATCCTTGCCATGCTCTGCCGGGCTTGTACCAGCCAGATGCCGCAGACATAGGCATCGCAACAACATGGTTAGGGTGCTTAACAGCAGACAACACTACCTGAGTCTCACCCAAATAGGAGCAACCTTCAGTCCCTAACTTGCCATTCGACCAGGGCTGGGTGGTCAACCAATCAATGGTATCGTACCCGTCTTCACGACGCCCGGTCGCAACCATATAGTCTCCTTCCGACTCGAAACGCCCGCGGATATCTTGAACCGCGATGACATAACCTCGCTTCACTAACTCCTCAAGCAAGGGGTAGCCATTAACATAACCATTTTTACTGTAGACGGTTCGAACTAATATCACGGGCAGTTTTTCTTTTGCCCCTTCAGGAAAATACAAATCGGTTGATAATTTGACCCCGTCACGCATGGAGATCATATGGCTTTTTTCGAGTTTGATTTCATATCCTTCAGAAAAAGCCAAGGAGGCCAAAAGAAATTGTATAACTATGGCTAAAAGGGTTTTACTTAAATAGATCATTTTCATTGCAATTTTCCTTTCAAGATATTGAGTGGATTATGATCTAGTCTTCTATCACATCACCACCAAAACCCAATTTCAGGGGTTCTACAAAGTCATCGTAATAAGGATTGCTGGCCGAAAAAGAATAACGGCTTTGCCGGCCCTAGTTATAGGGCCAAACCTCTAGTCCATGAATCGCATTACGAATGTCACTAGACAGCACTATTGTCGCCCCAGTGATATTTTTATCTAAATCATGAATAGCAATAGTTGATGGAGAGCTTCCTGCCGCTATGATGCCATCAGAAATCTCACATAACCCCCTGCCAAAACCCGCTCTAGCAACTTTTGATTGATCTACACCCAAACCAGTTAAGGTAGATTTATCAGGCATAGGTACTTTAAACGAACGGTCCTCATCTTGATTGCGGCTAACATAGCGAACCACATCAGACTTTGTATCATTAAATAGAATGCCGTTTCTGTAGGGCCTTACATTGTGTGTGCCTTGGGACAGAGTCGAACTCATATTGATTCGTTTACCATTAAAATGAAGCATGCCGCCACTTTTTAAACCAGACACATACATGCCATCTTCATTACAAAATACATTATTAAGATGTAGCTTGTTTAGCATTAATGGCCCATCTACACCATTTGGGTCATAGCTTCTTGCTGTAAATCGAAAGCCATCAGTATCAACATGCAATGCCCAATCAAATTGCTGCTTGGCTATATCAAACGTTAAGATACTGTCATAGCCCGTCGAAGACAGGTATACCTTGCCTTTAAAAACGGTAATTTCATGAGCATGTTTTAAATAGGGATTTCTCCATGAATCTATTAATTTAAACTGTGGCGTGTAGGCAAATAACTCGTCACTAGCGGCTATAAAAACCGTCTCGTCATGGAAGGCTACACCCCGAAGCCCCCTATCCCAACCACGCCCCTGCCAGTCGATATCCATATTATTCCAGTCAAGAGGCTGGGTTACTTGCTGCTGTTTTAAATCAACTAAATAAACGCCACCATGGCTTTCACCGTGTTGGCTACCACGCACTACCGACGTAGCAATTAAGACTGTCATACAACTACCTATTATTCATTATTTTAAATAGCTTAGGATAAGCTGGCTCGTGATTCTAATAAACCCTTATAGGGCGTTTTATACATGAGCACGTCACCCGCATGAGGCTCTGCTGCTAATTGCATATCGGTTAAGCCCTCTCTCGCAGAGGTAATCACTAACGTATCCAATTGCTCACCGCCAAAACAAACACAGCTTGGCTGTGAAATAGGCAAGTGTAAAATGGTATCGACCTCGCCTAAAGGGCTATAGCGAACCACTTGGCTAGCGCCCCATTGGGCATTCCACAAATAGCCATCTGCATCTATACAAGAGCCGTCGGGATAACAGCCTTGCTCAGTTTTGACGAATAATGATTGGGCGCTTCGTAAATCAGCAAGACCGCTCATGGCATAGGCATAAATACTACGACTAGGTGTGTCGGCATGATAAAGAATTGAGCCGTCCGGGCTCCAGCATAGACTATTGCTGATACTGATATCGGTGAGGGTTTTCATCAATGAATGATCGCTGTTCAATCGATACAAACTACCTTTAGTGTAGCCAGCAGGCATGTTGTTTGGAAGCTTGTGGTCTTCGATCATTGTGCCAATCCAGAATGCTCCCTCTCTATCAACACGACCATCATTACTCCTTGTGTAATTAATATCGGCTTCCACATCGCTTAGCCATTGCTTTATGCCGCTTTCCAAACAATATAAAGCAATACCTTTTTCAAAGGCCATTACATAGCAATGCGCTTCTTGTGTTAAACCAAAAGAGCCTAATCGACAAGGCAACTTATACTGATAGATAGAGTCTGTTGATAAATCATAACGATAAAACAGGCTCCGCTGGATATCTGTCCAAAGTAATTCATTACAATGGTCATCGTAAACAATACCCTCCCCGAGGGTATTCCTGCATGAAAGTCTTCTAATTAATTCCATGGCAAGCAACTACCACCAAACCGTATAGAAGCCAACTAAAATCATACTAATAGCCAAAGCTGCCATATTAAAGCCAGAGCTTGTTGAATAATCAATCTCATTCAAATCTACGTCAGTTTCATGAACTGGGGGTTTTCCTATCAAGGAAATAACAACACCAATCACTACGCAAGCGACAAACACAACGCCCACACGATCCATAAAAGGAAGTTCAGGTAAAAGTAGTTTAAGTGCTAATGAAAGCAAAGCTGATCCAATAGCCGCAGTTAAAGCGCCCATGGGGGTCGCTCTTTTCCAAAACATACCCATTAGAAAGATAACAACAATGCCAGGGGTAAAAAAGCCTGTAAATTCTTGAATGAATTGGAAGGCTTGATCAAAGTTACCAAGTAATGGCTTAGCCACAACCATAGCGATAATTAAAGACAATAAACTAATAAATCGACCGACAGTTACTAACTTTTTATCGTTTTTATCAACGCCTTGCATTGGCACATAAAGATCCATAGTAAAAATAGTCGAAATACTATTAGTCATTGAGGCTAGTGAAGACACAATCGCGGCAATTAAAGCTGCGAATACAATGCCCTTAATGCCGGTTGGTAATAATTTCATCATTTCAGGATAAGCTTGATCAGGAGCGCTTAAGTTAGGCGCTAACATAAGCGCAGCAATACCCGGCAGAACAACTAATACAGGCATGAGTATTTTTAGAAATGCGGCAAAAACTATGCCTTTTTGTGCTTCGTGGATATTTTTAGCGGCTAAGGCGCGCTGAATAATATATTGATTAAATCCCCAATAAGAAAAATTCATCACCCACATGCCACCCAATAACACAGATAGACCTGGTAAATGTTTATAACTGGGGTGGTCCGCACTTAAGATCATATCGAATTTTTCAGGCAGCTCATTCATCAATAATGAAAGACCCGCAAAAAAACCCTGACCACCCGATATTTGATCAAGGGTGATATAGCCAATCATTAGTCCACCCATCACCAATAACACCACTTGAATAATATCGGTGAATGCCACAGCTTTTAAACCACCATATAAAGAATAAGCTGCTGTAAATAGACCCAAGGCAAGTAAACTATTATTAATGTCAAAACCGGTAATACTATTAATGGCTAAAGCACCTAACCATAAAATAGAGGTTAAATTTACCAGCACATAAACGCCCAGCCAAAATATAGCAAGTACAGTACGCACGCGACCATCATAGCGTTGTTCTAAAAACTGCGGCATGGTATATATGCCACGCTTTAAGAAAATGGGCAAAAAATACTTCCCCACAATTATAAGTGTTATAGCTGACATCCATTCATAAGACGCAATCGCTAAACCCATTACATAAGCTGAACCAGACATACCAATAATCTGTTCTGCAGAAATATTCGCCGCAATTAACGAGGCTCCTATTGCCCACCAAGGTAAACTACGCCCAGCAAGAAAGTAATCACTAGAGTCTTTAGTGTGCCCCGCCTTTTCTCTAGAAACCCATTGCGCTAAAAGCAATAAAATAACGGCATAACTAGCGGCTACCCAAATATCGATACTGGCTAAGGCCATGATATAAACTCCTAAATGTTATTGTTGCTATAATAATTATTAATCGCTGTCACTAATGTTGTAGCTCGCGACTTAATTTCCTGCAAAGTCATGCTGGGTTTAAATAATTGAGAGCCCACACCAATGCCTGAAATACCCGCTTGCTTCCACTCTGAAAAATTAGTCGCACCAACACCGCCAACAGCATAAATACCAATATGTTTTGGTAAAACAGCATTTAGCGCTTTAACGTGTCCACTGCCGTAAGTGCTAGCAGGAAACAGCTTTATAGCCGTTGCTCCCGCTTTTATAGCGAGGAAAGCATCGCTGGGCGTGGCAACCCCGGGCAAGACGATCATATTATGCGACGCCGCTGAACTTATAAGCTCGGGATCAGTGTTAGGTGACACAAACAATCGTCCACCAGCTTGCTTTAAAGATTCAACCTGCCCAAGTTCAACCACAGTTCCAGCACCGATTAATAGTTGATCACCATAGTGGTCAACCAAGTTCTTAATACTCACAAAAGCATCTGGAGAATTAGTTGGCACTTCAATAACTCTTATACCAGCACTCAATATGACATCAGCAACGCTAACGACTTCCTCTGGTAATACCCCGCGCAATATGGCAATGACAGGAACGTCTTTGCAATAGGCTTCCAAAATCTTTTGGGGCGTATCAGAATACAGTTTACTTTCTGGCATCATGGCGGCCTTCTAGATGAATGGCGCGACTAATAGACTTTAAGCCAGATAGCGTAATTTGCTCGCCGCACATTAAGACACTATTACAACCAAATTGATTCAAGGCTATTTGATATCGCTCAGCGAGCGATTTAGCACCAACAATAATGATATTAGACCGCGCGAGATTATCTACCTTTGAGGCAATATCAAGGGCCGCAACGACTTCATGCCCTATTAATAAACCCGACATTAACTCTTGTTGCTCCTGCTTATCTATTTGAGCAAAAATATTCTTTGCTCTAACTTGAAAAAGCTGCATTAACAAACCGGCTTGATTAGCTTGTTCAACACCTAATAAAAACTGCTTATCAGGTGGTTTATGATCTAGATTATGCTGGAGTTCAAATAGTGTGCTGTGCTTACCCAGTAAGTCATACATCTCACCAGTGGGTGCAGAAAAAAAAGATTCAATAACTCCATCAAACAAAAAAACCCACTTTGTGTGCGTGCCGGGTAGGCACAATAAATGGTGGCCTTGAGTGAATTTTTGGTGCTTCTCCAACAAACCCAATATTTGAACTTCTTCACCCCTCATCACGTCAGGGTTGTTAAGTGGGTTAATACATTTCAAACCTGGAACTAAATAGATATCGAGTTCGTCTGAGGTAAACTGTAAAAGGTGCTTACCAATACGTTGACTTGTTGTTGGGCAATTCATATAAGGGACGGTCTGCCAACCAATATTCGAACCTACCATGCCTGACAGCAAACAGTACTCGATAGAAAATTGTGACCTCCAATCATCAATGTAGTCAAAAAAGGCCTCTTCAGCAGAGGTTTCCAAACGACTCACGCCTAGTCCATTAATTTGTTGGACACATTCACCGACTTCATTTAATAAAAACAACCTCAGGCTGGAAGTTCCCCAATCGCCCAATACTATATGGTTGCTTTGAATACTATGACTACAAGACATTTAAGTACGGCCACCATCAATAACCAACGACTGACCTGTCATCATACTGCTGTCATCAGATGCCAAAAATAGGCATAAGTTAGCCACGTCAGCGGGCATTAAGCGACGTTCAATGGCCACTTGTTTCATCCATTCCTGCTCTGCTTCAGGCGTCAACCAAAGCGCCAGCTGCCTATCTGTCACGACCCAACCAGGTAATACCGCATTAACACGAATATTATAATGCCCCCACTCTCTAGCCAGAGATTTTGTCATGCCTAACAAGCCCATTTTAGCTGTAACATACCCTGACATATTTTCAGGGCCGAGTAAGGCATTAATAGAACTAAAATTAATAATAGAGCCTCCATTTTTTTTTAGAAAAGGTAAGGCCGCTTTTGCTGCAAAATATGTAGCGTCAAGATTGACAGACATGCATTGCCGCCACGCATCAGCACTCATTTCTTCTGCTCGATGGCGCTGATCATTGGCAACATTATTAACTAAGCAGTGGAGGCCTCCTAATTCGTCAGCAGCTGAACTAATGGCCGACTCTAATGCTTGAATGTCACAAACGTCGATGGCTTTAAACCAAGGTTTATTGCCCGTTTCATTTTCAATCGCCGACTGGAGTGTCTCTCCCGCCTGTTGGTTTAAATCGATAAAAGCAACTAATACGCCCTGCAAGGTAAAAGCGCGCACTAGTTCTGCGCCTATTCCAGTTGCCCCTCCAGTAATGAATACTACTTGCTTATCTAAACTTGAGTATTGTGTGTAGTCAGTATCTGAAACCATGATTAATGGGATTCCCTATCGACGACATTTCCACTAGCACCCACTAGAAAATCCAAATCAGCACCTTTGTCGGCTTGCATAACGTGATCAATATACAATTTGTAATAACCACGCTTATAAGTAGACTCAGGCAAACTATTCAGCCATTTTTGACGACGTTCCTCTAACTCATCATTGGAAATTAAAAGGTCTAACGTCCGAGCAAAACCGTCGAACTTAATCATATCCCCGGTTTCAACCAACGCAATAGGCCCTCCCGCTTTTGCTTCAGGAGAAACATGCAAAATAACCGAACCAAATGCGGTACCGCTCATTCTTGCATCAGAAATACGCAACATATCGCGCACCCCTTGTTTTAATAATTTTTCAGGTAAAGCCATGTTGCCGACTTCAGGCATACCAGGATAACCCTTAGGGCCGCAACCCTGTAAAACCATGACGCAATCTTTATCGATATCTAAGTCATCAGTATCTATTCGCGCCTTATAATCTTCTATGGAGCTAAATACCACCGCTCTCCCCGTGTGTTGATATAAACTTTCTGAAGCAGCACTCGGTTTCATAATAGCGGTATTGGGGCACAGGTTGCCCTTTAATACCCAGATGCCGGCATTGTCTTTAACGGGAGATTCCATTGTACGAATAACATCGTGATTGAAGCATTCAGCTTGATCCACAGACTCTTGTAGTGAACCACCTGAAACAGTTAATTCATTTAAATGCATACGCTCTTTAAGTTGCTGCATAACAACAGGCATGCCGCCGGCATAATGAAAATCTTCCATTAAGTATTTGCCAGAGGGTTGAACATCCACCAATAGGGGAATCTCAGCGCTCAGGCGATCAAAATCAACGATATTGAGCTCAACACCTAAGCGGCCCGCTAGTGCAAGTAAGTGAATAACAGCATTGGTAGAACCCCCTATTGCGGCTAATACAGCAATGGCATTTTCAAATTTTTCTTTGGTTAATACTTGGCTAATGGTTTGATTTTCTTTAACCATCCTTACTATATGCCTTCCGGTATGGTGCGCTAGTAATTTTCTCTGGGCATCAACGGCTGGTATGGTTGCGTTATAGGCTAGCGACATACCCATCGCCTCAACTAAGCAAGCCATGGTTGAGGCACTCCCCATTGTCATACAAGTGCCAGGGCCGCGGGACATACCCCGCTCCGCATTCATAAACTCTTGGGTAGTCATTTCACCCGCACGTACCGCTTCACTAAACCTCCAAACATCAGTACCGCTGCCAATATCTTTACCCCGATGCTTGCCATTTAACATGGGGCCTGATGAGATAACCATTGTCGGTAAATCAACACTGGCTGCCCCCATCAATTGTCCTGGTGTGGTTTTATCACAGCCACCTAGTAACACGACGCCATCGATTGGGTTCCCTCGAATTGATTCCTCAACTTCCATAGCCAATAGGTTACGAAACAGCATCGCGGTGGGTCGCATTTGAGTTTCACCTAATGACATAGCTGGAAATTCCAGCGGTACGCCACCGGCCTCCCACACCCCCTTTTTGACACTCTCCGCTATGTCTCGTAAGTGTGCGTTACAGGGGGTAAGTTCTGACCATGTGTTACATATACCAATAACGGGGCGACCATCAAAAGCCTCATCGGGTAGGCCCTGACTTTTCATCCAACTACGATGGATAAAGGAATCTTTACTAGAGCCCCCATAGCTTTTTTGGCTACGAAGTTTAGTTTTTTTGTCGTTCATTAACTACTTCTCTATCACTACTTTATTGACTTGGCACTGCAAAATAAGATCATAGGATTCATCGATTAATCGCAATGCATTTTTTCTAGCTAAGCTATGTTTACCCTGCTTTATTGCCGTGGCTATATCCAAATGATCTTGCAAACTGGCATGCCCAACTCCCTTGGACGCATTACTGAGTTGTATGCTCACACGTAATGCGCATTCCACCAAGTGACGCATCTGCTGCATAAACCGGTTGTTACTCGCGCTTAAGATAGAGAGGTGAAACTCTATATCTGCCTCCAACGAAGCACTGTCATCATCCAAAGCGTGACAATTACGCATATTCTCAAGGGCCTGATCGATATCCCTTAGTTGCTCTTCCGTAGCGTATTCAGCGGCTAAAGCGGCGGCGGCTGGCTCTATCTCTCTTCGAACAGCAACAAATTCGGTTAATAGCTGTAACGATGTATCGGATACTAGCATCCAACGTAAAACATCAGAATCTAAAACGTTGCGCTCATTAGTCGGTAGTACCCAGGTTCCTTTTCTTGCCTTTGAAGCCAACATGCCTTTAGAACTTAACATTTTGACCACTTCCCGAATTATGCTCCGAGACGCACCGTACTGTCCGCAAAGCTCACTTTCCGTAGGAAAGTTTTCCCCGTAGCTATAAATCCCCTTAACAATCTCCAAGCCAATTTCGTTTAGAAGTTGTGTTGTGCGATTGTTTCCCGTTTTAGCATTAACCATAATTTACATCACATGTTGTTAGCAGTCAGATCTACTGCATAGCCTGAGAATCATACAATCTAATCCAAAAAGCATACTGATATCGACTATCCGTTAATGAGTATGATCTCAACGTCTGTTTACCCCAAGAATCATCGCCACCAACACCCATCTGCCCAAAATCAATATTAGCTGATATCAAGCTTTTAGGCTTGATATCACTAACATGAATATTGACACGCTTTTCATTATTCCGCGCAGCTGGACCGTCTTCACTGGTTATCGCAATTTTAAAAGGTGGAATAAAATCATCTTGCACATTGTGATGAACACTAAAGCCAACGGTTGATTCCGCCTCAATGGTTATACCAGAGTGCATATCATTCACTAAACTAAACCACCGAGTATCCGTTTTATAACCATTTTCTTGCGGTCTAACATAAGGCACATAGTGGTCTGCTACTTTATTGCTATAAATACCAATATTGGCTGCGTTTTTTCTATCGCGGTAGTTTTCAAAAGGGCCTCGACCATACCACTTAACATTATCGAGCGTGTTAATTAGCTGCATATTCATGCCTACTCGAGGTAACAGGGGCATGCCTTCAATTTTCACAAAATCATTGCTAACGCGAATATCACCGCTGCGATAAATACTGTAATCAGCTCGCCATAGCGCAATCTTGTTACCCTCACTATCGGCAAATTGATAGCTCGCTCTTATTTCGACCTTATTATCAGTATTTTGTACTACAGCCAAATCTGCAAGCGTTCGATATTGACTAGATTCAGCCCATACTTTCGCCCAGTCAGGCATATAGTTGCCATAATCATTATCCGTAGGCGCGCGCCATAGATTAGGCACCAGCGGCGATAACAATAAGGGCTCACCCTGCTTAATGACTTGATTGATCAAACCCGTTTCACGATCAAACTCAACCGCAAGCAATGAATTACTAATCCTTAATTGCTTACCGTTATTATCAACAACTAGCGGATCACCTGTTACTACTAACACCGGCTGACGCACTGCCGGCAACTGGTCATTAACAATGGAAAATTGCTCCTCAGCATAAACATGGCCTGCAGGCAGTAATAATTTTTGCTCCTTATTGACTAATTTCAGCGATAAGAAATATTCAGTTTCAGGATCCATCGTTAATAGTGAATAACCCAAGTCCAGTATTTTATTTTCATAGGGTGCAATCGCTAACTCGGTATAAATGCCTTCCTTTGTTACTCGTCCATTAGCCAACAGCTGCCACTGCAATTCGAATTCTTTTAAACTAGTAAAATTATATTTGTTTTCAACACGTACTTTACCCTGAACTAAACTGACAGCCTCGAAGTTAACGGATTGATAGACTTTTTTAACCTCCCAAAAAGCAGGCTGAACTTTACGGTCGGGAAAAACAATACCGTTGAGGCTAAAGTTACCGCTAGACGGAACATCAGCCGGGCCATAATCGCCACCGTAAGTCCAATAGGGCACACCGTCTTCATCCTGCTCTAATAGGCCCTGATCAACCCAATCCCAAATAAAACCTCCGGTAAGATTGTCGTGAGCATTAATGACATCCCAATATTCTTTGATATTGCCATTACTGTTACCCATAGCATGTGAGTATTCAATTAACAGATAAGGACGATCACCATGCTCTTCAGCATATTTTTCTAAATCCCATTTACGCCAGTACATACTAGAATGAAAATCAGAGTGACGCTCACCCACTTCGTCGATATCACCCTCTGTTTCATACTGAACTGGGCGTGTATTATCAATCTCCTTTAACCACTTGTAAGTCGCACCTAAATTAACCCCGTCACCCGCTTCATTTCCTAATGACCAAATAACAATAGAGGCGAAGTTTTTATCACGCATCCACATACGCTGGGTGCGATCTAAATGGTGTGGCATCCAATGTGGTTTATTACCTAGGGTTTTATCATGGTCATAGCCATAGCCGTGGCTTTCAATGTTCGCTTCATCCACCACATATAAACCGTATTGATCGGTTAATTCATAAAAACGCTCAGGAAATGGGTAATGGGAAGTGCGTACCGCATTCATATTGGCCTTTTTCATCAGAGCAATATCTTTAATCATGGTCTCTTCGTCGATGACATGACCTTTATCTTCATGATGCTCATGAAGATTAACGCCCTTTAATTTGACCGGCTCACCGTTGACCAGAAAAACACCATTAGAAATTTTTACATTTCTAAATCCCGGGTTTTGGCTCAACACTTCAATCACTTCATTATCAGCATCTTTCAATGTAATCAATAATTGGTATAGCGTTGGCGTCTCAGCTGACCATGCTTTCACATCACTAACAGTATGCTCAAATGTCAGATGTTGGGAACTCACAGCCTGAGATGAATTAAACAACGTAGTGCCATCCTCCAATAAAGTCACTTCAACAGCATGTGCTGTTGACATAACCGGTGAGGCCATCTCAATAGCCACTTTTAACTGACCATCTTTGTAATTATTCGCTAAGTCGGCATAAACGCGAAAGTCACGCACATGCTGAGTTGGCCTTGCAGTTAGGGTCACATCACGTTGAATACCTGATAAAGTCCACATATCTTGATCTTCTAGATATGAGGCCGTACTCCAACGGTAAACTTCCGCTGCAACGGTATTTTTGCCTGACTCTAGGTAGGGAGTAACATTGAATTCAGTCGGTGTTTTGCTGCCTTCACTATAACCAACATATTGACCATTTACCCACACATAAAAAGCTGAGCTTACACCACCAAACTGCAAGTAGTGCTGTTGCCCAGCCCAAGAAGGGGGCATTTCAAACTCTCGAAGATAGGAACCTACCGGATTATGGTCAGTGGGTACATTGGGTTCGTCCATTTTGAAGGCATAAGGAACGTTAATATAAATGGGATAGCCGTGCCCTTCCCGCTCCCAATTTGAGGGTACTGTTATTGAAGCCCAGCCACTACTATCAAAATCTGCCTTATAAAAATCTACTGGGCGATCGGCGGGCTTATCGGCATGTTCAAATTTCCACTCACCATTGAGTGACAAAATATTACCTTGCTGCTGAGAGGCTAAAGCACTCTTCTCATCTAAATAAGGAATATAGAACGCACGCGGCTGTTCAACGTTTTCATGAATAACATTAACGTCATTCCAGGCTGGTGGATCTTCACTGACACAGCTAGATACTAAAACTGCCGCAAACAAACAGCTTGCAAGGCGCGTAAAGGTTTGCAACATATCAAGACTCAATTTACTAAAAGTTAAAAGGTGAGTAATAAAATTATTGATACTGCAGAAGAAATATCAATAACTTATGTAAAGAAAGGGACAACTATACGCCTTTAAGACGCATAGTTGAAAACACCGCTTCTTAGTCAAACCGTTTAGTAAAACTCAACTCAAATTCTCTGGGCGGCTGATAACCAGGCATGTTGACGTAACGACCACCGCCTTGTTCTTTCCAATTGCCCTCAGCGCCAAAGGCGTAATCATAGCCGGAATCAATCCACCAAGCATTTCTATCGTCCCAGACATTCCAAACACTTAGGGTGAGACTCCAATCATTATCTACTGACAATGACACTTGGAAATCACCGCTCTCCTGGTCTTCAATAAGCTTATTACCTGAGCCATCGATTTCATCATTCATGGCATTCCACCAATCATGATACATCTCAGCTTGCCAGTAGTGATCATAACGAGCCCAAAAGTCAACATTACCAAATAGACCTGGTATCTCATACTCTAGACCAATTGACCATTTAGTGTCAGGGTTAATAGGCAGCTGTTGCCCTTTGGCGCCAAGCTGTTCCTCTTGGAATGCTGGATCGTTCAATGCGACCAACTCACTCAAAAATCTATCTTTTTTCAGCTCTGAATTACTGATGTTATAACCCGCATCAACATAAAAATGCTCTGTGACTTGGTATTTCAGCGTTGCTTCCAGACCAGACAATTCGGCATCACCAAAGTTGATCGTGCCGCTATTTGAATAGTCGTCCGGGTCGGTAATGGTCGACTGCATGTTTCCCCAATCCATCATGTAATAAGCTACATTCAATTGTAACCTATTCCCTAGCCACTCACTTTTCATACCCACCTCATGATTTTTCAAAAAATCGGAATCATAAGATTTAGGCAGTACAGAGTTAGGTTTCTTGAAAGAGTTCTCACCACCCAAACGCGGGCCTTCACTGTAGTGGAAATAGGTATTAATATCGTCATTAAAGGCATACTGCACATCAAACATGTAAATGGTGTCTGACTCTTTGGCTTTGTACTCGTCAAAAGGTACGAGCTTACCTCGCGGAAATTCCTTCTGTTCCCAGCGTGACCTCTTGGCCTCAAACCATCTAACACCAAAACCAACACTAAGTTGCTCGGTTAATTCGTAAGACATCTCACCAAATACCGCGACTTGCTTCACATTGTTGAGGTATTCTTCATAATACCAATCATCAGTATCTTCGAGGCCATAATAATCAATAATATAACCTACTCGAGTTTCTGGAAGGCCCTCAACTCTTGCATAAGAATAGTTCCATTCGTCATTGGCATCTTCATAAAATGCACCAAGCATCCATTGAAACCGTGATTCATTTTGAGAGAACAGTCTAATCTCGTGTGTAACTCTATCATTAGTTTGATCATTCACAGATGTTTCAGGCCTGAAACCCGTGTGATATAGAGAGTTATTGAAATAAGCATATTGATCATAGTCCGGATTTGCCGTCACCCCGTCAGCTAGATAAAAGTTAGGATCCCCAAAATAATACTCCTCAGCTTGCTGGGCTCTAATCTGGCCATCGAGGTTGCCATCAAATTCGTAGGCAATTTCTCTATCAACAACGCTAGTGCTATACGACAATTCCGCAAAACCTAAATCACCGGTTAAAGTCAAGCTAGCGAGCCACCAATCATCTGCTCTCTCATCTTTAAAAAAGCGAACAATGTCATAATCATCATGCCCCGGTGCGTTTGGGTCCGATTTCATGTCGCCTTTAGAGTTAGAGCGCTGATTCAAATACATCAGTTCAGCATCCCATCTCTCATTGACAGACCAAAGCGCACTTAATCGAACACCTTTCTGCTCCCAGGTGTTGTAATTATCCTCAACAACATCAGCGTTAGTATCGTCGGAGAAAATATTTTCACCAAGGACGTTATCGACATAGCCACCATCTTTTACATCATAAACAACCGCTCTGAGTGTCAATTTATCTTCGATAATGGGGATATTCACCCATGCCTCAGCAGAGTGGCCGGGGTCGCCTTCTTTCATATGAGTGCCAGAAATCGAAACCTCAGCCTCGCGAACGGAGTGATCAGGCTTATTGGGAATATAAACCAAAGCACCGGACTGTGAGCTAGAACCGTATCTTGTGCCCTGCGGGCCGGGCAAGGATTCTATAGACGCCAAGTCGACAGTGCGAGGATCAATAGACTGCGTAGCTGACGTCATGGGAACTGCGCCCAAATACACTGCACTACTGGAATCCAGACGCCACTCTCCAGTGCCTTGGCTAACCCCGCGAAAAACAATTTCATTTCGGCCGGGGACTGTTGTTACCGTGGACAAACCAGGAATAGATTTAGCAAAATCTTGGGTATTACCAAAGCCTCTCTTGGCTATTTCATCTGTTGAAAACGCCGTCATGCTTTGCGGCACATCCTGAATATCCATTGCGCGTTTAGTACCCTGCACGATGATCTCTTCAAGAGTAAATTGGCCTCGCGCACTTTCTTCCTCAACTTCTTGAGCCAAAGCGTAAGGTGCCAATAACGAGCTAGCTACTGTAATAGCAATGGCTTTCGCTAATGGGTTTTTCTTTAATCCGTGTATAGGGCTTAGCATGAATTACTCTCCATAAACTTTATTGTTGTAATCTACCCACAATAAATCATACAATTAGCCCATGTCAACAATAAATCATATAATTAACTATAACGTTGCTATGATCATAATTCACCTTCCTGAGGAGTAAATAGCCCTATACTATCCTGAGCTGCTCTAGCTTGAACAGGATAGCCTAGGGTTTATATGAGCCATATTTATTTCTGAATGACCATCAATAGAGTTAATGAACATGGATGAATATAATAAAAAAGAAGATGTGGAATATCAGCAAGCCGTTTCAGCGCTAAAAGATAAAAACTATTTTTTGGTGAATAGTATTTGTGAAAATAGATTACTCATAGAGCCGTCTAACGCCCCTTTTATCAAATTAAAAACCTCTGCATTGATTAACTTAAATCAGTTAGATCTAGCCCGGATAAACATTGAGGTCGGATTAAAGGTTGATCCTAACCAAGCAATATTTTATGAAGATTTAGGCGGTCTCGAAGCCATAGAGGGCAACCATGAGTCTGCCATTATAGCCTTTAAAAAAGCCATTCAGCTCAACCCTCGCGCATCAACGGCCCATAGAAAATTAGCACAGTCTTTAGCTGATTCAGGCCATAATGATGAAGTCGATGATGCGTTCCAAGGTTATTTGGAACGTGACGAGGCCACTGAACAAGTCGCTATTGGCGCAGATCACTGGCGTGCAGGAAGAGTCGATGAAGCAGTGAAAATTTTGATCACAGCCGTTCGCAGTTACCCTGACAATGTTAATGCCTTGCGTTTTTTGGCGCTTGTTTATATTGATAAAAATAACTTATCTGATGCGGAAGCCCTATTAAGACGCGCTATTGGCATTGCTCCTGATTTCACTCAAGCAATAGATGACTTGGCGCGTTTACTCACCAAGAGTAACAATTGGCCAGAAGCGATACAATATTATACCCAATTAGTCGCGCTGAAGTCTGATGATGCTCTTACATGGGCGGCGCTCGCCAATGCTTATGCAAAAAATGGAGAATGCGAACAAGCCATACGATATTTTAAAAAATCAATCACAATAAACCCAGATGTGCCGGGCGTAAGAATGTCTATCGCTCACCAATTAAAAACTATTGGTATGCAAGATGCCGCCTTAGAAAACTACCGAGAATCTATCAGGCTAAAACCAGATCTTGCTGAATCTTATTGGAGTATGGCAAATTTGAAAATATTTAATTTCCAGCCTGATGAAATTAAATCTATGGAAAATCAGCTCCTCAATGAGAGTTTAGACGAAGATAAACGCGCCCATTTTCATTTCTCTTTAGGTAAAGCTTATGAAGATTTAGAGGATTATAAAAAGGCCTGGCAGCACTACCACGAGGGTAATCAATTAAAACGTTCGGCGCTATATTATGACCCAGTCGAAAACGAAAAAAATATAACTACTTTAATTTCAATATTCAATCATGACTTCGTTAACAACACCAGAGGATTGGGTAACAGGAGTAATGCTCCAATTTTCATTGTTGGCCTACCTCGATCAGGATCGACATTGATAGAGCAAATACTTTCCAGTCATTCACACGTAGAGGGCACCGCTGAACTTCCCAATATTAACATCACAACGATCTCTACCAGTAAATACCGTAATGATCGCAAACAATATCCCCATACTCTTGAGGATTTTACTGATAGAGATTGGAAGCACTACGGTAAAGAATATTTGGATCAGACAGCTCATCATAGAATAGAAAACAAACCCTACTTCATTGATAAATTACCTAATAACTTTAATCATGTCGGGTGGATAAAGACTATTTTACCTAATGCCAAAATTATCGTCACCCGCAGACATCCAATCGATAGTTGTTTGGGAGCCTATAAACAATTATTCGCTAAAGGCCAAGAGTTCACCTATGACATGTTTGAACTAGCCGAATATTATCAAAATTTCATTAGGCTAACCGAACACTGGAAGCAGGTTTACCCTGGTGAATTACTTGAAGTACATTACGAAGATACTGTAAATGACCTGGAGGGACAGGTAAGGCGTTTACTTGACTTTTGTGGCCTGCCTTTTGATCCCCAATGTTTGAAATTTCATGAAACTAAACGCGCGATTAGAACAGCAAGCTCTGAACAAGTTAGAACACCTCTCTACAAGGGTGCTCTAGGTCTTTGGAAAAAGTACGATCACGAAGGAAACCTGGATCTGTGGCAAGAGGCATTAGCAGACATTATAGACTCGCTCCCGGAATCAGTTAAATTAACCAGCAACTAATAACATTTTAACCCTGTTAACATCAGTTCAAAAATGGACAGTTGGTCCGTTATAGTACTTGTCACGGCAGCACCCACTCATATAGTTGCCCTACAATTTATACTGTAAAAAGTATGGGTTACAGCATGAGCTAGCCTGTTTGTAATAAAGGCCATGAAATCGAGCATTGGAATCACGGATCGAACCACATCAAACTTTGTATCACTAAATAGAATGCCGTTTCTGTAGGTGTTACCGCCGATGCAATAATGACCCACTAGCGCCGATTTAAAATTGACCCACCTGAGGCAAAATAGCCGCTGAACTAATCAGCGAGGCGGCCTGTATGTTAACTCAGGAGAGACTGGTGGAAATA
>Ga0222664_1000268_pt1 | contig 36977 bp, 57 predicted proteins | sample AntAcemetagen604_FD_181147 | JGI IMG/M metagenome (GOLD analysis project Ga0222664, IMG submission 181147) | Saline water microbial communities from Ace Lake, Antarctica - #604 | ecosystem: Environmental > Aquatic > Non-marine Saline and Alkaline > Saline | place: Antarctica: Ace Lake... | reverse complement strand
CTCGGATTTGGGGCTTTTTCGTTCGAGGGAAGCCCTCAACAGATCCCAAGCGTCCAACCCTAATACTGGTTCCCGACGCCACTTGGATGAAGGTCCAGCCCCGAACACATGAAGGCTGGAAGAAATCAGTGCGAGATTCACCGACGCGGCAGCAATGCCAATCGTCCCTACCCACAGCCTTGGCGTAGTCGGTGAGTGTGATGGCCTCGGTGCGGAAGCATACGTTGAACAGATCACTCCTCTCAGCCGGTCTGCGAGGAGTGTAGCCGTCGATAGCTTCGCACCATTGAACCTACCTTTGCCGACATAGCCCAAGCCACCGACCATCAGCAAAGCGGCCTAGCCGCAGCCTGCCCCGAGGGGCTGGACCTAAAGGCGGGGATTACGCAAATGGGACTACCGAGAAATCACAATCCCCGCATCAGCTAGTCAGCTTTTTTTTTAGCTCAAGCAGGTCTAACAGAAGCGTTGTCATCTGATCGCGGAGGACCAGCCTGTCATCCTCGCACCGCTTGCTAGCCTCCTCCAAGGCGTTGATACGCTTCTCGTATTGGTCGGACAATTTGAGCGCGAGGTAGCGGACTGATAGCATCAGGACGCCGCCGAAGCCGAATACTTGGATTAAGCTGGTGGTGATTTCGTCTCCCATTTTTATGCGTAGTGGAATGTTTCGGCGTTGAGTCTCAACGCGTGGGCGGCGGCGAGGATTAAAAGCATGTAATCAGTGGAGGCGGATGATGCTGCGGATTCCGGCCACGCGTCGGGTGCGGGCATAGACTCCCCCGCCCTCGCGGGAGCCGGAGGCGTCGGTGTTGCCCTCGATGGTCCTCACCGACCATCCGTCCTCTCCTGCGGCGGCAAGGCCGATGTGGGAGATTTTGAGGACGAGGATGTCCCCGGCGAGGATCTTGTCGGTGCCGGGCTTGAGGAGCTGCGCGACGTCGTCGTGCTGGCGGGCCCAGTTCTCAAAGTCCCAGGCTCCGGCAGTCTTGGGGCGGATGCTCTCCGGCATACCGGCCTCCCGACACAGCCAGCAAATGAAGGCGGCGCACCAGGGCCAGCCGGAGCCGTCGAGCCAGGTGGCGGCCTGGTATTGCCGAACTCGCGGCCCGCTGTTGGAGTTCGTAGGCGTCTCCCGGACCCCGATCTCCCGTAATGCGAGGCGGACCAGCGTTGAAGGGAGGTGATTGCCCACTGTCGCGCCGGGGAGAGACTGCGCAAAGGCGCCGCGAGTGTCGGGGCCGTCCTGGCCGTCGAGGATGCCCGGATCGAAGCCGAGCTTTTGAAGCCCGACTTGCTGTAGGTAGATCGGGTGGGAGTAGGCGGGGTGGGAGGAGATGGACATGGTCTATGGGGTTGGGTTGGCTGTTGGGCTCATTTCAGTATTGTCGCCGCGACCTCGGCCGCGTGTTGTTCGATGGTCATGGCGTCAATGTCTTCAGGGAGGGTCACTTGGCCCTTCGGGGCCTCCACCACCGTCCCCGCTGGCACTCGGAACCGCGTCGGAATACTCGTCGAGTAGGCGCTTGATGTTGCGGACTCTCCCCGTGGCGAGCAGGATGCTTGCCCGATCAGGATCAGTGTTCCCGCGCACCAGAGCGACAAGGCCAGCTTGAGCGGCCCCAAGGTTTGAGTAGAGTTCATTGAGCGTTCGGAGTCGATAGTTCCGCTCTCGCTCCCGCAGATAGCCAGCGAGGGCCGACAGCAGGGAGACGAGGGCGGAGAACATCTCACTCGGGGAAGATGCTGATTTTGTCCTTGGTGATGAGGCGAAGTGCAACGGAAGCGACCCCAATGCCAATCAGGACAGCAGAGGAGTTAGCCGAAACCCACTCGTTAACCGATGGGAAGAATGCGCCGATGGCCCCGGCCAGAGTGGTCAGGAATCCGAGGGCGGCTGTCTTGCTTGCGAATATGCTTTTCATGTTTTTGTTTCGGTTGTAATTTGTTAGGGTGTTATTCCTCGGCCCACGTTGCGCCGCCATCGTAGCTGACTGCTCGGGAGGGGCTGCCTGCCACCGTGCCGTCATTGCTGCCGATCTGGTCAGTCCAGTTTGCGTCATCGGGGCCGTCACCGACCCATGAGGCTAAAGCTGATGTTCCATCCTCGTCGTAGATTACTAAGTCTCGGACCACGCCAGTAACAAAAGCGTCGGGGATTGATTCTTGCCGTACCCCGACGGATAAAACGTCCACGTTGTTTACGTTAGCAGCCCAAGCCACGGTTGAAGCGTTTCCGTCCGTATAAGTGACCGACTGCAACACACCATCGACTTTGATAGTGTTCCCTGACGCCGTGACCTCAATGTCAAAATCATGAGCTAACCCGTCTGCGAACGTCGCGGCAGTGGACCCCCTGATGATTTGCGTGCCTGCCTCCCGGATGTTGAAAAACAACCTGCTAAATACGAGCGCAACAGATACGTCAGAGTTGATGTCTGAGTTGTCCGTAAGGGAGACGAAGTTTTGATACGCCGAGCTGGCCGTCTGGAACGTCGCCGTAATTCGTCCTTTCGTTTTTGAGTCAAATGGGGTTCCGTCCATGAGCACGGTATTATTCGTGCCGTCAAACCACATCCCGTAAAGCGGCCCCGCCATAAACCCGACTGGCACAATCAGGCTCATTTCGTAATCGTCGCGTTATAGGTTGTACCTCCGTCCATCGTCACCAGCGTCACCAGCGACACCGAGGACAGGGTCGCGTTGATCGACCCGCCGCCGAGCAGCGTGATCCCTGCCCCGAGCGCCAGAGTCTTTGCCGCCGCCGCGTCCTGCGTGACCTGCAAAATCAGCGTCGCCGCCTTCCCGGCTGTGATCCCCGTCGGCGCGGACAAGGACGCATCGTGCCCGATTGTCAGCGCCGCCATATTTCCCGCCGTCCCCACGGCCCAAGTGATCGTCGCCCCGCTCGTCAACGCCCCCGGCGTCCCCTGCACCACGCCGCTGTGCAGTAGCCCGTTTATGGTCGGGGTCGTCAGAGTTTTGTTTGTCAGCGTCTGAGTCGCCACCGTCCCCACCAAGGTCGCGTCCGCGTCCGGCAGCGTGTAGGTGCGCTCCGTCGTCGGACCCGCGAACGTGCAATGAAAGCCAAATATCGGGAGCTTGGTGGATGCATCCGGCAGCACTACACCCCGCGCTCCCGACGCAGCGCTGCTGATGGTCGAACCATTCGGGAAGTCCGAATAAATCGTGACCGTCCCCCCATACGCCCCCGCTTCGGAAATCCCCACCGACAACCTCCCGATGTTAAAATTATGAACGAATCCTCCCGCGAAACCCTTCGTCACCGAACCCAGATCAAACGCGTTGTCAGTGGACGGCACCAAATGCCCCCCGACATCAGCCGTCCCCGCCGTCAGCAACTCCGCTTCCCACGCTGGCAAAATGTCTGCCTCTCCCACGTTCGCCCCGTCGCCTTTCAGGAACTTCGTGAACGCCGTGGTCGTTGACGCGCTGACCGTGTTCGGACCTGCCGCGCCTGTCGCGCCGATTGGGCTGGTCTCCACCTTGATCTTGTTGACCGTTGGCGTCACCTCGACTTTTACTTTAACGCTCATTGTGGATTCTGGATGATGTTGACAGAGTTTTTCATGTGGACGTAGGTTTCAACCGACCCATCCGCAAAGGTGCATGTCGCCGTGAAGTCGTGCGCCCCGTGGTCTAGCGTGAAGTCAGCAGCGGCTACCGCGTCAACGTCGAAGATCGCATCTCCCGCATCTATGACGGTGCAGGGAAGCGCCAAGGTGACGCCCCCATTCCGAGAAAATGATGCGGCCACGCTCGACAAAGAAGACGCGGGCGCGAGATCGTTTACGTAGATCTGGAATCGCACACTATCCAAATCCGAGTAGTTGACCTGATCGCCGTATTTGTATTCGCCTGGGGTCATTGGTCCTTCAGGTAGGTATTTTGCAGCACGATCTTGAGCGGGGCAGTCACCCGCTTAACGTCGTCTGTCCAAACAATTTGCATCTCGCAAGACAAGGTTGGCTCAGTGGGGTTCGCGGTAAAATATGCTTTCGCCGCCGCCGTGTCCAAATCGAGAACGAACGTGATGGCGCTTTCCCCGTCCTCGGTCGGGGCGGAATTGGAAGCCACGTAATCCCCCGCAAAGTCCAGATTAGACTTGATCCCCAAGAACCAAGTTGACCCTCCGTAATTCAGGACATCCTCGCCGTCCGCGAACGTAACTGAGATTGCATGAGTTGCCCCAACTGTCAGGACCGGAACCATCCAAGGAGGCTCCGAGCTTCCAGTCTGACGGACCCAAGCGGATTGCCCGATGTCGTAGAAAAGCATTGCTGTATTATTGTTAGGTTGGTGTGATAGTCAATTCGATTCGGGGAGGCTAAACGGACAGATGCCAAGTTGCGGTCGCGCATTTCAAGAATTTCCCGGCTCCGGCGTACAAAGTAGAAGTTCCGCCGATCAGGACGGTTGAGGCGGTCAAATCTCCCACGGGAGGCCAATCGTCATTTGTGTCGTCAATCCCAACCGACAGCCTATCCCCGCTGATGACTGCGGTCAGCAACGCCTTGTAGAGCCCTCGACGATAGCAGATGACGTAGGCCGAGCCGGGGTCCCAGATGCCCCCGCTCCCCTCGTAAAACTGAATAAAGAAGTGGTCAAGGTTGTCGGTGTAAACGCTCCCCGAAGGAGGCTGCCGCGTCTTTTTGATCGACACAGTTGTTCCCGAGGATGATTGCTCCGAGAGCGTCCCAAAGCCCGCTCGGATGGTCCGAGACTCAATCGCCTTGGACATCTGATTCAGGTTTGTCGCCCCGACCTGGGTGGCTGGCCCCAGCGGGTCAAACTTTGGAGTGTCGAAGATAGACATTAGGCTGATTCGTAAAGGTCTTGATCCCAATCCCCCAATCCTGAGAGTTGATATTCTTCGGAGATGCTGACCACCCCTGCCGCTTTGCTCCAAGTTAGGCCCACGAAAAGATACGACTGCCCCGTTGGCGCGGCGGGGGCGGGACTCCCCGGCGATTTCCTTTTGCCTACATCATTTAGGAGTGACGCGGGAGGGATGCTCGCAGAGGCATAGGTTTTCCGATAAATGCTACCTGGCCGCATGTAGGATTCAATCCCTCGGCGCTTCTTTTCATAGAGCACCGTTGCCTTGTCTCCCAGCGAGCTCACGGGGTCTTCGTTATTTTGCAAGGCAAGCTCAATGGTATTGATCTCGGACACTGACACGGGAGGATTATCCCTCGGCAACGAAAAGAGCGGGTGTGATTCGATGGGCTCCTGCGAAGATGTCCGCGCGAAATCATGCTGGGCAAGCGCCTCGGGATTCGACGCCAAAACTCCCTTGTATATCGTGGTGATTCGGATGATGCCCCCCGGCTCCCGATCAAGGTCCGACTCAAACGCCTTGAGGTTCGGAAGGTAAGGGTGATTCGTCAGATACGCGGGAATCACCGCAAAGCTGCTTTCCTCCGCGCACTTGTAGGTGATCGATGCCGTGGCGCTCCCGTCTGGGTTCAGGTGGATCGGCTGCTCCGCCTGATAGATTGCGCCTGTGACGTTCCCGATTTTGATTGTGGCCATGATTATCTCCCCAAGACAGGTTTTGTTTTCGGATCTTTTTTGCCCTGCTGCTCAAGCGCCTCGCATGCTTTTGCCGTCTGCTCGCTCGCCCGCGCCGTCCTAAGCGCCGCACGCTCTGCAAGGCTCATCCCCACTTGTAGGTAGTTGCCGCCTCCTCCCACCTTGGCGAGCGAGTCCGCGATGACATGCGCCCCTCCTCCTCCCGATAGTTGATTCAGGATGTCGGGAGGCTTATTGATTTTGCCAGAATTATTGCCCATATCTTCGCCGGTGACTATCGCGGCCTTGATTGTGTCGGCCATCTTCTCCCATGACTCTCGCGCCTTCTTTTCGCTGGGAGACTCTCCATCCTCTGCCGCCTTTTTCATTGCCTCCATGCCAGCCTTGAGTGCGTCGCCAATATCGCCTGCCACCTTGCCAAAATCGATGCCTTCCATCACCCTCCCCGCTGATTCGAAAGCGTCACTGGCATTTTTGCCGTATACGTCGGCCTGCCGTCCTACCCTCTCGGACTTCCCTTGAAATCCAAATCCCATTGCGCCTAGAGCCATCGAAGTCGCTTTAAGTAGAGCCGAAGCGATCATGTCCCCGACTCCTCGGAACACCCTCTTAATAACAGCAATGACGTCATTACTGAAAAGGTTCGTTTGGAAGCTCTTGATGATGCTATTGAATGCCCCTGATAAGAACGCAATCGCCTGCTTCAATCCACTCTGCAAAACGCTAATCCCCGACCAGAATGCCCACTGAATCCCCGTCCCCATCACTTTCCACAAGTCTCCGTTTTTCAGCAGTCCAATCAAGATGTTAGCCCCCTGGGCGATTCCTGATCCGAAGGACGTTCCAATGCCCGATAGGTCTATGGTGTTGATGTATTCCAGAACGACTTGCAACGGCTTCACAAACTGCTCCGTCATCGTCAGGAAGAATGTCCTCGTCTTCGATCCGATGGATTCCACCGTGTTCCAGACTGTTTGCAGCGCCTTCGCGGATCGAGTCAACACCCCCGCTTGCTCTCCGCTGTCTGCTGCCGCGTTTTTCAACGCCTCCGCATAGTTGGCAACCCCACCAAAGATGGTCGAAATGTCCCGCCCGCTGTCCACGAAATCAGACATTGCTCCCCGCGCTTCCTCCGCCCCAAGTCCAGCATTCTGCAATGCCTTCTGGACGATCAACATCGTGCCCGGGTCGAATTTGCCCATCTTGTTAGACGCCACCTGCATCTCTTTCCCAAACTTGATCGCGTCAGCAATCCCGTCCGTGAAATACTTCGCCGTCTTGAATGTGACGAATGCCGCCGCCAATCCGACCAGCGCCTTTTTCGCGGTGCCGATTGCTTGGTCGAATCCAGTTAGATTCAACTCTAGGTATCCTGTGGCTTTTGCTGATGACATGGTTAAAAGAGTCCTGTTACTTTGCTGGCCAACTTGTCCAACTTCGACTTGAATGACTTGCCAGTGATCTTCTCCGCTCGGTTAGACACGCCCTTTTCATCGTCCACTTTGCCCGATTCCTTGGCCTTGTCCTCCATCCAAATCCTGATGCGAAAGCCTGCGCTCTCCACTTTGGTGATCTCCCACCCCCGCGCAAACGTCCCCCTTGCTCTCATGCGCCTTGCGAGTTCCTTCGCTGGGGTAACGCCTTTCTTGCGCTTGAGCCGACCCTTCAACCTTTCCGCTACCGCACTTAGCGTTTCGCGAGTCGGCGCAATCTTCCAAGACTCCGATTTCATGGCCTTAAGAAACATGTTCCCTTGATCGGTCGCCATCGTCTTGCCGTGCTTCTTCGCCGCGTCTTCCATGCGGTCAAACGCTCTCTCAAGTCCTGACGGGTCAAATCTCATCAATCTGGTTGTAGAGTTCGGTTTTGTCCTGCGGCGGCTCGGTGTTGACGTTTTGCATCCTCATGAACGCGTGGCAATAGGCGTTCCCCCTCGCTAGGGGGAGTTCCCAAAGTATGAATTGCTCGGTCCATCCTGTGTATCTTGAAATTAACGCAACGTATGCCGCCGCATCGGGCGGCTCTATTAGTTTCCCAACGGATCGGCCATCAGGCTCGGGTCGTCTGAATCAACGGGGGACGCTCGGTTCTTGTTGGAGTGAGCCATTACCTCACCAATCATCTTCCCAGCGCCCTCGTTGAAGTCGTCAAACTCCAACTCGATCTTGTTCATCCATTCTTCAAACTTCGCGTCAATGTAAGCGGGGTTGCGAATCCCTTTCGAGATGTCGCTTTGCTTGCAAACGAACAGGAAGATCGCCATTGCCATGTCGTAGGGAGTCCCGTCCCCAAGATTGACGAGCTTGGAAATCTGCCACTTCCGCGCATAGGAAAGCGGCTTGATCTCCACGCCCTTGAATTCCCATGTCGTGAACATGCCGTCGTCTAGTTCGTCTGTTTTCATAATAGTGATTTCATTTTGTCTTTGAGTCCTTGGCTTGCTCGGTGTCCGATGACGATGGTCTTGTCTCCCACCTCGATCACCCGCATGGCCTCGACGTTGTTGTGCATTTCGTGGACAATGGAGTCCCTGTTTTCAAGAACCCCCTTCATCCAATACAGCGGGTCTTCGATGTCCCGATTCAGAGTCTCCCAATCCTTCGCCGCCGAAAAGTCGGCAATCGTCTTCTCGGCAATCTCGGAATGAACGCCGTTCCCGACATCAAACCAAAACATGTATTTCTTGCAATCATTGCCCCTGGAGTCCTTCCTGATTTCGCAGGTGGTGGGATCTGAATCCCGCCTTGGAACTCCAAAGGCAATCAGGATTGCCGCCAGCTTTATTTCGGTAACGTAGATTGATTTCATATTGTTTGTTTTACGCGAACTTGTAGCGGGTCGCGTTTGCCGTGATCTTCTTGAACTCGGTGTTTCCTTTCGAGATGTCCACGTCGTCAGTGTAGATGCCGCCAGTGGTCACTCCGTTAGTAGAGTTGACGTTGGCGACTGTCAGCGCGACCCCAGGGGCGGCGGCGGCGATCCCAGTTGACCCGGCGATGACGCCAGAGATAGAAAGCGATTGCGTCGGGTTGTAGAAGCTCACCAGCGCAAAGTCGCCTTGCTCGTCACGAACTTGGTTCTTCTCGCGGGTGTCCTTCGATGTGGTGGTCTGCACAAGCAGTCCGATTTCTGCGGTGAGGCCCCATACTGCCCCAGTTGCTCCAATGGTGATTACGGCCATGATTTTTTGTAGTTAGTGGTTTGGTTTTGTTCGGTTTTCATAGCGGAATCGTGTTGTCTCCTGCCTCGTCCAGTTCCATGCAGTAAACCCAATAGGACATCGTGTATACGGTCGCCTTGTAGTCGTTGTCATGGGTCATCTCCCCCGTTGTCGGATGCCATCCGTGGCAATGAAAGTTCTTCATCGTGGATAGCCTTTCGGCGGTGTCGTCATACGCAAAACTGTTGATCGCCGTCAGGATCTTTTCCCGGATCTCGGGGCTTGTCGCCTTGGTGTAACTGCGGAATTCCAAGTTTCCAGCCACCTTGAAGATGCCGCACCCAGGATCGATGATCTCCTCCGAGGATGAGCAATCGATGACGATATACGGCATAGGGGACTTGGTCAGGTCGGCGTCGGTCAGATAGACATGGACCGTGTTCTTTTTGCCAACGGCCGCATCCACGCTCTTTTGTAGGAGCGTTTGAATCGACTTGGCGGCGGCTTGGAGGATCATGGTTAGGTTGCCCTCACGGTTGCGATTAGCTCATTCCCATCTGCCGAAGTGATGGACGAAAGAACTATCATGATTTTCCACTTTGGGGCGGGCTCACCCGATTCTGGCTTCTGACGAATCGAAAGGGGCGAGCCGATCTCAATGGATGACTTGTCGGAAATCTTGAAATGGACCCGCTGCGTCTCGATTGACTCGGGGCCTCCGAATCCCTCAATCTCGTCATTCATCATGTCATCGATCAAGACGGTGATGGTCTGCGCTCCGATTCGGCATTCGGCAGGCATGTCTCGGTCGAACAACTCGGACAGGTCCGCTTTCATGTAGGATTTCATGCTCATGCGGATTTAACGACTGGATGCGTAGAGTTTCGTAGGGTTACGGCTGCATTGATCTCCATGTAGGCCCTCGTCATGATCGCGTGGTTTGGAAGCTCCGTCCTCTCATGCCCGTCTCCTGCCAGAAACACGGGCCGCGTCACGTCTGGGATTAGGGAGAGAATCGAGTCATCCCATCCCTGCGGAGGCCAGCCGTCATCGGACGCCTGGACGATGATTCCCCCAACTGCCGCACCCGCCGCCACGTCCCAATTCGGAGACGATCCGAGCAGTTCCGTCTCGGTGTGCTTGATCCCACTCAGGACGTTCAGGCTGCGCTTGTCATGATTGTGGATCCCGAACACGTAATCGACGTTCTCGGGGCGGGATGCGCGGGACAGCCACATCTCGCGGACTGCTAGCGCCTGATCTGGGCGATCAAGCGTGGCGTGGATGATGGAAAATGTCGGGTGATCGGGGTGGTTGGATTCTTGCCAATGGTCATCGGCTGCGTCCTCCCTCCCATTCAGGCGGAGGCATTGGCGGAAAAGCTCATCTCCCTTCCAGCCATACCACTCGTTGTTCAAGCTCCAGTATGTCTTCCTCGGCTTGGGGATGGACATCATCACGTCGGCAAGGCTCAGCGCCTTGGCGTGGTCTCCGTCAATGATGGCGTAGTTGGTGAGCAGCGCCAGCGCCTCCCGTCGATCTGGCATGAGGGCGAATGCTGACGCCGCCAAATCCTTCGACTTGGTCCCTGGCGTCTGGGCGAGCTGCATCAGGATCTCGTAACGCTCCAGCGTGTCCATGCTGGGAATGACAAGCGCGGCCTCGGCAATCGGGCGGAACTCCCGCAGCTTCCCGTTCTGGAAAAGCTCTTGCGCGAGGTAGAACATATTCCTTGGCGTGTCCCGCAATTCCGATTGAAGAATGGCAAGGTTCCGCTCATGCCCCCCCGCCTTGGCGTCGAGTGGGGAGTGCTCAATGACCGCTCCCCGGATCATTCGGTAGGAGACTTCTCGCGGGAAAATCATCTGTTCATGGATGGCATGTTCCCATTGCGCCCCTAGATCGGCCTTGACCATCCGCTCCCGCCATACGACTTGTTTGTCCCCTCGGACATGGTAGGGCATGAGAAAAACTTCATGGCTCCCTGATTCTGCCGCCGCCCGAATCTCCTCGGCCCCGCCGTCAATGAGAACATCGTCGGCATCTGCCCAAATGATGTAATCCCCCTCTTCCGCTCCGTCTGCGGCCGCTGTTAGCGACAACTGCCGCGCCGTCCCGAAATTGTCCACATGGCAAAACTCGGTCTTGTTTTCGTAGGTCAGGAAATCGGCCACCTTGCCCAACTCCGAACACGTTCGGCGGATGATCTCGACGGTCTCGTCTGGTTCTTGGATCCCAATGGCTCGGACAAAAACGAACTCGTCCACGGCTGGCGCAAACGATCTGACGAATCGTTCAATGACCGCCTCCTCGTTCCCTGCAATTGCTGATAGAATGATTTTCATATGAAAGGTTCCCGCCCCCTGAAAGATGGGGGCGGGAATGGTTGCGCTATCGGTTAGGAGTAGCTGGTGGTGATGAGTTCGCACGCGGTTTCATCGATCACCTTTTCCGCCACATGCTGACGCACGCGGAGGATGTTGGACCGACGCTCATCGCTGCGATAGGTCTCGGGGGTGAACAGTCCTGTGGTGTCTTTGGTCCACTGGATAGTCCGCCCGACTCCGCCCGCCGTGTATTCGCCGCCGTTGATCTGGCAAACGGCAATGTATGTGTCGCCCCAGATGAACGCTCCCGAGTAGGATAGGTTTTTCGCGGCCGAGTTCTTCGGGGCGCGTCCAACATAGATGTTGGAAACCGTGAGCGCGTTCGCAATGTCCGCATCCGATGGAATGAGGTATTGCCCCGCGCTCTTCGGGACGACTCCAAACACTTGGTTTTGAAGCAACGTCGAACGAGAGATCCGCTCGTAAACGTTCGCGCTCATCACGATTGCGTTCGGAATCAGGCCGTTTTTCAGCATCCGCAGTTTAGCGGCGGCCACGTCGGCGGGGACGTTGATGGTAGCCAAGTTGGCTTCCGTGTAGTTTACGGCCGCAGATGTGGCGGTGAACGTGGATGAACTCATCAACTTTGCGGCGACTCGGACCTCGTAGGAGATGCGGAGGGAACGCTCAAGAAGAGCGGCCTCCGTGGCCTCAAGGTTCATGAACCGCTCCGTCTCGGCCTCGTAGGAATCATCGATGACTCCCTCCAGGCCGTATTCCTCGGCATCGTATGTGTCGGTATCGTATTTGCGGTTGATTCGGTTGTAACCGTCTCCTGCTGCGCGTGGCTTAGCGTCTCCGTTAAGCAGTTCCGCGTTAGCGAGCTTCGCCCGCATGTAGATGCCGCGCTTCACGTCCTCTCCCTTGACAGGAAAAATCTTGTCAGCGATGCAGAGTTGATTGAAGTCGGCGTTTGCCTGCATCGCGAGAGCGTAAATATCGCTTCGCGGCGTGGCTTGTGCATTGGTATAGGCCATTTTTTTAGTGTGTTATCGTTTGTCGGGTTGCTTAGTTGACCACGAATTCTTTCACCGCGCCGTCGTTGTCGCCTTGGCTTTCCATCGCGGTAACGTAGGTGTTTGTGACAACGCCCACGAATCCACCAGTGATGACCCCGTATGCGGTCCCTGCGGTGACTGCTGACCCGCTAATCTGGGCCATGTGCGTTCCTGGTGCGGACCAGAGTTTCACGCTCGCATAATTTGCATCTGCGGCGTCTTCCTGAAGGACACCGTTGCCCTTTGTGTTATTGGCTGCGGCTTTAATCGTTCCGTCGGACTGGATCGTCACGACGAGATACGCCGAGATTGCCCCAGATGCTAGGAATGACTTGAAGCCATTATCGTTTTGGCTGCTCATGATTTGATTTGTTTTTGTTGGTTTGAGTTAGGCGGTTTTAACAGTGCGCTGGGACTCGTATGCCTTCCACGCATCGCCAAACTTGGCTTTGTTGGAGAGAATGTGAGCCGTGGCTTTGACTTGGTCGCCGTCGTGATTGGCAAGTGCTTCATCCGCGACGAACTCAGCGAAGTGCTTCGTGGTCGGCTTGGATTGGCTGGCTGCCCCAGGCTTCCCGAGCTTGGTGATGCCGAGCTTTGCGGAGAAAGCCTTAATGGCCATCTCTGCCCCGCGCCTGGCGGCAAGCTCGATCTTCTTCTCCTCGTCCACCTCAACCTTCTCAGGCTCGGCGGGCTGGGATTCGGGGTCGGTAGCGACGACTTCAGGATCTTCTTCAAGTCCCTTGTCTTCTTCGTTGTCAGCATCGGCAGGCGTCTCAAGAGCCGTCAACCGCGTGCCGATTTCTTCAAGCCTCGCCATGCAGTCTTGCAAGGTGGGCTCTTCGGTGGTTTCTTCGTTTTCCATGTTGGTTTGGTTTGGTTTGGTTTCAGGTTCTTGCTCCTCCTCCTTTTCTGGGATTTGAAACAAAGATTTGTTGGCTGCGGGGTCGCTCACGATGGCCGCGCAAAACACTTCGGAGCATCGCGCCAAGCAGATTTTGCCGCTCGGCTTGTCCTTGCCGTTGAACTCCATGCTGATCCCGATGTGATTCGGGTTCTTGTCTGCGATCTCAAGCAGTCGGGGGCGGGAGGGTTCGGAGTCGTAGAGGTGTAGGTCAGCAAGAACCTTGTCGGATGTGAGGCAGAAGCTGTCAGCCCATCCGACCGTTGCCATGACCCCGCTTCCGTGGTCGGCCTTCACCTTGATTTTTCCGAGCTTTTTGCAGACGTTGAAAAGCTGCTCAAGGGTCACGTCGTCAATGACGACTTGCCTTCCTTTGTCGTCGAAATGTCCCGTGGCCTCGCCTTTTGTGATGAGCGACGCTGCGCGAATCACCCCCTCGGCGACCATGACAATCGAGCGTTCCATTGATGCGAAGTGGTGGGTGCTTGTCATGTTATTCATCTTTGAAAAGTTCGTTTAGGTCGAATCCTAGAACTGATTTGACGTGGTCTTTTTCTTCCTGAGTGGCATCCTCCGAATCGTGTAACTCGTCATCCTCCGTGTGTGGCTCCGCTTTTGCTTCTGGTTCTTTATCTCCCCATGAGATTTCAACTGGTAGGTTTACTAATTTCATGCTGCTTTTTTGTTAGATACTTTCAGCGCGTCGAAGACGGCGGGATTGATATACGATTCAAGTGCTTGTTGAGGTTTATTTCCGAGGACTCCCGAAACCTTGATTGCCACGTCCTTGATGAAGCTTTTCCTGTCAGCGTCCGAGTCAAACTCTCGCGCCGATGACCCGATGATGTCCGATGCCAGCTCGTTTGCGCGAATCGTGCGGAGGTCTTTAGCACTGTAGATTCCGCTCCCTAGCGAGTTGGTGTATTTTGAAACCTTGGCGTAATCCGTATTAAACAGCTTACCCCCGTCTCCTGATTGCTGCTTCCGATCCAGCAGATTCTTCGCAAGGTTCTGGTCAGAAATCTTGTGATCATGCCAAACCCCCTCCTTGCCCATGAACTGCAACCTCACCCCGTCGCCGTCTGGAATAACGTGCCTGCCCTCTAGCGTTGTTGCTCCGTAGGATTTAATCCAATATCCCGCGTCCCTAAATTCTTTGCCAGACTCGACACGGGATAGAATTTCCCTCCTTGCTGCTTCGTCCCTGATCGGAATCTGATCGTCTCCAACCTGAAGAACTACTTTCGGTAGATCCTTGGAGTTTTTCGAGGGGATGATGGTTACGTTCTCCGCTGTGATCGGCACTTCCCATAGTGCCTTGCTCCCCTTGGTGTCACTCTCACTTCCGGGCCGAGTCGCCTGCATTGACATGAGCCATGTCGCAGCCGCCTCTTCCTTGTTCTCTCCCTGATTGATGTCGTTATGTATCTTAGAGCGGATTGCTTGTGACTCAGCAACTCCATTATTCACTCTTGCCCATTTGGTCTCTTTCTGCCTTTCCGAGTAAGCAGGGTTATATACCCTCTTGGAGCTTCCTTTTTCGTCTCGGCTGATTGCCCAAACATCAGAATCCTTGTCTGTCGCGATTTGCATATCATGACGATACGCTGGGGGTATCATCGAAGGTTTTATATGAGCAGGCAGAGGTCTCCCATCGCTCATCGTTAGAGTTGCGTTCTCTCCTTCACCTGTAACTTTAGCTTGCTTCATATTTCCTACGGATGCTCTGGAGCTTCTGTAGTCTGCTCTGGATTTAGTATCGTCCTTGCTGCTAGATCCTCCTCCGCCTCCTCCGCCTGGACCGAACTTGCCGTCATCATCCCGAGAATGATCTTCTTCGTTGAAGATCGGGTTGGATTTGAATTCCTTCCGCTCCAGATTGTATTTCGCCTGAATGTTGGCAGGTAGCTTGCTCCATGAAAATTTGCCGCTGTCCACGATGTCGTAGGCGATGGCGTAGGCTTCCTGCTCTGGGTATCCTTGCCCTTTCAGCGCCTCGACAAAGGCGTGGATCTCGTCCCGATTCTTCGCATTCGCCTTATTCGGCGTCTTTGCTTTGTCGGTTGCTCCTTCATCTGTCTCCCGCTTCGTCAGAATCGCCCTGGCCCTGCGAAGCTCCCCATAGGCGTCTTCTAAATCGCTTTTAATGCGGTCAATTGCCACCCTCCCCGCTTGGATTTCCTTTGCATCGGCCCCGCTGGATTCCTTTGATCGCAAGTCCGCAATCAATGCCTCCTTCTCGGATGCAACGTCTTTGCCCGCCTTCTCTTTGTCGGCCACGCGCTGCCGCATCGATTCGGTTGATTCCTTGGCGAATTCGTGGCGGGAAAGCTCCTTTTTGGCAGCGTCAATGGTCGTGCTCTCGGTGGCGCTCTCCGTCTGGGATAGAGGCTTCGCTGGACCTGCCCCGAATACAGCCTGCTCGTCAAGGCCATGCCGCTTGGCCGTGTCGCGCTTGATGATCGCCCAACGCGCCATCGCATCCGCCACCGCCTCGGGGTCTTGCGCGTTGTCCACCCAATGCTTCATCGGGTCGAGAAGGCCGCTCTGGTAGAGATTGACGGCCGCTGACGCTTCCTTGCCGATGTCGGGTTGAGGATGCGGTCTGTATCCCCAACGCCCCTTCGTGATCTGTCCCAACACCTCGATGGGGAAAACCCCCTTGGCGATGGCGTCAATCAGGAACGTGTTCTTAATCCGATGGGCGTGCGGCGAAAGGACGCGCTGGCCGCGCTCAAATTCAGCCTTGGCCATCTCGGACTCTAGGCGACTGCTGACGCCGCCAAGGGTTGATGCGTCCAGCGCGAAAGAGTAGGGGAGCCCGTAGCTCATCGCCACAAACTTCAGGAGCAGGGTAATCAGCGCCTGCTCCTCGGAAGAAGGGGAATTGCTGGTTGGAAACTTGATGTCCGCACCCGCCGCAAGGTGGTTGATTTGCCCAAATGCGATGTCCTGCTGCAATGCTGACGATCCACCAGACTGGTCAACCGTCGTCCCGTAGGGGTCGAATGCCCCGCTTCCCACCGTGGCCCCGTTGGAGTTTGTAAATACTGTTAGAGCACTTGCCAACTTCGCCTTGCCCTTAACAGAGTCCACCATCTCGTAGATGTCCCGCAGATTCTGGACGGCGGTCGAGAGGACAGAAACACCCCGATACATGTCGATCCGCATCGGGTCAACCAAATGCACGAACTGGTCAGCCGGGATGTCCACGGGATTGTCGTAAACGCTCGTCGTCATGCTCCGATGGAACACGCGGAAGGCGTCAATCCCTCCATAGGCCCCGATGATACATCCAGAAACATAGTCGTTGGAAACTACGTTCTGATAGATCCCGCCGATACGATCCGGCTCAACCGCCTGAATCTTTAGGTCGAGCTGCAACGCCTCCTCCTCGCTCATCCCCTCTTCCAACTCGGGGCGGAGAAACGCCCATCCGTAATCTCCTCCCCGATTGCACCCCATCACCCCGAACTCCATCATTTTGAAGAAATCGAAGCGGCCGGTGACATCGCAATTCGGAAAAACCTCATCGTTCAGATACGCCTCAACTTCCTTGTCTAGCCCGCTGTCACCCGTTGCCGCATGGTAGCTGATCGGGGAGGTATAGAGCGCATATTTCCGGTTGAGGTGCTTTGCTGGGGCAAAGTTCCGCTCTAGGTCTTCGGCCTCCCGCATGAGCTGCAATCGGTCCCGCTGGACATCGAAGCTGTTCGGGGAGATGTTTTGGGGGGCGGAGGATCGCTTTGTGGATTGCCGCGCCCCGTCGTAACTGAGCAGGTGGAGAGCTTGCCGCGCCGCCATCCGACGCATCCCTGCTGCGGGGGCGATGGCCGAGACGGCGCGGTCTAGGAGGTTTGGGCGGAACTCTTTCATCCGCGCCTCCCCCTACCCATGCCGGGATTGAAGTTGGCCCTGACCACCTGGGCGAAGGTCCCAGAAAGCAGTCCAAGGGCGTAATTTGCCTCTTGGAGCATGTTGGCCGCAGACTCCAAGGAGGGGAAAGAGAAGCTTCTCCCCGCGATGGTGTATGACACCCCTCGGACTGTCTGGGCGATGATGCAACCCTTGCAGGCGTCTCTAATCGCCTCTAAATCAGCTGCATCCAGCCCAACCAAGGTCTGCTTGACTGCCATTGTTGACTACCCTTATCAACTTACTAAGGATTAGCAACCGCAAAATTGTTGCATTTGCGAATTATTTGGGGTAGTGGATTGTCTCGAAATGTCCTCCTCCGCCTTCCGAACGTCAGGGGCCAACCCCATCACCACCCAGCCCGCAGCCGCCACCCTAATCGTTGTTCGGCAGGATTTGGCCACCGAAGTGACCTCGCTCAAGGTTTACGGGACCATCAGCGACGCTCCTGAGGTTGAGACGATTTCCGCCAATTTGACAGGATACGGGCTGGCCGAGAAGATTTCCACCAGAGAATTTACCGCCATCACCCGTGGCGCGGCCAGCGGAACGCCCAGCGGGAACATCCGATGCTATTCGGAGGGGACCGCCGCCATTGGTGACGTTGCGGCGATTTCCAATCCCTCAGACGGAGACACGCTGGTAGTGGGCATCGATGACGCAAACTTTAAGCGGACCTACCGATTCAAAACCACGATGGCCGCCGCCTACGATGTCCAAATCGGGGCCTCGGCCACCGACACCATGCTGGCACTCAAGCGGGCCATCAATGCCGACGGGACTTCAGGGCCAGACTATTTCGCCAGAACTCTCGCGCATCCGATCTATTCCGCCACCGTGGACACCACCGTCGTCACCCTAACCGACCGCGTCCCGTGCCTGCGCCAACTCGCGGCCGTCATGACCGAGTCGGCTGCCAACTTCGCAAAGCGGATTGCGATGGGCGGGGTGGACGGGACGTTGCTCTTTTCGCTTTCCCCCACCGTGGCCACGACGGAAAACTCGATCACGTTTGCCAGCGAGGATCACCTAACCGACACGCTCCCAGGAAAGCTTCTGGCAACGTCGGTAACGGTCGCAGTCGGCGGGAGGATCGCCGCCTACCGCATCTACAACGAGCTGGCGATCAAGGTCAAGTTCCAGACCGCGACGGATCAAGTCAACTGGCTCGACACGGAGGAGGGGGAGTTGACGCTAGGGGCGGGGACAACCACGTTCGCGCTGTTCACCCTGCCGACCGAGTTCCTGCGCTTCATCGTCACCGAGAACACGAACTCGGCGGATTCGGTGGTTGACGCAAGGGTGATTTATTAACGGCTCGGGGGGGCGTGTCGTGTCGGGTCGGGTTGTGAAGTGAAGTGAAGTGGGGTGCAGTGCAGTGACGTGGCGGAAAAGCGGTTGTCGTGTCGGGTTGTGTTGTGGGGTGACGTGCGGTGCAGTGCGGTGAGGTGCCGGAAAAGCGGTTGTCGTGTCGGGTTGTGTTGTGGGGTGAAGTGGTGTGAAGTGCAGTGGGGTGTCGGAAAAGCGGTTGTCGTGTCGGGTCGGGTAGTGAGGTGATGTGAAGTGCTGTGGCGTGGCGGAAAAGCGGTTGTCGTGTCGGGTCGGGTAGTGAGGTGATGTGAAGTGCTGTGATGTGTTGTGACGGAAAAGCGGTTGTCGTGTCGGGTCGGGTCGTGGCGTGAGGTGTAGTGCAGTGTGGTGGAGTGCCGTGATGTGTCGGAAAAGCGGTTGTCGTGTCGGGTTGTGATGTGGGGTGATGTGCTGTGCCGTGCGGTGCCGGAAAAGCGGTTGTCGTGTCGGGTCGGGTTGTGGTGTGGTGTTGTGTGGTGTGCTGTGATGTGTTGTGACGGAAAAGCGGTTGTCGTGTCGGGTCGTGTCGGGTTGTGAAGTGAAGTGAAGTGGGGTGCAGTGCAGTGGCGGAAAAGCTACTTGGCGAAAAGCGAGAGAACTTCGATGCCGGGGAGTGGAGCCGATGCCGCCTTTTCGGCAATCAACCGCGTGGCTTTCTTCCCGGTGGCCAGCGCAATCGCTCCCGCGAATGACACCTCAAGATTGTGCCTCACCTGCTGCTCTTGCGGCAGTTCCGAGACCTTGATCGAAGCCAACACGGCTCCCGCCCGACGCGCCGTCTTGTGGATGTGCTTTCGCTTGCCTTCGACGGTATCGAGCTTTTCGGCGGCGTCGAGGCGCTTGTATCCGACTCCCTTGACTGGTCCGAACGTCCAGCCGAACTCCCGGAAGACCTGCCGGGCGGCGGTGTAGAAACTTCCCCGGAGTTCGTTCAGGGGACGCTTGGTGATTTCCTCAAGATCGGAATAGGAGACGATTTCGCCTACCTCCATTGACTCGATCCGCTTGCGGATGAGTTGGGCGTCGAGGCCGATTGTTGCGATTGGCTTGGTATCTGTGTTCATATTTTTTTTGGTAGAAGGGTTGTCGTGTCGGGTCGGGTTGTGGCGTGGCGTGGCGTGGCGTGTTGTGGGGTGAAGTGGCGTGGCGTGGCGGAAAAGCGGTTGTCGTGTCGTGTTGTGTTGTGGGGTGACGTGCAGTGCAGTGCGGTGTGGTGCCGGAAAAGCGGTTGTCGTGTCGTGTTGTGTTGTGGGGTGCCGTGCTGTGCAGTGTTGTGGTGGAAAATCAGCTATCCCACTCGATGTCCTCAACCGCGAAGATCCCGGAGCCATTCCCGTTCTGCGGACGGAACGCCCCAACCCCCATGAACTGTCCAGCGGCCACGAGAACCTGCTCCAAGATGTCTTTTGTCACCGTGTCGTCCAGGACATGCACGATCAGCGTCCCCTCCCATGAGGTGAGTTCCGGGAAAAACCGCAGAACCCGCTTGCCAGAACCCGCAACCCCATCCGAGTTGCAGTTGATCGGACGCTTGAGGATGTCGCTCTCCTTGTTCCCGGTCTCCACGTTGGAAAACACCATCACCCCAGACTTGAAATGCTTGGTGTAGGTCGATTTCCCCTTTCCGGGAATCTGGATGTTGAGGAACTTCGCCGCGTCTTGCATCGCCTTTTTGAACGCCACGCCGGGGATGAAAACATTCCCGTCATTGTCGATGTGCGCCTTGTTTTTCCAAACGCGCTCCTCATAATCCTGAGCGGTCTCCCGGTCGAGCTTGTCCGTCGCGTGCATCCGGCTTTGCAGGAGTGGCGCGTGTGATGTCAGGTTACATGTTGCAATTTTCATATTTTTTATTTAGTGTTGTTTTTCTTCTTTGCCTTCGCCGCCTGCATCATTGCTTGCTGCTCCGGCGTGATCTTCCGCCTGCTCTTCCTCCCCCCCTTCGCTGCCAAATGCTTGGCAATCGTCGAATCGGGCAGGGACTTATTGCAGTGCGGACAAATCATCTGTCCCGTTGATACCCTAACCGCCTACGCCAGTCAACCCTTTTTTTCCTCCTCATCCTCTTTCTCGTCCTCCGCACCCCACAGCAACGCCCTCAGATTCGGGTCCATGATCGCTGACACCAGACACATCTGGTCGCAGTCCCCAAGGTGGTTGTCCCCCTTGGATTTATACGCCCGCACCTTCCGCCCCGTCTTCTTCTCGATGGTGATCGTCTTGTATTCCGCTTGCGTCTGCTTTCGGTAATCCTCCGAGACGTCCTGCGGAACCGTCCATCGGTAAGTACTCATCCCCAGCCGGAGCCGATGATACATGTCCTTGATAGGATTCTGACACCAAAAAAAGTAACGAGCCTGCCGCCGAATCCCTTCTTTCCCGATCCCCACATGCCCGATGTTCGACGGAGAGAACGGATAGTTCCGCGTGAGCCTATCGGGCTTCCCGTTCACCGTCACCGGCTCATGATGCGGGAACGAACGCTTGTTCGTCATGTCGCCCCAAAGGCCCATCCACCCGTAGCGAACGCACACAGCCTGCACCGCCGCCGTGTCAAACGCGATGTCCACCAGCGTCCGACCCGTCTCAACCCCCAACTCAATCCGCTTCTCCTCCATCTCCTCCCACGACGTGATCTTGCCCTCATCGATCAGGCGGCACTCGTCCGCGCCGAACGCGCGACACACATACCAACGATGCGCTCCCTCTCCCCGAGACGCCTTCCCCGCTTGGTTGTCGATACAGATAAACCGCGTTTTCTCTCCCTCAAAATCCTCCCGCTTGTGATAGTTGCCTTTCGACCGATCAAAGGCCGCGTCTTGGTCGGAGTCGATAGGAGATTCATCCCAAGCCATCGCCCTCCGTTTCTGAATGTAGTCCTTCAGGGGCTCCATTGCTCCACGCTTTGCCGCGTAACTTGCGCGGATCTTCTCCATCAATAGCTTTGGCAATGGGAAATAATGCACTGATACCGCCTCCATGTGGAACGATCTGTGATCTTCTGGCGCGTTCGGATTCGTAGAGATGTATCTGCCTAGTTGCGATTGATCTTTTCTTGAAGCCTCATCGGTCGGCCAGTCCATTCCGCAATGCTCGCAATTATATCGGACGGTGGGCAGGATTTTAGACCAGTTGTAATCCCCGTTCTCGTCGCAGGTATCCTTATCAATTTTTGATCTAAGCCTATCCTTGTGATCGCTCATCGTTTGAAACTGATTACAATAAGGGCACGGCACTTGCCATACGTCGCATGAACCTGCATTAAAAGAATCGTCCGACTCATCGCCTAGAACGCTGCCAGTCGATAGGGTCAGGATCTTGTAATCTTTCACCCCTTCAACTCGCTTCTCGAAAGCCGTCATCATCCCAGGTCCGTAAAGGTGCGGCTCCTCCATCGTCAACCACTTCACCCGCTTCGACTGGGCCGCCGAAAGATTTGCCCCCACCGCGTAAAGGCTCATGTGCGGGGCCGCGATCTTCATCCCACGCTTCTTGTTCCGATCAACAGGCATCCGTTTCGCGAGGAATTCGTTCGCCTCGATCATCGGGTAAATGCGATCCTCCATCGCGTCTTTTGCGTCATCATCCGTTTGCCATACGTAGTAATACAATCCCGGATCTTCCGCTAGGCAATGGGCAATCTGGATCTCCCCGATAAGCGACTTCGCTGCTCCCGCTGGCATCCTCACATCGACGCGCCGAATCTTTGGATCTGATAACGCTCTAAGCGTCTCAATCAGCCAAGGCGATTCGCTTGCAATGTAAATCGGATACCGAACTGAATACGGGATTTTCAATTTCCCATCCGACCACTCCATAATATCGCCCTGGAACGGTGTCTGCACAATCCCGTCGAACGTCTCGCGGAGGTATTCGGTATCGGTCATTTGATTTTCGCCTTCACCCTCGCCACAAAAACGGGGAATATCGACTTGTCCATCAGGTCTTTCGCCTCCGCCTCAATGATCGCCCAAAGGCGCGCCCATTCCTCCTTGACCAGCTCCTTCGACACGAACTCGTCCTTCGTCACCGCCAGCTTGTGCCGGTCGGATTGAATCCCGATGTCCAACCGATTGACCACCCGGATCAGCTTCCTCCTCTCCAACTCCTCCTTGTCCGCGTCATCAAGGGACTCCCCTCCCCCACTCGCGGGCTCCGGGGGATTCGCCGTAAGCCAAGCCGTCAGCCCGTCGAGATAAACTTTCTGCCCCACGAACGCCTTGCACCCCCCCGTCCGCGCCCGCCTAATCTCGCTGATCGGCAAGCCCCACGCCAACGCCCCAGCTTTCATCGAGGTCGCAACATGCGGCAGCTCATCCCCGATTTTCTTCCTCGGACGAGGAGGCGGAGGAATCGGGCTCTTCCTTTTTGTGGGATTTTCTTTCATCGCTTGGGGTTTTCTTTCATCGCTCGGGATATTTGGGATCGTGGGGGAGGTGTCCCGCAGGAATTGTAAGCAACGGAACCAAACTTACCTTACGTTTTGGAGGTAAAAAGATTCCTTTGCCGGGGGGGGGTGCCGCATGGTCGCATTTTGCCCCCCTGAAGGTCAAGGGATTTACAATGTAAGGACATCCGAAATGTCGTGAGTGGTTGACGGTCTGTCGATGTGATCTTTTTGCTTTCATGCTTGACGGGTTTCGGTAGACTTTTTCAGAGCCGGTGGTTTGCGCATGCTCGGCTCTGGCATGGTCTTGCGGCTGATGCTGGTCGGGCATGGGCGTCCCGTATCTCATTAGCTGCATGGTTGGTTGTCTTGTATTGACCGGAAATAAGCTATCAACCGTTGCAGCTCTTCGATAGCTCCGAACAGGATTTCTGCGCGAGTTGGGCTATCCGGCTCGTTTGATATGGTCCGTTCGAGTTCGTCCGCGCATATTTCAAATAGGTTCGCTACTCGCGCACTGCTGGATGCGAGAACGGAAAAGCCTGTTACACTCCAGTATCCCGCCACCTCTCGGCGGGTGGCGACAACATGCCTGAATTGGTCAAGAAGCAGCCGAAGACGCTGCTGGACATCCGCTTGGCTGTCCGTGATTTGGGCGGTTTCCGCCTCGGTGTTTGTATTTTGTTTCATAGATTTCATTGGGCGCTACTAGGGCTTGGGTCTCATCTTCCGGAGCTTAGCGGCGAGGAATGCGCTCCTGGATTGGTCTCGGCGCAGGAGGTCCAGCTTGCCCCACAGATCCGGCGTCAGCGAAATGCTGGACGATGCGACTGTCCGCCCATGGCCGGAGCCGGGGGGCCTTCCGGCTCCTGCTCGTTTTCCGCCTCGTGTCGGTTTCATGACTGGAAGTTTCCGGCGGCGAGTTGGCTGGCGCGGAGGTCGGCGAGTTGTTCGGCGGCGCGGAGTGCGTCGCGGAGTTCGGCTGGGATGGCTTCGCGGGAGGGTTCGGTTGCGGTTTTCATTTGCCACAATACATGCCGCAGGATGTTTGCGCGGCTTCAAGTTCGTCGCAGAGCGCGTCAGTGAAGAGTTCCATTTGCAGGCGTTTCCGTAGGATCTTGCAGATTTTATCTACCCGTGCCTGAATAATCCGCTCGGCGTTGTCGCGGATGTGCGAGAGTGGTTTGTCCTTTCCGAGCCACAGGAAGGCATGGCTTTTCGTGTGTTCTGAGAAGCCGTGTCGGGCCTCGATGTCCTCCGCATCCGCGAAGAGAAGCGGGTGATGTTCCAGCATCCCGCACCATTCATACATCCGCTGGTAGAAGCACATGTAGCAGTTCGGACGCGAGCGCCACGCGAAGGTGCGGTCGAATATCCATTTCGGAATTTCTTGGATGATCCCTGCTTGATCGCCTAGTTGAGCGACGACCATATCATAGATCCGCTGCCAGAAGAATCCGGGCGGCATCAGGTCTCTCTCTTCGACCAGCCGATAGACGAGTGCGAGATTCACCCCCATTTCTTTTAGCGGGTATTTCACATGGATATTCTTGGTTTCCTGTGCGCCTGGTCGATCTTCGTCGGCGCGAATACCGATGTAGAGAGTGGCCTTATCTTTTCCGATGTAGTCGCGCATCGGGAAGATTTTTGCATACTTCGTGCAAAATCTGGTCATCGGCGATGGGAGTATTTTTTGCTCTTCGATGATCGTCCGTAGGCTCTTTCCTGATCGGATGATCTTGATTCCCATCACCTTTTCCACCTTGTCCATCCACTCATAGGTTTCTGGAAGCTCCATCTTAGTATCATTATAGATGTATTCGTAGTTTAGATCCGGTTCGCGTGCCGTCTGGACGATAGCCGTAGCGAGCGAGTCCTTGCCCGAGATTGGAATGATGTGGCGATCCGCCCCCAGCACAGAACAAGACATCGCTCCCATTACCTCACCGGCCAAATCGGCGGTCATGATTTCGTTTCCTCGGGCTTGGGTCTCATTTTTCGGAGCTTAGCGGCGAGGAATGCGCTCCTGGATTGGTCGCGGCGTAGCTTGTCCAGCTTGCCCCACAGATCCGGCGTCAGCGAAATGCTGGACGAGTCGACTGTCCGCCCATGGCCGGAGCCGGGGGGCCTTCCGGCTCCTGCTCGTTTTCCGCCTCGTGTCGGTTTCATGACTGGAAGTTTCCGGCGGCGAGTTGGCTGGCGCGGAGGTCGGCGAGTTGTTCGGCGGCGCGGAGGTTGGAGCGGAGTTTGGCGAGTTGTTCGGCGCGGGTGTCGGCGAGGAGGTCGGCGAGGATGTCGTCGAGGAGTTCGTCGCGGAGTTTGGCGATGAGGTCGTCGCGGAGGTCGGCGCGTAGGTCGGCGAGGAGTTCGTCGCGGATGCTGGCGAGTTGTTTGGCGCGGAGGTTGGCGAGTTGTTCGGCGGCGTGGAGGTCGGCGCGTAGGTCGGCTCGGAGGTCGGCGAGTTCTTCGTCGCGGTCGGCGGCGAGTTGTTCGGTGGTTGTCATTTGTTTGTTTGGTTGGTTTGGGAGGGGTTAGGGCTGGACGGGGTCGCTGGCGGCGGTGTAGGTGGCTGCTGTTTCCTCGGTGATGTGGCTGGCGCGGAGGTCGGCGAGTTGTGCGGCGGCGAGTTGTTCGGCGGCGTGGAGGGCGGCGCGGAGTTCGTCGCGGAGTTCGGCGCGGAGTTCGTCGCGGAGTTCGGCACGGAGGTCGGCGCGGGTGGCGGCGCGGAGGTCGGCGGCGAGGATGTCGTCGCGGAGGTCGGCGAGGAGGTCGGCGAGGAGGTCGTCGAGTTGTGCTGCGCGGGTGTCGGCGCGGGTGTCGGCGAGTTGTGCGGCGGCACGGAGGTCGGCGGCGAGGAGGTCGTCGAGGAGTTCGGCGGCGAGTTGTTCGGCGCGGATTTCGGCGCGGAGTTCGGCGAGTTGTTCGGCACGGGCGGCGGCGAGTTGTTCGGTGGTTGTCATTTGTTTGGTTGGTTGGTTGGTTGGTTTTGGAGATTAGTCGCGGACTTCTAGCGCGGCCTTGTAGCCGTCGCTGTTGCGGATGATGGCGAGGAGCGCATCGTCGATGCACTCTTTGGCCCCTGGGTTGATCCCGAGCCTCATGTAGTTGTCGGCAGGGATCTTGTCCCACTGTTTCTCGGACACGAGGACGCGGAGTTGATCCGCGTTAAGAGTTCCGCTGCTGTTGACTAGCGGGGTAGTGTTGTCTCGGGCCCAGAGGGTTCCGTCGGAGCGGAGGGTGATCCTCGGAATTCGGAGGGTTTGGGCGGGGCTGAGGATGGCGAGGATTTTGATGGTTGTCATTTTCTTGGTTGGCACCCAGAAACCCGCCCCCTTTCGAGGGGCGGGCGGGTGCGGGGGGGTGGCTTTAGGTGGCCAATGCGTCGCCTACTGTGCTTTATCCCATGTCACGCTCCACGCCGGGTCCGACATCTTACTGACGATCTCACCGCGGCCAATGGTGAGTTCGTGTTTCGGATACTCGGAGCGACCAATGCTGATCGTGTCGTCATGGTCGATTACGGCGAGGCCGGATCCTTGGATGTATCCGTTGCCGTCGATGAGCGTTGCTTTTTGGGTGAGGTATTTCATCAGGATTTTGGTGCCGGATTGGAGTGTGTTCGTTTTCATTTTATTGGCTGGTTACGTGCGAAGAATAGGCCCTATTTTGATTCCCGTCAACATCCTTTTTCAATGTTTCTCGTTTATTTTCCCGGCCCCCTTTCGAGGGGCGGGCGGGTGCGGGGGGGTGGCTTTAGGTGGCCAATGCGTCGCCTACTGTGCTTTATCCCATGTCACGCTCCACGCCGGGTCCGACATCTTACTGACGATCTCACCGCGGCCAATGGTGAGTTCGTGTTTCGGATACTCGGAGCGACCAATGCTGATCGTGTCGTCATGGTCGATTACGGCGAGGCCGGATCCTTGGATGTATCCGTTGCCGTCGATGAGCGTTGCTTTTTGGGTGAGGTATTTCATCAGGATTTTGGTGCCGGATTGGAGTGTGTTCGTTTTCATTTTATTGGCTGGTTACGTGCGAAGAATAGGCCCTATTTTGATTCCCGTCAACATCCTTTTTCAATGTTTCTCGTTTATTTTCCCGGCCCCCTTTCGAGGGGCGGGCGGGTGCGGGGGGGTGGCTTTAGGTGGCGGGGGGCCTGCAAATGGGTTCGGGATTGCGTCGCGGATATCGCGACACTGGGCCGCCTCTGCCGCCTCCCATGCCGACTCTGCCCCTGCCGCCCATGCCGACCATGCCGCCCCTGCCGCACGAGCCGCACGAGCCGCATCTGCCGCCGCTGCTGCCGCCGCTGCCGCCCATGCCGCCCATGCCGCCCATGCCGCCGCCGCCGCCCGTGCCGCCCATGTGGCATCTGCCGCCGAATCCGCCGCCGCAGATGCCACTCGTGCCGCCCTTGCCGTTTCGCCGTTCGGATTGTCGAGCCACGCTTTCGCGGCGGCCACAGCCTCTTGGGGCCGGGTGTCGGTGGCGGGGGGTGCCATTTTCATCGCCCCCTCGGCAAACGCGATGGCTAGGGTTACGGCCTCCGTCTTCGTCAGTGGTCTGTGTCGCTCCAATATCCATAAAAGCCAATCTGGATTTGTGCAGTTTTGCCAGACTTCGGACATGTGCCCGAAAGCCATGGCATATTTCCGGCACTCTCGACAGGGGTTGTATTCTTCGCAGAATTGTGACGTTTTCATGAGGTCGTTTGGCTTGGGGTTGGTTCTGGGTCGGCGGATGCCATCGCTATTGCGTTAGGTGGAAAGTATGAGCCGAACCCGCGATATAAAATCTTCTTTCGTTTCGTAGTCCGTCGTGACCACTTCGCCGATTCGTTTGATCGTCTCCCACGCGGCGCACAAATCCGTTTGGTCGATCAATTTATGCCTATTTTCATAGGCATAGCTGTCGCAGGTGAAAAATACGCGCCGAGATGGCTGGCCTGATTCGGTGCGGCGCGACCCGCAAGCAGGGCACCTAACAAGAGATTGCAGACCGACATCTCCCCCGCTTGCTGTTTCGGAGCTAGGTTTTTGGTTCGTTTCGTCCATAATTTTCAGTTGGTTAAAGTCGGGAGATGCGGCTGAATCTAGGCGTTCGCTTTATTATTCCACGCTCTCAGCGCAGTCTTCCAAGATTGGAATCCCTTGCCGTCTTTCGTGGTGGCTGTCTTTTTGCACCGGGCGCACCGCACGTCGTAGCGGATGATTCCGTCCATGATGTTTAGCCGTGGGTGAAACTTGACGGCGGCGCGTGAACCGACCTTCCCGCCACACCCACAAGAAGAAAGCGAACCAGTCGGTGATGCCAATCCCAAGGGCGGCGATGTTGTTTGTGTATTCATGATCTTTTTCCGCCCTCGGGCTGGCATACCTCAGCGTTATCCAAAGAAAATGAAGATCCAAAAAACAACACCACCGGTAATCATCCCGCTCAGACACGGGCGCTCCGGATCGTAAGGTAGCCTTATGGAGAACAAAGTTAAACAACAGATCAGGCTGCTCAGGATGGTTGATGAATGCCCTCCGCATGGTTCCATCACCGCGACTAGGGAAGATCCTGACTGGCCATTCCTGATGAAGTGGCTTCGATCCGGCGCGCCTCCACATTTGACGTTCGCTGAAATATGATAGTCCAGGTCCCGATGGTTAAAAGCAGCGAGCGGCGAGCGGTGCGCTGGGGTATTCGACCCGTAATGCCATCCGTCGCCGAGGAGGTGAATCGAGCAGTCCCCATAGCGGCATCCAATGGTTTTGTCATCGACGACGTAGAAGTCCTCAATTCCTCTAGATTCCTCCCCGTGGGCGGCGACAATATCCGCGAACAAGTCGTGGATGGAGCAACTGCTGCCAGCGCCATCGTTTGTTTCTGTATTCATGATTTCTTTTCTCCCCCCCCTGATTGCGGCCAGGAGTGCGGGCTTCTCCGCAACGATAGCGCGGATTTCGTCGTCGTGGCTATCCGATCTGGACCAGACTGTCAGGGCTGCGTCGAGCCTGGCTTGCCAGTCCTTGTATATCGGGTTTTGTCTGATTTCGTCGTCGGTCATTGGTGTGGTCATTGGTTCGGTCATTGGTTCGGTCATTGGTTCGGTCATTGGTGGAAAGTTGTTGTCGGGCCGTGAAACTGGAGTCGGGCAAAACTGGTCGGGCCGTCGCGGTTTTTCGGAACCTTGACGACTCGGGGTTCGGTGTCCTCCCCATCAGATTCGTGATCGTGCGCCGTCCCGATCATGAGGATTGAGTCGGCGTCCTGCTCGATGCGGCCCGTCTCTTTGAGCATGGACAGGTCCAAGTCCTTGCCCAGCTTGCCCTCGGCGTCGCGGTTGAGTTGAGCGAGGATGACGAGACATATACCCAACTCGGACGCGAGGGGGCATAGGGTGTCGAGGGCGTTGTCCATGCGGAGCCTGACGTTGTCCTGCTCGGACCGGGAGGAGGACCGGATGAGTTGGAGGTAATCGATGACGATGAGCCTCGCCCCGTGGTCGCGGGCTGCCGTTCGGATCGCGGAGGCTACTTGGGGGGCGGTCGGCCCGTGCATTTTGCGGACGCGGATCGGCAGGCGCTCAACCCTCGCAACCGCCTTTTGGATGGCCTCCATGTCTCGGCGGGTGATGTTGCCCTTGCTTAGGTCGGAAACGTCGCCCGCGCCCTTGGATGCCGCCAGTCGGTTGGCGATCTTGTCCGCGCCTGATTCAATGCTGATAAATTGCCCCTGAGTCCCATCCTCGGCCGCTTTGGTGAGGAGTTGGAGCGCAAATGCGGTTTTGCCCATGCTGGGTCTCGCGGCCAGGAACGTTATTTCCCCGATTCCGAGGCCCCCGCCGAGCAGCGAGTTGAGATTGGCCCACGGGGTCGGGATGGTCTCATTGTTTTTGCCCTCGATGGACCGCTCCACGTTGTCCAAAAACCTCCGCATAAGCTCTTTTGCGTCATAATCCTCCGAATCTGAGGAAATTCCCTTTAAGGCGTCTGCTATGCCCGCAGCGAGGCGCGAAAGAATTTGCTCCTCTTGCCCCGCCGCCCCGTAAAGCTCTCCTATGGCGACTGATGCGCATTTAATGCCTACCCTGGCCAAGTGCCGCGACTTGACTATTCCGAGGTGGTGGCCGAAATAGGCGGCGGTCGGAGAGAATCGGTATATCTCGATCAGCGCAGAAGGCCCCCCGATGCCCTCCAACATCCCCAACTCCCGCAGGCGCTCCCCAAGCGAAACGATCTCGATGGGGAGTCCGTCCCGCCGCAAATCTTGGAGGATGCCGTAGAGGACGCCGTGGGCGGGGACGTAGAAATGGGCCTTGGTGATGCCCTCGGCGGCGGCTTTGTCGAGGTGTTCCGCCGCCTCACCCTGCATCATGGATGACAGGATGGACCTCTCGGGCTCTAGGGCGTTTGGGAGTTGGCGTGGCTCGGTCATAAATCAAAATCCCTCCTCGTTGCTGAGTTTGCGCCCCGTGGGGGCTGCTGGCTGGGTTGATCGGGCATGGGTTTTGGCCACGGTGTTCGGGCGCAGAAACCACTCAATGTCCGCAATCCATCCCCGCTCGTTCTTGCCCGAGTAGAATGGGTCGGTGATTGCGACCTTCAACGCCGCCTCCCAGCACTCCATCCATTCCTCGTCCTGAGTTCGGGCATTGAAGTTGCGCTTGCACCTTTTCGGGATGCCGCGCCGGAGCGCGGGGATGGGCGTCTTCTCGACGGCCTTGTTCCACGATTCAGAAAACTCCGCCTCAAATGCCCCCTTGGGGGGTAGGGGGGAATCGGAGTCGGAATCGGAGTCGGAGTCGGAGTCGGAGTCGGAGTCGGGAGCATCTGTTGGGGCTTGTTTGCAAATGTAAACCGATGTTTGCAAACGCTGACAAATTTCGGGAGGTGGATCAGGGTACCGGCTATGTCTCGCCCGCCCCTGCTCCCACTTGTGCATAGCCACAAACTCCTTACCCTCAACAGCATAGACTGACAGCAACCCGGCCATCTCACATTCGGAGAGGAGCCTTGTCACGTCCGCAGTGCTGACCTTTGAGATTTGGAGCGGGAACAGTTTGGCACGAAGTAGGCCGAGATGGGCCTCGATTCGGCCGAAATCGTCCACCCGATTGATGAGCCGCCGCCAAAACACTTCGGCCTGCCAAGACACCGAATTGACGGCATCTGACTCAATGGCTGACTCTCTGACGTATCGGTTAGGCATGGGGCGCGGTGTGGATGTTGAGCAACTCGGTGTTCGCGGCCCGCAACTTGTCCAGCTCCGCCTGCAACCTCTCCGCATGCTCCCAGATCGTCCCGTTGGGGTCGCGCAGCTCGGACTTGAGTTCGCGGTCGAGCTTCTCGAATCGGTCGCGCCATCGGTCGCGGTCGGCGGTCATGTCGTCGAATGCCTCCAGTTGGGATTTGCTCATGTTGTTCATGGGTTCGGTCACAGCAGCGTCAGTTGCGCCTTGGCGTTGGCGAGGTTTGCGCTCGCCTGATTGAAATAGGACTCTTTCAGCTCGCTACCAACGAATCGCCTATCCAGTTGCAGCGCCTTGTATCCCTCGCTGCCGATTCCCGCGAACGGGCTCCATACAAGGTCGCCGGGATTGCTCCACAGGACAACCGCCCGCTCGATAACGTCGAGCTGCAACGGGCAGATGTGCCGCTCGTCGGCGTGGTCCCTCGCACCATGCTTGTTAAGGACGTTGCCTTGGTCGATAGTCATCCAAACGGGGCTGGCCACTTCCTGCCAGAGATCGACGGGGTATTGATTCGGATCCTTGACGACGGGGCGGGGGTTGACCCCTGGCTTGCGGAAAACGAGCAGATAGTCCGCGCATCCCACTCGGCTGTCGCATGAGTCGGCCTTTAGCGTCTTGTAAAGCAAACCGTGCGCCTTGGTGCGCTGCATCTCGGTGACTGGTGATTTCCAAATGCAGATCCTCGAATGGAAAAGAAAGCCGTGATCCCAAAACATGCGGACGATCTCGCCGCTGAAATCCTGAAACTCAATCTTCCCATGCTTCCACTTCGTCGATAGCAGGTCAACGCAATGGACCGCCACCTCGCGGCCGGGAACCATCACGCGCTCAATCTCGGCTACGAGGATCCTGAAGTGTTCCTTGAACTCGTCCAAGTCGGAGCAGTTGCCCATGTCCTGCAGGTCATTCGAGTAGGTGAACAGGTCCGCGAACGGTGGCGAGAACACACAAAAGTCCGCGGACTCGTCGGGCATTTGTTGCGCTACTCGGACGCAATCGCCGTGGTGTAATTGCCATCCGTCTCCCTCTGCTGTGTTGATGTCTTTTTTCATAGTCAGTTCTTTCATGGTTGAATCCTTGAATGCCTCGGCGGCAATTTTCATCTTCTCTTGCATTTCTTTGTGTTGGTTGATCTTGCGTTTGACGGTCCTGAGAATCGCGCCCTCAGTGGACGCTTGGACGATGTAGGCGTTGACGGTTTTGGTTTGCCCGAATCGGTATGTGCGGCGGAGCGCCTGATAGAAGTCTTCGAATGAATAGGACAACCCAACGAATGCGACGTTGTGGCAGTGTTGCCAGTTCATACCATAGCCAAAGATCCCACTCTTGCTGATAAGGACTCGGATTGATCCGTCCACAAATCCATCTGCGGCGGACTCCTTTTGCTTATTGGTGTTGCTGCCCTTAATCTCCACGGCGTCGGGGATAGCCTTTGCCAGTTGCCCCGATTCGTCGTTGGTATTGCACCAGACAATCCAGCATTCATCCGATTCGTTGACGAGCTTTGCAACCTCCTCAACCCGTCGCGGGGAAGTCATCCGCATTTCCTTGTGCATGGTGGTCGCGGAAAGCGTGGAGTGTCGGAACAACTCCCCGCCTTGAGCGTCGGCAACCTCATCGACGTTTACGATGATGGTCTCCATGTTGAGCGGAGGGAGAATGTATCCGTCATCATCAAATCCGATGTCTGATGGTTTCCCGATACACGCTGCCCATGATGCCACCCATTTCCAGAATTCCATTTCCGCATGCTTTTTCACACGCCAATCGCCAGTGTTGAACGTGTCGTTAATAAAGAACGTCGCCAGCATTTGCGCGGGTGAGCAGACACCAAGGAAGTCGGCATGCTGCCCGAACTCGGTATAATCGTTGGGTGATGGCGTCGCGGTGCAGCATAGGCGGTAGGGGGTTTCCGCGAAGGTGTCGGTGAGCGTCTTTCGCATCTTGCCAGTGAAGTTTTTCAAGATGCTGGACTCGTCCAACGCAACTGCGGCGAACTGCGAGCAGTCGAATTTGTCAAGCTTCTCGTAGTTGGTGATCCATATCCCGACGCCAGTAATATCGTCGTTTGATTCTGCAACTTGGGCATTTATCCCGAACTTCTTTGACTCGTTCGCCGTCTGATGCGCGACGGAAAGCGGGGTGAGGATCAATGAACTCCTACCCGTATGTTGCACGCACTGATGCGCCCACTCAAGCTGCTGGATTGTCTTTCCAAGTCCGCAGTCCTCAAAGAGAGCTGCGCGGCCCTTGCGGATTGTCCACTCTGTGACGTGCGCCTGCCATCCGAACAATGGAGCGGTGATCGGGTATGGCTCAAATCCGTAGGACTGCGCCCGCTTTGTTTTTGCATTGATAAATGAATCGTATTCCGTCAATTTGGTGTCTTGTTTTGTCATAGTTAGGTTGGTTGATTGTTGATCGGTCTTTTTGCTCATGAACCCCAGATCCTTGCATAACAAGCCCCCGGATGAGACTCGGGGGGATCATCGCCGGGGCTTCTTGGTTGATCGCAGATCACGCCGCGCCCCGTCCTGCATGTATCGGTGCGGCGTCACGCTTCCGGCCCTAGGGGGCAGGGGGCAGGGGGCAGGGGGTCGAGGGTGGAGGGTTATTTCAAATCGCGGGGCTTTGCGGTCGATGGGGTTGGCTATGGCGGGATCTCCGATGAGATCCCATTCCTTGTCGTCAACCCCGAGGGCCAGGGCGATGCCGTCGAGGTAGGCTTTGCAGGCGGAGTGGATGTTGTCGATGTCCCATCGGGCGGCGGTGTGGGCGAGGATCGAATAGCCACGCCAGGGTCGGCAACGGTCGGCAACGGGGACGGCGAGGGTGAGGATGCGGGACAATTCCTTGGCCGTCTTAGCGGCTTTGTGCTTTGCTGCCCAGTGGCCATGCCCAAAGTTGGCCCGGAGCGCTTTAACGGGGACGGGGAGGGTGATGGTCATGCGGGGGACTGGTCGGGGAAATTGATTTGACGTCCTCCTCGATGTTTTGAGGCGGCAAGGGATGCCCTAACAGAGCACAGAGCGTGGTTGCAATTAAGCGCCTCGCAATCGGGGTCGGCGCAGGCCCCCAGGTCCGCAAGAGCGGCCTCGGATTTTTCCAGCGCCTCCACCAACTGATCCCACGTCTCGCGGGACACGCTCACGCTAACTCTCTCGTCGTCGCCGTTTGACAAAACCGGGGAGGTGGAGATTTCGCGGAGGAGGCCTTCGGTCTCGCTCATGCCTCCACCTCCTTGGGGAGCGCAAACACCCCGTTTTTGATTCGGCGGATCAGCCCGCGCTTTATCATGCGGCCGAGGACTCGCCCGACAGTGCGGCGATTCCATAAGTTGTCCGACATGCAAAGCACTTGGGCCGATTGGCTCAGTCCGATCTGTTGCGGATCGTTCGCCTTGATGGCGCGGATGATCGCGCCCGATTTTTTGTCCAGGTGTTTCATGGTCATATTAGTAGGGCAGTGAATCGTTGTCGTCTTCCTCGGGAGGCGCTGCGGCCGGGGCTTGATCTCGCGGCGTCCTCGATGAGAACTCCCGCCCGTCCTTGTCCTCGATCCGCCATCCCGTGATGTTGCAGTAGTATTTCCCGTTGTATTCGTTGCCGCGAATGTCGGCATCCACGCGGACCCAATCGCCAACGCTCAAGGCGTCAAGCGTCTTGGTGCGGTCCTTCACGAACTCGACGGGGATTGTCTGTGGATACTTTTCCTCGTCGGTTTTCACCACGAGCAGGCGCTTAACGAACCCGCTGGCAAATTCCTGCAACTCCCCGATCACGATCACGGTTCCCTCTATTGTCGTCTTGTTTGGTTTCTCGCTCATATTGATTTCCCTTCTGCTGCTTTTCTCATCGCCGCGATCAAACTGACCGCCTCTGTCTTCATCAAAGCCTCCACCGAATCGGTCCTGTTGTTAGAGTGCCGCAACGCGGTGGCCTTCATCTTGTTCTCGTCGGCATCAAGGATTCCTCTCAGGTTTTCGATCTCCTTGGATTGGGTGGGGGTCAAAGCCGTTAACGAGTCCTTGTCCCGCCTCTTGCTGTCGGCAATCTCGCTCGCGGCGTTGCCGTCGTCATCTTCAGGCGCGGCACCAGCAAATGCGAGGACGGCATACTTGCGTCCGTAGGTAATCATGGACCCCAACTCTTGCCCCCCTTGCTTGGACAGAGGGAGAGGGCAAGTCATCTCCATCCATTGGCCGGACTTGTGGAGGAGCCTAGTGGTCAGTCCGAGGCTGTTATCGGCGAGGCTGTCGCCCCCTTGCACAAAGATCAAATCTTGCGCCCTAAATGCGGGGATGACGGCCTTGTGGACCGATATCAGCGTCGCATATTTGGTTTTGAGGAACGCGTTGTCAGTGTCTTTGATGACTGGCTCCAAGTTGGTTTGCGCCGCGATGAGGGCGGGCGTTATCTTGTCGATTTCTTGCGATGTTTTCATTCTGTTAGATTCCCCTGTTTCTTCGCCTGAGTCGCGCCGTCGATCAGCTTGGCGGCGAGGGCGAGGCCGGAGACGACCCCTTTGTCGAATCCGATGCCCCATCCGGTACCGGCGATGCGATCATCAAACTCCCTGATGTTATTCTCGATGGCCTCCCGCGCTAGGGCGATGCGGTCGCGTAGTTCTGAGCCGGTCATGGTTGTTCGTGTTTCAGAAAGTCCATCGTGTCCTCGGCCTCGCAAGCCGCCTTCTCCGCCTGCTCCTCGGGGGTCGGCTCGTCGTGGTCAAACATGCACCCAGGACCGTAAGTGTATAAATACTCGGGCCATCCGGCCTGTATCGCTTGTAGGTTGATGCTGTCGGCTAAAGGGATTAACTCGCCAAGCTTTCGAACAAATGTGCCTCCGTGGTCCTGCATTCGATTCGCCGTTTTTATTAATTCGTCTCTGGTCATGGTTTTAAGATTCTTTTTCCTCCCGCATCGCCTTGTCTCCCGCATCCTCCCGCGCCTGCTCTGCCGCGCAAGTCGGGCATATGCCATCCTCGGTGAAGCCTGCTGACTCCAAGGCTCGGTCCTCGATCTCCTCCATGTCGGTGTCTTCGACCGCGACTCGCTCATGGAGCGAGCAAAACGAGGCGGTGCATCCGACAACCAATTCGGCGGAGAGGATTCTGAGGATGGGGCTGGGGATCATGGCTTATGGGCTTTATGTATGCGTTTATTTTAGTTCAGCGGTTGTGCTGCCGTCATTCTCGCGTTCAACTCCCGCGACTCCCGCCGCTCGCGGAGCAGAATCGCCGCCATAGCGATTCGATTTAGGGCGGTTGCATTCGTGGCCCCAGCCAAGTCTCTGATGGACTGCCGAAGCTCCTCGTCGGATGCGCGGAGATATTGCTGATATGGACCCATCGCGGGGCCGAGGAGATTTTTCATAGCCTGGTTTCTGATGTGGCTTTTAAGTCGCGGGTTGCAAGGCGAGCAGCGTCAACCGCGCTGCTCGCCCTGCTGCCCATGACCGCCGCGCACACACCCAATATGGCGGCGGGGATGAGAACTAGTAGAGAGGATGGGATGTGCCAGAGGAACGCGAATTGTGCGCCCATGCAGGCGGCGAAAACTATCCCGTTGGCGATGGCGACTCGCAGCGCCTCGGATCGCTGGGCGCGGAGTAGCTGGCGAAGTTGGGGGGCGCTCATTTCGCCGCCCTCTTTTCCGCCAGCCGAATGTAGTGCTCAAGCGCCTCCCGAACAAAGTCGGTGCGCGTTACCCGTGCCTTGCGGGCAAGGCGCTCGATCTTCCGCGACTCTTCGGGCCGGAGCCTGATGGTGATGCGGGCGGTTTGTATTTGCTGCCTCATGTCCGCCGCTTGTAATACGCGGTGTCGGACATGGCAACAATAAATTACATCGAAAAATCATTTTCTTTTTTCGCGTCTGACACTCAATGAGTTACGGGAGAACGGCAAGAAGGGCGGGAGGCCGAGGAAGGCAGTCAAAAAGGAGGGCGGGAAATGAGCAGTAGAGGAATCCTTGACAACTCCCAGCGATTCTGAGAGCTTCCCCCCGTTCGCGGATGGCGCAAGCCAGTAAGCCCCAATTCGAGATTTCGGCTCGGATTTGGGGCTTTTTCGTTCGAGG